>WBZO01001842.1_pt1 | contig 30790 bp, 27 predicted proteins | sample 5204261 | NCBI WGS metagenome assembly WBZO01 (sample SAMN12412400, study PRJNA552823) | activated sludge metagenome | isolation source: activated sludge from anammox sidestream of wastewater treatment plant... | place: USA: North Carolina | collected 2017-09
GTCACCCAGCTCAGGCTCCTCGGGCACCTGCTCCAGCAGGAGGGGTTGAGCAACGCCGAACTCGCCGAGCGGCTGTATGTCACGCGGCCATCGGTTTCCGCACTGTTGGAGCGGCTCGAACGCGGCGGCTTCATCCGCCGCGAAGTCTCGTCCAGCGACCGCCGTGGCATCAACATCTGGCTCGAACCACGTGGCCGCGCTGCCATCGAAAGCCTCCGCCAGGAGCTGCGCGAGTACACAGCCGGACTGATGGAAGATATGTCCGACGCCGAAATCGACGCCTTCATCAGCGTCGTCGACCGGTTCGTGACAGCTGGCCGGGCGCGCCGAGCCCGCGACCTTGCAGTCGACCCTTCTAATGTGATCTAGCCAGTTATGGACGGCCCCGAACCGCTCCGCTTCACGGATATCCTGACGACGGCGTCGGCGGTCGCCAACTACATGGGCCAGGCCGATGTCTCGGCCAACCACGTCCTCCACGCCATCGCCATCCTCCGCGGCGAAGAGTCGATGGAGAGCCTCGGGCGCCCCGTCTCGCCGCTCGTGCCCCGCCCTCCGGGCGGAGGTGGGTCCGACCCGCTCGTCCGCGAAGTTGCCCGGCGCTGGTTCGACCGGCTCGGGGGCGAGGTTTCGGCCGAACTGGACGAAGCGCAGCTCGCCGAGCTGCAACGAGACCTCGCAGCCATTGCCGGCGAATGATGGTCAGCCCTCCGCTGTCACCAGCCGCCGCACTACCTCGTACAGCACTTGCAGCCCAAGCCGGATGTTCTCCACGCTGATCCGCTCGTTGTGCCCATGGACGCCTGCCAGCTCCTCTGGCTGCAGCAGGCACGGGACGAACCCGTACGCCGGCACGCCGCGCAGCCGGTAGACGCGCGAGTCCGTGAACCCGCTGGTCATCTCTGGAGCGACATGCGCCCCCTCCACCAGTTCCGCCACGACTTCGCCGACGACGCGGACGAAACGTGTATCCATGGTGCTGCCCGCGCCGGTGAACCGGTTGAGGACCTCCACCTCTACGCGCTCGTCCGCAAGGACCGCCCGCAGCTCATTCAGAAAGCCGTCAACGCCGGCATCGGGCAGCAGGCGGCAATCCAACGTGGCCGTCGCCTCAGCCGGGATGACGTTGACCTTGATCCCTGTCGTGATCGTCGTGACCGTTACGGTATTGCTCAGCCGTGCGCGCAGCGAGGGGCTCCGGCCGGCCTCGGCGAGAGCTTCTTCGTCCGTCGCCGCCTTCGTCATCCCCGCCGCCAGCATCGCCTGGATGTGCGCGCGCATCACCGGCACGATCCGCAGCTCGCGCTGCCACCGCGTGACGCGCTCCAGCGCCCGTACCAGGTGTTCAGCGCAGTTGTCGCCATGGGGGACGGACCCATGCCCGGGGCGCCCCCGGACGATGAGCTTCACCCACAGCGGCACCTTCTCCGTCGGCGCGACCTGGAACACCTGTGGGCCGCGGGACGAGGTGAGCCCGTAGGCCCCCTCGTTGATAACCAGGTCCGTGTCCATCCATCCCGGCCGATGCTGTTCGATCCAGCTCACCCCGAACCGGCTGCCGGCTTCCTCATCGGCCGCCGCCAGGAATGTGACCGATTCACGGAGCTCGACGCCGTGGCGCTTGAGCAAAAGGAACGTCATCAGCTCCAGGATGCCCATGCCCTTCATATCCAGCGCGCCCCGCCCCCAGATCATCCCGTCGCTCAACTCGCCGCCGAACGGGTCCACGCTCCAGTACTCGCGCTCGACAGGCACGACGTCGGTGTGGTTGAGGAGGCAGACGCCGCCTGATGGCGGGCCAAGCCGCGCGAACAGGTTCGAGCGTCCGGGGGCGGAATCCGCGATGTCACAGGGGATGCCTTCCGCACGCAGGATCCCCGCGAGGAACTCCACTGCCAGGGCCTCGTTGCCCGGCGGGTTGGATGTGTCGATCCGCAGGTACTCGCGCAGCAGGCCAACGGCCTCCGCGGTTGCGGCATCCCAGTCGATTCGGCTCACGGCTCACCCCGGTCGGAAGTAGTGGGAGTCTACCGGTGCCGGCCCGTCGGCGCTGGAACACCCCGATTGCCGGTACGCCTCCGCCCGACGATAGTCGCCAACGTGGAAGCAGCAGTATCCATCGCGGCGGCGGCCGCAGGGGGCCTGGCTGGCGTCTCCGTGCCGCTCTGGCAGCACCGCCTGTATCGCTCCGAAGAGCACCGTGCCAACCCCGCCAAAGGCCCCAGGCTCCGGTTCCTCCAGGTCTTCTGCGCCATCGCCGCGGCGGCAGCCTGGGGACTGGCCTTCCGCCCCGGCTACTACGACGCCGGCCCCGCCGCCCTGACGGCCGTGTTCTCGCTGGTGCTCATCACCCTGAGCAGCACCGACTTCGACCGCCGCATCATCCCCAACCGCCTCAGCTATCCCGCCATTGCTGCGGCGGCCGCGGTCTCCTGGGCCTGGCCCGACCGCGGCGTTGCCGACATCGCCCTCGGGGCCAGCTTCGGGCTCGGAGTGGCCGCGGCCATGCTCGCCCTCGGCGTCGTCGTTGGTGGCATGCTCGGTGTCAAAGACATCGCCTTCGGCATGGGCGATGCGAAGCTCATCGTCCTGATCGGCCTGCTCACCGGTTGGCCCGGTGTGATGACCGCGTTGTTCTATGGCGTGCTGCTGGCGGGCGGAGCGGCCTTCGTGTTCCTTCTCCGCCGGGGCTGGCGGACCGTGTTCAGCTACGGCCCCTACCTGGCGGCCGGCGGAGTCATTGTCATGCTCTGGCTCGACAACTTCGACTGACACGAAAAGGGGAGTCCCACCGGGACCCCCCTTTCCATTCCTGTGGCCGGGCCTAGAAGGCGTCTTTCAGCTGGAGCACCGCGGGCCCGCCGATCACGATCATGATCGCCGGGAAGATGAAGAACACCAGCGGGAAGACCATCTTGATCGGCGCCTTGAACGCTTGTTCCTCCGCCTTCTGGCGCCGCTTCGTGCGGATCACCCCGGTCTGGACCCTGATGACCCCGCCGATGGAGATGCCCATCGCCTCCGCCTGCACGACCGCGTTGATGAGCTGCCGAAGCTCGTCCACGCCGGTCCTGTCGGCCATATCGAGGAACGCATCCCGGCGCGAGCGGCCCATCTGGATCTCCCGCATCGTCCGCGTCAGTTCCTCGGCGAAGGGCCCGGTCACCTTCTCAATCACGCGCGTGAACGCCGCGTCGATGCCGAGGCCGGCTTCGACTGACGCAGTGATCAGGTCGAAAGCGTCCGGCAGCGACCGCCAGATCTCCTTTTGCCGCCGCTTGATGCGGCCAAGGACGATGATCCGGGGCGCGTAAATGCCGAGCGCCGTCATCACCCCGAACGTGCCGAAGATCATCTTGACGTCGCCGCCGCCCGCGGCCACATACAGCGTCGCCAGCGTGGGCAGCACTCCCGCGGCAATCCCAACCATCACCAGGAATTGCCCCGGCTTGACCTTCATGCCCGCCTGGGTGAGGCCCCGTTCGAGCCGCTCCTCCATGGTCGAGGGCAGGATACCGTTGGCCCTGCGCGAAATGCCCCGGATGAGCGGCTGGATGACGCGCTGGCTGAAGGCCGCATCGGGGTCCGGCAGCGCCTCGCGGTTCGGTCGGCTATACCGCAATCCGCCGAGCCGCATGTCCATCGCCCCATTGCCGGCCGTCTTGTGCATCAGGCCATAGGCCATGAGTGTCACGGTCACGAAAGTGCTGAAGGCAACCAGGAATTCCATGACGCTAGACCTCGATATTCACAATCTTCTGGATGACCGCGAAGCCAAGGACTTCAGACACCGCCGCGCCACCCAGCATCATTCGGCCCAGCGGGTCGGTGAAGAGCTTTCCGGTGAACTCCGGGCTGATCATCATGAAGATGATCAGGAGTCCGATCGGGATGCCGCCGATGACGTATCCGGTAAGGCGCTGCTGCGAGGTCAGCGTCCGGATCTCGCCCCGGATGCGCTCCCGCTCGCGCATCGTGTGGGCGACGTTGTCGAGGATTTCAGCCAGGTTGCCGCCGACTGAACGCTGGATGAGCATCGCGGTGATCACAATGTCGAAGTCCGGGCTCCCGACCCGTTCGTTCAGCGCCGTCAACGCCTGATCGACGCTTGCGCCCATCGCCGTATCGCGGAGCGTGCGCCGGACCTCGACCGATAGCGGGGCCGAGATCTGTTCTGAGGCGGCTTCCATCGCCTGGAGGAGTCCGAAGCCGGCCCGTAGTCCGCTCGACAGCATCTGGATGAGCTCCACCAATTGCGCCTCCATCTTGTGGAGCCGCGAGGTGATCCGGCGCTTGAGCCAGAAGCCGGTGGCCAGGAAGCCGAAGGGCAGGCCAACCAGCGCCAGCGCCGGGATGGGCGAGACCAGCATGAAGACAGCGGCCATGGCCACCGAGACCACGACTCGAAGGACGAAGTACTCCTTCGCATTGATCGTGAGGCCCGCCCGCTCCAGGTCGCGCGTCCAGTTCGCCGCCAGGTTCCCCGAGATCACGGTGATACCCGCGAAGTTCACCGATCCGCGCCGCCGGAGACTCACGCGCGTCTCCTGCGGGACTGAGGGGTCGGCATCGCGCAGCCTCGATAGCCGCGCCGTGGCCATCGCGGACGACCCACCGAACGCGGTCACCCAGAGGATGAACGTGGTTGCGAATGCACCCGCACTCAGGGCTGCAAGGATCATCATCATGCGCCTACCACCCTTCCGCGGTGCCGAACAGGTTGTTCGGAAGTTCGATGCCCGCCATGGCGAACTTGTGCACGAAGCCCGGCCTGATGCCCGTCGGCTTCATCGAACCGTGGACCTTTCCGTCCTCATCCACCCGGTCCAGCTTGAACAGGAAGATGTCCTGGAGCGTGATGGTGTCGCCCTCCATCCCGCTCACCTCCGTCACATGCGTCACTTTGCGCGACCCGTCCTGGAGCCGGCTGATCTGGATGAACAGGTGAATGGCCGAAGCCACCTGCTCACGGATGGCGCGCGACGGCAGCTCCATGCCCGCCATCAGCACCATGTTCTCCATGCGGGCCAGCGCCTCGCGCGGGTTGTTCGCGTGGATCGTCGAAATCGAACCGTCGTGGCCGGTGTTCATCGCCTGGAGCATGTCGAAGGCTTCCTCGCCCCGGACCTCGCCCACGATGATGCGGTCCGGGCGCATGCGAAGGCAGTTCCGGACCAGGTCCCGCTGCTTGATCTGGTTCTTGCCTTCGATGCTCGCTGGGCGAGCCTCCAGCGTGATCACGTGGTCCTGCTGCAACCGGAGTTCCGAAGGGTCCTCGATCGTCACGATCCGCTCGGTGTTCGGGATGAACGCCGATAGTGCGTTCAACATGGTGGTCTTACCGGTGCCGGTACCGCCGCTGATGATGATGTTCATGTGTGCGCGGACGCACATCGCCAGGAATTCCGCTGTCGCCTCGCTCAGGGCGCCCACCGCGATCAGGTCGGCCATACGCATCTTGTCGGCCCGGAACTTCCGGATGGTGATGCTGGGTGCCTTGGGAGATGCCGGCGGGATCGTGATGTTGACGCGCGAACCATCGGGCAGGCGGGCATCGACCATCGGGCTCGACTCATCGATGCGCCTGCCAAGCGGGGCCACGATCCGCTCAATAATCCGCATCACGTGCTGCTTGTCGCGGAATCGCGCCGGGCTACGGAAAATACGCCCCTCGCGTTCGAAGTACACCTTGTCGATGTCGTTGACCATCACTTCGCTGACGGACGGGTCTCTCAGCAGCGGCTCGAGCGGGCCAAGGCCCAGCACCTCGTCGGCCACCCCTTCAAGGAGTTCCTCGCGGGTGGTCCCGGCGAACTGGATCCCTTCCTGGGCAATCAGTTCGCGGGCGGCCTTCATCACAGCGTCGCGTTGCTGTTCTGGGGCCAGGCCCTCGAGTGCGCCGTGCTCCAGCTCCTCGATGAGCAGCTCGTGCAGCCGGATCTTCGCCGCTTCAGCCTGCGGGTTGGGCGTGCCCTTCGTGGCGCCGAGCGCGCTCGGCGCGGCGGTATTGGGCGCGGTCCGTACCGGCCGCTGCGGCGCCTCGGCCCGCGCTGGCTCGGGCGCCGGCGCGGGGGTCGGCGCCGCCCCGGGACGCATGCCGCTCATGCGAGGCTGCCCCGGGATCCCCGGTGGCGGGGGCGGCACCTGTTCGACGTCGCCCCAGGTCCTTCCCTGCACGGACGGACGCCCCAGCTGGCCCGAGGGCCGCAGCTTGGGCGGCTCCAGGGGCGGCGGCTGGCCTTCACCCGCCGGCGCCTGGCCCTCGGGTGCCGGCGGCAGCGATTGCTCTCCCATCCTGCGCCGGGCGCCTGCCCAGCCGAACGGCTGGCGCCCGTCGTCGCCCGAGGCTCGTCGATCGCGAAGGTCGTCAGACATGTGGGGTCACTCCGTCCTCGTGCGTTTAGGCACTCTTCTTGAATGGCATCCGGAAGATGCCACCGAATCCGCCGCCGCCGCGCTTGCCTGCCTTCGACCGCTGGCGAATGCCGGCAAGCGCGCGGGCGATGTCTTTGATTTCCATCGCCACTTTGCTGTTCGGCCGGCTCATCACGATCGGCCGCCCGAGCTGGGCCGCCTTCACGACTTCGTTGTCCTGTGGGATCTTCCACCACAGGTCCGTGTCCAGCGTCCGTTCCACGTCCTTCTCCCGGACACCGGTATCCATGCCCGCCCGGTTCAGCACCACCTTGATGCGCTCGTCGTCGTTCCCGAACCGTTCGTGGAGCATTTCCAGCGCAAGGACCGTGTCCTTGATGCTCGCCATGTCCAGCGTCGTGATCAGCAGGATCATCGTCCCGACTTCGATCGCCGCCGCCACGATCTCGTTGAACGTCCCGGGTGTATCCAGGATCACGAAGTCGTGCGTCTGGGAGAGCACGTCGACCACGTCCCGGATGTGCGCCGAACTCAGATTCCGCCAGTCGCTCGGGCGCGTCGGCGCCGGCAAAATCCGGACTCCCGATTCGTGCACCACCAGGTAGTCCCGCAGCGAGTTCCGGTCCACGTTGTCCAGGTTCCTCGCCAGGTCCGCAATCGAACGCTCGACCGGGATGTCCATCGTGATAGCCACGTCGCCGAAGCGCGTGTCCATGTCGACCAGCGCGACCGTCTGGTGCGCCTCGGTGGCAAGCGCAACAGCCAGGTTGGAGGCAATGGTCGTCTTGCCGATGCCGCCCTTGGCGCCGAACACCGTAATAATGGTCCCCTGGGCAACCGGGTCGGCGAGCTCGCCGCGCCGGCGCATTGCCTCCCGCTCCTTCTTTTCGAGGACCTTCATGATCGAGGCCTCGAGTTCCTCCGGAGAGAGCGGCTCGACCAGGTAGTCCGAGGCGCCGCCAACCATCGACTGCCGCATCAGGCGGATGTTCGCCTCCGTCGAGAACACGACGATCGGCAGGTCCGGCAGCCCGTCATTGATGCGCGAAAGCGTCTGGATCGGACGGACCAGCGGTTCCTCAATACGCATCAGGACGAGGTCCGGGCGCATCTGGAAGCAGAGCGTGAACGCTTCCACTCCGTACCCGGCTGTTGCCAGCACCTGAAAGCCCAGCATCTGGAGCGTCTTCGACAACTCCGCTGAACTCTCCCGGTCCGGATCAACCACAAGCAGTTGCGGTACCCGTGCCATCGTCTGTTCCTCCACCGTTTCGCACCCCGGGGACCACCAGGGGCCTTGCGTTCGTTCTGGTGCGCAGCGCCACTTGTCGAGAAGCGGCGCCCGCGCTGGTGTTCGTTACTTCGGCCGTCTACTGCACCGGGAAGAGGTCTTCGTACGAGAAGACTTGCTTCCCTTCGACCGGCTGGGTGTCGCCCTTCTGGCGGACGAGCAGGCGGTACTGCCCAACTTCGTCTTTCATCGCATCGATCAACGCGACCTTGGCCGCCAGGTCCGGCGGCAGGGCCAAAGTCACCGAAATTGACTTCTCATAAGTGCTGTTGTCGTCGCTTGCGCTGACCGCCTGGGACTGCTCGATGCCGCCACTGGCTGCACCGTCGGCACTGTCGCTCGTGGTCGCGTCCGCATCGATCTTCGGGACCGTCCGGACAACGCTCTGCGCGACGGCCAGCACGAGCACGTCCTGCGCGATGTATCCCGCGATAACGTCGGGCTTCTCCTCGCCCGTCAGCGGGTCAACTTTCATCAGCGTGGTGATCCCCAGGACATCGATCCGGTCACCGGGCTGGGGCAGTCCCGCTGCGATCCACGCCTCGTGGGGCACCTGCAGCGAGAGACCGCGCATGCCCTCGGGCACCTTCCAGGTGACGGTGTCCTGGCCTTCGTAGGTCGTTACTTTCGCCGCAAGCACCTGTTCGCCCGTGTACATTGGCGCCGTGGCAACCTTACCCACCAGGCTCTCGGCATCCTTGTCGGAGAAGTAACCGTCCACGAGGCCCGCCGCGGGTACCGTTTTGGTCCCGAGCATGTCGCTCGTAATCTTGTCGCCGACATTCACGTTCTTCGTCAGGACGACGACCGTCTCCGCGCCGGCGCCGGAATTGAGGACCTCCTCGACTCCGTCGTCGCCCCCTTTGCTGCTCAGGAACGCAAACATGAGCAGGGCGCTGAGCACCCCGAACACCGCGGCGAGCAGGAGCACGCCCCGGTTTCGACTAGAACTACTCGATGCTGCCGCAATGGTTCGATTCACGTTCTACTCCTCCCCTAGCTATATCGGCGGGTATCCCGCCCGACTACAGGCCGGGTTAACCCCGCGCCCGGAGAAAAGGAGTCCCCGCTCCTTCACGAAGCGGGGACCAGGGGCTGTTCGCGCCTCCCGCCGCTAACGCGACAGGCGGATGTGGGTGAGCTTGCTGATCGCCAGGAACGCGTCGTGGAGCTGCTGCTCATCCGGGGCTTTGAAGAACTTGCCGCCGGTCTGGTCGGCCATGTACTGCATCAGGGCATCGTCCGAGGCATTGCCGTACCCGATGGTGTAGATCGTGATCCCGTGGTCCTGCGCGAGCTGGGCCATGTCTTTCGCCCGCTGCGTCGCGGTCGCGCTATTCGTGCCGAGCGACGTGCAGGTGGTCGTCTGGTCGGGGTTGCAATACCGGTTCGCGACACCGTCCGAGAGCACGATGAGGACCCACTTCGCATTCGTCCGGCCGTTATCCAGGAACTCCTTGATACCCATATATGTACCGTGGGCGATGTTCGTGTACTGGTCGGCCGAACCGCCAGCGGTCGGGTCCGGCGAGTTCGCGATGGCCGACTTCAGCCCGGCGAAGGCATTCGTCAGCGCCGACTCCTCGTACCCCCGCGTGGAGAACTGGACGTAGCCGATCCGGTCATAGTCCGCGTTGAATGTGTCGACAAACACCCTTGCGCCCGTCTTCACGTACTCCCACGGGTAGTACGGGCCCTTGCCGGCCGTCTGGCACGAGTCGCCCCGGAGGTATGCATTCGAACTGTGGTTGGCCCTGGATGAGCCGTTCACGCCGCGCACCACGGTGATCGTGTTCGGCTCGGTGATCGCCGTGACCCGCATCCACTCGTTGTCGATCCGGAACTCCTGCCCGATGTACACGTAGTAACTCAGCGCCTGCGGCGCCTGGTTCCCGGGCATCGTTGGATTCCGCTTGTTCACCGTCAGCGTCGTGGTCGAGTTGTTTATGCCGCTCGCGAGGCGCAACTGCGAATAGTAGTTCCCGTAAGGGCTGTGGCTGTCCCAGCACATCGAACCCGAGCGGTCGAGGACGAGCATGGCGTCGATCACGATGGACTCGGCGTCGCCGTCAGCTTTGACGTGCCACTGGTCGACACCGAAGAGCCGGGCGAACCACGTCGAGACATCGGCCGACGCCTCGACCCGGATTTTCTTGTTGCCCGGCGGGTAGCTCACGTTGTAGGTGATGTTCGACCCCTGGCTCTGGATGAAGCCACTGTTGTCGAGCCAGTAGTCGGTGGCCTTCTGGGTGGCGTCTGCCTGGTCGGGCAGGCTCTGGGCCGCGGCAAGCGCTGACGCGTCGACGGCGGCCTGCATCTGGGTCCGGGCCCACACATATCTCCCCACGTCGATGCTCATGGCCACAAAGCCGATGAACACGAACAAGAATAGGCCGAACAGCGGCAATGCCTGCCCGGCCTCTCGCCTGGTTATCTTTCGGATGAGCGCCCGCAGCATCGCTTCCTCCTTCTATTCAGTTGGCATGTCTAGCAGCGTCGATTCGTCACTCCAGCCGCATCGATGAGTGGGCAGTGATTGTGGGCGCCGCCAGGTCGCTCCCGCCGATGAGCTTCAACATCGAGCCAAGTGGCGTGACGAACTCAAAGTCGTATGTCAGGTTGATGGTAACTGCCGTTCCACGGAGCCCCTGGATGTTGTCCGGCGTGATGCCGAGCTTCGCCGGGTCCAACGAACAGTCGCTGGGGTAGTTGCTGCAGAAGCTGTCGTAGATGCGGTCCTGCACGGTCGCGGAGTCGGCCTGGACCGCCGCAACCCGGGCACCTTCCCGGGCGGCGTTGGTGACCAACAGCCACGTGTAAAACGCCCGGCCGAAATCGACCAGGCCAAACATGAGCACGAGGAAGAGCGGCAGGATCATCGTGAACTCCACGAGGCTCTGCCCTGCTTCCGTCTGCCTGAACCGGTGAAGGAGCCGCCGGATGGGTCCCTTGCGGGGCGCCGGTTCTCCCTGGATGGTCAGTTCCATGGTCGGCTCGATTCTTTCTGGCCGCGGGCGCGACCTTTCAGATCAGGGAAGGGGTGGGTGACCGTGGTCGCCCACCCCTTCCGGGCTGTGTCCGGCGGTTGTCCGTCGCGGACTAGAAGACGATCGAGTTGCCGACCCGGTTGAGGGCGCCCGACAGGTTGGTGCCCAGGAGCTGCAGGGCACCGATGCAGACGATGGCGACGAGCGCGAGGATGAGGCCGTATTCGGCAAGGCCCTGGCCCTCTTCGTCCTGGGTGGTCTGGAGCTTCGCGACCTTGCTGATCGCCCAGTTCTTGATCTTCGACATGATGGTTCTCCTACCTCTTCCTGGTTGGGGCAATGCCCCGGGTGTCTTCCATCCCGGCGTTGCGACCGTTCCTCCCGCTGGCCGGGCCAGCTGTCCCGGTTGGTGCTTTGGCGGACCCCGTTGCCGGGTTGGCCTCCGCCTCCGCTCGGCCCGGGACCGGGCACTTCGTCGGTGAAGCTACTAGCAGTTTCGACGGCCCGGGGCAGGGCAAAAGTGGCGTCACCACCTGTTCACCGTGTTGACTCCCGCGGCCGTGTGAGATCGGCGGCCACGTAGAGCAGGCAAGCAGTCCGCGCCGGGCTGCCCGTTACACCAACAGGTCACAGCCGTGTCCGAACCGATCGATGAGGGAAGTCCGTCACGAAGAGGACCGCCGCCGCCCGCCGAACCCCTCCCCGAACGCCGCGCCGCTTAAGGCACCAGCAACAGGTCCACCAGCGCCGGCAGGGCGATACCCGATGGCGCCCGGATCACCACGTCCGCGATGTCCGTCAGCCCCGTCTCTTCCGGGTTGATCTCCACCAGCGGCGCGCCACGGCGCTTCGCCAGCACCGGGAAATCCGCCGCCGGGTACACCACCGCGCTCGTCCCTACCGTCAGGAACAGGTCCGCCTGCAACGCCTGGCGGTAGCACTCGTCGAGCGCGTCCTTCGGGATCGGCTCGCCGAACATCACCGTGTCGTTCTTGTACACGCCGCCGCACTCGGGACAGAGCGGCGGGAGCCGCTCCAGGTCGATCGTCTCCAGCCGGTCGCGCGCGCCGCACTCCATGCAGCGAACCTTGAAACGGTTGCCATGGATCTCGGTCACGTGGCGCGACCCGGCAACCTGGTGCAGGTTGTCGATGTTCTGCGTAATCACGTGCGCCAGCCGGCCCATGTGCTCGAGGTCAGCCAGGGCGTAGTGCCCGGCGTTGGGCGCCGCCCGGTCGATAGCGTCGGTAAACTCCGAACCGCCGACCTTGTGCTCGATGGCGTACCGCCACCAACCCGCCGGGTCGTCCTGAAAGAAGTCCCAGCCGTCGATCGTGGGCTCGCCGAATTTCGTCCAGATGCCCCCGCTGCCGCGGTACGTCGGGATGCCGCTTTCGGCCGAAAGCCCGGCCCCCACCAGCGCAACGGCGTGGTGGCTGCGTCGCATGAGCGACGCGGCGGCGCGCAATGCAGTGGCGATTTCGGCGTTATCCAGCAGCGAAGTGGTCGGCGGCAAGTGATTCCTCTGTAGGAAGATGATAGGCCACTTCGTCTTCGAACGCCCTTACCTGGTCGGTCACCTGTTCTCTGGACCAACCGGCCTCTTCCGCCGCAATGGCCGCCACCGCCCGGTGGCAGCAAAGTCCCCGGCATGCCGCCCACGAAATCCCCGTGCGCCTGAGCATCAGGTCGCCGAGGGTGACGACATGCTCGTTGCGCACCGCGTGGCGGACCTCCCCCGCGATAGCGCCGGAATGCTCGCAGACCACCTCGCGGCCGAGCGCGAGCACCTCCGGGATCGCCGCGCCATACACCCGCAGGTGTCGAAGGCTCGGCTTCGGCAGGCCGCTCGCCAGGAGAGCCTCGCGCCAGCCGGCGGGCGGCTGGTCGGTGTGCACCACCCGTTTCCTTGGTGGATCGAGCCGGGCGGCCACCTCTTCGGCCAGCGGCCGGAAGGTGCTCAACTTCCCGCCCACCACGCTTAACACGCCGCGGGCGCCGCCCAACTTGCCGTGGTCCAGCACCGCATGGCGCCGGCTGATCGCGGCTTCCGGGCCGCCCGCCACCTTCTGTAGCGGCCGCAGGCCGGCGTAGGCATAGCGGATCCTCGCCCTCGTGATGTCGTACCCGGGCAGGAGCTCGCGCGCCTCGGCCACCAGGTACTCGATGTCCGCGTTCAACGGCCGGATCTCAGAGGGATCGCCGTCGTAGCGTTCATCCGTGGTCCCGATCAGCAGGAGGTCGCCCTGCGGGACAGCGAAGAACACGCGCCCGTCGCTCTTCGCGGTCGAGAACACGGCGTTGTGCCCGGGCGGCTCATCGAGTTCGACCACGATGTGCGTCCCGCGCGTCACCCCGAGCATCTCCGGGGGCGGCACGTCCTCCAGCCGGTTTACGGCGTCGACCCATGGGCCGGCCGCGTTGACCACCGCACGCGCGGCAATCGTGTAACTCCGCCCCGCTGAAGACACGTCGACGGCCGTGACCTCGCCTGCAGATTCTCTGATCCGCGTCACCGATGTGTGGTTGTGGATCGACGCCCCCAGCGATTCGGCCGAGAGCGCCAGTTCCAGCGTGAGCCGCTCCGGCGCGTGTACGCGGGCATCAAAGAAGCTGAATCCGCCATTGGCGGTCGCGGGAAGATAGGGCGCCATCTCGCGAAGCCGCCCCCGGCTGAGGCGCCGGTGCGAGGGCACCCCCCGGTACAGCGCGAGCATGTCATACGTCGAAAGGCCCGCGCGCAGCTGCCAGGCCGGCCGCCGGGTCCACGGCAGCATCGGCAGGAGGAAGCGCTGCGGCGTTACCAGGTACGGGCGCGTCTTCAGCAGCCAGGCGCGCTCCTTCAGCGATTCGAACACCAGCCGCACGTCGCCGTGCTCCAGGTAGCGGAGCCCCCCGTGGATGAGCTTGGTCGATCGCCAGGTCGTGCCGAACCCGAAGTCCGTCGCTTCGAACAGACCTGCCCGCAGCCCGCGGGCCGCGGCTTCCTCGGCGATGGCGCAGCCATTGATCCCTCCACCGATGATCGCCAGGTCCAGCGGCGCGCCCGATTCAAGTTCATCGAGGGTCACTCCGCGGCCCACCCCAGCGTACGCTCCACCGCGCGCCGCCACTCCCGGAGCCGCCGGTGCCGTTCCGCCGCCCCCATGCCCGGTTCGAACACGCGCTCCGCCCGCCAGAGCTCCCCCACCTCTTCCAGCGACGACCAGATGCCCACCTCAAGCCCCGCGATGTACGCGGCGCCGAGGCCGGTGGTCTCCGTGCTCCGGGGCCGCAGGACGGGGATGCCGGCGAGGTCGGCCTGCAACTGCATCAACAGGTTGTTCTGCGATGCGCCCCCGTCCACGCGGAGTTCGGTGATGGGCTCGGGTAGCGACTCGTTCATCACCTCGATGAGTTCGGCGCTCGAGAGTGCGATCGCTTCGAGTGCCGCCCGGGCAATGTGCGCCTTCGTCGTCCCCCGCGTGATGCCCATGATCGCCCCGCGGGCGTGAGGGTCCCAGTCGGGCGCGCCAAGGCCCGTGAACGCCGGCACGACCACCACGCCGCCGTTGTCCGCCACCGATGCCGCAAGCGGCTCGATCTCGGCCGAGTGGTTGATGACGCCCATTTCGTCGCGCAGCCACTGCACGAGGGCCCCGGCGATGAACACGGACCCTTCGATCACATACTCGGGCCCCGAAGGCCCGGCTCCCCCGCCAATCGATGTCAGGAGCCCGCCTTCGGAGTGCACCGGCCGCTTTCCGGCATTGGCCAGCAAAAAGCAGCCAGTGCCGTACGTGTTCTTCGCCGGGCCCATGGCGAAACCGCCCTGGCCGAAGAGCGCTGCCTGCTGGTCTCCCGCCACCCCGGTGATCGGCACGCGCGCCCCGAACACCGCCTCCTCGGTCGTGCCGAAGAGCGACCGCGATGGCTGCGCCGTCGGCAGGACCGCCCGGGGCACCTCGAACAGGTCGCACAGCGAGTCGTCCCAGCGCCCCCGGTTTATGTTGAAGAGCAACGTGCGGCTGGCGTTCGTGTAGTCGGTCACATGCCGTTTGCCGCCGGTCAACTTCCAGATGAGCCAGCTATCGACCGTCCCGGCCGCCAGCGTCCCCGCCGCCGCGCGTTCGCGCACCGTTTCGTCGTGCCGCAGCAGCCACGTCAACTTCGTCCCCGAGAAGTACGGGTCCAGCTTCAGCCCGGTCAGCTTGCGGGCTGTTTCCTCGTGACCCGCGCTGCGCAGGTCTTCGCAAATCCCCGCCGTGCGCCGGTCCTGCCAGACGATTGCGTTGCCCAGCGGTTCTCCCGTCTCGCGGTCCCACACCACTACCGTCTCACGCTGGTTCGTCAACCCGATGGCCGCCAGGTCGCCCGGAGTAAGCGCGGCCTGCGCAAGCGCGATCGTGATCGATTCGAGGGCGGACTCCCAGATGTCCTCCGGGTCGTGTTCGACCCAGCCCGGTTGCGGGTAGTGCTGCCGGAACGGCTGCTGGCCGAGCCCGGCGATTTCGCCGGCCGAATCCACGACCAGCGCGCGCGAACTCGTCGTCCCCTGGTCGATGGCGAGGATGTATGGGGGCTGCATGGCGCGAGTATACGAACTGCGCGGCTACCCGCTGCAGGTGTGCTGGTTACTGGCGCGTGACTTCCAGTTTTTCGAGCCGATCCCGCAGTTTCGTGTTCTCGTCGCGCAGCTTCTCGAACTCCTCGCGGAGCTTCCGCACCTCTTCCTCCGTTGCCGCCCCCTTCCGCAGGGCCAGGGCGTTTTCGCGGGCCATGCGTACACCTCGGCCGTCCAGTTCCCGCGCCGCCATCTTCTCCAGCGCGGGCACCTGGCTGTCGTCCTTGAGCGTCTTCAACGCATTGGTCGCCGCGATCCGGACGCGGAAGTCCGGGTCCTCCAGGTAACCGGCGATCTCCTCGCCCAGGACCTTCTTCCTCTCGGGGAAGAACAGCCCCAGCCGGGCGATCGCACCGACCGAAAGCGGCCGCGCCTGGAATGGCTCGCCATAGCGTGCTGCCTTCGAGAGCAACTCGAACCCCGCCGCGTCCCGGAGCTCCACCAGCCCGTCGATGCACCCGCCCCGGACCACCTGCCGGAACGATGGCCGGTCGAAGTTCTCCTTCAGGATCTCGAGCGAGCCGGGCATCCGCAGCTTGCCGATGCTGCGGCACGCCTCTGCCTCCACGAACCACGAGCGGTCGCGCTTCGCGAACGGCTTGAGCGCTTCGAGCACCTCGACATCGCCCCGGAACTGTCCGAGCGCTGCCACCACGCCACGGCGGGCCTTCGGGTGGCGCACAGACAGGCAGCGCAGGAGCGCGTCGCGAGCGGCCGTCGTCTTGATTTCCCCGAGCGCCTTCGCCGCTGCCGCCTGCACCGCCCAGAACCGGTCGCTCATCACCGCGGTTTCGAGTGCCGCCACGGCCTCGGTGCCGCCCTTCTTGCCCAGCCCCGTTGCAGCAAACTGCCGTCCCGCTATGTCGTCGTCGTCCCGTAGTTGCAGCCGCAACTCCCCGGTCGATTTCTCGAAGTCCAGCTCCTTGAGCACCCGGTTGTACGGGTCGAAGCGGCACAGGTCCGGCTTCGCGGCGAGCGGGAACATGAACGTGTGGTCGGCCTGCGTGATCTCAACCGGGAAGGCGATGGGCTTCGCCCGCCCCTTGCGAAAGTCGATGGTGAGCGGGACGCGGAAAATCGGCGTGCCGTCCTCCGTCTTCTGCGTCTGCTTCACCGTGACAGTGGCCAGCCGTGAAGCTTCGTCCCAGCTCCAGCTCACCTTGAATGACGGGTGCCCCGGCCGGTATACCCACTGGTCGAAGAACCAGTCCAGGTTTCGGCCCGTCTCCGCGGCGATGGCGTTTGCCAGGTCCTGGGTGATTACGCTCCGCTCCTGGTTGTCGCGCACGTATCGCTGTATCGACCGGAAGAACTGGTCGTCGCCGAGCACCCCCCGGAGCATGTGCAGCACGACCGAGCCCTTCTCGTACAGGTGCCGGTCGAACAGGTCGATCGGCTCGTTGAACACGTTCGTGACGATCGGCCGCCGGTAGCGCTCCTCCAGGTACAGGTCGGTGTTCTCGATGGCGCCCTGGCGGTACATGTCCACGCCCAGGTGTTCCTCGTCCCACAGCATCTCCAGGTACGTCGCAAAGCTTTCGTTCAGCCAGCCGTGCGCCCAGTCCCGGCAGGTCAGCAGGTCGCCGAACCACTGGTGGGCGAGCTCGTGCGAAATCAGCGGGTCGCTCGTGAAGTCCACCGCCGCCTTGCGGTCGAAGATGATGTTCTCCGTCATCGTCGTGGCGCTGGTGTTCTCCATGCCGCCGAACACAAAGTCCCGGACGACCACCTGGCTGTACTTCGACCACGGGTACTTCATGCCTGTCAGCTTCTCGAACAGCGCGACCATCGCGGGCGTGTTGGCAAACGTCCGCTCGCCGTCGGCCACGTCCTTCTCTTCGACAAAGTAGTCGATGGTCAGCCCGTCGCGCGTCGCGTCGATCCGCGAAAGCTCCCCGGCAGCCAGCGTGAGCAGATAGGTCGAGTGCGGCCGGTCCTGGTGCCAGTGGAACGTGCGCGTGCCGTCGCGGTTCCTCTTGTCCTGCAGCAGGCGGCCGTTGGAGAGCGCGTACCAGTCGCCGGGCACCGCAACGATCATCTCCGAAGTCGCCTTCTCGCTCGGGTGGTCGAAGCACGGGAGCCAGTAGCGCGTGTCTTCGTCCTGGCATTGCGTCCACACCTGCACCGGCTTCGTGGGGTAGGCCTCGTCCGGGGTGATGAAGTACATCCCGATGCGGGGGTGCGCCTCGAAGCTCACCGCCACCGCGACCTCCTGGCCGCGCTTCCGTCCCTCGCCGAGGTCCACCCGCAGCTTCGCGCCGTCGTAGTCGAACGGTGCCGGCTTCCTGGCCACCGCTACCGCCGAAATTGCCATGTCGATGGCGTCGAACTCGACGTAACGCGTGCCGTCGTTGAGCGGCGCGACCGAGTGCGTGACCGTCCCGGAGACTCGCTTGCCGGGCACGTCCAGCTTGATATCGATCTTCATGTGCAGGACATCGACGCTCCGGTCGCGCGGCCAGACCGCGCGGTCACCTGGCAGCGCATGAGGCGGCGTCCGGGGTTCGTCCACAAGGCGGCCACAGCCGATCCGTTCTCCGTGCAGCAGCAACATGACAGCTCACCCCATTTCCGAATTGCCCGGGGATCCTACCGTTTGCATCGCCTAGGGGCGACGAACCGGAAGCGCGCTACGAAGCGTGCTCCTTCAGCCACGCCAGCACTTCCGCGCCATGGGTGCCGGGTTTTACCTTCGGCCAGACTCTCGCGATCTTGCCATCAGGATCGATCACGAACGTCGAACGGAAGATGCCGTCGTAGGTCTTGCCGTACATGCTCTTCGTCCCCCACGCACCGAAAGCTCTGGCGACGGTGTGCCCTTCGTCGGCGAGCAGCTGGAATGGCAGCCCGTACTTCCCGGCGAACTTGCGGTGCGCCGCCGCGGAGTCGCCGCTGACGCCCAGCACGATCGCGCCCGCCGCCTGGATCGCCCCATGGTTATCACGGAAGCTGCAGGCTTCCTTCGTACAGCCCGGGGTGTCGTCCTTCGGGTAGAAGTAGATCACGCTCCACTTGCCTCGGAGCGACGCAAGGCTGACTTCATTCCCGTGCTGGTCCTGGAGCGAGAACGCGGGTGCCGCCGAGTCGACTGGCAGGAAGGCCATTGGGCGCGCCCCTGAAGTGAGTAGTTCCGATCCTACACTCCGGTCGGCTCGAGCCGTCAGCCCGATAGTTCTTGCGCGAGCGCGAGCAGGGCCAGGTTGGGCGGTGGGTGTTGATGTGTCACCACCTCCGTCAGCGGGACCTCGACCGAACGGCCCCCCTGCCGGCCGATCATCACGCCGGTGCGGCCTTCGAGCAGGGCAAGGGCCGCCATCGCGCCGGCTTCTGATGCCACCAGCCGGTCGCGCATGGTTGGGCGCCCCCCGCGCTGGATGTGGCCGAGCACCACTACCCGGTACGGGTGGTCCAGCGCCTGGCCGACCGCGGCGCCCACCGAGAACGCGCCTCCAGCCTCGTCGCCCTCGGCGACCACCACGATGTGGCTGCGCTTCCCCCGCGAGATCGAGGCCCGCAGCTGGTTGACGAGCTGGCCCATCTGGTCCGCCGCCTCGGGGACCAGCACCCCGGCGGCGCCTCCGGCAACGGCCGTATGCAGGGCAATCGCCCCGCTCGTCCGGCCCATCACTTCCACGAAGAACATCATCCCCGTCGAAACGCTCGTATCGCGGATCTGGTCGATCGCCAGCAGGGCCGTGTTCACCGCCGTATCGAACCCGATTGCTTCGTCCGTCCCCCAGACGTCGTTGTCGATCGTCCCAGGAATGCCCGCGACGTGGACCCCGCATTCGTCCTGCAGCGCCAGCGCCCCCCGGAAACTCCCATCCCCTCCGACCACCAGCAGCCCCTCCACACCATCAGAACGCATCCGCTCGGATGCCCGCTTCCTTACCTCCGGGTCCAGGAATGCCTGTGAACGCGACGTCCCGATGATGGTCCCGCCCCGCTGGATGATGTTCCCCACCGACCGGTCGTCCAGTTCAACGAAGTTCGCCTCGACGAAGCCCGTAAACCCGTCGATGTAGCCGACCATCGTCCCGCCGCGCGACGTGACGGTGCGGACGGCCGCCCGGATGGCCGCGTTCATGCCGGGCCCATCGCCGCCGCTCGTGAGAATCCCGAGGCGTTTCATCGCTCCCTACTGTGACGCCCACCCCCGTAAACCTGCAACCATGGGACGAAGCACCTCGCCGGACCCCTCGGTGCGTCCATTGCTCCCACCACCACGCGTTCGTAGCATTCGGAAATGCAGCCTGCCCTCGCGTTCATCCGCCGCAACCGCCTCGCAGCCGCGACGGCCGGCGGAGCACTCATCGCGCTCGCCGTCGCGGTTGCCTCCATCGTGTTCCTCGGCGGCGGAGGTGCAACTTCCGCGGCGCCAGATGCCTCGCCCTCCGCCGGACCCTCCAGCACACCCGTGGCCTCGATGACCGCCACGGCGAGCGCCACGCCGTCCGCAACACCGGTCCGGTACTACGGCATCCTCGATGGCGCCGAAATGACCGCCGAAGAGTGGGCCGCCCGGAAGGACCTCCTCCCCCTCGCGATCATGATGGACAACACCCCGAACTCGTTCCCCCATTCCGGCCTCGAACAGGCCGACCTGGTCTACGAGGCGTTCGTGGAGGGCGGCATCACGCGCCTGATGGCCGTGTTCTGGCGCCATGAAGCCGGCCTCGTCATGCCCGTCCGCTCGGCCCGTACCCCCTTCGTCATCTGGGCGAACGAGCTGGGGGCGCTCTACGGCCACGCCGGCAGCGCCTCCACCGTCAACGACGCCAACGCCGCGGGCCTGATCATCGAGTGGGGCGTCAAGGATATGAATGCCTTCTCGCCCGAGGCAAACACCGGCTACCACCGGGACCTCGGCCGCTACGCCCCGTACAACCTGGCGACCAGCACGAAGAAGTTACGGGAGATCGCGACGGCCCTGGGCTTCCTTGGCCCATCCACGCTGGAGCCATGGAAGTTCCGCGACCCCGGCGATCCGCCGATTGCCGGGGCGAAGGCCGAGGGTATCGAGGTCGACTTCCAGGGGAGCCGCTACAGCTGGCAGCTCATCCAGTGGAAGTGGGACCCGGCGGCGAAGGCCTATGCCCGCTACCAGTTCGGTGGCCCCCACATCGATGCTCAATCTGAGAAGCAGCTCAAGTTCAGCACAGTCATCGTGATGCTCGCGCCCGGACAGGTGGTCGATGAGGCGGGCCATGTCCTCCTCGACCAGCTCGGCGAAGGACCAGCGACGGTGTTCACCGGCGGCAAGGCGATCACCGGCACCTGGAAGAAACCCGAGCGCGAGTCCCGCACCCGCTTCTACGACGAGTCGGGGCAGGAGATCGCGTTCGAGCGCGGCCCGATATTCATCGAGGTCATCGGCCACCAGAGCAAGCTGACCGTCAAGGCCACGGCCGAGGAACTGCCGGAGCTGCCGAAGTACGAGCCACCACCGCCCGGCACGGGCCCCATCGCCCCCGATGACACAGCCCCGGACGATCCCGAAACGACCCCGGCCGCCACCGCCAGCCCGTCACCAACTGCTACGGCCATTCCGACGGGTGCCGCCTCCCCGTCGCCCGTGGCGTCTCCATCCCCGGCCGCAACCGCGTCTCCTGCCGCCGAGACCCCCTCCGCGACCGGCTCCGCCGCCACGACCGCTGAGCCCGACGCCAGCGCCACACCGGAGCCGGTATCGCCCTCCGCGACCGCCTCACCCTAGTGCGGGTGGTGGCCGTTCGTCTTGACGCACACGTGGCCGGCGGGGTCCATGGGCGCGGTGCAGAGCGGGCACGCCGGCCGCCCGGCGGAGACAACCTGGCCGATCTGGCCGCGTAGCTCGAAGCCTCGCCGGTAGTCGAACTCCATGGTCACGCCGTGCGTGTCTTCCGCCCCGGGCGGGCCATCCGCCGCGATCAGGACGATGCGCTGCGCCTCCGTATTCACGCCCATCGAAAGCTGGGCCAGTTGCAGCTCAACCAGCGAGTCCAGCGGCAGCACCGCCTCGGGCTGGGCATCGTCGAGCGGCAGCCGCTGGTAGGAATAGCCCTCGTCCTTGAGGACGGTGTCGATGGCATCCCCCAGCGCCGCCAGCTGTTCTTTCTCCAGCCAGAGCGAGGCCGTCTCGCCCGCGCCGTTCATCGCGCGGATGCGGAAGCGCCGCTGGCCCGGTTGGCCGATCGCCTCGGCGGAAATGTGGATGAGCGGTCCGAAGTCGCGCGTTCCTGGCATATCCCTCCGATCCTAGGCGAACCGCCCCTTCTCGTCGCTCATCTCGCTCCGCCGCGCTGGGCCAGGAAACCTACGAAGAACGTGACGTCTTTACGCTACCGGCCGGGCGGCCGAAAATTCACGAAACACATACGGTGTAGACGGTTTCGCGACATATTTTGTCGCGATGGCAGGGTACCTTCCCGGCAACTCCCGCCCGGGGACCAAGTTACTCGCCCAGAGGTGAGCGGCATGACTGAACAAACACGACGATCCACCAGATTGGTCCGTATCCGCGACCTCTTCGTCAAGCGCGGCAGCCTGAGTGCTTCCGAACTCGCGAAAGAGCTCGGCTACAGCCAGCGCACGATCCAGCGCGACCTCCTCGCCCTCGATTCTGAGCTCAACGTCCCGCTGGTCTACGAAAACCGTCGCTGGCGCATCATGGAGGGCGCCAACGTGGTCTTCGGACCCGTCCGCCTCACGCTCCACGAGTCGCGCGCCATCTACTTCGCCACTCGCCTCATGCTCCGTTCGGCCGACGAGCGCGACCCCGACGGGATGGCCGCGCTCGAAAAGATCGCCGACGCCCTGCCCGCCGGTGTCGCCACGCACATGCGCCGCACCGTCGACGAGTACTCCGCCCTCCCGGCCAACATGCAGTACATCGAGGTCCTGCGGCGCCTCACCGAGGCCTGGGCGTCCAACCACACCGCCACCATCACCTACCGCTCGGCGTCGGCAGCTGGCCCCCGCACCACCGGCCTGGACCCCTACCTGCTCGACCACACCCAGAGCGGCACCTACGTCGCCGGCTACAGCTCCGAGCACGGCCAGGTGCGCATTTTCAAGCTCGACCGCATCAGCAACGTCGAAGTCACCCCCCGCGAGTTCGATCCCGGGAACGTCGCCGAAGTCGCCGGACGCCTCCGGAGCAGCTGGGGCGGCGTCGTCTTCGGCGAGTCCCACTACGACGTCACCATAGACTTCGCCCCCGCTGCCGCCAGCCGGATCCGCGAAAGCTACTGGCACCCATCGCAGAAGCTCGAACCCATCGCGGGTGGCGGCGTGCGCCTCTGTGTCTCCTTGCCAAGCCTCCTCGAAATCACGCCCTGGGTGCTCGGCTGGGGGGCCCTCGCCACCGTCGTCGAACCCCCCGAACTTCGCGACACTATCGCGACAGCCCTGCGTGAGGCCGCCGCGAACTACAACTGACCCCGCCCCCCCGCATACACTCTCCGGATGCAGTCACCCGATGACCTCCGCGGACGCCGCAATGGAGCCGCCCGGCTCTGGGACATAGCTCGAGGCGCGGTGCTCGTGCCGAGCGGCGTCCCCGTCCCCGTCCCCGGCAGCGACCAGTTCCACGACTACCACGCCCACCCGGAGTTCGCCTACCTGGCAGGCGCCCGCACCCCCGGGTCGGCCCTCGCCTTTGACCCCGGCGAGGGCTGGCTGCTCTTCGCGCCGGTGGCCGGGCTCGAAGAGCGCGTCTGGGTGGGCGAGGGCGAGGACCTGGAAGCCCTGGCCGCGGCGACCGGGCTCCCTGTCCGGCCCCTTGGCGAGCTGAGCGGCTGGCTCGAACGCCGCCGTGGCGAGACACTCGCGCTCCTCGGGAACGACGACATCACCAACCATCCGGCAGCCTACGGGCTCGAAAACTGGCCGGCGCTCGAGCTGGACATCGACCGTGAGCTTTCGGCTCGCCTCAGCGAGCAGGTCTCCGAGTCCCGCCGCGCCAAGGACGCTTCCGAGATCGCGCTCATGCGTTCGGCGGCCGGGGCCTCTCGTGCCGGCCACCTGGCGGCGCTCCGCATCGCCCGCCCGGGCATGAGCGAACGGCAGCTCCAAATCGAGCTCGAGGCTGAGTTCTTCCGCAACGGCGCCGGGCGCACGGCCTACGGCTCGATCGTCGGCACCGGTTCGAACGGCGCCGTCCTCCATTTCTCGCCCACGGCGCGCCAGCTGCGGACCGGGGAAATCGTGCTCATCGATGCCGGTGCCGAGGTCGGCGGCTACGCCAGCGACGTTACCCGCACCTTCCCCGTGAGCCCCCGTTTCGAAGGCGTCCAGCGCGACCTCTACCAGCTCGTGCTCGATGTCCAGCAGGCCGCCATTGGCGAGGTCCGCCCGGGAGTCGAGTACAGGGACCTCCACCTCGCGGCGTCCGCCCGTATCGCCGCGGGGCTGGTCGACCTTGGCATCCTCCGCGGCAACCCGGCCGGCCTGGTCGAGCGCGACGCCCACGCGCTCTTCTTCCCGCACGGTCTTGGCCACATGCTCGGCCTCGCCACGCACGATGCCGGGGGCTGCCTGAAGGGCCGCACTCCCAGCGACCGCTTCGGCCTGAAGTGGCTCCGCGCCGACCTCCCCCTCCAGCCCGGCTACGTCGTCACCATCGAGCCCGGCATCTACTTCATCCGCGCCCTGCTGACCGACCCCGCCCGCCGCGAACAGTACCGCGACATGGTCGATTGGGACCGCGTGGACGGCCTGCTCGATTTCGGCGGCATCCGCATCGAGGACGATGTGCTCGTGACCGCGACTGGCGCCGACGTGCTGACCGGGGCCATCTCGAAGTCCATCCCCGAAATCGAAGCGCTCCGCGCGGAGGCCCATAGCCGATGACCCGGCCCTACGAATCGCTCACCATCACCCAGGTCGCCACCTTCCCCCGCCCTGGTACCGTCGTTCCCGGGCGTCTCGGCTTCATACCCGATGGCAACGCCGTCACTTACCTCTTCAGCGCCGAAGGCAGCCTCGTGCGCAGTCTCTGGCGCTTCGACCTTGCCACCGGCGAGCGCACCGTCCTCGCCGGCCCCCCACCGTCCTCCACCAGCGAAGGCGAGCTCTCACGCGAAGAGGAACTCCGCCGCGAACGCGCCCGCCTGCGCGAACTCGGCGTCACCGATTACCAGTTCGCCGCGAAGTCGGATCGGCAGGTGCTCCTTGTCCCCGGCGGCGGCCGCCTCTGGGTCAGCATCGATGGCAGCGAGATGCGCGAGGTCGACGGCTCGGCCGGCGCCATCGACCCCCACCTCAGCCCCGACGGCACGCAGCTCGCTTTCGTCCGGGATGGCGAGCTCTGGGTGCTGCCGGTATCCGGCGGCGAGCCACGCAATCTCACCTCGGGCGCCGAGCCAGCCCTCACGAACGGTCTCGCCGAGTTCATCGCCCAGGAGGAGCTCGACCGCGACCGCGGCTTCTGGTGGAGCCCCGACGGCACGAAGATCGCGTTCATCCGCGCCGATTCGCGCCACATCCCCGACTACGCCATCGTCCACCAGGGCAAGGACGAGGTCGACACCGAGCCCCACCGCTACCCCTTCGCCGGCCAGCCCAACGCCTACCTCGACCTCGCCGTCGTGGAGCTTGCCTCGGGCGCAACCACCTGGATGGACCTCGGTCCCGAGCGCGACATCTACATCGCCCGCGTCGGCTGGCGCCCGGATGGCGCGCTCACCGCGCAGGTCCTCTCGCGCGACCAGCGGACCCTCCGCCTCGACGCGTTCGATGCTGCCGGCGCGCCCACCACGCTCATCCGCGAGCACCGTGAACCGTGGATCAACCTCTACGGCGATACGCGCTTCCTGGCCGACGGCAGCATCGCCTGGCTGAGCGAGGAGTCCGGCTTCTGCCACCTCTACCTCCACGCCCCCGATGGCCGCCGCATCCGCCAGCTCACCAGCGGCGACTGGGTGGTCACCAGCCTGGTCGGCGTCGACGAGGACCAGCGCCTGGCTTTCGTCGTGGGCACGAAAGCCTCCGTCCTCGAACGCCACCTGTACGCCGTCCCGCTCGACGGCGGCGAGATGGTGCGCCTTACCAGCGAGCGCGGCTGGCACGGCGCCGTCCTCTCGCCCAAGAACGACCGCTTTATCGACTCGTGGAGCAGCCTCGACCACGGCCCCCGTGTCGCCGTCCGGGACGCCACCGGCGCGCAGGTCGCGGAGCTGTTCGCCAACGACGGCGCCGAAGCCTCGACCCTCGGCCTCCAGCCCCCCGAGTTCACCACCGTCTCCGCCGCCGATGGCACGCTCCTCCACGGCGCCATCTACCGCCCGCCGCTGCTCGAGCCCGGGCGGCGCTATCCCCTCGTCGTCTCGGTCTACGGCGGCCCCCACGTCCAGCGCGTCGCCGACGACTGGATGCTCACGGTCGACCTGCGCGCCCAGTACCTCGCCCAGCAGGGCTACGTCGTACTCAAGCTCGATAACCGTGGCAGCCTCAACCGCGGCCTCGCCTTCGAGGCCGCCATCGCCGACCGCATGGGCACCGTCGAGGTCGACGACCAGGTGGCCGGCGTGCGCCATATGGCCGGCCTGCCCTACGTCGATGCCTCCCGCGTCGGCATCTACGGCTGGAGCTACGGTGGCTACATGACCTGCATGGCCATGATGCGCGCCCCGGAGGTCTTCAAGGTCGGCGTCTCCGGCGCCCCGGTGACCGACTGGGACGGCTACGACACGGGCTACACCGAGCGCTACATGGGCACGCCCCAATCCAACCCCGAGGGCTACCACGACAGCTCCGTCCTCACCCACGCCGCGAAGCTCCAGGGCAAGCTCCTCCTCGTCCACGGCATGGTCGACGAGAACGTCCACTTCCGGCACACCGCCCGCCTCATCGTCGCCCTCACCGCCGCCGACAAGGACTACGACCTGCTCGTCTTCCCGGAAGAGCGCCACATGCCCCGCGACCTCAAGGGCATGGAATACCAGGAGCGCCGCGTCCTCGACTACCTCCGCCGGAACCTCTGAGGCTGATCCCGCGTCTTGAGAAGAGTGCGCAGCATGAGAGGAGCAGGGAATTGAAGTTTCGGCTCACGTCTCTGGGCGTGGCGTTGTTGGCGCTGATATCTCTCTTGGCGTGTGATGCCTCCCCGGAGCCCTCCGCCACTCCCGGCCCAACGGCATCTCAATCGCCGTCGAGCCAATCGACGCCGGCACCCTGTGCGGCGGCCAGCCCGCTTGATCTCGCTCAGCGAATCCGCTTGTCTCTCTCGGTCCCTGGTTGCCTGGTCTTCCAGCCGGGAGCCGAGCCGGCCGTACTGACCGCCGACACCTATGAGTCCGGCCAGCTTCTGTCCAGCACCGCCATCCCGGTATCCGCGGAGACGCGAATCCCGCCTGACCTTGCTCCGTTTGACGCCGGGGGCTGCTGGGGAAATGGCGGACGGGAGCTGCGGATCTCCGGCACCGGCTCCGCGGCCGGGCAGTTCGCGGCCCATCTGTCGTGCGGTGTGGACCAGCCTTCGTGCCCGGATTCCTTCGACCCATCTGGAAGTGCCGTCACAACATCCGAGGATGGCGAAACGTGCGTTCGCTGGAAAACCGGGCAGGCAGCTGACTCGTTTCGCGTCGAGATCAGGTACCCATCGGTCGCCGTCGCCTATGCGTTCTCGGTGGATGCCGGACGCACGAGCTTCTTGTTACCGCACGACGCTGCGCCGAGGCTCTTCGAGTCGGGCCAGCGGTGCCGTGAGCGCAAGGATTTCGTGGTGTTCGTGTTCGCGCAGCGCGCTGGCCTGCCCGACACGCAGGTGGCCTATGCGTCAGTCTCGTCCGAGTGTTCACTGACAACGACGAGCCCCACGCCAGCGCACGCTGATGACCCGTTCTGGGTCTTCATCAGGCAACTCGACGCAGAGTTGAACAAGGGGAACACCGATTTTGTCGTCAGCCGGTTGCGGACTGTGGTCGTAACTTGCACCGCGTCCGACGTTCCGCCTCGCGTCGGCGGTCCCGAGTGCTTCAACGTCGGCGACACGTTCGAGGGCTTTTCCGTCGGCAGATGGAGGTCGGAAGGGAGCACAGTGCCGGTCAGCGGCGTCATCGACCAGTTGCGCCATCTCGGTCGCACCGCCCGTCCGGAGATGTCTGACGCCTACGGTGATGGGACAGTACGAGTGTATGCCGTGAACGACCGGCCGGAACGGCAGGTCGCAATCGTCACCGCGATCATCGACAACCCGCCGGGCTTCGGGGGTGCTGCCACAGTGCGGGTTTCGATGGGACTCTACTGGCGACGGCAGGATCAGGACTGGGTAATGACCGGAATGATCACGAACTACGTCTACGGCCCCGAGTTCCTCGACCCGACCGGTGAAGTCCGGAATGGGCTGTTCCCGGCATGGGAACGCTTCTCCCCCTGAGCCCCGCCCTACCCCAGCCTCGCCCCCACCTCCAGCCCTACGTCCCGCGCCCACTCCGTCGCCGGCATCTTCTTGCCGCCCTTCGGCTGCACCCGGAGCACCCGCAGCACGCCGCCGTTCAGCCGCACGTCAAAACCCTCGTCCTTGATCCGGAGGATGCGGCCCGGCATCCCCGCCTCCTGCGCGCCCGTCAGCCGGCAATCGAAAATCTTGAACTCCGCGTCGCCGTATGTGGCGATAGCCCCCGGCGCCGGGTTGCACCCCCGGATGAGCCGGTAGACCGCGTCCGCCGGCCGGTACCAGCGGATGCGCGCGTGTCCGTCGCCACAGGGCGGCTCGTAGGTCGCCAGCGCGTGGTCTTGCCCGATCCGGGGCGCCCTCCCCTCGGCTACCAGCTGCACCGATTCCGCCAGCGCTTCCACGCCCATCGGGAACAGCTGGTTGAAGTAGATGCTCCCCACCGTGTCGTCCGGCCCGATGGGGCAGCTCTTCTGCAGCAGGATGGGGCCCGTGTCGATCCCCTGGTCCGGCCAGAAGATGCTCAACCCTGTCTCGCGGTCGCCATTGATGATCGCCCAGTTGATCGCCGAGGAGCCACGATGCAGCGGCAGCAGGCTCGGGTGGTACTGGATGGTCCCCTGCGGCGGGATGTGCAGCACGTCGTTCGGGATGATCTCCGTCACGAATGCCATTACCGCCAGGTCGGCCCCCAACGCCCGCCATGCACCCTGGCCCTCCGGCGTCTTCAGCGACAGCGTATCGATGACGGGCAGCCCGGCGGATTCAGCCGCCGCCCAGAGCGCATCCTTGCGGTCGCCCACTGGAGCGGGCGCGCTCACGCCCACCACTTCCACGCCGTCCCCGGTGATCCGTTTGAGAACGGCCTCGCCGAATGCAGCCTGGCCCATCACCGAAACGCGCATGGCAACCCTCCTCTCCCGCGCTTGGCCGCGGGCAGGTGCAGAGCCTACAACCCCGCCCGCCTGCCGGTAAGTTGCTGGCATAACACGCGGTTTCCCGTACACTGGTGCTTCAATGCCGATGAACGTTCATCGCGAGGTTCTCCCGGGCGACGCCACGCACGTCGCCCCTGCCCGCTGCGCCTGAAGCTCCCACCTCGCTCACCCAGGAAGCTTCAAGGAGAACCACCCGTGCTCTGTATCGAACCTGCCCGCCTCTCGGATGTTGACGACATCCATCGCCTCGTTACCTTCTGGGCCGACCGGGGCGACATGCTCCACCGCCCCATCGGCGAGATCTTCGAAGCCATCCGCGACTTCAAGGTCGCCCGCCTCGACAACCAGGTCGTAGGCTGCGGCTCGCTCCACATCATGGGCTCGGACCTCGCCGAGGTCCGCTCCCTCGCTGTTTCCGAGGACGTCCAGGGGAAGGGCGTCGGTGCTGCGATTGTCGCGGCGTGCGTCGATGACGCCCGTGCGTTCGGGCTCGAGCGCGTGTTCGCCCTGACCTACCGGCCCGGCTTCTTCGAACGGGTCGGCTTTCGCCTGGCGAACGTGATGGAGTTTCCCCAGAAAGTCTGGAACGAGTGCGTGCGCTGCCCGTTCTTCACGAACTGCAAGGAAGTGGCCGTGGTGGTGGACCTCGCGGAGGGCGCGGACTCTTCGGTGCCGGTCGCCGGTTAGCAGCAACCGGCCGCGAACGTCTCCATCGCCGCTTCGGTCAGGGTGCCCGCATGGAGTCCCGTCCCGGTTGCCGCCGAGACGGTCACCGTGAACTCACCGGGCGCGCCCGGCAGCCGGTTCAGGTGGTGCGCCAGGCGAGCGGCGACAGCCCCCGCGGCCGTCACGCCGGTGCCCTGGAGCACCACGCCGAACGTCGTTTCGTCGAGGCGTCCAACGGCGTCGGTCGCGCGGATGAGTTCGCGGAGGCGCCCGGCCACCGCCTGGAGCAGAGGTGCGGCCGGCTCGTCGGCTTCGATCCGCACGGCGAGAAACGAAAGCGGCATGGACGGCGCCAGGTTTCCGACCATCTCCAGCCGCGCCATGAGGGCCGCGCGGGTTGCTGTGCCCGTCAGCCGGTCGCGCTCCGTGCCCGGGAGCAGCTCGGGATGGATGCGTGTCGGCGCCGCGGCGGATGCCCCGTGCGGATGGCCTGTGCCTACGAGCCTGAGGTGCGAAGGGAAGCGGGTGACCGCCATGAGAGGACCGCCATGCGTGTTGGCGGGATTGTCCTACGTCTCATCGGCGCCGGAGATAGGCCGTTCCCCTACCACCGCCGCCGGCGTCCCCAATTCGGCGGGAGTGACTGCCCCCGGATCTGGCCCGCGCACGCCCTCGCCCATCAGGTGCTTGCGGCGCGCCCAGAAGTACCCTGCGCTCGCCAGGATCACCCCCACCCAGATGCCCCCCGCAACCAGCGTGATCCGCGGGTCACGTCCGAGCCCGTCCCCGGCTACTACCGTCAGCCCCGTCGGGAAGAGCATCCCGAGGAAGCTGTAGATGATGAACACGCGGAAGGGCACCGCCGTCATCCCCGCGACGAAGCTGACCCAGTCGAAGTTCACCGCCGGGATCATGCGCGACCAGAACACCACTCGGCCGCCCATGTCTTCGACCAGCGTGTCGAGCCGGTTGGCCATCCTGTGCCCGATGAGCCTGGGGAGGTGCTTCCGGCCCACCCGGCGCGCGATCCAGAACGCCAGCGCCGAACCGAGTGTCAGGCCCGCCATGCAATACGCCGTCCCCAGCACCGGCCCCCAGACAATCCCTGCTGCGATGTAGATGGGCGCGTTCGGCACGGGAGCGAACAGCACGGAGAGCGCCATCACCAGGATGAACACGATCGGCGCCAGCACGCCCCGCTCTTCCACCCACTCCTGGAACGGTTCGGCGTCTATCCTGTACGAAAGCCCGAAATACTCGGTGGTGACCACGTACACGACCGCCGTCAGCAGAAATGCAAGCACGATCCCACCGACCACCTTCTTCCGGAGCAGGAGCGGCGTCTCCTCCGCCTGGAAGATCATCGCCTCCAGTTTCGCCTCGGTGTCGTCAGTCAAGCGCTCGCACCCGTTCGAGATGCTGGAGCATGTACGTGTTCACTTCCGCCGGCGCCTCCTGCTGCACCCAGTGCGAGACCCCCGGGAGGTGGTGCACGGTCAGGTCGGCGACATGGCGCTCCGTGCCTTCCGTCAGCTCTTTCCCCAGGTAGGCATC
>WBZO01001843.1_pt1 | contig 30780 bp, 27 predicted proteins | sample 5204261 | NCBI WGS metagenome assembly WBZO01 (sample SAMN12412400, study PRJNA552823) | activated sludge metagenome | isolation source: activated sludge from anammox sidestream of wastewater treatment plant... | place: USA: North Carolina | collected 2017-09
CGCACAGGAACTCGGCTTCAGGTGACCGTAATCTGAAATGGAATCCGACCGGCCGAATATCCTCATCATCTGCAGTGACCAGCACACGCCCGGTGTTCTAGGGTGTTATGGCAATGCAGTGGTTCAGACTCCCCATCTGGATGCATTGGCCGGGAATGGAATTGTATTCGATTCAGCCTACTGCGCCTCCCCGGTCTGTGTGGCTTCGCGTCTGTCGATGCTGACCGGGAGGCATCCCGGAAACATCGGGGTGTGGGGACTGGCCGATACGATCCCATCGACTACGCCGACCTGGCCGATGGCGCTCAGTGCCGCCGGCTGGGAGACAGTGATCTCCGGACGGATGCATCTGGTCTATGGAGACCGGAATCATGGGTTTGAACACCGGCTGTGCGGGGATGCCTATCCTACCATGCGCAACCATTTCGCTCACTGGCGGAATCAGGAGCCGGATGTCACCAGAAATGTGAAAGCAATCGCCGAGGCAGGCGCAGGAATTGCACGCCATGATGCCGAAGATGACATCGCCCAGGGATTCGCCTTGAAATACCTGCATCAGCAGAATCCCGCCAGGCGCACAAGACCCTTTGCGCTCTGTGTTGGATTTTACCGGCCACACACACCTTACTCCGCCCCGGAAGAACTGGCGGGCCTGTATCGCGACTTCGAACCGGAGATCACTGGAAGCCTGGAGGATCTCCCGCCTTATTATCGCTCGCTTGCACGCCACTTTGGCCTGGAGAAGGATCCTCCCACCCCTGCACAGGCGCGCCGTGCTGTCCAGGTCTACTATTCGATGGTAACCGGGCTGGACCGTCGGGTCGGACTGCTGTGCCAGATGCTGCGCCAGCAGGGTTTCTGGGACAACACGATCATCATCTACACCAGCGACCATGGGGACATGCTGGGAAAACATGGACTGTGGTTCAAGAGCAGCTTCTATGAGGAATCAGTTCGTGTGCCATTGATCATTCACTGGCCTGAGGGGTTCAGGAAGGGGATCCGGATCAAAGAACCGGTTTCACTGATTGACCTGTTCCCTTCCCTGTGTGAACTGGCCGGGACTGAGCCTTATGATTTCCTGGATGGTTCGAGCTTCCTGCCGGCTTTGAAGGGTGCGCCGCTCGAGCCTGGCCGGGAAGTTTTCGCTGAATATGCCGATTATGGAATCCACTCCCCGATGCGGATGATCCGCAATGAGCGTTACAAGCTGATCTACTGCCACCAGCAGGATCCGCTGTTATTCGATCTGGTCGATGATCCGGGTGAAACAGTTAATCGTGCGAACGTTCCCGAACTGGCGGATACAGTCCGCTCGATGAAAGAGCGGCTGCTGTCGGACTGGAATCCGGAAAGCGTGAGGGAGCGTGTTTTACTCAACCAGCAGTACCGCGATATCCTGATGCAGGCGGAGGATTCAATCCGTGCAGCGACCGGAACCGCCGGCTTTCCCTGGCATTGAACGAATGAGCCTTGACGATATTGGTTAATCCTATGAACCCGCCACCTGAACTGCACAAAGAGTATCAAAAACTGAGCATCGTGATTCCGGTTTATAACGAGGAACACACGATTCTTTCGGTCATCACGATGGTGCAGGCGGTCGAAATTCCTCTGGAGAAGGAAATCATCATCGTGGATGATGGCAGCACAGATGGAACCCATCATCAGCTGGAGATCCTTAAAAGCCATCCAAATGTCCGGATCTTTTTTCAGGAATGCAATCAGGGAAAAGGGGCTGCCCTCCGGCGGGGATTCAAGGAAGCCACCGGAGACATCATCCTGATCCAGGATGCCGATCTGGAATACGATCCGAAAGAATATCCCAGATTGCTGCAGCCGATTCTCGATGGCCATGCGGATGTTGTGTATGGCTCACGGTTCATGTCCGGCCCGAGGAGGGTGCTGCTGTTCTGGCATGCAGTCGGGAACCGCCTGCTCACCCTGCTGTCCAACATGTTTTCGAACCTCAATCTGACCGATATGGAAACCTGCTACAAGGTATTCCGGCGTGAGGTTCTGGAAAGTTTCACATTGAAATCCAGGCGGTTCGGAATCGAACCGGAACTGACCGCACGCATTGCGCAACGCCACTGGCGGATTTACGAAATTCCGATTTCCTACCATGGGCGAGGGTATGAGGAAGGGAAAAAGATCGGATGGAAAGATGGGATATCGGCAGTTCTCACAGTCCTGCGATGTGCTTTTACCGATGGCGGGGGAAAGCAGAACATCGGGTATGAAACCTTGCTCAGGATGCGCAGGCTGTCCCACTACGCCGCCTGGCAGGCGAAAGTGATGAAGGTGCATTTTGGAAAAAAGGTCATGGAACTCGGTGCCGGAACTGGCAATATGAGCCAGTACTATACCGGAGCGGAACGGCTGTGGCTGGCGGAAATTTCGGATGAGTACCGTGAAGTCTTACGCCAGCGGTTTTCGGATTTGAGGCATGTCCGTGTCTGCCAGATCGATCTGGAGGCTCCTGAGAGACCCTCCGAACTGGATGAGTCTCCCGATACAGTCGTTTCTTCCAATGTTCTCGAGCACATCCGGAATCACGAAGCGGTGCTACACTTTGTCCATGAGACTCTGAAACCTGGCGGGCGTGTCATCATTCTCGTCCCGGCCATGCCCTGCCTCTTTGGCAGCTTCGATGTGGGGCTGGACCACCATCGCCGTTATACCCGCCGATCGATGGGCCTGTTGTTCGAGAGAGCAGGTTTTGATGTGGTCGAGATGCGTTATATGAATGTGCTGGGGGCTTTGGGTTGGTGGTTCAATGGGAAAGTGCTGCGCCGCAAGATCCTCCCTACCCAGCAACTGCGGCTGATGGATCACTTGATGCCGTGGGTTAAACTGGAATACAGGCTGAGGCTTCCCTTTGGATTGTCTCTGCTGGCAGTGGCAGAAAAACGTAAATAATACGAAAAGCACTTCCCAGATCAAGAAGTGCTTTTCGTCAAATCTTCTTTCAGGGTTGCCAGAAGTCAGTACTCGAGCCGTGCCGGTTCAATGAGCTGAGCCAGCCCGCAAAGCTTCATCGGAAGCTTCTTTGGCGACTAACCCCCGCATGGTGATCTTGATCGACTCCAGGTTCTCGGGTTTGAGGCGGCAGACAGCCTCGAGCAGTGTGAAGAGCTCGTTATTGTCGATTTTCCAACCGGCTGCCTCGAGGGCCAGGCGCTGCTCGAGCATGACCCGTCCAGCACCGCTGGGGCGGTAATTTGCCTCCCGGGAAATTTTTTCGACATGTTCTGCAACTGGAACTTCCAGGGTCAGGTTCAACTGGCATGTGGGTTTTGGCATTTTTCAATCATCCTATCTCTAGAGTAATAACGACATTGTATTTATTTACGTAAAGCGTACAAAACTCAAAACTTAAAGTCAAGAACAAAATATTCTGAAAGCCATGCCACAGAGCATACCTCAACAGTTCGAATCAATCCGGAGCGTATAATGTGAATCAAACGCCCAGTTTTTTGTGCGTTATTTATCGTTTCTGATCGGTTCCGTCAAGTGATATTTTTATAAAATATTTGTAGTAAAAATCCGGATCTCCTCGTACCAGTAAATAGAGGTCGAATCGGCAAAGATACGACCATGGGAAATAAAAGACCTGCCACACTAACAGATCTTTACAAACCCAGGCAAGGAGGATGAATGATGAGTCAGGAGCTTTTACAACTGCAGGATGACATCGACTTGTCGATCCGGTCCAAGATTGCGGACCTGAAGGGGACACTGTTCTCGCTTCAGCTGCAAAACGAAAATCTGGATATCGAGGTTGTACGAACGGGAAGCAATGGCACCTATCAGCATCTCATGGACCTTCAGGGTGCCGGCCAGGCTATTGGTCAACTTTGCGAAGAAGTTTTGACCCTGATTTCAGTCATGAAGCGGATTCGGGTCCACAGCGGGGGAGTCCCCCTGACAATCAGCAGCCTGCAATCCAAAAGTTGAGAACATTTTCAGCGACCCACCTCGCAGCATCATGATGGGATGGCCTGTGCAGACTGCTGCAATCGCGGAATGCCATCGGTTCATCCTGTTCCCTCAGACAGTAAAGAGGTCCGAATGACTTTTTGTCAGATTCAGGTGTCTCGATAGAGTTTTGTCAAATCTATCCCACCCGCCAGAACGACTCCGCATATCTGCATGGCTTGTCTTCACATGAATGGGCTGAAGGCCTTATGCTTTGCTGTTTGAAAAGAACGAGGTGAATCATCCATGTGCCCGGAAGCATTTCATTTTACCCAGACATTCGCTGTGGAAGGTTCGATCGTCATCTGGCAGGTCAATGGTTTTCTCCAGGAAGCGCGCATCGCCGAGATGAAACAGAAGCTCAATGAAATCATCGCACAGGGGATCACGAACATCATCTTCGATTTCGAGGGGCTGATTGCAGTGGACAGCCGTGGCCTTGGATTTCTCATCTCGGTTCAGAAGGAAGTACGCCAGCGAAATGGACGAATGGTGATGGTCCACATGACTGCGCAGTTCGCAGCCCTCCTTGAGTTGACCAAGCTGAACCGGATCTTTGAAATTTTTCTGGACATGGAAACCGCCAAACGCAGTTTTGGTGGAGAGTTCCTCCAGTAAATTCCATTCGTTGTTACTACTGTATGCAACCCCAAACCGCCCAGTGAAGGAGACGCCATGAAAAAATTGTTGGTGGTCCTGTCCGTCAGCATCCTCCCGTTCATTTCAGCTGCAGCGATCCAGGCCGGCGAGGTCGATCTTCCGATCAAAGAACACACTCTGGCGAATGGCCTTAAGGTATTGCTGCTGGAACGCCATCATTCGCCGACAGTCGCGTGCCAGATCGCCTTCAAGGTGGGCCACAACAATGAGCGTGCCGGTGTCACAGGAGCAGCCCACATGCTCGAACACATGATGTTCAAGGGGACCCGGACCATCGGGACACGCGACTATGCCGCCGAAGTGCCTCTCATGAAGGAGATCGACCAGGCCGCCAATGAAATGCTCGATGAAAGACTGAAAGGCTCCGAGGCCGACACCACCCGGATCGAGAACCTGGCAAAACGCCTGGATGAATTGCAGAAAGAGCAGAAAAAGTATGCGGTCGGAGAGGAACTGTCCAACCTGTACAAAAAGAATGGCGGCTCCGGGTTGAATGCCTACACGGCTGATGATTACACCAACTACATCATCAAGCTGCCGAGCAACAAGCTCGAACTGTGGTGCTGGCTGGAATCAGACCGGATTGCCAATCCGGTGTTTCGTGAATTCTATGCTGAAAAGGAAGTGGTGCATGAAGAACGTCGGATGAGGATGGACACAGTCCCATCCGGATCGATGTGGGAGTTGTTTTTTTCGACCGCCTATATGGCGCATCCCTATACCTGGCCGACCATCGGGTGGCCTTCCGATATCGCCAACTACCGACGTGAAACCATGCAGGAATTTTTCAACCTCTACTATGCCCCCAACAATGCAGTCATTGTGTGGGTTGGGGACTTTGAGAGCGAAGCCGCACTGGAAATGATCCGCCGTTATTTCGAGCCGATTCCACGCCAGGAGCCACCACCTCCAGTTGTCACAGTGGAACCACCCCAGAAAGGCGAAAGACGGGCCGCACTGGAATTCGATGCCAATCCGACCCTTCTGATGGGCTGGCACACAGTCAAGATATCCGATTCCGATTTTCCGGTGCTTGAGGTGATGCAGGGAGTTCTGGCAGATGGACGAACATCCCGCCTCTACCAGCGGCTGCGTGAAAAAGCGCAACTGGTCAGCGATGTCTGGGCTTACCAGACACAGAACGAATTTCCCGGGATGTTCCTGGTGTCTGCCGATCCGATTCAGGGGGTATCGGCCGAGTCAGTCGAGAAAATTCTGTCGGAGGAAATCCAGCGGCTGGCCGTGGAGAAAGTCGATGACTGGGAGCTTCAGCGAGTCAAGAACCAGCTCAAATCATCCTTTGTCACTGACCTCGAATCGAACTATGTCCTGGCGAGGCAGCTGGCCGAATTCGAATGCCTGGCAAAGTGGGATCTGTACCTCGATTCAGATAAGTTGCGGCAGGCGGTAACCGCTGAAGACATCCAGCGTGTGGCTCAGAAATACCTCACCGATTCCAACCGGACTGTGGTGAATCTGAAGCCGACTTCTTCCCCAGCCAAAACCCCGGGGACTTAAGACAAAATGCCGTCCCCACTGCCCAAACCAAAAGGAGATTCAAAGGAGATGAAATTGAACATTCGTTCAACACCCTGTGTGTTGGCCTGCTCCTGCCTGCTTCTTGGAGTATTCATGGTGATGGCGGTTCCCGGCCTGGCGGCAGACCGCCCGGATCGCCCGGAGAAAATTCAATTCCCGGATCAACCATTCCATCCACCCAAACCGGAGCGGATCGAGATGGCCAACGGCCTGATTGTTTACCTGCTTCCAGATCGCTCAATCCCATTGGTTCGGGCGATGGGATTGATTCACGCCGGTTCCTTGTGTGAGAAACCGGAGGAATCCGGACTGGCAGGCCTGACTGCCTCTCTGCTGCGCCTTGGAGGGTCGACTGTCACCTCAGCCACCGAAATGAACCGTGCGCTTGAATTTGCCGGAGCCAGCCTGGAGTCTGCCGGGAGCCGGGATTATGCCTCGCTGTCGATGCGAGTTTTGAGCCAGGATCTGGACCTGGGGATCCGGCTGCTCTCGGAAATTCTGGTGTCACCTGCCTTTCCCCCTGACAAAATCGATCAGCGAAGAGCAGAAGCGCTGGACACTCTCCGGCGCCAGGAAGATGACCCGCTCGAGGTTACACGCCGGGAGTTTCGCAAGCTGATGTATGGTGAGCATCCCTACGGCCGCGACCCGTTGGGGGATGAGCAAACGCTTCCGAAGTTCACGCGAGAGGACCTTCTGCAGTGGCACAAGAGGTTCATCCACCCGGACCGGATGATATTGGCATTGTCGGGTGATTTCGAACGGCAGCAGATCCTCGCTTTGCTCGAAAAATATCTGGGGGGCTGGCCGAAGGGAAATGTTCCGGTCGAATACCCGGAGGTGAAACCCTCTCCCGCCGCAGGAAAGAGTTATTTTATCCGCAAGGATCTGAACCAGTCCACCATCCGGCTGGGGCACCTCGGGATTGCGAGGAATAATCCGGACAAAGTCACGATCGAGGTGTTAAACTTTATCCTCGGTGGGGGGAGCTTTTCCTCCCGCCTGTTCAACCGGGTCCGGAGTGACTCAGGATATGCCTATCGGGTTGTTTCCGACTTTGAAGAGTCGCTGTTGACCGGCCAGTTTGTGGTCGTTCTTCAAACCCAGTCAGCCAATGCGGTCAAAGCTGAGAAGCTGACAAGGGATATTGTGAAAGAGATTGCCCGGGCGGATGATATCACCCAGGAAGAGCTGGATCTGGCCAAACAGTCACGGATGAATGATTTCGTTTTTGAATTTGAGACTCCATCAGACACCTGCAATCTCTCAGCCCAGCTGGAGTACTTCCGGGTTCCGCAGGATTACCTGGAGAAATACCGGGAACGGGTGGCCGCACTCACACTGGAGGATCTTAAAAAGGCGGCAGCGAAATATTTAAAACCGGATCAGCTGACCCTGCTGGTTTTGGGAAATTCGGATGTTGAGAAAGAACTGAGCACATCCGGCCCGCTCGAGATGATCGAAACCAGAGAGAAAAAGGCAGAATCGAAATAACCTGCCAGTTGACAGGCAGCAGGGCAAAACCAACATGAATTCCAGAGGTGGAAACAGATGACCCCCCATACAGCGGCAAAGCCCCAGGTGGATTACAAGGAACTCCTCCAGGCGGTCGTGGATACACGCTCGACAGACTTGCACATTCGCGCCGGTGCCTGCCCGAAATTGAGAACCAGCGGGGATCTGGTCAACTACAATGATTATGTCATGACCCCTGAGGACACGGAGTTTTTTCTCAGGTCCATTACCGATGAGAGCCAGTGGCACACCTTCACCACAGAGAAGGAGCTCGATTTCGCTTATGCATTGACCCGGCATTGCCGGTTCCGTGTGAATGCTTACTGGCATCTGGGAACCATCGCTCTCGCATTCCGTTTGAACCGCTCGGATATTCTCGATTTCGAAAAGCTGAATCTTCCTCCGGTGATTCGCGATCTGGCGCATCAGGAGCGCGGGCTGATTCTGGTGACCGGTGTGACCGGTTCAGGCAAATCGACCACCCTGGCCACGATGCTGAATTACATCAACCAGACTCGTGCCTGCCATATCGTCACAATCGAAGACCCGATCGAGTTCGTTTACACCGATGCCAAGGCATTGGTCAGCCAGCGTGAAGTGGGTTATGACACCACCAGTTTTGTGCGCGCGCTGCGGGCAGCACTGCGCGAGGATCCCGATGTCATCCTGGTGGGAGAAATGCGCGATGTGGAGACCATCCGGACTGCGGTGAATGCGGCTGAAACCGGACACCTGGTGTTCAGCACTCTGCACACCACCATGGCATCGACTTCAGTGGAGCGCATCCTTGGATTTTTCAATCCAAATGAACAGGGGATTATCCGTGCGCTGCTGGCAGAGAACCTCAAAGGTGTTGTCAGCCAGCGTCTTTTGCCGAGAAAGGGGATGAAAGGCCTGATTCCTGCTCTCGAGATCATGGTGGGAACCTCCACTGTCAGGAAACTGATATCGGAGAACAAGCTCAGAACCCTCAATCAGGCGATCCAGAACCGTGAAGGTGGAATGCAGAGTTTCAATCAGGCGCTGTTGGACCTGATCAAGGCGGATAAGATCGAAGAGCATGTTGCCATGCGAAGTTCCGACAACCCGGCAGCGCTCCGGCGCATGCTGCTGGGTGGTGAATCGGGAGGCGACTCGACTTCCATTCTCGGCTGAACGGTGCTATTTCCCAATAAACTCGACCTGGGACATAACAGCATTGGAGTCGGTCTTGAGGTTCTCCACCGATATTTCGAGGCGGCCATCAGCCGATTCTTTTTCTGTGATTGGGATTTCGATCCACTTCCCCTCATAAAACTCGGAGAGAGTTTCGATTTCCTTTCCATCGACACGGACCTTCTGATTCCTCCCTCCGCCAAAATGATCGGGGTCGATCATAAACAGACGAAGCATCCCGGAGACATTCGCAGGCACCGCAAGGGCAATCCTCAAGGTCCTGGCATTGGCGCGGCAGTGGTAAACCGGCGGAGGCCAGCCATCATAGGAATAACCATCCACCTCTGTGAGGCTGTAACCCGGTTCAGCATACAGGACTTCTTTCTGAGGCCTTCCGCAGTGCATGAGGAAGCGGACACTGCGTGACTGAAGCTCCGATGTGGCCGGTAACACTTCCTCGAAAGGCCAGAGAGGATTGTCATCCGGGGCGGGTTTCCGCTCGGAAACCGGGGGCAAGGGCGGGAGCGGATGATGCGGCTCCTTCTGATACCAGTAAACTGTGCTGGAAAGCTGCAAGGGGTTGGTTTCCTTGCCAAACACCTCGCGGAACATGGGGTGTTCGTTTTCCCCGAAGCCGATCGTGACACGCAGGGACCGGCTGAATGAAATCGAATCATTGAGGAAGAATCGATAAGCCGCTGCCCCCTTGAAGAACTTCATGTAACCGGTGAGTGGGAAGACATTGTCGGAGGGAGGAAACCCCCAGCTGAACCCGAAGGAATCTTCGATCCCCTGGAGTTCAACCGATGCCTGTTTCTCACCATCGATGAAAAACTTTTCATTCATGTCGACCGGATAACCTGCCGAGCCGGGGCGTCTGACAGTGACATTCCAGCCAATGAACTTCCCCTTGCCAACCGCATCGAGGGCAAGGTATTCCCTCAAGCCCAGGGGGAGAGCTTCCTGGCGCCAGGAGGCATGAAAGTACCCCGAATCCTCAGGGATCTCCGTTTTTGTGCGGACTATCACATAGGAGTAACAAGGCATTTTCGAGATCAGATCCGGCCCGGGTGGAAGATCCCCGTCATACACCAGCTGGACCACCGCATGTTTGCGGAAGGGCATGGGGAAATAGCAATTGAAACCACGGCGTTTATTCACCAGGCAGGTGTTGACCTGGTCATATTGGCCCGCCGGATCGCAGAAGAAATCAACCAGAGGGCACTCCACACTGGGTGATTCTTCATCATCCCAGAAGATCCGCAGAATCGCCTCACGCCCGAGAGCCAGTGTGGCAGGCATGGCGAAATGGATCATGGTGATCTCTGCCGGGCCTTTCAAATCAGCCACAGTGACCTCGCGTGAGTGGCCGAAGGTCAGCTCGATTGGATTCTCCATCCAGAGTGCATTGGGGGCATACACACGCCCGGAATCCAGATGGGACAAATCCGCAATATCAAAAGCAGGCGAGGCGAATGCGAGGGACAGCAGCAGGATAACAATCACAATTCCGGAACGCTGCCCCATCGGCATCGCTGCTCCTTTCAAAGAGGAACCACCTGGCGGAGAAACAGGTCAGTTGGTCAGGCGGTTCGCATAGTGGGTCTTCGCGACATCGAGATCCGTTGGAATCACCCGCCAGAAGTCTCCACGGCTGTTGGTTCCATTGGTTGGGTTGTATGGCAGCCCCTCGTTCAATCCATCCTTGTCGGTATCGATGGTGTAGCGTGTGCCACGCAGCCAGTCACCCGCCGTTTTATCCGGCCCGATTCCGAATATTCCGCCATAGGAAAGCCTTCCAGTCATTTTTCCATTGCGGTACTGCGGGAATGAGTCATATCCATGGGTGATGACACCATTGCCGAAAGGATCGGCAGTCGCAGCGGAGCTCATATATGAAACCGGTGATGTCAAAGGGCAATGAACACCCGGCGCATAAAAGTCCCCCTCGCTGGCGACAAAAATGACCGATCCTTTATTGGCCGGCAGGGGCGGACTGGTGCATGAACAGATTCTCAACGGGCTGCCGCACCCGGCTCGGCCATGGACCCGTGCGCGAAGCTTGGCGACAAGTTCACGCAGAGCTGTTTCTCCAGCGTCATTGTAGTCCGGATAGACATCGCCATTATCGAGGATGAAGGAATTGATGGCGGTTTCGAAACTCTTCAGATTGCCCCGGGTTGCCGTGACTTTGGCGCGAACCTGGGCTTCGAGGAAATTCGGGAGCGCAATCGAAATCAGAATGAGGATAATGGCAATGACGATCAGCAGCTCGATCAATGTAAATCCGGATTTCACTTTTTGTACTGAATCCTGTGAAAATCTGATTGAGAAATACACAACAATCCCTCCTTCGACATGATGTGGTTATGAGGAACCAGAAAAACTGCCGGACCAGATTCAGGCTATTATGCGCGTTTTTGTCAATGGAAACAATGCGAAAATGAATAAACAGGGCTCCTGAATGATTATTTTCCATGATTATAATGAGATCCTATCGACCGAAGGGGGAGTCTCGGTTAGGATAATCCTGCTCTGATCCGGGGAATTCTTCCTGGGAGACAGAGAAATCTATCGAATCGGACAAAGCCAACATGATCATTGGTGTCCCGAAAGAAACCTTTCCGGGGGAAACACGGGTCGCATTGATTCCCTCCACAGTTCCATCTCTGACCAAAGCGGGCTTCGAGGTCCTGGTCGAAAGCGAAGCCGGCCTCAAGGCAGGCTACCCGAATGAGGAGTATCTTCAGAAGGGTGCGCAAATCCTCGCCAATCGTTCGGATGTTTTTTCAAAGGCGGAGATCGTGGCGGCGGTCAGGGCGGGTGGGGCCAATCCAGGAAACACGGAAGATCACCCGCGACTCAAGACCGGCCAGGTGCTGGTTGGATTCCTGGAGCCGCTGACTTCCCGGGAAGAAATGCAGCAGCTGGCGGCAGCCGGTGTGTCCGCCTTTTCAATGGAGCTGATCCCTCGGATCACACGAGCGCAGGTGATGGATGCCTTATCCTCACAGGCGACAGTGGCAGGATACAAGGCGGTCATCCTGGCAGCTGAAGCACTGCCCCGGATGTTTCCGATGCTCATGACCGCAGCGGGGACTTTGTCGCCTGCGCGGGTCTTTGTCATGGGAGCAGGCGTCGCCGGATTGCAGGCCATTGCCACAGCCCGCCGGTTGGGGGCCTTGGTGCAGGCTTATGATGTCCGCCCGGCAGTTAAAGAGCAGGTGGAGAGCCTGGGAGCGCGTTTTCTTGAAATTCCACTGGAAGCCTCTGCCTCCGAAGACAAAGGCGGGTATGCGCGGCAACTGGGAGAAGAGTTCTACCGGAAGCAGCAGGAAATGACCACTCAGGCTATTGCAGAAAGCGATGTCGTCATCACCACCGCGCTGATCCCTGGAAAACAGGCCCCGACTCTGGTCACAAGGGCCATGGTGGAAGGGATGAAACCGGGATCTGTGATCGTCGATCTGGCCGCCGAGAGAGGCGGGAATTGTGAGCTGACTCAGCCGGGAGAAACAATCCATGCCGGAGGGGTCACCATCATGGGGCCATCGAATGCGCCTTCCCTTGCTCCTTACCATGCCAGCCAGATGTATTCCCGGAACATTTCGGCATTCATTCTTCATCTGGTGAAGGATCAAAAGGTTCATATCGACCTGGAGGATGAAATTGTTCGCGAAACACTGATCACGCAAGGCGGAAAGATTGTTCATCCCCGCCTGCAGGAACAAACCCAAGGAGGCTCCTGATGGAAGGAGATCTGGTCTCACTTTTGACAATTTTTGTGCTGGCGACATTTGTCGGCTTCGAGGTCATCACCAAGGTTCCGCCGACCCTGCACACTCCTCTGATGTCCGGATCCAATGCCATATCCGGGATCACCATCATCGGGGCGATCCTGGCTGCGGGAACCGACCACTGGTTGATACAGGTTTTTGGATTTATCGCGGTTGTGTTCGCCATGATCAATGTGGTGGGTGGGTTTGTGGTCACCAATCGGATGCTGCAGATGTTCCGGAAAAAGGAGTAACCGATGCACAGCCAGTCCTTCATCAATCTCGAATATGTGGTGGCATCGGTCCTGTTTATTATCTGCCTGATCCGTCTTGCGCACCCACGCACAGCAGTCCGGGGCAATCTGATAGGCGCACTGGGGATGCTGATCGCCATTGTCGCGACCCTGATGGAGAAAGAAGTCCTGCGCTATGAGGTGATCATCGCTGGAATGGTTGTCGGCTCAGTCATCGGACTGGTTCTGGCTTTGAAGGTGCGCATGACTGCCATGCCGCAGATGGTCGCACTGCTCAATGGCTTCGGCGGAGGGGCATCCCTGCTGGTGGCGGGTGCAGAGCTGACCAAATGGAAGCTGAATGCCGAGCCAACCGTGGTCAGCCAGGTGTTTGCGACAGCCTTTTCGGGCCTGGTCGGGTCGGTGACTTTCTGGGGCAGCCTGGTAGCGTATGGCAAACTTGAAGGATTGATCAATGAGAAATCCGTTGTGTTCAATGGGCGGCATCTCGCCAGTGCTGTTCTCGGCCTGCTGACCCTTGGGCTGGGCTGGCTGGTCATCCAATATCCAGCCTTCACTTCACTGTACTGGCTGCTGTGCATCGTATCGGCTGCACTGGGAGTTCTCCTGGTCATCGCCATCGGGGGAGCGGACATGCCGGTGGTGATCTGCCTGCTCAATTCGTATTCAGGAATCGCCGCCGCCTCGACCGGGTTTGTGCTCAATAACAATGGGCTGGTGATTGCAGGAGCCCTGGTGGGCGCTTCAGGGATTATCCTGTGCCAGATCATGTGCAAGGCCATGAACCGTTCACTGATCAATGTTCTCTTTGGCGGCCTTGGATCCGCGGAAAGCGGGCCTGCAGGAGATTCAATCTATGCGGGCAAGATCAAATCGACCTCTCCAGAAGAAATCGCCATGCTGTTCGATTCGGCCCGCCGTGTGGTTATTGTTCCTGGATATGGGCTGGCGGTCTCACAGGCCCAGCACGCAGTCCGTGATCTGGCCAACCTCCTGGAATCCCGTGGAGTGGAGGTCGAGTTCGGCATCCACCTGGTGGCAGGCAGAATGCCCGGCCACATGAACATCCTGCTGGCGGAAGCGAACATTCCCTATGAAAAAGTCAAGGAACTGGATGAGATCAATCCCACCTTTCCCCAGACCGATGTCGCCATGGTGATCGGCGCTAATGATGTGGTCAATCCAGAGGCGCGCACCAACCCGAGCTCGCCGATTGCGGGGATGCCGATTCTGGATGTGGATAAAGCCAGAACTGTGGTGGTTGTCAAACGCAGCCTTTCTCCTGGATTCGCGGGTATCCCGAATCCTCTCTTTGCAGGGGACAACACCCTGATGTATTTCGCTGATGGCAAGAAAGCGATCCTGGATCTGGTCGCGGCCATCAAGGAGGGATAAGGTCTCAGGGCAGGAGTCCTGGTGCCTCTGTGAAACCCAACTCGGCATCAACTGAAACGATCCGCTGCCTGGGAATCCCTCTGGCCGCTTATGAGGGAAAAGGGCGTTCACGTGTTGTAGCTTTTTTCACCGACAGCCGCGGACAGGTTCGCGCTGGTTTTCGGGTGTCCAGTTCCACGAAAAAGACTGTTGCCTCACAAATCCCACTGTTTTCCACACTGGACCTCCTTTTGTCACTCCCCAGGAGGTCTTCGGATCTGTATCAGCTGCGGGAATTTGACCCTATTCAACGGCGAAGCCGCCTGAACCAGGGGACCCCGATCCTCAGCTGGGCGGCTGCCTCAGTCCTTTCGGAGCTGGTCCTGAAAACCACCGAGATGGAAGAAAGCCACCCTTTTGTGTTCCGCATGCTCGATAAAGCATTCGATTGCATCGAGCAGGGGATTCCCCCGAATGAAATTCTGCTGGCATTCTGGGTAAAGTACCTGGAACATGCCGGCTTCGGCATCCGAATCGATCAGGACCGGGAAGGAGGTGAAATCCCACCGGATCTCCCGGTCATTCTGGATGTGGCCTCAGGCCTGGTCTACCCAGCCTCCCACAACCTCAGGGAGGGGGGTGAAGGCTGGAACCTTGGAAGAGGAAGGATTTTCAAGGTCCCTCCACATGTTCGTGGATGGTTCAGAAAAATTCGACTTGCAGTCTTCGAGCAATTGAATGAGACTCATATACCAGCCGAGGATCGAAGGCTGCTGATGGAGATCCTGTCGACCTGCATCGAATTTCATCTGGATGTCCGCCTGAAAAGCCTGGCATTCTGGAAGGAAGTCATGGAACGGGAGGAGAAGAATCATCGTGAATCGATTTGAAAAACCTCCCAGGAGTTATGCCAGCGACCTCGAGAGGGCTGTTTTCGAAACGCCACTGGCTGATACCCACGAACATCTATTTTATGAAAAGGCATGGATCGAGTCGAAGTGCGATGTCCTGAGGGACCTGCTGAATAATTATGTCGAGGCGGATTTAAGGGTTGCGGGCGCTGACAGGCAGGCGATCGAACGCGCCCTGAATGCGGAGGATCCGGATATTGAAGGGCGCCTGACAGGCATCCTGCCTGCCCTTGAGAAGTCACGGTTCACCGGATATGGGGAGATGGTCTATCTTCTGGCCCGGGTGGTTTATGGGATCGAGGAATTAACCGCGGATGCCTTGAAAAATGCTCAGCCAATTCTCGATGGCCTGATGCAGCCGGGAGAAAAGTTGCGCCTGCTGCGGGATGTGGCGGGCCTCGACCATGCCCAGACCGATGATTTTGTGTGGGCCTGCCTGCCCGATTCATCAGGCCCGGACTTCTTTTTTTATGATCTTTCCTGGTGGAATTTCTGCCAAGGAGAAATTCAAGCCGAAAAGATCCATGCCGAAGTTGGCATTGAGGTTTCCAGCCTATCCAGCCTCGATAACGCCATGGAAGCGATTTTCGAGAAATATTCCCGCTGTGCAATCGCGGTAAAAACCCAGCATGCTTATAACCGGACCCTGTCCTGGAGTGAGAGAGACCGGGCGGATGTTGAAATCGCACTCAACAAAGCGCTCACCCATCCCGCAGAGTCGCTCTCGGTTGAAGACCGCTTGTGCCTTGGGGACTGGTGCCTGGCGAGAGGGGTCGAGATCGCCACAAAACAGGATCTTCCGTTCAAAATACATACCGGTTATTACGCCGGAACTTCCTCCATGCGCAACAACCGCATCAAGCCATCAAATCTGTGTGACCTGCTGGTTAAATACCCGAAGGCCCGATTTGTTCTGATGCACATTGGATATCCATACAACGATGAAATGGTTTCGCTGGCCAAGCATTTTCCGAATGTGACTGTGGATTTGTGCTGGGCCTGGGAAATCGATCCATACAGCACCAAAGATTTCCTCCGAAGGATGCTTCATGCAGCCCCGGTAAACCGACTGTTCGCCTTTGGCGGTGATACGCGCCACCCGACCTGTGCTTATGCTTATTCGATCCAGGCACGCATCTGGCTGAATCGAACCCTCAATGAGGAGGTTCGTGAAGGGTACCTGACAGAGAAACAGGCGATCCAGGTCGCACAGGCGTGGATGTGTGGCAATCAGCGGGAGTATTTTCGTCTCGGCCAGAAGAAAAAAGGAATAGCCAGCTGGACTGGTGAGTGCTTATAATCTGCATTCACTGTCCAACTTCTTTGGAGGTGTCACATGTATTCGGAGAAAGTTTATCGGAGATTGGTTTATTCAAACAGTATCGGTTTTACCCTGATTGAGTTGTTGATTGTCATCGCCATCATCCTCATCCTTATCTCGATCGCTTTGCCCAATTTTCTGGATGCCCAGGCGCGTGCCAAAGTAACCAAATGCGAGGGCGACATGAAAGCCATGGACGATGCGATCATGTCCTATTATCTGGACTGGAAGAAGTTTTTCGGACCTTTTGAAATCAAGCGCCTGACCACCCCGACTCCTTATATCAAACAGCTTCCAAATGATCCTTTCGGCCCCCTTGTGTCCACCGACCAGGGGTACCAGACAGTTCTCGGTTATTACGGGTCTCCGATAAAACGTCTGTATATCTACCACGGCCCTCCGACCTTCGACACCCATCCGGGGATGAAGCGTCTGGGCATCAAGTGGGTGCTGACCGGGCTTGGTCCGGACAGTGGCTGGTTTGACAACACTGGCTCGAACTCAAACAGATATCCGAGATACAATCCCACCAATGGTTCGAGAAGCCGTGGGAACATCGAAAGAGTCGGCCCGGGACAGATTCCACAGGACAAATACCGGTTATTCTGGGATTAAAGTGTCCTGAACCTGAATAACCATGCCGAATGTCCTGTTTGTCATTCCCTCGCTCGATGTGAGTGGAAGAGGAATCCAGCTGTCACTGCTTTCCCGCCTGCTGGCAAAGACCGTTTTCATGCCGCATATTCTGTGCCTGGGAGAAGAAGGGCAGTTTGCAGCCCAGACTCGTGAAGCCGGTGTGATCGTGGAGGCAGCGGGCTGTGATGAGGCCTCTTCACTCAAGAGCTGCTACCAGGTTCGGAAGTTCTGCCGGAAGCATGAAATCGACCTTGTGCAGACATACCTGTCAGGAAGAGAACTGGGTTCTGTCCGTGGGGCACGATCAGCCGGGATCACCAGAATCATCACCAGCTGCCGGGAAATCCCTGAGGAGCATTCCACTGTTCTGCGAGCTCGCAAAGCGGCCAATCGGAAGACCGATTTCATCATCGCCAATTCCCAGGCGGCGAAGGATTTCTGCTGCTCTCAGGAACAATGGCCCAGTGAATTGGTTGATGTGATTCCGAATGGGTTCCCAGCCGATCGAATCCCGGGGAACCCGGCGCTGTTTTCAAAAAAAACCAGACGTTACCTGCAGTCTTTCAATCTGCAGACCGATGAGAAAGTGATTGTGTGCATTGCTTCCTTTCATGAGGTGAAAAATCACCTGGTGCTGCTTGAAGCCTTTCGAAAACTGCTGTTCGAGAAACCACTGATCCGTTTGATCCTCCTGGGGGAAGGCCCACTCCTGGCCGAGGTGGAAAGATATGCCGGAGAAAGAAGCCTGGGGCGGGCAGTAGCCTGCATGGGAAATCGTATGGATCGCCTGGGAATTCTGTCGGAATGCGATGCGCTGGTGCTCCCCTCGCGGCGGGAAAGTTTCCCGAATTCGATCCTTGAGGCACAAGCCCTGGGTATCCCGGTCGCAGCCAGCCGTTGTGGGGGGATTCCTGAAATTGTCACATCCGGCGAGACCGGCTGGTTATTCGATCCAGACAACACCGATGAAATGGCCGAGGCTATTCGGAATGTCCTGTACAATACCGAGGCGGTCCACCCGTGTGTTATCCGCGCCCAGGAGCAGGTCCGGCGTAAGTTTACTGCCGAAAAAATGGTCGAAAGCCATGTCCACGCCTTTAACTCGCTGTTGAAGCAGTAGGCCAGGAGGGCTGGATCAGGGGGTTGCCGACGGCAGGGAGGGCTGGTTGGCCAGCCATTCCGGTTCAGGTGGCCTCGAAGGCGGCCAGGCAAACGGCATCTCCGGAGGATATCCTCCCCCTCCAAACCTTCTCATACGCGGCCATTCATCAGGAGTCAAAATTCCATCGGCATTCTGATCCATGCGATTGTATTCCTCCTGTGAGGATGCGGCATATTCTTCGAAAGTCACCTGGCCATCGGCATCACGATCCATTCTCTGAAAGGGGGGCCTCCCCACCAGCAGCCTGGGGGAGTAACTGTCTTCACGGGTCCAGACACCATCCCGGTTGGCATCGCGTGAATCAAACTGATCCTTGGTGAGATCGGTTTGCATCAGAAGGGCTTCCTCGAAAGTAACCCTTCCATCACCATCCTTATCCATTTGGAAAATGCCGCCATCAGCTGAGACTGGCTCTGTTCTTCGGCTGATGCCAAGAATATCGGGAAGCACAAGAAGTATGACACCCCCAAGATAGACTCCCGCAAAAACCCACTTCTTCATTTTTATTGTTACCTCAAAAGAGGATTTTATCACAGAACCCCGGGGATCACAAAAGGCAGAAAATTTCGCTTTTCAGGAATGCTTCAGCCAGGACAGGGGGATTCACAAATGGGTCAACGCTCGGAGCCATGCATCGAGCGCAGGAGGATAAACAGAAAGAAGGGGCCTCCGAGAAAGGCTGTGATGACACCCACGGGTATCTCGATTCCAGTAAAGAGGGTCCGCGCCAGAGTATCGCACCAGACCAGAAAGGAGGCTCCGAACAGGCCGCTGGCCGGCAGCAGAAAACGGTGCCCCGGGCCGTACAACCGGCGCAGGGTATGCGGCACAATCAGGCCCACAAAACCGATCGGACCTGAATAAGCCACCAATATCGAAGTCATCAACCCCGAACCGAAAAGGGTGATCCAACGCGCACGGCGGACCTCGACCCCCAGGTGAAGGGCTGCTTCTTCACCCAGCGAAAGCAGATCGAGAGAGCGTGAGTAGGAACACACCCAGGCCCCGCACAGAACCACCGGGAGACACAGGTAGAGCGGGATCTGGATATCCGCGATATCCAGGCCCCCCATCATCCAACGGATCATTTTGAAGGTCTGGAAGGGATCGGAGAGGTACTGAAGGAGGAGAATGAAGGATGAAAACAGCAGATTCAGGGTGACCCCGGCCAGCAGCAGAGTGTTGGTCGAGAAGCCCTTTTTATAACGCCCAGCGATCAGGCCGATGAACAACACCACCGAAAAAGCTCCCGCAAAGGCCCCCGCTGGAACAAGAAGGGAACGGTGAAGCAAAGCCGCTCCAAAGTGCATGGCCAGCAAAGCCCCCAGAGAAGACCCGCCGGACAGGCCGAGGGTATAGGGTGTCGCCAGATCATTTCTGAGAAGCGCCTGAAAAGCAGCCCCAGCTATCGCCAGGCCAAATCCCACCAAGGCCCCGAAGAGGACTCGTGGGAGGCGGGTGGTGTAGAAAATGACCGCATCCATATTCTGCTCATAGGGGATGGAACGATCCAAGGCGCGCTGGATCGAAAAACTCGAATCGGATGGCCCATAAAGCGGACAGAGGATCACGGTCAGCACCAGCAGGACAGACAGCAGGAAAAGATGAATGGCGAGGAGCCGGATGTTTTTCATCTCAGCAGCCCAACCAGGACCGAATCATCACCCACCCGATGCACCCCGATGGGTGTTTTGTATATGCGGCTGAGAAAATCATCCTGGAAAGCCTCAGCCGTGCTGCCCTGGAAAATGATTCTGCCGCCATCGAGGACGGCCACCTTCTGGGAATAGGATCCCACCAGAGAGAGATCATGCGAAATCAGCAGGACAGTTTTTGAGCATTCTCTGTTCAATGAAAGGAACAGGTCCATGAGGAGCTTCTGGTGAAGGGGGTCCAGGGCGCTGTTGGGTTCATCCAGGAGAAGGACCTCCGGTTCCTGGGCCAGGGCACGTGCGACCAGGGCCCTCTGCCGCTCACCTCCGGAGAGAGCAGAGATGGGGCGCTGCGCGAGATGAAGGACATCGGTTGCCTCAAGCGCCTGTTGAACCACATCGTAATCCTGGCTGGTTTCAAAACCGAAAGGCCCGGTCTGGAAGGCGAATCGTCCCATCAGGACCAGCTCCTGGACAGTGAAGTCGAAAACCGATTCTTCCCTTTGAGGGACCACCGCCACATGGCGTGCGAAAGTTTTCCGGTTCCAGGCGGCAACCGGCTGGTCCTTGAACAGGACACGCCCCCGGGTCGGAGCCAGCCGGCCTGACAACAGGCCGAGAAGTGTCGATTTTCCGGCTCCATTCGGGCCGATCAGGGCATGGAAAACACCTGGCTCGAAAGACAGGGAGACCTTCTCAAGAATCCAGTGGCTGGCACGGTAAGCGAATGAAACCTCTTCGAGACTGAACAATGGGGCATTAATTTCAGTCATCACATCACAGGGATTTTACATTCCCAGCCGGGAACGGATCGATTCCCCATGAATGAGGAGAGCGAGCTTTTTCGCACTTTCTGCAATGGAGGGTCCTGGAATGGAGATATGGGGGTCCTCAAACGGGATGACATTTTTTTCACGCACCGCCTGAACCGATGCCAGCGATCCCCACTCGGGCGGCATGACCTTCGCACCGATCTCTCCCGGAGAAGCGCCGGCATCCAGGATCACTTCAGGATTAGCCAGGATCAATGCCTCACGGGAAAGGACCGGATAACGGCCGAGGCTGGGAGAGAGGCAGTTTTCACCTCCCACCAGGTTCATCAGTTCTTCAAGGAAGGAGCCATGCCCCACCCCATACAACTGCTTCAGGGACCCGGGTTCTCTTCCGACTGCATACAGGACTCTTTTTCGAGGGAGCTGTGCGCATTGCTCACGGACCTCCTGAAGTTCTCTGGAGATTGAGGAAACCAGATTATCAGCCACCGCCGGAACCTCGAAAATCCGGCCCAGCTCGCGGATCGTTTTGAGAAGGTCCGATATCGTCTCGCCTGAACTGTAAAACACACGGCAGCCATTGCGTTCAAGAACATCGCCGATTTTATCCTGCCCGGCAAACAGGGCGATCCAATCCGGGCGAAGAACCAGCATCTTTTCCAGATCGGAATCATGAAGTCCGCCGACTTTAGGTTTCTGGAGCGCCTCTGGAGGGTACCGGCAGTAAGTGGATACCCCAACAATTTTATTTCCCTGCTCGAGTGAAAAGAGGATTTCAGTAATACCTGGAACCTGAGAAACAACCCGCTGAGGTGGTTCTGCAGGGCAACAGGGAATCCAGAAGCACAGCAGGCACAGATAGTAAAAGAACCTTGTCATGGAAAAATCCTGCCGGATGCCACCCCCATCACTTTTCTTCAAAGCGGTACTTCGCTGCTCCCCGGATTTGAAACATGCCGAGGCTCCCGGATTCCGCTTTCCCGGCTGAATGAATCACCCGCACCCGCTGAGGGTTCATTTCGGGGGGCAATGCCACTTCAGCGGCCACCTGATCCGGGATGGAGATTTCCATGATACGCACCTGTGGGTCATAAAAAACCGACACAAGGCCCCTGGGGGTATTGGTATGGCCGGAGATATAAGGAAGCCCGGATCCCTGGGGAGCGATGCGGATGCGACCTCCGCCTGGTTCGGTGATGCGGACACCGAGCAGTGTGTCGTGCATCCAGAGCAGCGGAACTGATCCCCAGCCATGCGATCCCGTCTCATCGGAAGGCTGTGCGGAATTGATTTCATCATCCTTCAGTTTGAGATCGTCCCGGCTGACCCAGTACTCCGGGAGTGGGCCGCCCAAAGGCCCCTGAAGCACCAGGGGAGTTCGATTGCGCGGATGGCTGGGAAGATAGGGGGCATACCTTTCTTTGATGTGAGCGACAGCCCTTTCCGCCAGGCCGGAATCGGTCAAGGCGCGCAGAACCCGGTACCCATAGGTGGGATTATTCCAGCGGGTGACCCCTTCTGGTGGAGTCCCTTCCGGGGCCGGGAAGATATAATCAAGCACCTGGCGGGCCTCTCCGCTGTTCAGCAGGCCGCTGGTAATTGAGATCGAGTGAGCCGCCTGACTGAAACCACGCTCTGCCTTGGGGTCATCGAGAGCATAACGATCGCCGACATGCAGGGGGACATTCCCCTGCGCTGGGATGACATGGAATTTGCGAAAGGCTTCAGCAATGCGCCTGTTGATTTGTTCCCACTTGCCTGCCTGGTCTGTCTGGCCGATGGCTTTCGCCATCGAAATTGACCAATTCAACCGTTCGAAAACCCATGGAGTCACCACTCCGCTGGACTGCTGGCTGCCTTGAGGATGGATCCCAACCCGTATGTCCCCGAGGGTATGGGAACCGAGCCACAGTCCCTGACTGTCGACATGAGACAGCACCTGTTCCCAGTAACGGCACAGGGGTGTCCAGAATTCCTTGATCAGGCCAGTCTCGCCGGTCCACAGATAATCATCATAAAGGCAGGCCACCCACTGCATGCTCCAATCCAGTGGAGCGGGATAGGCTGGATAATTACTGGGCGGAAATGGGTGGAAGTGGCCATCCGGTCCCTGGCTTTCAGCGGTGGTCCGGATCAGGAAACGCCGCAGAGCCTGGTCGCCGAACCAGCGGTCTGAAATCAGGGCACGAGGGCGGTCATCCTCGAGCCACTGCCCGTCTTCACGCCCGGGGGTGTCGACATAGGCATCGATCATCGTGACTTCGGCATGAATCAGGCAGAGGCGGACAATCTGGTTGATGGTTTCATCCCCGCATTCGAAGCTCCCGATGGGGGTGATGGGGTATTGGGACTTGGTGATCCCGATCTTCTCAAATTCGAGCGTGGCATCACTGGGGAAATGGATATGGAGGGTCAGCCAGCGCGCAGTGCGTTCATCGGGCAATTCGATCGACTGGTGTCCGGAGCGGGTGAGTATGCGATCGGCATAACCTTTTCCGACCACTCCCTCGGTATTGACCCAGCCATTCGGAGTCACATGAACCTTGTTGTCATAGAGGGAACGGGTAATTTCGCCATATCCAAAATCAATCACGACGCCCTGGGATGAACTTGAAAACTCCAGGAAGGGATAACCATGCACCGGACGGAAGAAATCGAGTGTTATGTAGAGGGATTGGCCTGCTTTTCCAGAAATCCGCCCCAGCTGGTTTGAGAAAAGTGGCTGGACATCTTCTTCAATGGAGGCATCCGGGCTGCATTCGGAGACACGGATTCCAGCTGCAATGGAGTATGGATCCTCTGAAAGCGGCGGAGTGTGCGTCAGTATGCCTGCGGCAAGAAGACTGCCGGGAAAGACCGGCGATTCGCGCTGCCCGGGGGTCTCCACATCCCTGGGGATTTCCGGCCATGGGCCTTCGGTGATCTTTATGGCATTTTTCCAGGCGCTGGCATCGAACGAGGGGGAGTGGAGATCCCCTTCTGGAACCCGGGCCAGATCGATAATCTGGGGGTAACGAATCCGTGGAGCATTTCCGGCAACTCCAATAATCTGGCATTCATGTTCCTTGAATTGCGGAGCCTGGAGGCACTGCCAGGTTTCATCGCTTGCGATCCAGCTCCCCTGAATGAACAGGCCGGCATGTTTATTCCCGGTTCGCTGGAAGGTGATGATATCTCCCCAGTTATGGTGGAGTACGAGGATGACATTCGGACCGGGTTTGAGGAATGGCCCGGCTTCGACCACCTCAGCGGTGATTCTTTCTTCGTGATAGCGGGCGACTTTATGCCGCAGGGGCACACCATTGATCCACAGCTGGGCATTGGAGTCCGCTGCAAATTTGATGGCGGCATTTTCCGGAACTGAATCGAGCTGGACTACCTTGCGGAAATAGGTAAACCTGTTTTTCGGGGCTGGCTCATCTTGATACGCCCAAATCCAGCCGGCTTTTGGGCTGCTGGGATTGGCAGTATCACGATCAGAGCTGGTTTGAGCCATTGCGGGCATAGTGAACTCCTGTTGAGAAAGAATCTGTGTGGTAAAACTCAGGAGCAGGGCGAAAAAAACTGGACCTGGAAAAAGTTTCATAATCGTACACAGCCTGAACTGGCAGGCGGCAGCAACAGTCTCCCCCCTTCATTCGATGAGAAACTCTCGATGAAAATGGTATCATGCCTTACATTAACAGCAAAAGGGGATGAAGAACCCCGATTGGATACACCCCCTCGATGACACAGACTGGTTACGATAAAGAGCCATTTTTTTGATATCCTTTCAGCGTGGCCGGGAAGTGCGTGTCGTGGAAATGGCGTGTGCAAGGCTGACAGGAACGAAATAAATCGTTGAAATCAACGAAACATGTAAAAAGGAGGCAAATGTCGCATGTCGAAATCAATGGCAATCTTTCTCATGGTGGTCCTGTGCTGGTATGGAGCGGTAACGGTGTCCGCTCAGAATGTTAATCCAGCCGGTGTTGGAGCGACCCCACGTTCCTCGAATTTTGATGTATTTCCGGATTCAACCACCTACGATGAAGGCTGGAAGGTTCTGGATACGGATGGTCTGGGAGCCGATCCTGTCAGTGGCCGTGAGGAATTTATCGTGTGGGCGATGGATGAGAACAGCGGCGGCCAGGATGCGGGTTGCGGCCCGATCAAAACTGTTGTTTCCAGGAATGGGATTGAAATACCAAAACGGGGAGCCTATGTGGCCGATGATGGTTACGATTTCTTCCAGCAGGCAGCCATCCTCGGATCGGGTGAGGGAGCCTCCGGGTTCGGGTTTTTCTGTGGTGTCGGTGCCGATGAGCAGACCGGGCAATTTATCGGATCCCACATCATTTATGGAATGGACCAGATTGTCTCATCGATTTTACAGCCCGGCGCGCACCCATTCGCCAATTTCAGCTATATCAATAATGCCGGAAGAGGCGCCGATGACTTCGCTCTGTTCCAGAGATTCGACCGGAATTGTGTCAAAGTCAGCAATATGACCTATGGGAGGAATGTTCCCTCCCCCCATCATGAAAGCCCGACTGTTCCACTCGGGTGGCCTACAGCTTCCGCCAACAGCCGGACTGGCGGCTGCGATATCCTGTCGGATGGAAATACAGTCTATGTGATTGCGGACCGTGCCAACCAGGGCGGGGTGGGGCCAGCCGATCACTATGGATTGAACGGAGCCACCTGCCAGCTGTTCACCATTACAGATGCCGCTGCCTCTACTTACGTTGTGAGCACGACCAATGTCTACAGGCGTTCGGACAACACCACACTTGAAAATGACAATTCCCAGGGAACCGCCGCCGGCCAAGGATTCTGGGTCAATCATGTCGATGCGGATGGTGGCTCGGTGGCGGTTTTCCGCAACAATGGAACCCGTATCGGCCAGATTTTCGGGATCGGTGCGGCGTATAATGCCAATCCGGCCCAGCTGCTGGGGGCGGCCGGACGGAGCGTGGATGGTTCCGGCGGGAAACAGTGCGCTGCCTCAGAAGATAAGTTTTACATCCCGGCGCGCTACCAGGATTCCGCCACTCCGGGTGTCGACCGCCCATGCATCCTTCGTTTTAAGGTTGACATCGCCCAGGGAACAATCACACCTTTGTCTGCATTGCTTGTGGATGATGATTTTGCATCACTGCCGACAGTCAGTGTTTCTGTGGGTGAGATGGGAATTGCAGCCGGCTCGGATGATACTGTGGCGATTGCCTGGCGAAACAGAAATGACGCGGCTCGTCCGCCAGTCGCACGTGTTTATCAGGGAGATACCCCACTCACAGGCAGTTTCTATGTCAGCTCGCTGGACCCGATCAATGAAACCGGCTACGACTCCTTCTTTGTCAAAGTGGGATTGAGCGGCCCGGATGTTCTGGTGGTCTGGGAATCGAGCAATGGCATCTCGCAAATGGGTGTGGACTGCTACAACATAAGCAAGCCGGTCGCCACTCTGGGGCGTGTTTTTGAAGTCCAGAAGGCGGCGATGGTGACGAACTGGGATCTTTACTGATAACTGCTGTGATTGTTGAATGAGGAGGGTGGAGAAAAATGTTCTTTCGCCCTCCTCACTCCCTGGAAAGGATGTATGGAATAAAAATATGTTTCGATGCACTCGGGTTGGTTTCATTCTCGCCGGACTGTGGATGGGCCTGGCTGCAGGATTGCCGGTGTCTGCCCAGCAAGAGGCCAAAATTGAGGATCCCTCCCTGGTTCTGGCCACATTTCGGGAAGGGCAAGTCACCTATCAGGAATATTTCAATTCAATACGTTATCGATACAACGAGATTTACGGGGCAAAACCGAACTATCCACCGCATGAACAGCTGATCCGGGAGTATGCTCTGTGCAAGATTCTCTCTGCAACCACTCAACTCGAGCCAACCCGGACCATCCTTGCGAAGAGCCTGCGCTGGGATCTATGGCTGTTCGAATGCAAAGAAGCATACACACGCCTGTCCGAGGAGGTTTTTTACCCAAATACCGAACCATCCTCCGAACAGGCCAAAAATTACTATGCCGAACACCTGCTGAATCTGACCCCTGCAAAGGAATTTTCATTCCGCAGTATTTTCCTGGACACCACTCGATGCTCCGATGAGGCCTGCCGCACCGAGAAAGAAAAAAATGCCGGGGAAATTTATTCGGCACTTCAGGCACGGATCACATCCTCAACCGGCGCCCTCAGCCTGGATGATTTTCTCTCTGTCGCTTCGGAAAAAACCGGATTGTCGACAGCTGAATTTGGATTGCGCGGCCCCTTCCCGGTGGGTGAAATCAACCCGGACCTCGAAAGAGCCGCCTGGGCGCTGGAACCCGGACAGATCAGTTCTGCGGTGAAAACACGCACCGGGCTGCACATCATCCGGCTGGAAACAAAAACGACCGGTGAGCCGCCCACATTCGAAGAAAAAGAGAAAGAGATTCGATCACGCCTTCGAACCACTGAGATCAGCAGGCGAAGGAGATCCTTTCGAGATGCCTATGCGGCTGAAGACCGCATGGTGATCCTGCCGGAGGGCATGAAGGCTTTGATTCAGTGGGCGACAGCTCCTGCCGAAGTGAAAGATACAACACTGGCAATCGCGGGAGACTTCAGTGTCTCGGTGCTGGACTATCTCCACTATGTCCGGTCCTTTTCAAGAGATCAGATTCCTGACAAAGACCAGACAGCCGAGCAGATCGAGAAAATTCACAGGGACAGTCTCAGGAACTACATCATGGAGCGTGACCTGCTCAGGCAGCAGGCAGTCCTGATGGGGATGACACATGATGCGACTTATACCAGCCGGATTGAGACAGGAAAAATCTGGATGCTTGGCAAAAAATGTTTTGTCATGATGGCCGGCAACCGCATCCGGAGGGTACCCCCACCCACCGATGAAGAGGTCCGTGCGCATTACCAGAAAAATATTTCGAAATACCTCGATCCGGCCAAATACCAGATCCGTGAAATTGCCATCCAGCCCCGGAGTGCAACCAATCCCTACCAGACAGAAATTGCATACCGCGAAAGTGAAGTGACCGCCTTGAAAGCCCTGGAAGAAATTAAAGCTGGCTCATCGGAAGAAAAGGTGGTTCAGAAGTATTCATCTGGCGAAGAGGCCCATACAGGTGGAGTGACGGGTTATCTGCTCGAGGGGATTCGATACTCTCATGGAATCTGGCAGGAGCTGCTTCATGCGCAAGCGGGACAGTGGCTTCCTTCCACCTTTCGCCACCGGGGCCAGGTGATGGCAATCAAGCTGGAAAGCCTGATTCCGGCCAAACAGAAAACGGTTGAAGAATGCTGGGATGCGATCAGTGACGAGCTGCTCGGGATCAAGCGGGGTGAGATTGTCCGCCAGCTCGAGCAGGATCTGACCCGCCAGGCCGGTTTGAAACTCGAGGATGAAAATATCCGGAGACTTCCGCCCCTGTCGGAGTGGGTCAGATAGCGTTTATTCTTCCCCTTTGCGGGGTATCGGGACATATCCTTTGGGCCGGATGAGTTTCCTTTCAGGGAAGATATCGCTGCTCTTGTAGGGTCCAAAAAGTCCGAGAAAGGTTGTTGTCTTGAAGTAGGAGTCACCATGGACGACCGGGATGCGCCAGAGCACCTGGTCGGTCAATGGATGTGTTCCGAAGAAATCCATCCGGCAGTAACCCTCCTGGAGGTTGCTGTTATAGAGCGAAATCCCCCCTACATTCGAAGGAACCTCCGGGTGCGCAGTCACCAGAAGGGGAATGCCGAAATTGGAGACCCAGATGTCTGTGCCGACCGCGCGGACCATGGCTGTCATCCGGACATCGGCCTGCCGGGTTGTGTCCACCACACGGCTGCCATGTGAGGCCAGCTCCTTTTCAAGGGCGGAGCGAATGAATTTGTGCTCTGTCTCCTGGACTCCAACAATTTCGAGTTTGATCCGCTGGCCGGACAGCCTGCTCCAGCGGACATTGTCGATGGCGCGCTGGATCGCCTCGGTGACCAGGTACTGCTCTGTCGCGGTGCGACCGGAAATCTGGCTGCTGATGGTGCTGCAGCCAGCCAGAAAGAGTGTGCAGATCAAGGCAGCCAGCAGATTTCGACGGGCCATGATGATCCCAACCTATCATATTTTACCCGGTTTCAGGAGAAGGCCCCCAGGGCAGCTCTGGCATCGGCCGGGGACATCGGAATCGGTTGACAGGGATACTCGCACCGTCCCGATTGTGGTAAAAAACTGGTTGTAATCACCACCTGGACAAAGACCGAGGACATGCGATGGAAGACCCGAAACTGGATGCAGATATCGAACAGGTGAAAGAGCTGATATCGATCTGGCAGACCTATTACCGCCTGCTGCTGGCTGCTTTCGACCGGGAGAAGAAACTCCCACCCAATGCGGATGATGAGTTTCAGAAGATCAAGACGATCGTGGCCCAGCGCCATGACCACTTTTCGTCGGTCATCATAAAAGACCACTATGTGGCGCAGAATATCCTCCAGATGGTGAAAAGAACCATTTCGATTTTCGATTTTGAAAAATCCAGCAGTGTCGCGGTCGATAAAACACTGATCGAATGGCATGAGGCCAACATCCTGCTGTACGAAACTCTGGGTGCTCTGGAGTACAAAAGGCACAAGATATCCAAGGTCAGTGAAGCAGAACATCGTGCCGAAGAAAGAAAGCGCGCCCGGCAGGAGAAGATCGAAAAGATAAGGGGAAATCCCCAGTTGTATATGGCCATAAAATTTGCAATCACGGTTTCGGCGATTGCGATTTTCTGGTTTTCACCGATAAGCACCTGGGTGGGGAGCATTCCTTTCGTCAAAGCACGCATCGAGGATTTCCAGGAAGTTTTTGGAATGAAGAAACCGGAAGAGACACCTCAGAAGCCTGGAGAAAAGCCTGCCGCCGGAGACGCGCACGGGGGGTAGGAGACCGGGCCGCCTTTTTTTTCGAACACTTGGGATACCACACCTTGGATGGGAAAATATCAAAGTTGGATGAATCCGGCCGGAGGAGGCGGATTCAAATAGAATCATTTCAGGAAGTTACGAAGTGACTGACGTATTTATGCGATTTTTTGTGCGGGCTGTCCGCAGAATGAAGCTTTCGCATCTGCGTGCATTCGGAAAATGTCTGGGAACCATCGGATACCATGCTGCCAGAAAGCGCCGGAATATCGCGCTGTCCAATCTGGATCTGGCCTATGGTGACACACTCTCCAAAAGGGAGAAGCGCGAAATCGCCAGAGCATGTTTCCAGAACCTGATGATGACTTTTCTCGAGTTCCTCTATTCCCCTGTTGCAGGTGAATGTTTTACCGATTATGTGGATCTTGTGAAAGGTGAGAACTTTCACGAGGCCAATCGGCGCGGGAAAGGGGTTCTGGTGATTGTGCCCCACATGGGCAACTGGGAACTGATCGGGCGATTTTTCGCCTGGGTTGGGGTGAAAGCACATGCGGTATCACGGAAACAGGATCCCCCCTGGCTTGGCAGGCTGATTGCAGAAATTCGTGCAGCGAATGGAATCCTTGAGATCGACAAGCGAAATGCCCTTCGTCCGGTGCTCTCTGCACTGAAGCGTGGAGAGACAGTCAATCTGCTGATCGATCAGCACGCCCGCAAAGATTCGATTCCTACCCGCTTTTTCGGGCATACAGCCATGACTGTCGCCTCAGCGGCTTTGATTGCCCTCCGGACCGGTTGCAGTGTGGTGACCGCAGCCTCCTACCGAAAGCCGGATGGGAACCTTGGAGTGGAAGTCAGCCCGATTATCGAAACTATTCGAAGCGATGAATACGAAAAGGATATCCAGGCCAACACTCAAAGGTATGTCGATGAAATCGAAAAGTTCGTGAGAAGATTTCCACACTCCTGGATGTGGATGCACCAGCGCTGGCGCCTCAACAACAACAAGCCGGAACCAGGAGAACCTGGTCCCTGATTGTTACTGGCCTGCGGTTGGCCTCTGGGATTGCTGCTGCCAGATGCTGGACAGGCGGTCCCAGTCTCCGGAGTAGTCCATCTGCAGCAGAAAAAGAAGATCTGTAAAAAAGAGCAGGTGGGAAAGCGGAGAAGCGGAAACCAGGCGAAGTTCATAACCATCC
>WBZO01001844.1_pt1 | contig 30778 bp, 28 predicted proteins | sample 5204261 | NCBI WGS metagenome assembly WBZO01 (sample SAMN12412400, study PRJNA552823) | activated sludge metagenome | isolation source: activated sludge from anammox sidestream of wastewater treatment plant... | place: USA: North Carolina | collected 2017-09
TGATTAGAAACGGCTTGACCGCGCGATATTTGGCAAAAAAGCCCTCCATATCCACCACGAGGTCTTTGACAATCGGAAAGCCGCGCAGCGGTTCGACCAGAATGGGTTGTTGTTTGCCCGCTTGCTTTTGCGCTTCCTGCATGACGATTTTGCACGCCAATTGATTGTGTCCGTTAATCATCATCGCGTCGCTGCCGCAAATGCCATGCGCGCACGAACGGCGATAGGTGAGCGTGCCGTCATTGTACCACTTGATTGCATTTAATCCGTCCAACAAACGGTCGGTCGGGTCGGCTTCAATGTTGTATTCTTCCCAATGCGGTTTCTTGTCCGTCTCGGGATTGTAACGCTTGATTTTGAAGCGATATTCTGTCACGCTAAATTCTCCTCGCTGAGAGATACGTTCCTCGCGCAGCATTTTCGATGACAATCCAACTGCCGCGTATAGTTTGCAAGCCAAGTAATTTGGTTTGAAAGCGCGCGCGCCACAATGCGCCGAACGCGCAAAAGAGGGCGCTTGCCGACATTTACCAATGTCCCGTTTTCCAATAAAGACGCATTCCAATTGGCACGCCGATTGCCAGCCCGATGACGATGCCGATTATCAAACCCACCAAACAGGTAATATCAGGCAAGCGGCGCTCCGATAGCTTGAAATTTTGCCAAGAGATTGGGCGGCATGTGCGCGCGCAATTTGGGATGCGCTTCCAACAAACGCATAATATCCGACAAATCTTTTAGCCGTTTCCACGCGGGTCGCGTCGGCTCTTGACTGGAATCAATTTTTTCTTGCAGCACGTCTTGGAGGCGCGCCACCGGCAATTGTAAATCCAGCGTCGGACGCATTTCCGCGCGCGTCACAAATTCGATATAACGCGAATCCGTATGCACGTTCACCGTGAGCCGCGATTGGGGCGCCGTAATTTCGAGCAGACGCCGCTGGCGTTTGATGGTAAAAATGTGCGCGACCAACGATTCAAAACGGCCGAGTTGATAATCGGTGACCACCATATCGAAATCCAGCCCAAGGACCGGCTCGACAAAGGCGCTGACGGCGACATCGCCAATCACGCAATAATGAATCGCCTGGTCGTCCAAGAGCTTGAGCAACCGTTCCAGAAAATTGCTCTTGTCCGCCGTCACGGTTTTGTAAAACTGGAGCGCAGTCACGAAGATTGTCTTTCGTCAAAACATCCGCGCGCGTAAATCGTCGGTCACCAATTCGTTCAAGTGCGGATACACTTCGACCATGCGCGCCATGTCCGCCAAATCTTTTTGCCGCTTGCTCGCGCGGCGAGCCGGGTCGCGCGCGGCCCACACTTTGCTCAAAAAAACATCGCGCAAACTTGCCACCGGCAATTCCATGTCCAGAACCGGGCGCGGCGTCGCGCGTTCGATAAAGCCCGCAAACTGCGCGTCGCTGTGAATCTGCACGCGAAAATCGGAATTGCCGAGCGAGACGCTAAAGAACGGTTTAAAGCGCCGCACCTGAAAATGCTGCGTCAATAATTTTTCCGCTTGCGGCATCTGCTCCGGCGAAATTACAATGTCGAGGTCGAGACTGACCACCGGCTCGACGTACGCGCTCACGGCTTGGCCCCCGACGACGCAAAAGGCGATGCCGTGTTCCTGCAAAAATCGCGTGACGGTTTGCAGTAAACGCGGCGGGTCCGAAATGACGCTTTTCCAGGCGTCGTATTTGCGCGGTTCTGCCTCTTCGCTCATGCTCGCCTCCTTTGGCGTGCGCCGTTTCCTCGCCAGCGGTCAATCCCACGTTCCCGCGCGTTTGTACAACGAAAAGCCGATGCCGACGCCGATGATGAGACCGATGAGAATGCCGACTGCCAGACCAATCCAGAGCCACATTTTACCGATTGTCGCGCGTCCCCCGTTTGTCGCGAATTGGATTGCGACGCCGTACAAGCGCGGCGCGCGCTAGTATTTGCGTTCTTGCGGTTGATATTTTGTAATCGTCACCGGCTTGTAGCGAAATTCGACGCCGCCGGCGCTTTGGAACGCAAAGGTATGTTTGAGCCAGTTCACGTCGTCGCGATTCGGATAATCTTCGCGCGCGTGCGCGCCGCGCGATTCGGTGCGATTCAACGCGCTGGTCGCCGTCACGTATGCCAAATCGAGCAGATAGCCCAATTCCAACGCTTCGAGTAAATCGGTGTTGAACTTTTTGCCCTTGTCCATGATGGACACGTTTTGATACGCTTCGCGCAAATCGTTAATGACGCTGATGGCTTGCTTCATGTCTTCGCCCGTGCGGAACACGCCGACCTTTTGGTCCATCGTGAGCTGCATCTGTTTGCGAATCGCGGCGACGGATTCTTTGCCGGTCGCGTGGAGCAAACCTTCCAATTGCGAGATGGCGAGTTCGTCCGCTTTGGGCGAAATATCGCTCCAGGCCGTTTCGCGGAGATAGCGTTCGGCGTCCAAACCGCTGCGTCGTCCAAAGACGAGAATATCAATCAAGGAATTGGTGCCGAGGCGATTGCCGCCGTGAACGGATACGCAGGCACATTCGCCGGCTGCGTACAACCCTTTGACGACCTCGTTCTTTTCGTTGCGTAGCACGCGTCCGTTCAAATCGGTGGGGATGCCGCCCATCGCATAATGCGCGGTGGGCTGAATCAAAAACATTTCCTTCATCGGCTCAAAGCCCTCATAGAGCCGCACAAATTCCAAAATATCGGGCAGCGCTCTTTCCAAATCGTGCGCGGTGACCTGTTTGCCGCCCGGCGCGCTCTTGTAGCGGTTGATGGTTTCGGGCCGTACGTCGAGCCACACCGCATCCTTGTGCGGGCCCACGCCGTTGCCCGCGCGCACTTCTTCAAAAATAAAACGCGAAATCATGTCGCGCGGCGCGAGCTCTTTCATGCTCGGCGCTTGCCGTTCCATAAAGCGTTCGCCGTGCGCGTTGAATAAAATGCCGCCTTCGCCGCGCGCCGCTTCGGAAATCAAAATGCCTTTTTCGTACACGCCCGTCGGATGGAATTGGAAAAATTCCATGTCTTCGAGCGGGATGCCGCGCCGATAAGCAATCGCCACGAGATCGCCGGTCAACGAATGGGCGTTGGACGTGACTTTGAAAATTTTGCCAAAGCCGCCGGTCGCCAGAATCACCGCTTTGGCGTGAAAGATATGAATTTCGCCCGTCGCAATTTCGACCGCGATGCAGCCGCGACATTCGTCGCCTTCGATAATCAAATCCAGAACTTGGAATTCGTTAAAGAAGGTTGTTTCGTGTTTGACGTTTTGCTGATACAGCGTTTGCAGAATCATGTGCCCCGTGCGGTCGGACGATTTGCACGAGCGCATGACGGGGATGCGTTTGCCCGGATTGGCGGGGTCGGGTTTGGTGTGACCGCCAAAACGGCGCTGTTCAATTTTGCCTTCGGGTGTACGGTCAAAGGGCAAGCCCATGTGTTCCAATTCGACGACGGTGAGGATGGCTTCGTCCGCCAAAATTTCCGCCGCGTCCTGATCCACCAAATAATCGCCGCCTTTGACGGTATCGTACATGTGCCAATCGGGATGGTCTTCTTCCATATTGCCGAGCGCGGCGGCGATGCCGCCTTGCGCTGTGCCGGTGTGCGAACGCGTCGGATACAATTTGGTCAAGACCGCGCAATTCACGCCCGCGCGCGCCAATTCCAAAGACGCCCATAAACCTGCGCCGCCTGCGCCGACGACGACTGCATCGTATTTGTGTAGAGTAGCCATTGTGGAATGAATCAAATATCACGTATCAAGCAGCAGGTTTGCGATTGCATGGAAACGATGGTCTGCTGCCTGTTACCGCTATGCCGTTGCATTAAAAGTAAAGATGACGTACGCGCCCATTGCGAGCAATGCGATTTCGACCAAAATGGCGAGACCCAGCAGCGTCATTTTGAGACCGCGATGATGCACATAATCTTCAAGCGAATAGCGCAAACCAAACATGCCGTGAATCAGCGCGAAAAAGAGCAGCGCCAAATCATAACTGCGCCAGAATAAACCGAGAACCGGGTCCATCCAGCGTTGAATGATGAAATTGAAATCCATATTCTCGACGCCGTAAATAAAGTGCATCAAGAAAAAGTGACCGAGCGCGAGGACAATCAACAACAAGCCGGAAATCCGCATAAAGAGCCAGATGTTGAGTTCGGTGCGATTCATGACGCGGTGCGAACGACTGGCGACGATGCGGTCAAAGCCGTCTTGATAATTGCCGACGCTGGCATCCGAATCAATTTTGATGCCGTCGCGCAGCGGCATGAATGAAAATAGCGCGACGATGATGGCGGGCAGGGCGATGATGCCAAAGGTGACCAGAATGGATAACGCCGCATTTTGCCCGAATTGATCCGCGGGCAAATTGTACATCATGTAAATTCCGGCTGGCACAAAAAGCAGTAAAAAGACCGCGAGTTGGATATAGATAAAGTTGCGCGTAATTTTGCGGCTGGCGACGATGGGGAAAAAATCCATCAAAATCAGACGCAGCCCATTGAGCGCGTGATAGAGCAGGCCGAACAAGAGCAGGATTTCGAGGACGCGGGCGAGCCATCCTTTGTAGAGGAACAAGAGTTCGTTAAAGAGCGCGGGCCCAAATGCCGCGAGAAAGATATCGAAAATGTGGAGCAACAAAAAGGCAAGGACTCCGAGACCCGCTGCGCGGTGGATTGCCCATGCCCATTGTCCTGCGCCGCCGCGATATCGTAACACGCTGGACGCAGTTTGAATCAAAGCAGCCATTGCTCGTTGCCTCCTATCACTTTTGAATCCGCCAAAAGTGAGGGTGAATCTGAAATGTACGCGTTGGTTGACTTATGCCGCACTCGCCGCGGCGGCTTGAAAGACCGGAATGCGTTCTCCTTTGTCGTTCAGACGAAATAAATCTTCGGGTTTTTCGATGCGGTCAGTGTATAAAATTCCGTCGAGATGGTCAATTTCGTGCTGCAATACGCGCGCCAGATTGTGCGACGCTTGCAATTTGACCTCTTTGCCTTTGCGGTTCAAGGCGCGCACGGTGATAAATTTCGCGCGGCGCACATTGCCCACATAGCCCGGAATCGAAAGGCAGCCCTCTTCGCCGAATTGTTCCTCGCGCTGTTCGACGATTTCGGGATTGACCAATTGCAGGCGGACCGGTTTTTCCGTGTCCGCATCGTCCTCGCCGGGCAGCGCGTCCACCACAATCACGCGCAGCGCGATGCCGATTTGCGGCGCGGCGAGACCTTGCCCCGGCGCGTCCTCCATCGTTTCAATCATGTCGTCAATCAGTTTCTGGAGCGACGCGTCAATCTTTTTTATGCGTTTTGCCTTGTGGCGGAGCGCCGGATGTTCCGACGTTAAAATTTCACGGACTGCCATCATTAACTATAGATATAACTGTGCCTAGCCCTCATCCGTCTTGGCGTTGGATTTCATGGTCGGCGTTGCGGCTTTGGCGGCGGACGCCGCGGCGGTCGCGGTTTTTGCCGCTGCCGCCGGTTTCTTGGCTTTGGCTTCTTCTTTTGCCAGCCGCGCCGCTTCTTCCGCCGCGTAATCCGTCGGTTTGATGCTCTCGTAATACGTCGTAGATTTCAACAGCGTATCCAAATCATAGACGTGATTGATGTGCCGTTCATAGCCCGCGAGCTCGTAATCGTTATCCATCTTGATGGCGTCAAAGGGACAAAATTCCGCGCACAAGCCGCAGTTCATACAAACGTCAATGTCAATATAAAATTCAGCGGCTTTAGGTTTCGGTTTGCCATCGTCGCCGACGGCGCGCACAATCCAGATGCACTGCGGCGGACACACTTTGGCGCAAATGCCGCACGCGGTGCAGCGCTCGTAACCGATTTCCTCTTTGCCGGTGGCGGCGTTCACAATCGGTTTGCCTGCGGCGTCGAGAACGGGTTCGTACACCAAGAACGGTACGAAACGGAAATTTTCCGGCGGCTTGAGTTTGACTTCGGGATATTCGACCGTAATCAAACCTTGCTGCTGCACGGACGCGCGTTCGGCGGCGACGGCGGTATCGGGCGTTGTTTTGAACAATACGCCCGCTTTGCGGCGTTCCGAAATATCATTCGGATAGGAGCGCAAAAAGCGCCGCATGATGACCCACATGCCTTTGAGAGTTCCGGTTGGAAAAATTTTCATCGGTCCACCGATCCCATAATAATATCTACGCTGCCCAAGACGCCGACGAGGTCGCCGATTTTGTGACCGACGCACATTTGCTCCATCGTCGCCAGATTTACAAAATCGCCCGCGCGCACGTGGTAGCGATACGGCGTCGTGGTGTTGTCGCTGACGAGATACCAGCCGAATTCGCCGCGCGGCGCTTCGATGTGGGCATACACTTCGCCTTTCGGCGTTTTGAACGAGTATGCTTTTTTGATTGACATGGTTTCGCCGTTTGGAATATCGCGGAGGGCTTGGCGTAAAATTTTGATGGACTCGCGAATTTCCTTGATGCGTAAAAACATGCGGTCATAAATATCGCCGTTGGCGCCGACCGGCACGTCAAAATCGAAACGGTCGTAAATGGAATACGGGTCGGCGCGGCGCAAATCGTATTTCACGCCCGACGCGCGCAGCATGGGACCCGAGACGCCGTAACTGACCGCGAGGTCGGCGGGCAAGACGCCGATATTTTTCGCGCGGATGTCAAAGATTTCATTGTGAACGAGATATTTCTCCATCTCGTCCGCCACTTTTGGGAGACGATTGTCCACCAGTTCGCGCGCGATGTCGAGCCATCCTTCCGGCACATCGCGCCACACGCCGCCAAAGCGCATGTAATTGCACATCATGCGCGAACCGGACGCGGCTTCGAACAAATCAATAATCAATTCGCGTTCCTCAAGCCCGTAAATGACGATGGGCGTAAAGAACGCGCCGAGGTCGGAATAAACCTGCCCGATGCCGCCGAACATGTGCGAAACGATGCGCGTAAATTCGTTCATGATGACGCGCAGATATTCCGCGCGTTCCGGCGGTTTGACGCCCATCAATTTTTCAACGCCAATCACATATCCCGTCTCCATGCACATTCCCGCCAAATAATCCAGGCGGTCGGTGAACGGCGTGTTCATGATGTACATGTTGCGTTCGCCGATTTTTTCGTGATTGCGGTGGAGATAGCCAAAGATGGGTTCGAGCGCCATGACCGTTTCGCCGTCGAGCGTGACGTTCATGCGAAACACGCCGTGCGTCGAAGGATGTTGGGGCCCGATGCTGACGACGACGGGTTGCGTTTTCAGCGCCTTGACGTCGCCCTCGTTAATGTTGGGCGCGACGCGCACAATTTCGCGAATTTGTTTGTACGTCGTCGGGTCAAAATCTTTGGGATAAATTACATTGTCGTGCCACGGCACACGGTCTTCGATGATAATGTGATGTCCTTGGTCCCAACGCGTCTCGAACGGTTTGCGGTCTTGTTCGTAATACGCTTCTTTGTACGACTTGCGCAGCGGGTATCCTTCAAATCCTTCCCACATGAAAATGCGGCGCAAATTTGGATGCCCCGCGAATTTGACGCCAAAGAAATCGTACACTTCGCGTTCTTGCTGGATGGCGCCGTAATACACGCTGCCGGCTGAATCAACGACCGGATTTTCCTTGTCGTTCAAATTCACTTTCAAGGCGAGCGGCGGGCCCCCGCGCGAGGTCGAAGAAACGTGATAGACCACTTCAAATTTGTCGGGCCAATCCACAGCTGTGACAGAATTGAAATAATCGTACGCGAGGTCGGGCGACTGCTTGAGCCATTGCAGCGTTGCGATGAGTTTATCGTTTTGTACGACAATGCCCGCGCTGGACGCTGAAACGACTGCGCCGTCAACGCCCTCTTTTAATAACGCGGCGACGCTTTCGCCATCAAATGCTTTGGATTGTTCGACCGGCTTGGTTTGTTCGGGTGATAAAACAGCCATGGCTTCTCCGAATTGTAAGATTCGAATTTTCTTTGTTTTCCGTCGGTAGATTTACGCGTTCTTGGCGGCGTCGTCCGCCGCTTTGGTTTCGGGCGCGTCGTCCTTGGCGGTTGCCGCGTGATGCTGCGCCGCTTGCTGCGCGAAATTCGCGTCGGCTTTGTTTTCTTCCAATTTTGCTTCGGCGGGCGTTTTGGCGACTGCGGGCGCGACCGGTTTCGGCGCCGGTTTTGCCGCGACCGGTTTTGCCGCCGCTGGCTTGGGCGCCGCTTCGCCTTCTTTGTGATGTTTCAATTCCGCGCGCGCGGCGAGGCGAATGTAACGCGCTTCCATCTCGCTTTCATTGCCGAGCAGTTGTTTGATTTCGACGGCGCGGCGTGGGTCAAAAATATCGGGCCCCAAAATCGGTTCGGGAATCGCTTCGTGTTCTTCGGCTTGGTACCACGGCGCATTGCGAATACTCTGCCCGTTGATTTTTTTGTGCAGCATCAAAAAACCATAGAACAGCGCTTGAGGGGTCGGCGGACAACCGGGAACGTAAATGTCAACCGGCAGAAATTTATCAATGCCCGAAACGACGTTGTACCCTTCTTTGAAGGGGCCCCCGGCGCTGGCGCACGCGCCCATCGCCATCACATATTTCGGTTCCGCCATCTGATTGTACAGGCGTACAATCGCGGGGACCATCTTTTTCGTCACCGTTCCCGCGACAATCATCAAATCGGCTTGACGCGGCGACGGGCGAAACAATTCAGAGCCAAAGCGCGCAATATCAAAACGTCCGCCGCCTGCGGCGATCATTTCAATCGCGCAACACGCCAAACCAAATTGCATGGGCCAAATGGAACCGCGTCGCCCCCAATTGTATAGCGAGTCCACCATCTTGATAGCTTGGTCGAGCGGACCCGTCCACACTTTCTTTTTAACCTGTTCGTCGAGCCAGGCGTCGTCGCTCTCGATACTCATGAGCGGTGCGCTTTTGTCAAAACTCATCAGTTCATTCCTCCGCGCAGGGTTCGCGTATTTGTTATCAGGCGTAATCAGTTTGTGAATTATACCACAGGTTATAGCGCATCCTCAAAACGGATTCCAATAAATTTTTTATGCGATGATAGAAGCGTTATGCGACAATAGGTTGCGCGTCAAAAGCGGCGCTACGCGTTGTAGGTGATTACCAGAACAGTTTGCATTGACGCTGTTTTTTATTGCGAATATAATCGCGCAGAGGCGAGGGCAAAGCATCCCGCGGCGCAGCCGCGCGAATGCTTTGCGCCGACCCGGTGGAAAAATTATGCGACCTGCTAAAATCTTGATTGTGGACGATGAGCCGCATCTGCTTAAACTCTTGCGCTCGAATTTAGAAGCCGCGCACTATAAAGTGATTGCGGCGATGGACGGCGCGAGCGCGCTGCAAATGCTTGACAAAGAAGGCGCGGACTTGGTCGTGCTGGATGTAATGATGCCCGGCATGGACGGGTTTGAAGTGTTGCAAAAAATTCGCGAACATTCGGTCGTGCCGGTGATTTTGCTCACCGCCAAAGACCAAGAAGTGGATGTGGTCAAGGGATTGAAATACGGCGCGGATGATTATGTGCGCAAACCCTTTAGCGTCCATGAACTGTTGGCGCGTGTGGAAGCGGTATTGCGGCGCGGCGCGGCAGGCGATGAAGTAATGACGCAAAAGCCATTCGTCGCGGGTGATTTCACGATGGACTTTGAACGTCGCCGCGTGATTGTGCATGATAAAGAAATCAAGTTGGGCCCGACGGAATGGAAATTGTTATCGCAGCTCGTCCAAAACGCGGGGCGCGTGATGCTGCATCAAGATTTGTTACGCAAAGTGTGGGGACCCGAATACGGTGGCGAGACGGAATACCTGCGCGTCTATGTCAATTATCTCCGCAACAAAATCGAAGATGACCCCGCGCATCCGAAATATATTTTGACGGAGCATGGGGTAGGGTATTTGTTCAAGAAACCCGAATAGTTTTTATGAGTACGACGCCTGAAACAAAATATGCGCGCAGTGGTGACATCAACATCGCGTACCAAGTTGCTGGCGACGGCGCGTTGACTCTTGTTTTCGTCCCTGGCTGGGTTTCCAATGTCGAACTGGTTTGGGAAGAGCCATCGTCGCGGCGTTTTGTAGAACGACTCGCGTCGTTTGCGCGATTGATTCTCTTTGACAAACGTGGAACCGGTTTGTCCGACCCGGTTTCAGATGACCAGCTCCCGACGCTCGAGCAGCGGATGGACGATGTGCGCGCGGTCATGGACGCGGTGGGTGTTGAACGCGCGGCGTTGTTTGGCGTTTCGGAAGGCGTACCGATGTCTGCATTGTTCGCCGCAACCTATCCGCAGCGTACCAGTTCAATCGTCTTGTACGGTGGTTACGCAAAACGAATTTTTTCGGAAGACTATCCCTGGGCGCCCACGCGCGCGGAGCGTCAAACGTTTTTTGATGCCATCGCGCAAGGATGGGGCGGCGTCGTTGACCTGGATAACCTTGCGCCTTCGGTGGCGAACGATGAACGGTTCAAGCAATGGTGGGCAACGTTCTTGCGCCGCAGCGCCAGCCCCAAGCGCGCCTTGGCGTTGGCGCGTATGAATACGGAAATTGATATTCGCACCATTCTGCCTGCGATCCGTGTTCCGACTTTGATTCTTCATCGCACGCAAGATCGCGACAGTAATGTGGGTGGCAGTCGCTGGATGGCGACGCAGATTCCAAACGCGAAATTTGTCGAACTTGACGGAGCAGATCATTTGCCTTTTGTTGGTGATGCGGATTCACTGCTCGACGAAGTACAAGAATTTTTGACCGGTACACGCTCCGCCATCTTGCCTGACCGCGTTCTGGGCTCATTGCTGTTCACCGATATTGTTGGGTCCACGGAACGCGCGGCAGAATTGGGAAACCAACGATGGGGAGATCTCAATCAAGCACATTTCAAAATTTTGCGTCGCGAACTGGAACGCTATCGCGGACACGAAGTTCACACGACGGGGGATGGAATTCTTGCAACCTTCGACGGTCCCGCGCGCGCGGTGCGCTGTGGTTGCGCGATGAGCGAGGCCGTGCGCGAACTTGGAATCGAAATACGCGTTGGCTTGCACACAGGCGAATACGAATTGATTGGAAACGAGATCGCAGGCGTCGCGATTCATATCGCCGCGCGCGTGATGTCGAAAGCCAATGCGAACCAAGTTTGGGTTTCCAGCACGGTGAAAGATTTGATTGCGGGTTCAGGAATAGAGTTTCAAGATCGCGGGATACATTCCTTGAAAGGTGTCCCGGGCGAATGGCATTTGTACCAAGTTGTAGAATGATTCTGCAAACAACTTTGGAAAACCTCATCCCTCATGTATTCTTTATACGTCCACGTGAAATTTTGCATGTGGAAGCTTTTGATTCTGTATGAAACTTCCCAACTCCGACAAGGCATATGTTCCACAAGCGAAAATCGCGGAATATCTTTTGGCGGAACATCATCCTGTCGGCGGCTCGAAAGCAAGATTTTTTTCGCGCGTTTGGCTTTGACGAATCAAATAGCCATTTGCTTGAAGCAGAACTGCTAAACCTTGCTTTGACGGTAGAAGTGACTCAGGTTAAAGAGGTAGAGCGCGGAACCAAGTACGTGTTGATTGGCAGCATCAGAACTCCGATTGGACGCGTCGTGACCATAGCAACAATTTGGATGATTGAGCGGAATTAAACAAGTCCGCGTTTTGTAACGGCGTATCCTGCGTAACTTGAGTGGAGGCAAAATGATAAAGGAATTGGACAGCGTCGTTCTCACACACGACATTCTAGAAAACGGTTTAGTGCAGGGTGACATGGGCGCTGTTGTGCATGCCTATTCGGATGGCAAAGCGTACGAAGTCGAATTTGTAACTGCAGAAGGTAAAACAGTTGCTGTGCTCACGCTAACAAATAATGATGTTCGCTTGATGCGCCCGCATGAAATTTTGCACGCGCGCGAATTAGAAATTGCATAACAACTCACACTGACGGAGAATAAAATGGCAGACACACAATACGATGTAATCGTAATCGGCGGCGGTCCGGGCGGCTATGTCGCCGCGATTCGCGCCGCGCAGTTGGGCATGAAAATCGCGCTGGTGGAACGCGATGAGCTGGGCGGCGTGTGCCTCAACTGGGGCTGCATCCCATCCAAAGCGCTTTTGGCAAACGCGCAAGTCGCGCGCAATCTCGCCGACGCCAAAACATGGGGTATCAATCTCAATGGTTCGTACACGCTCGATTACAGCGTCGCCCAAGCGCGCAGTCGTCAGGTCTCGCAGCGCCTCGTCAAGGGCGTCGGGTTCTTGATGAAGAAAAATAAAATTGACGTGTACAAAGATACCGCCGTTCTCACGCCCAACAAACAAGTCGAACTCCAAGGCGGCGGACAAAAATTGTCGGGGAAAAATATCATCATTGCGACCGGCACGCGTCCGCGCACAATTCCCGGGCTTGAACTCGACGGCGTGAATGTGATTACCTCGCGCGAGGCGTTGGAATTGAAAACGGTACCGAGTCCCATCGTCATTGTCGGCGCAAGCGCGATTGGCTGCGAATTTGCCACAATTTATCGCGCGTATGGCGCGGACGTGACCATCCTCGAAGGGCTGCCGCACATTCTGCCCAAAGAGGATGAGAAAACGAGCGTTACCATCGAAAAGAGTTTTCAAAAGCAAGGCATCCAATTCAAAACGGGCGCGTTGGTGGAACGCGCCGCAAAGGTGGACGGCAAAACCGTCTTGCATGTGAAAACCGCGCAAGGCGTCGAACAAATTTCCGCCGAAAAAGTTTTGGTCGCCATCGGCGTCTCGCCCAACAGTGAAAATATCGGACTTGAAGCGTTGGGCGTCAAAACGACGCGCGGCGCGATTGACACCAACGATTTTATGCAAACGAATGTGCCGAACGTGTACGCGATTGGCGACGTGACGATGAAACTCGCGCTCGCGCACGTCGCGTCGGCGCAAGGCGTTCTCGCCGTCGAACACGCGGCGGGTCATGAAGCGCGCCCCATCAATTATGACGCCGTGCCGCGCTGCACCTATTCGCATCCGCAAGTCGCGTCGTTCGGCAAGACCGAAGCGCAGTTAAAAGAAGCGGACGCCGATTATTCCGTCGGCGAGTTTCCGTTTCAAGCGAACGGCAAGGCATTGGGTTTGAACGATTACGAAGGATTCGTCCGCGTGTATGCCGATAAAAAATTTGGCGAAATTCTCGGTGTCCACATGGTAGGTCCCGAAGTCACCGATTTGACCGGCGAATTTTCGCTCGCGATTTCGATGGAAATGACGCCCGCCGAAATCGGTCACGCCATCCACGCGCACCCCACGCTAACCGAAGTTGTGCAAGAAGCCGCGTTGGGCGCCATTGGGGAAGCGATTCATATCTAGAGATTTTCGATTGCTGATTTTCGATTTTCGATTGGCGCGTAGTTTGGTCATTCGAAAATCGAAAATCAAAATTCAAAAATGCGTCCGCGCGAAAAATCAATTTCACAATCGCCCACGCGTATTCACCCCACCGTCTTTGTCGCCGAGACCGCGACGATTGTGGGCGAAGTGACCATTTATCAAGACGCGTCGGTGTGGTACGGCGCGGTGATTCGCGGCGACGCGGACACAATTGTCATTGGCGAAGGGACGAATGTGCAGGACGGCGTCGTGATTCACTGCGACGCGGGCTTGCCGACGACGATTGGCAAACGCGTCGTGATTGGACATCGCGCCGTCGTTCACGGCGCGACGATTGCGGACAATGTGATGCTTGGCATCGGCGCGATTGTTTTGAACGGCGCGAAAATCGGCGAGTACTCGATTGTGGCGGCAGGCGCGCTCGTTCCCGAAGGAAAGGAAATTCCGCCGCGTTCGCTCGTGATGGGCGTACCGGGTAAAGTGGTGCGCGAGGTGACGGAAGAGGAAATCAAGCGGATTACGGACGGCGCGCAAACATATATCGAACGCGCGAGGAATTATTGGCGGGGAATATACAAGTAGCAAGTTGCAAGTAGTAGGTAGCAGGTAGCAAGTGGCAGAATTAACCTACTACCTGCCACATGCTACATACTACTTGCTACATACTACATGAACATTGGCATCATCGGCGGCGGGTTTGCGGGCATGACTGCCGCGTATGAATTGGGCAAACTCGGACATAAAACTGTTATCTTTGAACGCATGACGGAACTCGGCGGCTTGGCGAGCACGTTCCAAGTCGAGCCGGGGATTCCGCTCGAGCGCGGCTATCATCATTGGTTCACGTCGGATACGAACGCCATTGCGTTGATGCAAGAATTGGGCTTGGGCGACCGCGTGCAGTGGATTCCCTCCAAAACGGGTTGGTTCGAGCAGGGCAAAATTTGGAGCATGGTCTCGCCGGGCGACTTGATGAAACTCGGCACGATTCCGCTGCTCGATCGAATTCGTCTCGGCGCGGCGACGGGGTATCTCACGTATTTGCAGCGCGACAAAAAAAATCTGTACAAATACGAAAACGTCACCGCGCACGATTGGTGGAAAAAATATACCGGCGCCAATGTTTGGGATAAAGTGTGGGGCCCCATGTTTCGCGGCAAGTTCGGCGCCAGCGCGGACCAAGTGCCGATGGTGTGGCACTGGTTCAAAATTGTTTTACGCATCGGTTCGCGGCGCGGTTTGAATCAAGAAGAATTGGGTTACCCAAGAGGTTCGTTCCAAATTTTGATTGACGCGCTCGAAAAAGCGATTGAAAAACAAGGCGGCGTCATTCTCAAAGGCGCGACGGTGCAACGCGTCGTCGTCGAAAACAATACAGCGGTCGGCATCGAACTCGCGGACGATGCAAATACGCGCGCGGCTCTTGGCGGGGCGAACGCCGTTTCTTCTCATGTCGTTTCGCTCAATGAACGCGGCTACATTCCCTTTGACCGCATCTATTCCAGCGCGCCGTCGTTCGCCACCTTGAAATTTGTACACGAATTGCCGGACGCCTATGTGGCGAAAATGCAAGAGGCGAAATACATGGGCGCGGTGTTGTTGATTTTGAAATTGAAACGCCAAATGACGCCGTGGTATTGGCTCAACATCGCCGACCGTTCGATTCCATTCGTCGCGACGATTGAACAAACGAATTTCATTCCGCCTGAAGTGTACAACCACAAACGCATCCTGTACGTTTCCAATTATCTCGACGCGTCGTCGCCCTATTTTCAAATGTCGCGCGACGAATTGTTCAACGCGTACTTGGCGCCTTTGCAAAAAATCAATCCGCAGTTTTCGCCCGAGTGGGTGGAAGAGTTTTGGCATTTCAAAGAAGCCGCCGCGCAGCCGCTGTTTCCGCTGCGCTATTCGCAAAAGATTCCGCCGCTGCGAACGCCGATTAAAAATTTGTATCTTGGCAACACGACGCAGATTTATCCCGAAGACCGCGGGACGAGTTACTCGGTGCGTTTGGGCCAAGACATTGCGCGTTTGGTGGATGTGGATGCGAAAAGCGGCGGATGGGGCGATGACGCGTAGCGGCAAAACATTTGCGGACGCGCGCGCGCGAATCACAACGCGGGCGTTTATGCAAATGCTTTGCTCCGCGCAAGGACAAATAAAATGTTCGCCGTTGTCAATCATCTTTATCTCGGCAAACCGGTTGACGAATTCCGTGAAGCAATCCAGAACGAAGGATTGCCCCTCTTGCAAAGTTTGCAGGGATTCCGCGACTTGTATTTTATCAAAGCGGACGAAGACCACGCGATTGTCGTGCTGCTTTGGGAAACGGGCGCGGACGCGCAAAACGGCGCGGCAGTTTTTGGGCCAACGTGGTTTGCGAAAAATCTCGCGCCGTTTTTGAAAGCGGAACAGCAGCGCAGCGCTGGACAGGTCGTCGCGGGGTCGCAAATTTGAAAACATTTACCGAAAACGAACCCGCCTCGCCCATCAACGCGCGCTATCCGGTTACGCGCGTCTTGTATCGCGGCAAAAGTAAATACCAAAAAATTCTGGTCTTTGAATCGCCGTTTCACGGACGCGTGCTGGCGCTCGATGACATTGTGCAGTTGACGACGCGCGAAGAACATTTTTATCACGAGTTGTTGGTGCATCCGATTTTGCAAGCGCATCCGCAGCCGCGCAACGTGCTGATTATCGGCGGCGGCGATGGCGGCGCGGCGCGCGAAGCCGTGAAATATCCCGCGCTCGAAAAAATCGTCCAATGCGAGTTGGATGCTCAAGTCGTCGCGGTAGCGCGCAAATTTTTCCCGCGTGTGGCGGCGGGCTACGCGGACCGACGCGTCGAACTGCGTTTCGAGAATGGCCAAGCATTCATGCGCGCTAGCGGCGCATTGTGGGACGCGATTATTTTGGATTTGACCGACCCGCTTGGGCCGGCGAAACCGTTGTTCGAACGTCGCTTTTATAAATTGTGCGCGGACCATTTGACGCCCAACGGCTTTTTGTGCGCGCAAACCGAATCGCTGCATTTTCATCGCGACCTCGTACGCACGGTGACGCGAACTTTGCGCGATTTGTTTGCCTATGTCGAAGTGGCGACCGTGCCGCTTGCTATGTATCCCGGCAATTGGTGGACGTTCACGATAGCATCGAAAACGCTCGACCCGAAAGTGGCGCGCAATCAATTCACGCCCCGCACCCGTATCTATGCGCGAGCGGATCACGCGTGGTTTTTTCTGCCCGCGCACGTGCGCGCAAAAATTTTGTGACGCCCAAGCTTTACGCCGCGCGGATTTGTGCTACAATTTCTACGTTACGGACACGCGACTTGGCGTCGCGTGTTTCGATTCGTTATTGCCTTAACGCGTTCTGCGTTGCCGCGCGCCTTGAGCTGCTGTCAAGCGTCGGCTGCGTCCGGGCTTGTTTGTTCCGGCGTATGCGACGCTTTCTTTGTGTCCGCCGCGCGCGCAAAATTTTGACTGGCGTGAAATAACGCGGCGAGGAGTTATTTCGCGTCACGCATCCATCTGATATTTTTTTGAGGAGAGAGTTCATGGTTACATCTGCAAGTCCGGTCGTTTCGGTGGCCGGCGATGCCGCGCCGCCCGTCACGCGCGAAATGGGTTTGCATTGGCTGGAACAAATGATGTTGATTCGACGCTTTGAAGAAGCCGCCGAATACGCCTACACCCAGCAAAAGATTGGCGGGTTTTTACATCTGTATATCGGCGAAGAATCTATCGCGGTCGGCGCCGTCGCGGCGATGCGCCCCGATGATGATATTTTCACGCACTATCGCGACCACGGTTGGGTTCTCGCGCGCGGCGTGAATCCGAATCCTTCGATGGCGGAACTGTACGGCAAAACCACCGGTTTGGTCAAAGGCAAAGGCGGTTCGATGCACTTTGCCAGCGTCGAACATCACATGTGGGGCGGCTATGCGATTGTCGGCGGACACATTCCGCTTGCGGCGGGCATGGCGTTTTCGCATCAATATCTGAAACGCGACCGCATCGCGTTTTGCGTCATGGGCGAAGGTTCGACCAATATCGGAATGTTTCACGAAGCGTTGAACATGGCGGCGCTGTGGAAATTGCCGATAATTTTTTTGGTGGAAAATAATCAGTACGGCATGGGTACTGCCGTCGAACGCGCGTCGGCTGTGGCAAACATTTATGAAAAAGCCGCCGCGTATCGGATGCCCGCGACGCAAATTGACGGCAACGACATTGAACTTGTGTACAATACGATTTCCGAATTTGCCGCCCGCGCGCGGCGCGGCGAGGGTCCGCAAATGGTTGAGGCGATGACGTATCGGTTTCGCGGTCACTCGATGGGCGACCCGCAGCGCTATCGCACCAAAGAAGAAGTCGAAAGCCGCCGTCCCGACGACCCCATCAATCGCTGGGAAAAGAAATTGCTCGAACGCGGTTGGACAACCGAAGACGAAATCAAAGCGCTGTTTGTGCGCGTGGACCAACAGGTGAATCAAGCGGTACAGTTTGCCGAAGAGAGTCCGTTCCCCGACCCGCGCGAACTTTACACGGATATTTTGGTGGAGGAATGAGACGATGGCTGAAATGATTCAAATGACGTATCGCGAAGCGTTAAAAGAAGCGATGCGCGAAGCGTTGAAACGCGACAACAATGTCGTCATCATGGGCGAAGAAGTGGGCGTGTGGGGCGGCACCTATGCCGTGACGCGCGGTCTGTATGATGAATTTGGCGCGCATCGGCTCATTGATACGCCGATTGCAGAGATGGGCATTATCGGCGTGGCGACGGGCGCGGCGATGGGCGGTATGAAACCGATTGCCGAAATCATGACCATCAATTTTGCTCTCGTCGCAATGGACCAAATCGTCAACAACACCGCGAAAATTCATTCGATGTTTGGCGGCACGATGCGCGCGCCGGTGGTGATTCGCACCGCCGCCGGATGGGGGCAACTCGCCGCGACTCATTCGCAATCGTTCGAAGCGTGGTTCGCGCACGTCCCGGGTTTGATTGTCGTCATGCCTTCCACGCCGTACGACGCGAAAGGTTTGCTCACTACCGCGATGTATTCGCAGAATCCGGTGATTTTTATCGAACACTCGCGTTTGTATGGCGAAAAGGGCGACGTGCCCAAAGGCGAATTCCGCGTGCCGTTCGGCGTGGCGGATGTGAAACGCGCGGGCAATGATTTAACCATCATCACCTATTCGCGCATGACGCATGTGGCGCTGCACGCGGCGCGCGATTTGGCGCGGCAAGGCATCGAGGTCGAAGTGATTGACTTGCGTTCCTTGCGGCCGATTGATTGGGAAACGGTCTATCAATCCGTTCGTAAAACGCATCACGCGCTGGTCTTGACCGAAGATTGGATGACGTTTGGCGTCAGCGCCGAAATCGCCGCGCGCATCAGCCGCGAATCGTTTGACGACCTGGACGCGCCGGTCGAACGTTTGACGCAAGAAGAAGTCCCCTTGCCCTACGCGCCCAATTTGGAAAAACTGTCGTTCCCCGACGAAGCAAAGGTTGTGGAACGAGTAAAGGCCATGCTGAATTAAGTTGTCAGTCAACAGTAGATAGTCAAGCGTAATTATGTGACGGTCTGCTGTCTACTGACTACTCTCGACTCTAATGTCAACAAACGTCACGATGCCCTCGATGGGCTTTGATATGACCGAAGGCAAGGTCGCGCGCTGGCTGAAAAATATCGGCGATACGGTCACGCGCGGCGAAACGATTGGCGAAATCGAAACCGAAAAGGCGACGGTGGATCTCGCCGCGCCGGTGGATGGCGTATTCGCGCAAATTCTGGTGGAACCGGGCGTTACGGTGCCGGTCAATACGCCGATTGCGATTGTGACCGCGGCGGGCGAAACATTATCCGCGCCTGCGCCCGCCGCGCCGGCGCCTGCCCCAACTGCGCTCGCGCAAACCGCGCCTCAAGTCGCGGCGCCGCTTGCGGCTGCCGCGCCAACATCCGGCGGACGGCTCAAAGTTTCGCCGCTCGCGCGCAATCTGGCTAAAGCGAATGCCATTGACCTTGCAACTTTACAAGGCACCGGCCCCGGCGGCCGCATTATCGAACGCGATGTCCAAAAAGCGATCGAGGCAAAAACGACGGCGGCGCCGCCTGCGCCCGTCGCGCCTATCGCGCCGCCGCCCGCGCCCGCTGCCGCGCCCGCGCTAAAACCCGCGCCCGTCGCCGCGCCGACTGCGCCGCTTCAACGCGGCGAACAGGCGCTCAGCAAGATGCGTCAAACTATCGCGCGCCGCTTGCAGGAATCGAAAGCGTCCATTCCGCATTACTATCTGACGATGGAAATTGTCATGGACGAAGCGCTAAAATTGCGCGCGCAATTGAACGCGCTGGCGGAAGGCGACGCGGAAAAACTTTCGGTGAACGATTTGATTGTCGCGGCGGCGGCGCGCACGCTGCAAAAATTCCCGGACGTGAACGCGTATTTTCAAGGCGACCGCATCGCGTACAACGATAAAATTAGCGTCGGCGTAGCGGTGTCGGTGGCAGACGGTTTGCTCACGCCTGTTTTGCATAATGCCGACCAAAAAGCGTTGAAACAAATCGCGGTCGAAACCAAAGAACTCGCGGCGCGCGCGCGCAACAATAAAATGAAACCGGAAGATTTGGGCCCCGGCACATTCACCATCAGCAATCTCGGCATGTTCGGCATTGACGAATTTTCCGCCATCATCAATCCGCCGGAATCGTGTATCCTCGCGGTGGGCGCGGTCAAGAAAATTCCCGTTGTCGTCAACGATTCGATTCAGGTCGCGCAGGTTATGAAAGTGACTTTATCCGCCGACCATCGCATCGTGGACGGCGCGCTCGGCGCGCAGTTTTTGCAGGCGCTGAAAAAATTGTTGGAGAATCCGATGAACTTGATGTTGGGGTGATTGGTTTTTTTCAACGGATTTGATTCGTCGCAAAAAAACGCCGCGTCTCATTCGAGACGCGGCGTTCGTAATTTTACGCGCTATGCGCGGCGGCGTTTGATGCGCTATTCAATGGCTCAACTTTTTCAGCGCCGAACCTTTGTGCAGCGCAATGTGGTCGGTCTTGTCGCTCTTGATTTCGTATTGCGGCTCGGTCGCGCTGGCGTGATGGATATAGCCCTTGTAATTAACGTCGGACGTGTGGACCGCAATAATTTTGCCGGTGACCCATCCGGCTTCAGAATTCCAAGTCACATGATCGCCGACGTGAAATTTATTCGACATGCGATTGCCTCCTGTCGTTCAAGCCAAGCGTTTGGCGATGGAATCATCGCGATACTTGGGGCTTGTATAGGCGCTTTCCACAGTTGATTTAGACAGAATCTAAAATAGCCGCAAGACCGGTTCGTTTTCAAATTGTTGTAAATCGAGACGATTTAGAACGCCGCTTTTGATTGGACGTTTTTCGTCCCAGAAAATCAGCGCGGAATAAAAATCTTTAACCAGCGGCAAAGACAAGCGGTCGAAATTTTTAATTGCCTCTTGTTCGGCGTCAAAACTTAGAAAATAGACCGTATCGTCAAAGAGGACGGGTTTGTTTTCGATTGGACGCACCAGACGAAAATCCAATTTTTTATAAAGCCCGCAAATGGCTATCTTGAAAGGCGCAAAAGTATATGCGCCAACGCCAAAGATTGAAAAACGCGGGTTGGCTTGATAAATTTTGCTTTTACGTTCATCCAGATATTTTGCATGGGCTTGTAAATAAGCCCAGGTCTTGGGCGCGAGACGCTTGAGCGCGGCGGTGGATTCGCCAACAGCTTTTTGCGTCGCCAAAACATAACGCTTGGTTCGATCAATCCGATTGTTGGCGACATCCGAACCTTTTAGTAACGGGTAAAGAAAAGTAGATTCGATTTCCACCGTTTCGCCCAAGCCATTAACCAGCTTGTCGCCAACTTGTTCAAGTTCCATGACATCGGAACAATCATGTTTTACGCCGGAACGCCATTTTGTTTTGCCGGCGCCGTCATAGCGGCGCAAGCGTTCAAAGGCGTCCAAATCGCGAATGACGATTCCGTTCCGATGGCCAACCCGATAGCTCTGCGCGCTGTCAAGATTCGCGTAAACAGCATAATCATAGTTTTGCGACTGCGCGTCAAATTCGCAGAACAAGAGACACGCTTCTACGGCAGCGTTGAAATATTTTTTGGCGTCAATGTTGTACAGGGCGGCGCGGCGTACATGGCGCTTGGTTGCGTAAAGATGCCTTAGAAATTTTCTGGCGACCAAAGTTTTTACCAGTATAGCGAGATAGCCGCGCCGCCGCGCAAGCCAATTTGCGCTTTGTATCAACATCCATTCTGAAATATCAAAATTGCTTTTGCCGGTCATGGCGTCCAAGCCATTGTGATTGTTAAAGTTAATTTTTGTTGGCAGATTGACTCCGCCGATTGCGCCTTGTTGCGAATTTGTAACCCACGGGAAATTGCCAATGACGAGCAAGGAACCTTTTGCGTCAAGCAAACTTGACCAGTCAAAAGTAAAAAAATCGCCTTGGAATAATTTGATACGATTGGGCGCCGCCCAATCTTTTTGCCGATTCGCCAATTCGTCGAGATACGCTTGATTGACTTCGACGCCGAAAATTTTTTGGGCGGCAGGGAAACTTGCCGCAGCCGCTTTAATGAATGCGCCGACGCCGCAAGTCGGTTCGACAATCGTTTCTGCCGACACGCCCAATTCATTCAGTTTGTCGCAAACCCGTTGCGCCAAGGCGAAAGGGGTTTGAAAATCGCCATATTCGATTTGCAAACGTTTCGCTGTGTCGTTCATTCGTGTATCCGATAAATTCCTTCGACCTGTCCCGCTCGTTCAATCACCCGACTGTATTGCAGTCGCCACTGCAAGGCATTGGAAATCGTCAAATAACCTTGCAGGGGCGGCTTGGCAATGATTTCATCGGCGAGTTTGTTGACCTCAAGCTCGTCCACCGGCAAATTTTTGTCGAGCAAAAAAGCGATAATGTCATCTCGATTTCCTTCGTTTGCCAATATCTGGAGAATTCCTTTGGTCATTTGAAAATCGGCGGTTCGATCGGCGCTGACAAAAATAGCGTGCAGGATGTTCAAAGTGGCTGTTCTCTTTTTGGCGTTGTCCGTTTTTTCATAGACGAATACAAGCAGCGCATAGCCCAATCCATAAATTTTTTGTCGCGCTGATTTAAAGGGGCAAGACGATTGGGGCTGAGTGATGCTTGTGACTTTGATGTCCGTCTGCAAACTCGGCAGGTCAATTCCGCTAGCGGAATTGCCAACCTCAAAATCGTATTTGGCTTGCAAATACGATTTAAATTTGCGCTCCAAATATGTTCCGACGGCTTTGCCGTCGGTTACGCCAAACAACGACTTGGTGGCATGGCGAGATTCTATCGCCGAAAAAATAGCCGCTTCTTGGCGCAAGCTTTCGATAGTCAAATGGGGCATGAGATTTTTTTTTGAATTATTTTTATTGATTTTACCCCAATAAAAGTCGCGCGCAAATACAAATAAAAATCCCCTCTCTCTCATTGGGAGAAAAGGAATGGGGATAATAAAAATCTCCCCTCTCCCATTGGGAGAGAAGGAATGGGGATAATAAAAATCCCCTCTCTCTCATTGGGAGAGAAGGAATGGGGATAATAAAAATCTCCCCTCTCCCGTTGGGAGAGGGGCTGGGGGTGAGGGGTTGGGCATGAGGGCGTATCATATCCCATCGTTGGCGATACAGCGCGGCGAACATGCGTGGAAATACGGTGAGGGATGACGGCGTGAGGACACATCATAGCCCATCCTCACCCGCGCTTAACCCCCTTCTAAATCCGCGTATGCTATAATCGCCTGCGATGCGAAAATTACTTGTAGCGCTCATTGCGCTTTTGCTGATTGCCATCTGTATTGTGTTTGGGACGCTCGGCTATTTTATGCTTGGCGTTTCGCAAACCCAAGCAGTCCCCCCCCAACCGCTGCCCTCGCTTGAAGTTGTTATCACGCCCGCGCCGCCAGAGCCAACGCTAACGCTTTCCGTCACGCGCGCCGCCGCCGCGCCAACGGTTCTAGTTGTCCCAACCGTAGCGGCGCCGGAAATTTTATCTGAAACGGATGCGACGCTCGACGCGCTCGAAAAACAAAACTTTCCGCGCAACGACCGCGTGCGGCTTGCCCAAGAATTCAAAGGCATCCAACCGGATTTGGCGACGCCCGCCGCGCCGCGTCATTATCAAGTCGGCGACAAGGAAACGTTCTGGGTTTCGCGCGACCCGAATCGCGGCGACAATCAAAAAATTACCGCGACCTTGCGTTACATTAACGACGTGGCGTACATGTGGGTCGAAGACGGCGAAAAAGTGAGCGATGCCGATTTGAAAAAATCCGCCGATTATTTTGCCGAACACATTTATCCGACGCATCACAAATATCTGGGCAGCGAAGCGATTCCCGGCGTGGACAATGACCCGCATCTTCACATCTTGAACGCGCGCATCGAAGGCGGCATCGCGGGCTATTACGGTCAATCGGATACTTTGCCGCGCGCAATCAACGTCCAATCCAACCAGCGCGAAATGTTTTACATGAGCACGCTCAGCACGCGCCCCGGTTCGGATTATTACAATTCAGTGTTGGCGCACGAATTCGCGCACATGATTCATCGCTACGCCAACGCGCGCGGCGATAGTTCGTGGTTGACCGAAGGATTTGGCGATTTGGGCATGGAGTTGAACGGTTTTCCGGCGGGTCACGAAACCGTGTTCGCCCAAGACCCCGATTTGCAATTGAACGCGTGGCAGGTCTTTCCGCCCGGCGTCTCGATTCCGCATTATGGCGCGTCCTATCTTTTTCTATCGTACCAATTGAATCGTTTCGGCATTGATTACATTCGCAGCGTGTTTGCGAGCAATACGACCGGTATTGCGTCCATCCAACAGGCGTTGGATAAATTTCAACCGGGCATGACGTTCGACCAATTATTTGCCGATTGGGTCGCGGCAAATTTCTTGCACAATAATTTCGAGGGCGCGCGGTTTCAATATGGCGACGCGTTAAACTTTCGCCCGACCACAAGTTATGCCGCGTATCCCGTGCAGGGCGGCGATACCGTGCATCAATACGGCGCGGACTATATCGAGCTAGAACCGCAGGGCAAAAATGTGACCTTTGCGTTTGACGGTTCGGATACCGTGCGCGTCATTCCGACGGACGCGCACAGCGGCAAATCTTTTTGGTGGAGCGGCCGCACCGATTTGTCGGATACCACTTTGACGCGCGCGGTGGATTTGACCAACGTCAAAAACGCGACGTTGAAATTTTGGACGTGGTTTGATCTAGAGGACGATTTTGATTTCGCCTATGTATCGGTTTCCACTGACGACGGCAAAACATGGCAGCCGCTCGCCGGCGCTACGACCACCACGCGCGACTTGAACGCGACCAATTACGGCAACGGCATCACGTGCAAATCGGGCGTTGGCTGCGGCGATTGGCAAGCGCAGCCGCAATGGGTCCCCGAACAAATGGATTTGTCGTCGTATGCGGGGCAAAAAATTTTGCTGCGCTTTGAACAGGTGACCGACGAAGTATATACCGGCGGCGGTTTGGCGCTCGACGATATTGAAATCCCCGAAATTGGTTTCCAAGACGACGCGGAAAACGCGGTCGCCGGTTGGCAGAGCGCGGGCTTTACGCGCATGAACAATGAATTGCCCCAACGTTTTATTGTGCAGGCGATTGAATATGGCGCCACGCCGCGCGTCGTGCAAATTCCGCTTGACGCGCAAAATCGCGGTTCCTACACGCCGCAAGGATTCGGCTCTGCTCTTTCGCGCGTCGTCATTATCGTTTCGGGCAGCACGCCGTTCACGTGGGAAGAAGCCAATTATCAATATACGATTCAATAAATTGCGCGGCGGCAAATCAGGACGGGAATTCAAACGTCAAACGGTCAAGCGCCGTTTGACGTTTTTTCTTTTTCTATGTACGCTCTAGCCATGCCAAAATTCAACACGGTAATTTTTGACCTCGACGGTTTGATTACGGACACGGAACCGCTGCATCGTCAAGCGTTCAATCTTATTTTGCGCGTGTGCAACGTCAATTACGAATACGCCACAGAGGAATATGGCCGCACGTTCACCGGCTATGTCGTCGGCGAAAACGCCGAACGCGTCCGCGAACGTTTTGGGTTGGCGCAAACCGCGCACGAAATCGCGGACGCGCAGCGCGCGTTGTATAATCTGCTCATTGCCGACGCGGAAAATGTTCGCCTGATGCCCGGCGTGACGGAATTGCTCGCCTATCTCGGCGCGCAAAATTTTCGCGTGGCGGTGGCGTCCAGCGCGCGCCCCGAACATTTACGCACGGTTTTGCGCGGCGTAAATTTGCTGCATCGTTTTCAAACGCTGGTCGGCAACGATGGCTCGCTGAAACCAAAACCCGCGCCTGACGTATATTTGCGCGCGGCGGCAGAGCTCGGCGCGAATCCAGCCGAGACGGTCGCGCTCGAAGACAGTTCCAGCGGCGTGCGCGCGGCGCGCGCGGCGGGTTTGACTGTCTGGGCGGTGCCGAACGACTATACCAGGATGCAAGATTTTTCCGCCGCCCACGCTGTCTATCCAAATTTAACCGCCGTGCGCGAATTTTTTCAAAACGGAAAATAAAATCGCGCTCTCACATTCGGCATCAATCTAAAATCCGAAATCCAAAATCCAAAATCCGAAATCCGAAATCCGAAATCCGAAATCCGAAATCCGAAATCTGAAATCCGAAATCCGAAATCAAAATCCAATTCTCATGTCTCTGATTCTTTCCGACGCGCAAGCCGCGCTGCTGCGCGATGAAAAAAAATATCTCACCGCGTTGTACGCGACGTTGAGCGAACTCCATCGCGCGCCGGCGGATTTGACCGCGCTGCAAGACGCGCTGGCGCGCTTGGAAGAATTATTTCTCATCGTCGTCGTCGGCGAATTTAACGCGGGCAAATCCGCGCTGCTCAACGGCTTGCTCGGCGCCAGCGTGCTGCAAGAGGGCGCGATTCCCACCACCACGCGCGTTACCCTCGTCAAGTACGGCGATACGCTGCGCGAAACCGTTTCGCCCGACGACCTCGCGCTGATTGCGTATCCGCTCGACCTATTGCGCGAAATCAATATCGTGGATACGCCCGGCGCGAACGCCGTCATTCGCAAGCACGAAGAATTGACGCGCGATTTTATTCCGCGCAGCGATTTGGTCTTGTTCGTCACGTCCGCCGACCGTCCGTTCACCGAAAGCGAACGGCAGTTCATGGAACATATTCGCGAGTGGAACAAGAAAATTGTCATTGTGGTCAACAAGCGCGATTTGCTCCAAGATGAAAAATCTTTTAACGACGTGCGGCAGTTTGTGTCCACCAATGCGGCGCAGCTGCTGGGCGCAACGCCGGAACTTTTTTTTGTCTCGGCGAAACAGGAAACGCGCGACCGACAATTGACGGGCGGCATGGCGGAACTGGATGCCTACATTCGTTCGTGGCTCGACGCGGACGCGCGCTTGCGCGTGAAATTCAATACGCCGCTCGGCGTGGCGGACCAAGTTTTGAAACGCGCCGAAAGCGGCGCGCAGCGCGAACGCGAACAATTGGCGCAAGATGTTGAGACCGCCGGCCACGTGGAGCGCGAAGTGACGACATACGCGCAAGAAATTCGCAGCGAATTAGAGCCGCGCATCGCCGAAGTGGATAACTTGATGTACAAACTCGAAGCGCGCGGCAATGATTTCTTTGACCAAAATTTTCGGCTGGTCAAAGTTATGGATCTCGCACGCGGCGATAAATTTCGCGCCATGTTCGAGCAGCAGGTCTTGGCGGGCGTGCCGCAAGAAATTGAAAAACGTACGCGCGCTGTCGTAGATTGGCTCGTGGAAAAAGATTTGCGCGAATGGCAAAATATCGTCACGTACTTGCAGCGTCGCCGCGTGCCGTCCGACGCGCTGGTCGGCGAATTGACCACGACGTTTGACATGCGGCGGCAAGCGCTGCTCAAAAGCACGACCGAAGCCGCGCAGAACGTAGTGGCGACCTATGACGCCGAAAAAGAATCGCGCGAAATCGGCAGTCACGTCGAGACGGCGGTTCTGCAAACCGGTTTGGTCGAAGCGGGCGCGCTTGGTTTGGGCGCCATCATTGCGACGACAGTGACCGTCGCGGCGTTTGACGTTACGGGGATTTTGTTAGCGGGGACGCTGGCGGTTTTGGGTTTGTTTGTCATTCCGTATAAACGCAAACAAGCCAAAGACAAGTTCAGAGAAAAAATCCAAGATTTGCGGACGCGGCTCGGCGCGGTGTTGCGCGCGCAATTTAACGCCGAAGCCGACCGCACGATTACGCGGATGCAAGAAGGCGTCGCGCCGTACGTCCGTTTTGTCAAAGGCGAAAAAGAACGTCTCGCCGCAACCGACGCGAAACTGGACGCCGCGCGGCGCGATTTGGAAGCGCTGCAAGATAAGGTGACGCAAACCTTTGGGCAAGGATAACGGCGGGCATTTGCCCGCCGTTTTTACAGTTTGTTATTTTTCGCGTCGCGCGCGAAAAATTTTTTTCGCGCAGCCATTGCTTTAGCTGCGTTTTTTTCAAACCATTATTTCTGTATTTTGCAAACCCGCGCGCAGCGCTTCCAACAAACCGACTTGGAGCGCTTGCATGGTACTCTTGATGCCGCCGACCACCGCCGCCGCGCGCGAACGACCGTGTCCGATAAACATCAAGCCGTCCACGCCAAAGACGGGAATGGCGCCGATGCGCGCGTAATCCATCATGGCGTGAAACTCTTCGAGCAGCGGGCGCGTGGCGTGTCCCAGCTCCAATTCGTCCAACCGTTTCTCCAAACGCTCCAGCAATTGCTCGCTCAACGCTTCGCTCATTTTCAGCGCGACGTTGCCCCACATGCCATCCATGACCACCACGTTCACCGCGCCGTTTGGTAAATCGTAACCCTCCAAGTTGCCGACGAAATTCAATTTGCTATTTTTCAACAGGGCAAAGGTCGCGCGCGTCAATTCGTTGCCCTTGTTGTCTTCGCGGCCGTTTGCCATGACGCCTACGGTGGGCGACGGGATGCCCCAAATTTTTTCGGCATAGATGCTGCCCATCTGCGCGAATTGCAAAAGATATTCGGGTTTGCAATCCACCATCGCGCCCGCGTCCACCAACAGCGTATGCGGTTGCAGATTGAAATAATTGAAACCGACGCAGGGACGCAGCACGTCGCCGAGCCGTCCGAACGTAATGAGCGACGCGATAATGGCGGCGCCGGTGTGGCCCATCGTGATACACGCTTCGGCATGCCCTTCGCGCACCAAATCGCAAATGACACGAATGGACGCGCCGCGTCGTTGTTTGACCGACGACGGATGCTCGTCAAAATGGATTACGTCCGGCGCGTCCACGATTTCAAACTCGGGCAAGCCCAAACTGTCAGCCGCTTCAATCTCGGATAATTCTTGTTCAATCGTCGCGCGCTGTCCGACCAAAATCAAATCAACGTCAAACGCGCGGCGGGCGCGCACGGCGCCCAATAAGATCTCACGCGGCGCATAATCGCCGCCCATCGCATCCAATGCAATCTTCAATGGTCTCCTCCGAGTGTCAATGCCTCACCGATTATAGTCCGCCCGCGCAAGGTGTAAAATTTCGCTAAAATCAGATTGCGCGCTGAATTTAGGGGCTGATTACAACTTGCAACCGAGTTTGGTGTTATATCATAGCAACGTATAATGACCAATAGTTTTTGCTCGAATTTCGCGCCCGCCGCTTTTTTTTCGCGGCAGCGCTTGCAGGAGAATTTGTATGACCCATCCAACGCGTGTCGTCATTACGGGCCTCGGGCTCATTGGGCCGACGGGCAATGATGTCAAAACTTCGTGGGATAGTATTAAAAATGGACGTTCCGGTATCGCGCCGATTACGCAATTTGACACGACCATTCTGGAAACGAAATTTGGGGGTGAAGTAAAAGCTTTTGACGCCAAAGATTATTTGGGCCCCAAAGAAGCGCGTCGCATCGAACGCTTTAGCCAATTTGCCATCGTCGCCGCGCGTGAAGCAGTCAAGGACGCCGCGCTGGTGATTAACGACGACAACAGCGAACGCATCGCGGTCTTGATTGGCAGCGCGGGCGGCGCGGCGACTTCGGTCAGCGACCAGACCAAACTCTATGAAAGCAAAGGCGCGCGGCGCGTGAGTCCGTTGTTTTTGCCCATGATGTTGGTGGACACGGCGGGCGCGCTGGTCGCCATTGACCTCGGCATTCGCGGCCCCAATTTTGCGATTGTGTCGGCGTGCGCGACGGGCACCAATTCCATCGGCGAGGCGGCGGAATATATTAAACGCGGCGATGCGGATGTGGCGCTCGCCGGCGGCACGGACGCGCCGCTGTTTGGCGTCGCGATTGCGGGTTTCAATATCATGGGCGTCTTGTCGCGTTTCAACGAGGACCCCGCGCGCGCGTCGCGTCCGTTTGATTTGCATCGCGACGGGTTTGTCTTGAGCGAAGGCGCGGGCGTGTTGGTTCTGGAGAGCGAAGAACACGCGCGGCAGCGCGGCGCGCGAATTTATGGCGTCTTGTCCGGTTACGGCACGAGCGCCGACGCGGTGCATTTCGCGGCGATGGATTCGGAAGCGGGCGGCATTGCGCGTTCGATGAAGTGGGCTTTGCGTAAAGCGGGGTTGGAACCCAAAGACATCGGTTACATCAATCCGCACGGCACCGGCACGAAACTCAATGATGTGACCGAAACGACCGCGATTAAAATGGTTTTTGGCGAAGAGGCGTACAACATTCCCGTTTCGTCCACCAAATCCATGACCGGACACATGATGGGCGCTTCGGGCGCGGCGGAAGCGATTTTTTCCGTGATGGCGTTGAACGAGGAAATCATTCCGCCCACCATCAATTATTCTACGCCCGACCCGCAATGCGATTTGGATTACGTGCCGAATACGCCGCGCCCCAAACATTTTGACCATGCCATGTCCAATTCGATTGGCCTCGGCGGACATAACGCGAGTCTCATTGTTTCGCGCTATAAAGCCAACTGAGCGCGGACATTTTAACGCGCGGATTTTGTTGTATGGCTGCGAATCAATCACCGCAACGGTTTGCCCACATCATTGGCTGGGGCAAGTACGTGCCGCCGAACGTTTTAACCAACGACGAATTGGCGAAACGCGTAGACACTTCGGACGCGTGGATTCGCGAACGCACCGGCATTATGGAACGGCGGATCGTGACCAAAGAGACGACGGCGATGTTGGGTTTATACGCCGCGCAAGAAGCGCTCGAAGTGGCGGATGTCGCGCCCAACGAAATTGACCTCATCATTGTCGCCACCTCCACGCCCGAATATATCTTTCCCGCGACGGCGAGCGTAATCCAAGACCAACTCGGCGCGGACAACGCGGGCGCG
>WBZO01001845.1_pt1 | contig 30764 bp, 34 predicted proteins | sample 5204261 | NCBI WGS metagenome assembly WBZO01 (sample SAMN12412400, study PRJNA552823) | activated sludge metagenome | isolation source: activated sludge from anammox sidestream of wastewater treatment plant... | place: USA: North Carolina | collected 2017-09
GCTGCTGGCATTTGCCGCGACTATGCAGCCGCGGGAGCTGAAGGCGCCCTTCCGGAATCGAAACCACATCCTTGGCATCGTGGCGGCAGGGATTGTGGGGACGGCATTCGGGAGCCTCATGTATGTCTATGCGGTCGTAACGGCCGGGGCGGCGCGGACAGCGGTGTTGTCCGCGACCTCGCCGCTGCTGGCGCTGCCGCTATCGATGATCTTCCTGGGGGAGAAGTTCACGCGGAGGATCGGAGTGGGGACAGTGTGCTGCGTCGCAGGCATCCTGCTGGTGGTGGCGTGACAGAATGGTGAAGTTCGAAATGCGAAGGCCGATGCGCGCCGCGGGGGCCGCGGCCGTGGTGGCGGTCCTGGCCGGCGCCCTTGCTGCCCGGTGTTCCGGCGGGGACGACGGGGACGACGGGGACGACGGCGCCAGGGGGAGCGTGACCGGGACGCCGGCGATGAGCGCGAGCCCTGGCGCTTCGGCCACGCGGGCGACCGATCCGGGCCCGGCTCCGGGGGCAAGTGCCACGGCATCCACGGGAGGGACGGGGCCGACGCCTGCCACACCGGGAACACCGGCCGCGACCGCGACTCCCGCGGCGATGGCGGAGCCGACTACAGCTCCGACACCCTCACCAACTCCGGTGCAGCCGCGGAAACACGGCGACGGGACGTTCACCATCGTCGTCTCGCAGGGTGAGGCGAGGGCGGCGGTGCGGGTGGAGGTGGCGGCGACCCTGGATGAGCGCCAGCGGGGCCTGATGTTCCGGCAGGAGCTGGCCGAGGACGCGGGGATGCTGTTCCTGTTCGGGCGGGAGGTGCAAACGGGGTTCTGGATGCGGAACACGTATGTACCGCTCGATATTGCCTACATCGGCGTGGACCAGCGGGTGATCGAGGTGAAGCAGGGGAAGCCACTGGATGAATCGCCGCTGACACCGGATGGACCGTACCGGTTTGTGCTCGAGGTGAACGCCGGGTGGTTCGAACGCCATGGGATGGGCCCGGGGGCGGTGGTGGCGCTGCCCGATGGGCTGCCGCCCGCGACGGACAACTGAACTCAGCCGGCGCGGGGGAGGCGGCGGCGCATGGGCACCTTGATCGGGTTGTGGGCGGCGACCAGGCGGCCGAACTCTGACGCCTCGACGGCGGCGGCGAAGAAGTGCCCCTGGCCCTGGCGGCATCCGATATTGGCGAGGAAGTCCCACTGCCAGCGGTTCTCGATGCCCTCGGCCACGACGTTCATCTTGAGCGCGTTGCCCATCTCGACAATGGCCCGAAGGACGGGGCCGGAGGTGGCATCGACACCAAGGCGGGCGATGAACGACTGGTCGACCTTGAGGGTATCGACGGGCAGGCGCTGGAGGTAGCTGAGAGAGGAGTAGCCGGTGCCGAAGTCATCGATGGCGAGGCCGACACCGAGGTCGCGGAGTTCTCCCAGCGTATCGAGGGTAGAGGGGATGTCCTGTATGAGGACGCTCTCCGTGAGTTCGAGCTTGAGCTGGCGAGGTGGAAGGCCCGTATCCCGGAGGACGCGGGCGATTCGGCGCGGGAGATCGGGCTGCTGGAATTCGGCGGCAGAGATGTTGACCGAGACCGTGAGCGGGTATGCGGGGCGCAGGCGCTGGAACTCGACCGTGCGGCGGCATGCTTCTTCGAGTACCCACTGGCCGATGCGGATGATCTCGCCGGTCTCTTCGGCGATGGAGATGAAGGTGGCGGGCGAGAGGATGCCGCGGTGGGGGTGGTCCCAGCGGAGCAACGCTTCCATGCCGGAGATGTCGCCGGTCCGGAGGTCGATGACGGGCTGGTAGTGGAGGAGGAGCTCGTGGCGTTCGACCGAGCGGCGGAGGGCGTTATCGAGGTCGAACTGTTCGGCGGGGGTGGCGTCGAGTTCCGGCGTGAACACGACGAACCGGGAGCGGCCTTCGGCCTTGGCGCGATAGAGCGCGATATCCGCCTTGCGCAGGAGTTCGGTGGTTGTCCGGTCGACTTCGGAGCTGACGGCGATGCCGATGCTGGACGTGACGAACATCTCCTGGCCGGAAAGGGAGAACGGCCGGCGGAGCGCGTACATGATGCGCTCGGCGATGCGCAGGGCGGCAGAGTGGGCGTTGGCCGACTGGACGAGCACGGTGAACTCATCGCCGCCGAGGCGGGCGACCATGTGGCCATCGGCGGCGCCCACCACACGCTGGCTGAAGGCGGCGAGGAGCTGGTCGCCCACGCCGTGGCCGAGCGAGTCGTTCAGGTACTTGAAGCGGTCGACATCCAGGAACATGACGGCGACGCGGTTGCCGCGCTGGGCGCCCGCGAGGGCACGGCTGAAGCCGGAAAGGAAGAGCGCGCGGTTGGGGAGCCCGGTGAGCGGGTCGTGGAAGGCGCGATAGACGAGGGAATCGGTGGATTCCTGGACGGAATCGGCCATGCGGTTGAAGGCGTGGGCGACCGCCTGCACCTCGCGGAGGCGGGCAGGTGGGACGCGGCCATCGAGTTCGCCATCGGAGGCTGCCTCGATCACCGTGGCGGCGGCGCGAAGCGGGCGGGCGACCTGGCGATGCAGGAGGAAGGTGGCGCCAGCGGCGATGGCGATCGCGGTGGCGGCGGCCGCACTGACGTCGAACCGCGAGCCACCTGCGAGCGAGTTGTGGACGAGCAGCGGAAGGAGGCAGCCCGCCAGCACGATCGCGCCGAAGAAGGCAGCGACGGGAAGGCGGGGAAGGAAGTGCGTTCGCGAGGTCATCCGTCTGCCTTCCGGAGTCTGGCGGCGCCCAGGAAGAGCGGGCAGAACCGCAGCTGTTACCCCTTTAATCGTCGAATATCCACCAAAGCAACAGGGCAGGGCGGATCACATTCGGTGCGCGGAACCTGGCCGAAGGGGGCACCGCCGAACGCGAGTTCCCGGATGGGCACGTGATGTGGCACGAAGCCCTGGACTCACCAGGTGGAGAACATCGGGACCCGGGAGATCAGGGCAATCATCATCGAGGACAAGACGAGCCTGTAGACGCCGGCGCGCCCTCAGGGCGGCAAACCCGGGCGTTCGCGGTAGAGGTACAGCAGCTCCGAGACCACGACGGGGTCGAACGAGGTGCCGGAGGCATCGCGGATCTCGCGGCGGGCGGCGTCCAGGCCGGCCTCGGATGCCCGGTCGAAGGCATCGGCAACGGCGATGATGCGGGCGCCGATGGGGATGGCCTCACCGCTCAGGCCGAGGGGGCCGGCGCCGTCCCATCGTTCGCCGGCGGCAGCGATGGCGGCGGCGACCCCGTGGCAATCGGGGATGCGCCGAAAGATGTTCGCCGCGACGGCCCGGGAGGCCCCATCTGGCGGGCAGGATTCGGCGACGAGGGGGCCGAGGGGCGTGCCGAGCGCGTGCAGAAGCGCGGCGAGGACGACGTCATCGGCCTCCACGCGCGAGACGGAGAGCGGTTCGGCGAGGGACTCGGCCAGCGCGGCTGTGCGGGAGGCGTGGGCGGCGGCGGGTTGGCCGAGTACGGTCTCGATGAGGGTGGAGAGGGGGCCTGGCTGCCCCTGGCGCCACTGGCCGATTGCGGTGGGCAGCCAGAGGCCGACCGTGAGCGGCGCAAGCCGGCGCGTGCGGGAGAGCGCGAACCCGGCGGCGGCCACCGCGCCGACGGCCGGGAGGCTCGCCTGGACGTGCGACCCGTTACGGTCGAGTGGGACGAGGCTCAGGGCCGAGAGGGGAGCGAGGACAGAGATGGCCGACGCCACGAGTGCGAGGCGGCATCCGGTGAGCGCGTGAGCGCACCAGAAACGCCATGCGCCATAGGCGGCGGCGGTGCTGAGCATCAGCAGGGCGACCAGTGGCCCGGCGGTCAACATTGGGAGAGTTCCGGCACAGCCACCACCGCACCCGACAGGGGGAGGTTCCCGCCCTCGCCGTGGTTTTCGGCACAAAATGCGCGTCAGACCAGTGTCGCGTTGGTAGATCCTCGCCTAGGATGCGCGGAATATCGAACCCGGGGGTTCTTCGTGGAGAGCTACAAGATCCAGCTATTCCTGCACATCGCGGCGGCGATCGTTGCCCTTGGGGCGACCTTCGCGATCCCGGTGCTGCACGCCTGGGCGGAACGCCGCGGAGTTGGCGCGACCAGGATGGCCTTGCAGTTCGGCGAGCACATGGAGAAGGTGCTGGTCATCCCGGGAGCGGTGCTCGTGCTGCTGTTCGGCGTGGGGCTCATCTTCGATGACGCCACGGGCTACAAGGACAATTTCCCCTGGTGGCTCGGCGTGGCGATCGCGTGGTTCGTGGCCGCATTCGCGGTGGCGGCGTTCGTGCAGAAGGCAAATGTGGAGCGGGCGATCGCGACGCTCGACCAGGTAGAGGACGACGGCGACTTTCCCCCGGCGTACATGAACGCGGCGGCCCGCGTGAAGATCACCGGGGCGGCGCTGGCCATCTCGACGGTAGCGATCACGTTCCTGATGGTCTGGCAGCCCGGGGAGTAGCGCGCCGGGCGCCTGGCAACGCCAACGGCGAAGGGCGCCCGCAGGGGCGCCCTTCGTGCCTGTGGTCCCGGGCTGGAGTCAGGCGGGGACGGCACCGGCGAAGAAGCGATCCCGGACGGCCTGGCTGAGGGCAACATTCTGGATGTGCGCCCGCTGGAGCTGCTGCCAGTAGTAGCGGTAGGTGGCGCGGTCGTGGAGGTTGCCTTCGTGCTGGATGGGGCCCCAGTCGGCGTCGAAGGCCTTGAGGAGGATGGCTTCGGCCTCTTCGACCTCGTGGTGCGAGGGGGCCATGGCGCGGGTGATGGGCTCGATCTGGGCCGGATAGATGCTCCACTGGCGGAGGAACCCGAACTCATCGTGGGCGCGACGGGCGTCGTTATAGATGAACTCGACATCCTTCAGCTCGAGGGTGACGTTGTGGGCCGGGACGACGCCGTTTGCGAGCGCAGCGGCGACCATTTCGGCCTTCGCGCGCTGGAGGAGCTTGTGGTCGAACTGGTAGGGCGAGCGCATGGCGAAGGCGGGGATGGCGCCGTTGTGGGCGGAGACAAAATCCATCATGCCGAAGTCGAGGACCTGGACATTGGGGAGCTCGGCGATTTCCCAGGCCTGGCGGAGAGCGCCGTGCGTCTCGACGAGGGCGTGGATGGGGATTTCGCGGCGGATACCGGCCCTGGCGGTGGCGTTGCGGATGTAGTCGATCATTTCGGCGAGCTCGGAGGCGCGCACCGACTTGGGAATGGTGATGTAGGCGACCCGTGCGCCGGCGCCGGAGACGATGATGTCGACATCGTCCTTCCAGTGTTCGTGGGTGTAATCGTGGATGCGGACGCCGGACATGTTGTGCTGGTTGCCGTCGCTGTTCTGCATGCGGACGACCATCTCGGCGTGCTGGCGTTCGGCGCCGGTGGGGGCGCCGTCCTCGCAGTCCATGGTGATATCGAAGACGCCGCCCATCTTGTCCTGGAGTTCGAGGGCTTTGGCGATGCGCTCCTCGGTGCCGGCGAAGTGTTCGCAGGTGGGGATGATGGGGAAGGGCTTCTCGCCCTCGAAGAGGACTTCGTTGGGATGTCGAGGCATGGTGAGTGTTCCGATTCCGAGATTGGGGATTGGGCGTTGCCCGGGGCAGGGCCGTCGCCCCAGTATGCCCGAAACCGGCGATAGGAGAGAAGGGAAGCAGGCCGGGCAGGAGGGTTGGGCGGCGCGGCCGCCGCGGCTCAGGAAGGCAGGCCGAAGAGCTGCCACCCGGGGCGGCCGGCAAGGGGGCCGGATGGTTCGAGCTGGAGGCCGTACCCATCGCCGGTCCGTAGCGCCTTGTCGATGGCCCATTTCGAAAGCCCCTGGACGGCCTCCATCGCCGCCATTTCCTCGAGGCTGAAGAACCCGGCGTTGGCGATCTCATCGCCATCGAAGCGCGGGTCGGCGTCGCCGAGGGGGTCGAGGCGGAAGACGACGTAGATATTGGTGGTGGGGCCGCCCATGGGGCCCGCGACGGTGTGGCGGAAGGCGATCACATCGCGGACGCGGGCTTCGATGCCGGCTTCTTCGAGGACTTCGCGTTCGACGGCCTGGGCGAGTGGCTCATCGTGTTCGGCGTAGCCGCCGGGGATCTGCCAGGAGCCGGCGAACGGCTGCCAGCCACGCTGGACGAGGAGCGCCTTACGTTCGCGAATAACGACACCGGCACAACCGATGGAGAAGTCGCCGTAGTGGACGTAGTCGCAGGCGGGACAGGCGGGGCGCTCGCGGCCGCCGTCCTCCTTCGTGGTGAGGGTCATCGAGCAGCGGGGGCAGTAGGTGTGGTGTGCCATCGGGGCTGGAGTATACCGGGCGGGCCCGTGAAGGCGCAGACGGGAGCATCGAGGCTCGGGCAGCGAGTTTCGTAGGAAAACGGAAAAAGTAGGCCAAAAGCAAGAACGAGGCGGCTATACTAGGTATGCACCGTGTACATCTTCGAGCTTCAACTTACGAATTTCCGCAATTACGTGCGCACCGATGTCCGCCTGGAGAAGGGGCTCAACCTCTTCATCGGCGAAAACGCCCAGGGCAAGAGCAACCTGCTCGAAGCGATTTACTTGCTTTCGACCCTGCGTTCGAGCCGCGCGAGCACGGATGCGGACCTCGTGCGGCGTGACATCATCCCGAGCGACTTCCCGGTTGCGCGGCTTTCGTGCGAAGTCGAACGCTCGGCGGGCAACCTTGCGCTGGAGCTGGCAATCGTGGGGCGGACGACCGACGCGAGCCACCGGGCGGGGAAGCGCGTCCGGGTGAACGGCGTGCCGAAGAAGGCCTCCGACGCAGTGGGGCAGCTTTGCGCGGTGCTGTTCACCACGCTGGACATCGAGATTGTGGCAGGCCCGCCGCTGATGCGGCGCCGCTACCTGGACATGATGATCTCGCAGGTTGACCGTGGATACCTGCGGGCAATGCAAAAGTACGCGAAGGTGCTCCAGCAGCGGAACAGCCTGTTGAAGCGGATCCAGAGCCGGGAGGCCTCATCGCAGGAGTTGAACTTCTGGGACCAGGAGCTGGCCCACGCCGGTGGGATGATCTTCTGGGCCCGGGCTGACGCGCTGGGTCACATCGTGCCCCAGGCGCAGCAGCAGATGGAGCGGCTCAGTGACGGGCTCGAGGACCTCCAGCTGACCTACCGGCCATCGCTCGGGGGCCTGGACGCGACCGACTCGCCGATCGACGACACGGAGTGGACCGCGCGGATGCTGAAGGCGCTGCAGAACCTGCGGCCGCGGGAGATTGGCGCAGGAGCAACGCTGGTGGGGCCGCACCGGGACGATGTGCTCATTGAGATAGACGGGATGGCGGCGGACGCGTTCGCATCGCGGGCGCAGCAGCGGACGGCGGCGCTTTCCATGCGCCTGGCAGAGGCGAGCTACCTGCGGCGGGCGCTCGGAGACGACCCGGTGGTTCTGCTCGACGATGTGTTGAGCGAGCTGGATGCGCGCCGGCGGCGCGGCGTGCTGGAGTACATCGATACGTTCCAGCAGACGCTGGTGACCACCGCCGACCCGGACCGCCTGCGCGACATCATGACGCGGGCGGCTGGCCGGTTCGTGGTGTCGGCGGGCACGCTCACGCGCTTCGAAGGCGAGTAAGGCACACGGGCAGGCGGCGATCCCTCGTTGTCGGCGGCGCGGTCGTCGTCGGGGCGTTCGCGTTTCTGAACGGGCTGGGGGCGCTGGCGCTCCTGGTGGATGTCGACAATGGCCCGCGCGACAAGCTGTTCCAGGTCAATGCGTTCCTCGGGACGGCGATCGTGACGTTGAGCCTCGGCGGGGTGCTGGTGTACCAGGCGGCGTCGTCGCTCGGCGCCACCGCGTCGAGAGCGATGGGGCTGCGGACGCGGTGGTGGCTGTACGTGGTCCCGCTGGTGGTCGTGTTCCCGCTGCTGGTCTGGTTGGGGCAACTGGAAGTGGACAACCCGGAGCGGCTGCCGTGGCTGTTCCCGGTGACGAACGTGCTAATCGTGAGCATCCCGTCGATCGCGCTGGCGCTGTTCGTCTCGCAGCGGTACCTGCGCTACAACCCCTGGGCCTGGCCGTTCAGCTGGCGGGAATGGACGAGCGGGCTCATCTATGGCGCGGTCGGCGCGACGGCGATGGGCGCGATCATCAACACCGCGTACGTGGTCATCGCGGGGGCGTGGATCATCAGCGCGAAAGGCTCCGGGGATGCCTGGGCGATTGGCGACAACCTGCAGACCCTGCCGACCGGGTGGGGCGTGGCGTTCGACCTTTCGGTGCTCTCGGTGGTGGCGCCGTTGAACGAGGAGTTCTGGAAGGGGATGCTCGTCGCGTTCTTCTTCTTCCGGAGGGGAGGTGCGGCGCGCTGTTTCGCCTGGGGCGTGCTTGCGGGCGCAGGCTTCAACATCCTGGAGACGTTCCAGAACAGCCTGGCCGTGGTGAACCCGGACCAGCTGAGCGAACAGCAGATCAGCGAGCAGTGGTGGCTGTTCGCGGTGGGGCGGGCCGGGACGGGGGCGCTGCACGCGACGGCGACGGGATTGGCCGCGCTGGGGTTCTTCGGTCTCTTCCGGCGGCGGGGCATCTACATCGCGGGATATCCGCTGGGCGTGCTTGTGCACGGGACGTGGAACTTCCTGAACTACACGCTGGCCGGGGACGCGATCCTGAGCGGGTCGGGGCCAGACTCAGCGTTGCTCGATGTGCGGAGCGTCGCGGGGCTGGTCGCGCTCTTCGGGCTCTGCCTGGCGGTGCTCTGGGTGCTCAGCGGACGGCTGCGGGACGGGTCCCCGGCACCGATCTACCGCGTGATCGGGATGGTGCCCGGACCGGCGTCCCGGTGAAAACGGAGCTGGGGCAGGCGATGGATGCGCCTGCCCCAGGGATGGGAGTTCGAGAAATCGCCGGCTAGCGGGCGCGGCGGGCGGCGAAGGCCAGGCCAGCCGAACCGGCGACGAGGATCGAGCCGACGACTATCATGGCCGGCAGCATCGAGGTCGTGCCTTCGGTCATGGTGTTGCCGGTGGCGGGGGCGCGCGGGGCGGCCGGGGCCGGGGCATCCACGAGCGGGACTACCTTGAGGGTGCCATTGCCGGCGAGGCCGACGGCGACCGCCGTGTAGACCGTCTTCGCCTCGAGCTTCAGACCGGGGACGGTCAGCACCGTCGCGCCTGTGGCGTTGACGTTCACATCGAGGCTATAGGTGCCAGCCGGGACCGGTGTGTACGGGCCAAAGTTGCGGTAAGCGACGCCGGTGAAGACGTTGGTGCTGGTACCGGCCACCGCCACGTTGACGGGCGGGGCATCGGGCGAGGCGTGGATGAGGCGGATGTGAGCATTGGTGCCGGCGGGCGTGCTGTTGTCGTCTTCGAGGACATACAGGGCGAGCGTGCCGTTGCCAACTTCGCCGACGGCGAGAACGGAGTAGTCCTTGCCCGCGGCGATTTCGAGGTTCGCCTCGAGCGCCGGGGAACCGGTACCATTCGACGGTGAGACGAAGACCTTCACGTTGTGGCCGCCGGCGGGCAGCGTGACGTAAGGAGTGTTGTTGGGGAAGGCGAGCGCAGTCACGGCCTTCGCGCCATCGACAAAGATGTCGACGGCGGGCGTATCGGGAGAGGCATGCATGACGCGCACGCGGCCCGAATCGGCGGCGCTTGCGCCACGAGGGGCGAGAGCAAGGACCGCCACGAGTGCGGTGATGAGGGCTGCGCCAGCGAGGAGCAAAAGCCTGCCAGCAGGATTGGATGCGCGAGCTGCGATCATCGAAACGACCTCCGGGAGTGTGTGTTCGCGCCCGCCGGCCGGCCGGGCCCGTTCGTGGCATGTACGAAGGCGGCAACGGTGTTCGATCACCGCGCCGGCGAAAAACTGTTGAGCACGCAACCGCTGACTCCATTCCTGCGCTTCCGCGCAGGGCAGGCGGGGGCGTTCGATGCCGTCGTGGCGGAGTACACGGGGCCAGCGTTCGCGACGGCGGTGCAGGTGCTGCAGGACTCGGCGCTCGCGGAAGAGGCGGTGCAGGATGCGTTCCTGCGCGTGTGGCAGCGTGCGCACCTCTTCGACCCGGCGAAGGGTGCGGAGCGCAGCTGGATCCTCTCCGTGGTGCGCAACCAGGCGATCGATGCGCTACGTAAGCGCGCCCGCGCCAAAGAACGATCGATTGAAGACTCTCCAGCCGTATATGCATTGCGAGACCCGAGCGACACCTGGCAGACCGTACTGGCAGGGCTGACCGGGGACCGCGTGCGGCAGGCGCTGGAGGAATTGCCGGCAGAACAGCAGGACGTCGTGGTGCGAACCTACTACCAGGGCAAGCGGCCAGTCGATGTGGCGCGGGAACTGGGCGTCCCCGAGGGGACCATCCGCAGCCGGCTCCGGCTTGGCCTGCAGAAGCTCAGGGATTCTCTGGCACCCGTGCGCGAGGCACTCGAATGATGGACCACAGCAAGGCGATCGACCTCCTCCCGGACTATGCGATAGACATCCTCGAACCGGACGAGGCCGCCGGTGTCCGCGCGCACCTTGAAGGTTGCGCTGAGTGTCGAGCGGAACTGCAGGTGTACCTGCAGGCGGGTGAGGCGCTGGCGTTCGGGGTGGAGCCTGTCGCGCTCGCTGCCGGCGGCGAGGAGCGGATCGCGGCGGGAGTGCGCGCCCGGGTCACGGCTGCGCAGGAGGCTGTGCCTCCGCCGCTGCAGATCGTGCCGCGAATGGACGTGGTCCCACGGCAGTGGCGCACGATGGCGCTTGCCTCCGCTGCGGCCGTGCTGGTGCTGGCGGTGGGGCTCGCCGTTGCCATCAACGGCTGGATTAGCGCGCAGGACGACGCCGACCGGCTGGAACTGGAGCTGCAGGCCCGGGCGCTTGAGTTGCCGTTGAGCGGCGATGGCGCACAGGGCACGATTTATGTCTCATCGGACTTCAAGAGCGGTGTGGCACGGTTTACGGGGCTGCCGCCTGCGCCGGCGGACCACCATTACCAGGTTTGGAGCGAGGGCCCGTTCGGGGAGCGTTCCGCGACCGACTTCGTTGGGCGGGATGGCGACCTGCTGGTGGAGTTGCCGGAACTCCCGGACAACATGACGCGGATGTTCGTGACGATCGAGCCGGACGGAGCGACTGGCGACCGGCCGACGGGGCCCGAAGTGCTGACCACTCCGAAGTAGCCCCGGCGAGTAGTCCCTTCGAAGTCGCGCGGGCATGATGGGGCGCTATGTCCGACGATGCGTTCTTTTCGATTGATGGCGACCGATTTGTCCCGAACCGGGTGTGCCGCGGCCCGTGGGACCCGAATTCGCTGCACGGGCGGGTGATTGCGGGCCTGCTGGGAGCGGAAATGGAGCGCCTGCATGGCGCGCCCGACCTGCAGTTCACACGGATGACGGTGGACCTCTGGCGCCTGCCCACGTTCGTGCCGATAGAGGTGCGGACCAACGTGGTGCGGGAAGGGGGGCGTATCCGGGTGGTGGATGCGGAGTGCTTCGCGGAGGGCGTGTCGATCGGGCGGGCGAGCGGCGTGCTGCTTCGCCGGGGTGATGAACCCGAGGGCGAAGTGTGGCAGCCGGAGCCATGGGACATGCCCCTGCCCGGCGCTATCCCGGCCGAAGAGTTCCCGGCGCAGCTCCAGGGCGATTGGAAGCCGATGTGGGAAACGCGGTCGCTGGGGCGCGCGTTCGGGGCCGCGGGGCGGAAGCGCGTGTGGATGCGGGAGGTGCGGACGCTGGTGGAGGGCCGGGAGCTCACGCCATTCCAGCGGGTGGCGCTCGCATGCGACTTCGCAAGCCCGCTGGCGAACTCGGGCCCGCACGGCCTTGGCTACATCAATGTGGATATCACGCTCTACCTGCACAGGCTGCCGCGGACGGAATGGGTAGGGTTCGACGTGACGGACCACGGGAGCGCGGAAGGGGTGTGCGTGGGCGAGTGCCGGCTTTACGACGAGGAAGGCCCGATTGGGCACAGCCTGGTGGCGGGCCTGGCCCAGCGGCGGCGTGGCCGGTAGGCGCGAAGCGAAGACCCCCGTTCGGCCGGAACGGGGGTCTTCGAAGAGGTAGCTAAGGTAATCCTGTCAGCAGCTCTCGTTGTTGGCGTCGAGCAGGGTGACGGACTGGCTGGGCGTGCCCAGCTTCATGATGAGGACGACGCCGGAGAAGCCCGGGATGGTAGAGATGCCGCCGGCGGCGGTGTCGTTGACGTAGCCGGGGACACCGGTGCCGGTGGTGTTGAAGTGGTGGAGCCACTGCTGGTTGGGGCCATCCCAGGTGTAGATGGCGCTCCAGGAACCCGATGGCAGGCATTCGGTGAACTTAGCCGGGCTGACCGCGCCCGACTTGATGACACCGACGTAGTGGATATTGCAGCCTGCTGACCCGTTGGAGCAGACCCCCCCGACGGTGCTGCTGTGCTTGGCGACGGCGACGCCGAGCGTCGCTCCGAAAATCGCGGCAAAGCCGAGGCACATGGCCGCGACCGCGATGACCCTTCGATGAAACCAGCTCATTGTTCCTCCCGCACTGGTGGTGCAGTGCGCGCGATCGTTACCGTAGCAATCGGACCGAGTACACGCACCAAGAGAAACGCCGGCGGATGCGTGGTGGTTGCCACGTACCTGTAAAACGTTGGTAAAAAGCCGCCCCGAGTGCCCTGGCGATGGCGTCAATGTGCTCCAGCGGCCGGTACGGGCATGTGGCGCTGGAGGAAGAGGTGGATGAGGTCCGCGATGGTGCGGGAGTAGGCGGAGTTGGCATCGAAGGCGTGGGGCAGGCCGTCGTAGAGGTGGAGTTCGGCCGGGGCGCCGGCCCGGTCGAGCGCCTCGTACATCTGGAGGCTCGCTCGCCACGGCACCAGCTCGTCTTTCGTGCCATGGATGAGCATCGTGGGCGGGAAGTCGTCGCGCGCGTAGGTGACGGGGCTGGCGGCCTGGTAGTCGGCGGGGGTTGCGGCGGGCCCCATGAGCTGTCCGATGGCATCGCTGAGTGAGCGCATGGCGAGTTCCACCGGGGGATAGATGGCGATGCACGCGCGGACGGAGGTATCGACGCCCTGGTGCGCGCCGCTCCCTTCGAACTCGGGGACGTTTGGCGTGGCGGCGAGCATGAGGGCGAGGTGGGCGCCGGCCGAATTGCCGTGGACGGCGATGCGCGTGGGGTCGACACCCAGGGTCGCGGCGTTGGCGCGCATCCAGCGGAGGGCGGCCTTCACGTCGTGGATCTGGGCGGGCCATTTGGCCTCGCCGGAGAGGCGGTAGGCGGCGGAGACGCAGACGTAGCCGAGACGGCCAAGGAAGATGCCGTAGCCGCGAAGCTGGGCAGGCTCGCCCTGGGACCAGCCGCCACCGTGGACGAGCAGGACGCCGGGGGCGTTCCGGGGAGCGCCGGGCGGGGTGAAGATGTCATAGCGGAGTTCGCGGCCCCCAACGGTATCGATGAGGACGTTCTCCTGGATGGCGACGCGCGGCGAATCAGACGGCATGGGGGCTTCCTCCGGGTGCTGGCGGCAGCTTGCCGGGATGGCGGCGCCGGCGCAACACCCCCGGGCGTGTGGCGGGCCTCACGCAGGGCACGCGAACCTTGCCGCGCGATGCCGGAGTTCTAACGATTTTCCGCCTGCTTTTGGGGTGCCGGGTGCCGATGGCGCTTGCTACGATGCGCCCGGAAGGAGCGAACTATGTTGCCGCTGGGTTTCAGTTGGGGGGCATTCGTCGTCTACGTGGTGGCGCTGATGTTCGTGACCATTGGTGGACTGTGGGGGCTGTTCGAGAGCGGGCATCCGGCGTTCCTGGTCCCGGTGCTCCTGGGGTTGTTCTACTTCTACCTGGCCTGGGAGGCCGTGGTGGAGGATGAGGACGCCCCGCCCGCGCCGCCCGCGCGCAAGAACGAGGGCTAGAGCTGGCGCCGCGCGGCCGCGGCCATCCGAAGGGCGGAGCTGACAACGGCCTTACCCCGATGGGCGTACAGTTGGTGCCATGGGTATGAGGAACATCCGGCTTGGTTCGCTCCTCGGTATACCGGTGCTGGTGAACCCGAGCTGGTTCCTGCTGTTCGGGATAACGACGTGGTTCCTGGCGACGCAGTTCTACCCGAGCGCGCTCGAGGATGCGGGGCGGCTGACGCATTACGCGATGGCGGCGGCGAGCGTGCTGGTCTTCTTCGCATCGATCGTGCTGCACGAGCTTGGGCACAGCGTGGTGGCAAAGGCGTTCAAAATCCCGGTGAAGAGCATCACGCTGTTCGTTTTCGGCGGCGTGGCACAGATCACGCGCGAAGCGGCGCGGCCGATGCACGAACTGTTGATGGCGCTCGCGGGGCCGCTCACGAGCCTTGCGCTCGGCGGCGTGTTCGTCGGCGCGTGGTGGCTGCTGGGGGCGAACGACCACCGGCCCGTCGACTATGTGCTGGTGTGGCTGGCGATCATGAACGTGATCCTGGGGGTATTCAACCTGCTGCCCGCGTTCCCGATGGACGGCGGTCGCGTCTTCCGGGCGGCGATCTGGCTGGTCACGGGGAGCTACAACCGGGCGACGGGCATCGCGGGGTGGACCGGGCGGGGTTTCGCGCTCGCGATGATCAGCCTGGGGCTGCTGGCGGTGCTCGGGAGGGACGTGTGGGTTGCGCAGGACATCGCGAGCGGGGTGTGGCTGATGCTGATCGGGCTGTTCCTGGAGAATGCGGCGCGGCAAAGCCTGCTGCAGAACCGGCTCGTCCAGGAACTGCAGCGGTACCGCGCGGAAGACCTGATGCACAGGGACCCGCCGGTGGTGGAGGGCGACCTCTCGGTGGGTTCGCTGGCGCGGGGGGTGCTCGAACTGAACCCGCGCGTGTGCTACTTCGTGCAGGACCAGGGAAAGCTGGCCGGCATCCTGAGCGCGTACCAGATGCGCGAGATCCCCGAAGCACACTGGGACCGCGTGACGGCGTGGGAGGCGATGGTGCCAAGCGCGCGCCTGCGGTCCACGGCACGCGACCGGCTCATCTCGGATGTCCTCCTGGAGATGGAGACGGAGGAGCTGTTGCACATGCCGGTGGTGGACGACGGGCGCGTGATCGGCGTGGTGGCGCGCGACCGGATCCTGGGCGTGCTGCGCCAGGCCGGCTTGCTGGGTACGGCGCGGGCGTGAGGTTTGGTTTACGTTCCCGAAGCACTGCATGATGGGCGGATGAACCGGGTCCGGCTGGCGGTTGCGGTGAGCGCCGGGAAAGGCGCGGGGGTCGCCACGCGGCTGCTGCGGCGCGGGGGTGGCACAGCCCTGCCCGGCCTGGTGGCCGAACGGATACACCCGGCGCTGGTGCGCAACCTTGGCCGGAGCCTGGGCGGCGGGCGGGTGCTGATCACCGGGACCAATGGAAAAACCACCACGAGCCGGATTGTGGCGGAGGTGTTGAGCGGCGCCGGGAGGCCGTTCATCCACAACCGCGAAGGCAGCAACCTGATGCGCGGCATCGCGAGCACGCTGCTGGCCCGGGCGAACGTCACCGGTCGGATCGTGGGAGCCGCGGAGATGGTCGGGTTGTTCGAAACGGACGAAGCGACCTTGCCGCCGGCCGCAGGGGCGCTGGCACCCACCGCGCTCACTTTCACGAACCTGTTTCGCGACCAGCTGGACCGCTACGGAGAGGTGGACACCGTGGCCGCCTTGTGGCGGCGCGCCCTCGAACGGACGCCGCGCGATGCGGCGCTGATCCTGAACGCGGACGACCCCTCGGTGGCCGAGCTGGCGCAGGCCTGGGACGGCCCCATCCACTGGTTCGGGCTTGACGACGCGGCGTTCGCCACGGGCAGCGCGGGCGCCTTCGACGCGCGCTGGTGCGGCTGCGGGGGAGATTACGCCTACGACCGGCGCTACTTCGCGCACGTGGGGTGGTGGCACTGCACGCGCTGCGAGCGGAAGCGGGAGGAACCCCGGACCAGTGCCTCGGCGGTGGACCTGGGGCTGGATGGTGCGTCCTTCGAGGTGCCCGGGCTGGGTCGGGTGGAGATGCCGTTGACCGGACTCTACAACGTCTACAACGCGCTGGCGGCTATCGGTGTGTGCCGCGCACTGGGGCTCGATGATGGCGCGATTGTCGCAGGGCTGGCGCGGGTGCGGGCGGCGTTTGGGCGGCAGGAAGTGGTGCAACTGGAGAGGCGCACGCTGCGGCTGCTGTTGGCGAAGAACCCCGCAGGGGCGAACCAGGTGCTGCTCTTGCTGCGGACGATCGCGGCGAAGGACGGGGGGGCTTCGCTGAATGTGGCCTTGCTGTTGAACGACCGGTTCGCCGACGGGCAGGATGTGAGCTGGATCTGGGACGTGGACCACGAGCTGGTCGCCGGGCAGGTGGCGCGCTGCTGGCTGGGCGGAGACCGGGCGGAGGACCTGGCCGTGCGGGTGAAGTACGCGGGCTGGCCGGCTCCCGGGGCCGTGGCGCACGAGCCCGGGAAGCTGCTGGACGCCATCCTGGCCGGGACGGCGCCGGGAGACCAGGTGTTCGTGGTGCCGACCTATACGGCGATGTTGGACCTGCGCGCGGAACTGGCACGGCGGGGCGCTGTTTCGGGCGCGATGGACTGAGGAGGCGTTAGCGGTGGTACATCGGCGCCCCAGTGCCGCCGCGCCGCATCATGATGACCTCCGCCATGATGCTGATGGCAATCTCCTCGGGAGTCTCTGCGCCGATATCGAGGCCGATCGGGGTGTGGACGAGGTCGAGCGCGGCCTGGTCGAAGCCTTCGTCACGAAGATGCTGAAGGACGGCGCCCGTGCGGCGCTTCGAGCCGATCATGCCCAGGTACCCGGCGCCGCGGCCCACGCATTTCCGGAGGGAAAGCTCGTCCTGCTTGTGGCCGCGGGTGACGAGGACGATCGAGGTGTTCACGTCGATGGGGAACCGTTCGAGGGCGGGCTCGAAGTCCTCGCAGAGGACCTCGTCGGCCTCGGGGAGGCGCTCGGAGTTTGCGAAGTCCTCGCGGTCATCGAGGACGACGACGTAGAAGTCGAGGAAGTCGGCGAGTTTGGCAAGCGCGCGGCCGATGTGGCCGGCGCCCACGACGAGGAACACGGGCTTCGATTCGACCACCTCGATGTAGACGGCGGTGGCGCCGCGGATGGAGCGGTCGGTGAGGCCATCGGGACCGAGGTAGACGGTCTCGGCGGCGTGGCGGGGGAAGGCGGCGACGGCGTGGGCGGCGGCCAGGTCATCGAGGCGGGAATCGCCGAGGGAGCCCATGCGCGCGCCCGAACGTTCGACGAGCAGCCGTGCGCCGGGCTGGAGTGAGGAATCCCCGGGTTCGAGGATGGAAGCGAGGACAACGGGCTCGCCGCCTTCGGCGGCGGCGAGGAGGCGTCGTGTCAGTTCGAGCATATCGAGTAGCTTACCGGGAGCGGGACGGGATCGGGAGACGAAGCCCGATTTTGCCTGGGCGGGCGGGCTGGCCTATGCTGCATGCAGTCAACTGAATAGCCAGAGACCGCAGGTCCCAATGCGAACCGTCGAAGACGGGGGATAAGCCGCAAGGCGCCTGCCGAGGCAGAACTGACGAGATGCCGTGCATGCGCGCGGTCCTCGGTTGCAGTCCCTGTCCCGGCGGCAGGGATTTTCGGTTTCCGGGCTAACCGCCCCGGGCCGTGTGGAACACGTGGCCTCATTCACAGGAACGGAGTACGCCCATGCCGACTCCACGGAAAGTCGCGATGCTCGCCGAGATCAAGGACCGCATGGAGCGGGCCTCGATCGCGATCAGCGCGGATTATCGTGGGCTGACCGTCGCCCAGATCACCGAGCTCCGGCGCGCGCTGCGGCCGAGCGGGATGCAGGTGAACATCGTGAAGAACACGCTCGCCGCGATGGCCGCCAAAGAGGCTGGCCGCGAGGAGATGGCCGAAATCGTGCAGGGGCCGACGGCCCTGGCGATCGGGTTCGATGACCCGATTGCGCCGGTGAAGGCCCTCACCGAGCACCTGCGCGCGAAGCGCCTGACGATCGAGATCCACGGCGGCTGGCTCGAGGGCAAGGTCCTCAGCCGCGCCGAGGTCGAGAGCCTGGCCACGATGCCGTCGAAGGAACAGATGATCGCGGACGTGGTCGGCAAGCTGCAAAGCCCGCTGTACAACTTCGCGGGGCTAATGCAATCGACGATGCGCAACTTCGCCGGCCTTATCGAGGCACGGGCGAACCAGGTCGAGGCGACCGCCTGAACCACCCCGGCGGGACCGGGCGACCGGCCGGCCACGAAACCCACTACGGAGACAACGACGATGGCAACCAAGATTGAAGAAGCCCTGGAACTCATCAAGGGAATGACCCTGCTGGAACTTCGCGACTTGAACAAGGCGATCGAAGAGGAGTTCGGGATTACGGCCGCCGCGCCGATGATGATGGCCGCGGGCGCTGCCCCGGCCGCCGGCGGCGCTGCCCCGGCCGCCGCCGAGGAAGAGAAGACCGAGTTCAACGTTGTCCTGAAGAGCTTCGGCGACAACAAGATCAACGTCATCAAGGCGATCCGCGAAGTCGTCAGCGGCCTGGGCCTGAAGGAAGCGAAGGACCTCGTCGAGGCCGCCCCCACGAAGGTGAAGGAAGGCATCGGCAAGGAAGAGGCGGAGTCGATCAAGGCGAAGCTGAGCGAAGCCGGCGCGACCGTCGACATCGAGTAATCTCCTTCCGCGCGGAGGGACGACAGGGCCCGGCAGCAGTGCCGGGCTCTTGCATTTCTCGCGGTCAGGCGGGGTGGTCGTGCTCGGCGGCCGCGTAGTGGATGTCGCGGACTGCGTCGGAGAGGTGGAGCGCCTCTTCGGCGTCGAAGCCGAGCGCGACGAAGGTCTGGCGCATGAGTTCGAGGCCGCCTTCGAACTCGGGCACCACGACCTCGGTGGCGCCGAGGCCGCGGAGGACGTGGATCTCGCCGCCGGTCCGGGCGCGGACGAGGATGGGCACGCCCGGGGCGATGGCGCGAGTGGCGGCGACGGCGACCAGGGCGGTGCTTTCGTCGGGGACGGTGACCACGACGGCGCGGGCATGGGTGAGTTCGGCCCGTTCGAGGACTTCGTGGCGGCCGGCATCGCCCCAGATGGTGGGGATGCCGGCCGCGTTCAGGCGGCGGGCGCGCTCCAAATCGGATTCGATGACCGTGAACGGGGCGCCGACCTGGGCAAGCGCGTGGCCGGTGAGTTCTCCGACGCGGCCGTAGCCGATGATGACGACGTGTCCCTCCCGGGGGAGTTTGGGCTCGGGCAGCTCGCCCTGCCGGTCGATAAAGCGCCAGGTGCGCCCGGTGCGACGAAGGGCGCGTTCGAGGACGGGGATGGTGCGGAAAGCGATGGGGTTGATGCTGATCGACGTCGCCGCGGCAGCCAGGACCACGTTGTAGGTGACCGGAGTCATGAGGCCGCTGCCGAGGCTTTCATCGGCGATGATGAATGAGAATTCGCCGAGCTGGGCAAGACCTGCCCCGACGACAAGCGCGGTCCGCGCGGGATAGGGGAAGACGGCCGCGGTCAGGAACGCGATGGCGGCGTTGCCGAAGAGCACGAGGAGCGTGACCGCCAGGTAGAGGTCGAGGTTCTCGAGGACGAGCTCCGGGTCGACGAGCATGCCGACGGAGACGAAAAAGAGGACGGCGAAGGCATCGCGGAGCGGGACGACATCCGCGGCGACCTGGTGGCTGGTCTCGGTTTCGGAGACGACGACGCCGGCGACGAACGCGCCGAGCGCGACCGACAGGCCGAAGGCGGCGGCGCTGGTGGCGATGCCGAGGGCCCCGGCGACGAACGCGAGGATGAAGAGCTCGCGGCTGCCAGTGCGGGCGACGAGCGAGAGGAGGCGCGGGAGCAGGCGGGCGCCGAACACGAGCATGACGCTCACGAAGACGGTGGCTTTGACGACCGCGACGGCGAGGTTGCGCCAGAAGTCGCCCTCGTGGCCGGGTTCGAGGGTGGGCAGCATGGCGAGCGTAAGGATGGTGATCAGGTCCTGGGCGATGAGCCATCCGATGGCGACACGGGCATGGACCGTCCCCATGAGGCCACGGTCTTCGAGGGAGCGGATGAGGACGACGGTGGAGGCGATGCTCACCGCGAGCCCAAGGGCGAGAGATTCACGCGCGGGGAGGCCGAAGAAGTAGCCGAGGGCCGCGCCGGCGGCAGTCGCGAGGGTGACCTGGATGATGGCACCGGGGATGGCGATGCGGCGGACGGTGTAGAGATCGGAGAGGTTGAAGTGGAGGCCGACGCCGAACATGAGGAAGATCACGCCCAGGTTGGCGAGCTGGCCGATGGCATCGGTGTCGGCATCGTAGCCGGGCGTGAACGGCGAGATGACGAGGCCCGCGGCGAGGTAGCCGACAATCGGCGAAATGCCCGCGAGGCGCGCGAGGATCCCCCCGGTGACGGCAAGGCCGAGCGCCGTGGCGATCGAAGTCAGGAGCGAAAAGTCTTCCAACGTTCAAAGACTACAGGTGAACGGGCCGTCACGGAGTCGGCGTGGCGTTTCTAGCGGTTCGGCAACACAACCACCTTGCAGTCGTGCGGGCTCGCCAGCGCTTCGAAGGCAGCCGGGAGTTCGTCGATGCCGACCGTACGGGTGACCAGCGGGGAAGTATCGATGCTGCCATCGGCAAGCGCTCCGAGCGCCTCCGCGTATTCGACGGGCGTGTAGCCAAGGACGAATTGGAGCGTGAGCTGCTTGTTGATGCCGACCATGGGGAAGATGCGGTCTTCCTTCATGCAGACGCCGACGACCACCACCCGGCCCATGCGGGCGACCAGCTGCATCGCCTGGTGGAGCGTGCCTTCGACGCCGACACATTCGAAGACGACGGGGGGCGGAGCGCCCGTGGCCGCGAGAAGGGCGGCAGCAAGGTCCTGGTCGCCGGGGTTGACGACGAGGTCGGCGCCGAGCTGGCGGGCGAGAGCGCGGCGGGGTTCGGCGTACTCGGAGACGGTGACGTGCTTCACGCCCTCATTCTTGAGCCAGAGGAGCGTCATGAGGCCGATGGGCCCGGCGCCCATCACGACCGCGGTTTCGCCCGGCTGCATGCGGGCCTCGCGGACGGCGTGCAGGCCCACCGCGCAGGGCTCGGTGGTGGCGGCCACGCGGTCGGGGACTGAATCGGGGACGGCGAGGAGGATGGGGGCGCTCATGACGACGTACTCGCCGTAGGCGCCCGGGTACTTCGTGCTGTAGCCGAGGGCGACCATCCCGTTGGGGGAAGCGGGGTCGATGAGCACGGGGATGGAAGTGACGCGGGTGCCGGGGGCCCAGGCCTCGGCGCCGGGGCCAGCCTGGACAACCTCGGCAACGAACTCGTGGCCCATGACGATACCTGCGTCCTGGTCCTCCGTGTCCCAGGCGACGTTCCCGCTCATGCGGGAGGCGGCGACCATGTCGTCCATGTACCTGGCGGCGTGGAGGTCGGAGCCGCAGATGCCACAGGCCAGGACCCGGGCAAGCACCTGTCCGGGACCGGGGACGGGCTCCGGGACAGATTCGACCGCAAGGTTCTTCCCGCGAAGGACCATGGCTTTCATAGGGTTTTGCGCCTCGGGCAAAAGGTGTGGGCGCGAACTCTAGCACACACGAGCGGGCGCGCGGCGCAGCGGGGCAAGGGCACGCGGACCTTCCGTTGCCCGGGATGCCCAATTTCCGCCAAACTCCACTGATGGGAGTTCACACCGGGGGACAGACGGACGAAGGCCGGCGGATATTGCTGGCCACCAACAACCCGGGCAAGGTGCGGGAGTTTCGAAGGCTGCTCGAGCCGTTCGGGTTCGTGGCGGTCACCCCGGCCGAGCTCGGTATCGCGCTGGAGGTGACGGAAGACGGGCGGAGCTACGCCGAGAACGCGGTGATCAAGGCCACGGCGTTCGCCGAGGCGGGCGGGATGCTGGCGCTGGCCGATGACTCGGGGATAGAGGTCGACGCGCTGGGTGGCGGGCCGGGGATGTACTCGGCCCGGTACGGCGGGCCCGGGCTGGACGACCGGGGGCGAGTGGAGTGGCTGCTGAGCGAGTTGGCCGGTGTGCCGGAAGGGCAGCGGACCGCGCGCTACCGGGCGGTGGTCGCGATCGTGTTCGGGGGTGCCGGCCGCGGCCCCGTGACCTTCGAAGGCGTGCAGGAGGGCCGGATCGGGTGCGAGCCACGGGGCGAGCGCGGGTTCGGGTATGACCCGGTGTTCGTGCTGGAGGACGGGCGCACGCAGGCGGAGGCGAGCGACGAGGAGAAGGACCGGATCAGCCACCGGGCGCAGGCGGTGAAGGCGGCGGCACGGTACTTGTTGGAGGGTGGAAGATGATGGGCCGCGGCATCGCCGCCGGGGCGTTGGCGGTGATCGCGCTGACTGCCACGGCATGCGGCGCCCCCGCCAGCGTGGTCCCGGAGGAACCCGCATGCGCGACCCCCGCGCCGCTCCCCACATCGCGCACCACGCCCGGGACGGTTTCGGTGCAGGCGTACTTCTCGCGGATCCGGAACGGGGCGGGCGCGCTCTACTCGGCGCGGGAGGAGCTGCGGGCGAAGTACGCGGACGACACGTTCTACCGCCGGGAAACGTTCCGGCCAGACTTCATCACATACGCCGACGAGACGATCTGCATGGCGCGCGGCCTCCAGGAGATCCCGGCCCCGACGGCTTCCCTGGCAGAGTTCGACCAGAAGTTCGATGCGGCGCTGGCCAGCCTGATCGAACATACGGTTGCCGGGCGCGAAGCGGTGCGCATGCGGAACGTGAGCGACTACCGGGAGTGGTTCGCGGGGGTGGATGAGAAGGTCGCCGCCGTGGTGGCCACTTCGCGGCGCTGAAGGCGGATCGACAGGCCCTGCGCCAGCAGCCACAATCGAAGCATGGCGATTCGGCACCCGGAACGGCCTCCATGGCTCAAAGTGCGCTTCCCAACGGGCGGACGGTTTGGCGAACTGCAGGAGCTGATGCGGAGCCAGGAGCTCCACACGGTCTGCGAAGAAGCGCGCTGCCCGAACATCGGCGAGTGCTGGAGCCGGGGCACGGCGACGTTCATGATCCTGGGCGACACGTGCACGCGGTCGTGCGGGTTCTGCGCGGTGAAGACCGGCCGGCCGGGGACGGTGGATACCGGCGAGCCGCGCCGCGTGGCCCTGGCGATCCAGCGCATGGGATTGCGCCACGCGGTGATCACGAGCGTGAACCGCGACGAGTTGCCGGATGGCGGCGCGGGCATCTTCGCGGAGACGATCCGCTGGACCCGCCGGCTTTCGCCGGAGACGACGATCGAGGTGCTGATCCCCGATTTCAAGGGCGATTGGGCGGCGCTGGGCACCGTGCTGGACGCCCGGCCCGAAATCCTGAACCACAACACGGAGACGGTGCCGCGGCTCTATCGCGAGGTGCGGCCCCAGGCCGTGTATTCGCGGTCGCTCGAACTCCTGAAGCGGGCGAAGGAGCTGGACCCGGGCACCGTCAGCAAGAGCGGCGTGATGGTTGGGCTGGGGGAGACCAGGGCCGAGCTGCTGCAGGTGTTCGAGGACCTGGCCGCGCACGGCGTCGAGGTGCTGACTGTGGGACAGTATTTGCAGCCAACGCCGGCACACCTTCCCATCGCGCGCTACTGGAGCCCGGAAGAGTTTTCGGACTTGAAATCCGCCGCCAACGGGATGGGGTTCCGCCACGTCGAGGCGGGACCACTCGTGCGAAGCTCGTATCATGCGGAAGAACAGGCGACCTCGGCGCGGGGCCCGGGGCTGAGCCCGCGCGGTTCGGCCGGGGCCGGTAGCGCGATCGTGCCGGTGACCGAAGATGGCCCGCATGAGGGAACGGCGTAGGGCCTTTCCTGATTGTGGGCGTTCCGAAACGGGCATACGTTCCGCTGGTGCATATGGCGACGACTGAAAAGACGGCGAACATGGACGACCCCGAGCACTACCGGCGGGAGCTGCTGGGCGCCTTCGCGCACGAGATTCGCACGCCGTTGACCTCGATCAAGATGGTGATGGAGCTCGCCCGCCGACAGGCGGATGGCGACCGGCTGGCACTGGACGTGGAGCTGGCGGAGATGCTCCGGACTTCGGTCGATGACCTCCAGGCCCTCGCGGATGACCTGCAGGAGACATCGCGCCTGGAACGGGGCCGGCTGACCCTGGGGACAGGCCCGTGCGACCTCGGGGCGGCGATAGCGGCAGCCCGGGAGTTGCTCGACGGCCAGCCGGAACTCGTGGTCGGCCATGCCGGCAGCGGGGAAGGCCCGTGGGATGCTCCGCGGCTGGTGCGTGCGATTGCCGGGCTTGGCCAGTCGGCAAACCGCCTGGGCGACGGGAGCGGCCGCGTACAGCTCGACTGGGAGTTCGGCGGCGACGGGGCGGTGCTCAAGTTCAGGAGTGGGGAGCCGGGGGGAGCGCCGCGGACCATCGGCGCCGATGCCGGATTCTCATTTTTTCGGTCGCGGCAGCTTGTATTAGCGATGGGCGGATCCGTACACTCTGCGCGAGCCGAGCGATATGCGACATTTGTAGTCGCGTTACCGCTGGAGGCGGTCGGGGGCGCTGCACGTGGCTGAACCGATGAAAATTCTGCTGGCAGAAGACGAACGGACCATCTCGCGCCTGATCAAGCAGGTGCTCACGAATGCCGGTCACGACGTGGTGGGCGTGCAGAGCGCGGCCGAGGCGATGGAACAGCTTTCGGCGAGTTCGTTCGACCTGGTGTTGCTGGACCTGAACCTGGCGGACGGCGACGGGATGCGCGTGGTTAGCCTGCTCGAACAATCCGGTGGGCCGGTACCCCCGGTAGTACTGATGACCGGCGAGGGCACGCTGGAACAGGACGACCCGCGGACGCGGCGGGTGGCGCGCGTACTGCCCAAGCCGTTCGACCTCGATGAACTCGAAGAGACGGTGAACTCCTTCGTCGCGTAGTCACACGGAGAGCGGACGTTCCCGGCATGCGCGCGACTCCCGAGCGAGCGACGGCCCCGGGCGACAGACCTCTCCGCGCCGGTAGACTGGGTGCATGACACCGACCGGAACGCGCGTCCGCGCCCAAGGCGCAGGCTGACCGCATGGCCAACGCGGACGATATCGCGATCGAACCACCACTCTCCCGGAACGCCGGCGTGACCCCGGCGGTGGAGGACCGCTCCTACCTGGGGTTCATCGCGGCGGCGCTTGGCGCGGCCCTGGGCGGCGGGTTCCTGATGGCGGTGTGGATGCCGCTGGCGGCAACGGGCACGGTGACCGGGCAGGACCGGGTGCCATGGCTGATCCAGGCGCACGGCTGGGTGCAGGTGCAGGGCTGGGCAGGGCTGTTCGTGGCCGGGATGGCGGTGCGGCTGATGCCCCGGTTCGCGGGACGGCCGCCGGTGCGTCGGAACGTGACCGTGCCACTGCTCGTGCTCCTCGGGGTCCCGGTGGCGCTGCGGATGACCCTGCAGCCGTGGGCCGATGGCGCGCTCGCCGAGGCGACGGCCCTGACGATCGGCGGGCTTTCGGCGACAGGTGCGGCAGGGGTGGCCGCCATCCTGACGTGGACGCTTGCACGGGGACGCAAGGCGCGCGAACCGTGGCGGTACTTTGCGTGGGCGGGGACGGCCTGGTGGGGCGTGCTGGCGGCGATGCTGGCGGCGTGGGGGTGGAGAGCAGCCCGGAACGAAGGGCTCGCGCCGGTGGCGTGGGACGACGTGATGACGTGGGTCGTGTTGTTCGGGCCGATCGGCAACTTCATCTGGAGTGTGCAGAGCCGGAGCGTGCCGATCTTCTTCGGGCGCAAGACGCCAACCTGGCGGCAAGCAGTGGTACCCGGCGTGGTGTACAACGCGGGCGCGGCGCTGGTGGCGCTCTCGCTGGTGTTCGAAGGCGAATCGGCAGCCCGGTTGAGCGGCTCGGGGATGGCGCTCGCGGGCGCCGGGATGGTGTGGCTCCCCGTTATCGCGGGGTCGGTGTGGGGGCAGGCGAAACGGCTGCGGCCCCGGGCGAAACCGGCGGCGCGGTTTGTGCTGGCGGCGAACCTTGCCGCGGTGGTGGCCGGCGTCCTTCTGGTGTGGGCGGGGTCACAGACGGCGCTCGATGGCGCGTACGCGGAGTTCCCGGCGCGCGACGCGGCGCGGCATGTGGTGGGTATCGGGCTTGTGACGATGCTCATCCTGGGGATGGCGCGGCTGGTGGCGCCGGTGTTCGCACTCGAACGGACAGAGTCCGGGGTGCCGAAGCTGTACGAACGCGCGCCGTTCTGGCTACTGCTGGGGGCGCTGGTGTTGCGGGGCGGCTCGGCGCTGCTGGCGGAGCAGGTCAGCTACGACGCGCGGATGCACTCGGCGGCGGCTGCAGGGGTACTCGCGTGGGTGGCGCTTGCCGTGTTCGCCCTGAGCGTCGCGCGGGCGGTCCGCAAGGAATCGGCGAACAAGCAGTCGCTGGAGGAGCAGGCCCGCGCCGCCGCCGAACGGCGAGCCCGAGGTCAGTAAGGGAGGCCCTCCAGGCCGAAGAGCGTTCGCGCGTAGCTGGCGCGGCCGAGGTGGCCGTTCCCGTGGCCGATGAGTCCGTGGAGGATCGCTTCCATGCGGGGGATAGGGCCCCATGGCCGGATCGTCTGCACCTCGGCGAGGTACGCGTCGGTCATGGTGGCGATGCGCGGGACTACCGCTTCCGCGACGGCGCGGGTGTAGCGCATGAACTCAGGTGGTCCGGGGAAGGCCATGCTGTAGGCGTCGGTGGGGTCCATGCCGGTACCCTGGTCGACCTTCGGGAGGCCCCACTGCTCGTGGAAGGCGTCGCGGAGCCACACGGGCTGCTCACGTTCGAAGACGAAGTGGATGATGTTGTCGATCGTGCGGACGACGTGCCAGACATCGAAACCGATGCTGTTGGTGACGCCGCCGCGGGTATCGCAGAGCTGTTCGACCGTGAGGCCCTCGACCGCGCGGTCGCAGTAGAGCAGGACGCGGCCGGTGACGGTAGAGAGCTGCGCCTGGAGGGTGGGCGGGTTGCCCATGCCGGGGAGGTTAGGGATGCTCGGGGGCTGTGTCACAGGTCTTTCACCTGGGGGAGGATGTCGCGGCCCTGCCAGGCGAAGTTGGAGAGTTGGAGGCCGAGTTTCATGCGGGGATTGTAGGGCACGGCTCCGCTGGCTATGGAACCTCGTTGCTGCGCATGCCAAACGCTTGCTGCGTCAGTGGCAGGCAGTTGCGGAAGGCCTCGCGTGGCGCCGGGTCCGCACCCTCGATGACCCGGATGTAGTCGGTCCAGTTTTCCTGCGCGGAGTGCTCTGGCGTGTCGTAGCCGGCCGCGCGCATGCAAGCGCCAAGGTGGTCGCGAGCCTCCTGAAATTCCGCTTCGGTCATCGCGGTCTGGATGACCCACTGGCGCTGAACGGCATCGAAGTGCCAAACCCTGCACGCTTCGAAGCCTGCGCGCGCATCCTGCCGCCTCTGCTCGCTCTCGCCATCGGCAAGCTTGCGCCCGAGTTGATACTCGTAGTTCTTCCGGGAGGTCAGCACCGGGTCGGACTGGAGTTTGTAGCCGAAGCCTGCGGCACATTCAACGAACGCGAGGAAGGCCGTCTCGTATTCCTCGAACGTGAGGCCGTCTTGACGGTGACGATGAAGGACGGCGCGCTGCCTCGCCGGGAGCAGGGACTCACGGGATAAACCCTTCGGGCACGCCGTGTTCAGTGGCGAGGCGAAGCGAGCAGACGCGAAACTCCGAGGGATACGCCGCGGGAATGCCCGAGAAGTTCGGGCTCTCTGGCGCGCCCGGGACGGCCACTCCGCGATCCTGGAGACAGGCCGTCAGGAAGCGGCGTTGCGCCTGTCGTTCCTGTTCAGTGGGCGTGGTCTGGTAGGCCCATGCCGTGTCGACCTTGTCGCCGTATTCGCGATAACACCCCCAGAAAAGTTCGGACTGGCGGCCCGCGTCACCGCCGCCAGTATAGGAGTAGGTATATCGCCTGCCCGAGGCATCTAATTCGGGGCCGGTGCGGATTTCGAGGCCACTTTCTCTTAGGCAGGTAACGGTGGCCAGGACCGAAGTCTCATACTCCTCGAAAGTGACGACTCCATCAGCCAAGATTTCACGCTGGTACTCGCTGGCGGACCGAAGGGCATCCTCGACGCCAACGCCCTCCGGTAGCTGCTCAACGAATGTCCGCGTTACGGAATCGTGTTGATTGCCGCTGCCAGAATCGCAAGCGGCGGCAATCAACAGTGTTACCGCCAGCACGATGGCTCGCCACAATTTCACCCTTAGTAACCCGTCGTGTACTTGGGTCCATCCGAAGAGAAACCGTACACGAGCATATGGCTGCCCTGCGTCGGCGCATCGAACACTTGAGAACGAGAGATGTTGAATGCGCCTTGTTGGGGTGAATAGTTGACCCAATCCGCGCCATCCCAGAACGCATACTGATGCCAACGTATGCAGTTGTTGTTGCTGTAGAGCTCGTAGGTGCCGCCCGCGGCGTTCGTGTAGTACGAGTACCCGCCACCCACGCACGGCCCAATCGAAAGAGAGACCGAGCCTGCGGAAGCGACCGATACGAGCGCCAACGATGTCGCGGCCAGGAGCATCGCCGCAATACTCTGCCAGAAGAAGACCTTCATTGATTTCAACCTCCTCTTCGTAGGCCCCGCGCCACGGGGCAGCCTGCAGAGCGTTGCTTGCCAAGGCTGCAGTCCCTCCTGTTTGAGCAGGCAGCAGAAGGTTGGCGGAATGCAGCACGATCCCCCAATACGCAACCGGCTAGACTTTCCGCCAGGCGGCTGGCGGAGTGCCCGGGATTACAGAGGGCTGCGATAGGTGAAGGTCTCGTGCCTCGGGTGGCTTTCCGAGGCAACACTCCACATGGGCGAACATCCAGACGCCCCGGAGTTCCGGTGTGAGCGTGACTCCGGGCGGCAGGCACATGCCGATTTCTGCTGAGGCAATGCTGACCCACAACTTCACGGTGGCTGGACTGACGCCGAGGGCGGCCGCCAGATCTGAATGCCTGATTCCATCAAGCCGCCCGAGGAGCATTCTCCGATGCTCCGGGCGCATGGCCGGGATATGATGCGCGCTCAGAAGCATCGGCACCTGGGGATTAGTCTGTTGGAACACCGCAGCCATCCTCCTCCGTCGCAGGATGGGCGCATGATTTGCGAGCGGCGCTGAACATGTCAAGAAGTCGTGGGTAAAATCTCCGTAACCTACGCTGACCGATCCGGGCGCTAACCCGCGCTCAGCGGGCGGGCCGGTATACTTCGCGATCCATGAACGACTCCCGCTACGCCAACTGGCCCGAAGACTACGCATCGAAGCTGATGGAGCCCGCAGAGGCTGCCGCGCTCGTGCGCCCGGGCGATACCATCGTCATCCCCATCGGCTCGATCACGCCCAACCTGTGCCACGCGATCTGGGACCGGCGGGACGAGCTCAGCGACGTCGACATCCTCTCGTGCGCGCCGTTTGTCGACCCGGGCTGGTACGAGCCGGGGCACCCGGCCTTCCGGACGCACGTGGAGCTGTTCAACACCGCGATCGCGCGGCAGTCGATGCTGCGCGGCGAGACGGACTTCGTTTCGGTGCCGTTCAGCCGGCGGTTCAAGCCGGAGGACGAGCGGGGCGGCGGGGTGTTCGGCTGCGACGTGACGCTGATCGGCGTTTCGCCGCCGGACCGGTTCGGGTTCTGCAGTTTCGGGACGAGCCTCTGGAACAAGCTGTCGTACGCGCAGCGGGCGCGGACGGTGCTGGCGGAGGTGTTCCCGGGCTATCCGCAGACGGGCGGGACGAACCGCATCCACGTTTCGGAGATCGACGCGTTCGTGGATGGCGGCGAGACAGCGCCCACACGGCTGGCGCGCGAGGCGGCGCCGTTCCCGAAGGCGATCGCGGGCTACATCAACGAGATCGTGAAGCACGGCGACACCATCCAGATCGGGACCGGCATGATGACGTTGCAGCTGGCGAACAACGGGGCGTTCGACGGGCTGGTGGACCTGGGCGTGCACAGCGAGGTTTCGACGCCGGGGCTGAACGACCTGGTCTATAAGGGAGTGATCACGGGGTCGCGGAAGACGCGGCACCCGGGGAAGTTCGTGGCGACGGCGCTTTCAGCGACAACGCCGGAGGAGATCGAGTTCATCCACGAAAACCCGGTGTACGAGGTCCACGAGGTGCACTACACCAACGACATCCAGTTGATCGCGGCTCACGACAACATGGTGGCGATCAACAACGCGATGACGGTGGACCTGACCGGCCAGATAGCGGCTGAGTCGATCGGGGCGGACATGTGGAGCGGTCCGGGCGGGCAGCTGGAGTTCGTGATCGGGGCCACCCTCGCGAAGAACGGCCGGAGCGTGACGATCCTGCCGGCGGCGGCGAAAGAGGACTCGGTCAGCCGGATTGTCGCGCAGCACCCGCCGGGGACTGTGGTGACGGTGCCGCGGCAGTTCGCGGACTACGTGGTGACGGAGTTTGGAGTGGCGAGCCTGTTCGGGAAGAGCGACCGGCAGCGCGCCCGGGAGCTCATCCACATCGCCCACCCGGACCACAGGGCCGACCTCGAGCGGGCGCTCGCCAGGAGCGAGTAGGCGGGGGCCTACGCAGCTCCACCGTGGAGCGGTTTTGCGGGGTTGCCGGCCACAGTTGCCCCGGCGGGGACGGACCGAATCACCACCGCGCCGGCGCCGACGACGGCGTTCTCGCCGATGGTGACGCCGGGCATGATGGTGGCGCCGACACCGATGAAGGCGCCATCGCCAACAGTAACGGCCCCGGCGAGCGTGACGCCGGGGCCGAAAGTGACGCCCGAGCCGAGGACGCAGTCGTGATCGACCGCGCAGTTGGCGTTGAGGAGCGAGAAGTCGCCGATGGCCGCGTCCGGGCCGATGACCGTGCCGGCGAGGATGAT
>WBZO01001846.1_pt1 | contig 30759 bp, 27 predicted proteins | sample 5204261 | NCBI WGS metagenome assembly WBZO01 (sample SAMN12412400, study PRJNA552823) | activated sludge metagenome | isolation source: activated sludge from anammox sidestream of wastewater treatment plant... | place: USA: North Carolina | collected 2017-09
TCAGAGACCAGTCATACTCCAGAAACTCCACTTTGACTTTATTCCCGGACAGAAACTGGCGGTCTTCCTCAGAAAGGTATGGTTTGACATATTCAATCAGGCTGGGTGATTTGATGAGAAAATCCTTTTTGAACCACTTGAAGAGGGCGCTGAGGTAGAGGCGCTTCTTTTCCTTATCGAGGTAATTTTTTGTTTTATCCCGAAGGAAATTTCGTGCGGCCTGATCGAGGTCCTCATTCAGGGTGGATGCAACATACGCTCTGGATGAAAGTTTCGGGCATCCTTTCGAGGCACACACCAGGCCAAAGTGGATGCGGGGATCCCCCATCTTGCGCAGGATGTCATGTTCAAGGGAATCCAGGCTCATTTCCTGCCCGCCCAGAACAAACCGGGTGCGTTTGAAAAAGTACCACACATCCCTGACCGACTTGATATTCCGTTGAGAAAGAACTCCCTGGATGCAGAAGCCATTATAGGCATTCAGCCCCATGGCAATTTTTTCATCATGGGGGAGATCCTGAAAGGGTGCGCTTGTCAGGGAATCGAGGTAAGCCTGGAGCTCGGAATATTTCTCAGCGAAGCGGGGATAGTCCACCACCCCATCCGTGACACATTCCCGGAGCAGGTGATCGAAACGAGAATGGTCAAAAGGAGTTGCCGGGGCCTCCCCCGCTCGCGCCGCTGTAGAGAGGAAAGCCGCTGCAATCCACACCGTTGAGATAAACAAACGTAGCGTCATTCGATCTGGGGTTCCCTTTCCGGTTCTGAATCCCTCTTCTTTCTATTGTACAGGTTATCCGGCCACCACGAAGAGGCATGAAATCGATTATAAAAAGCCAATCCCCCCGAGAGATTGACAAAGACAGCCGGCCATGCAAACAGGTCCCAGTCCCACTCTCCCAGAGTAGGACACCAGACCAGCGACCAGAGCAGTGTGACTCCGGCAGTCACTCCGAGAGCCTGCTGCCACCCCGGCTCAAGCGACTTCCAGAACAGAGCCAGGAGCACCAGGCCAGCCATCAGAGTCGACCGGTGGAAATCGAAAAGCAGCCTCAGATGGTCTTTTGAGAACAAGCCATAGGGGCATACCCCGGAGGGGTCAGGAACAGGAGTGAGCAGCCAGGAGGTGCGAAAGAAGCCATCCACATTTCCCACGACCAGGAAGAGGTCGAATATCCCTCCCACCAGAACCAGCGCAGCTATGACCTGGGAGATGCGCTGGCGATCCCAGGGGCGAATTCCCCATACCAGCCCGGGCCAGATCATCAGCACCATCGGGTGAAAGAAGGTCGCCAGCCCCGCCCAGATCCAGACATTCCACAGGCTGCTGCGAGTTTCCAGAGTTGATTTCAGCGAAACGAAACAGGCCAGCGCCATGGCATAGGGCCAGGCATAATTTTCGACATGCCCGAAAAAAATGAAGGTGACCTTGCTCGCCAGACAGACCAGCCAGACCAGCGGGCTTCGTGAGATATGAAACAGGGCATAAAAATAGGCCCCCCCGGCAATCGATGAGGACAAAGCCACACACTCGCTGGTGGTCCAGTCCCATGGGCGCAGCAGAGTCCAGAGGGATTTGTGAAAGAGAACCACTAATGGGGCGCGCATGAAGAACTGCCAGCGGTGGGTCAGGCGGCTGGCCATTTCGACTGAGTCCCCGCCGGGGATGGCAAACTGACGAAGATGGAAACAGATCCATGGAACAGCGACAAAGAAAAACAGGAATGTCAGAATTTTTCGTCGATTCATGGGGCCATCCAGCGGAAAGGGTATCTTATTTTTTGTCCGATTGGGATGAGAGGCTGTGGTGCAATCCGTGGCAGGACGGTGTAATTCCGAGAGAGGAGGGATTCCTGGGGACCGAGGTGTTATCGAGTACCGAGGTGTTATCGAGTACCGAGGTGTTATCGAGTACCGAGGTGTTATCGGGGACCGGGAGATTGTAGAGGTGCCAGGGTGTTTTGGGACGCAGAGGAGATTTTTCGGGTACCGAGGTGTTATCGGGGCGCCGTAGTGTTATCGGGGCGCCGTAGTGTTATCGGGGCGCCGAGGTGTTTTCCGGGACCGAGGTGTTTTCCGGGACCGAGGTGTTTTCCGGGCGCCATGAATGTCGCCCCTACAGTGGACAATTCCCACCCATTCTACAGGCGGGCCGGGGTGTTCCGCGATTCCCCCCTTGTGGTCCTTCCCGCCCCCTCATCGATTTTTCGTCCCATCACCACCCGCCCCCTCCAACGTCATTCCCGCCCCCTCCAACGTCATTCCCGCCCCCTCCAACGTCATTCCCGCGAAAGCGGGAATCCAGAAAATTGCCCGGATGTCATGGATCCCCGCTTTCGCGAGGATGACAGAGGGAAGTGGAGAATGTCGCCCCTGCAGCGGACAATTCCCACCCATTCTACAGGCGGGCCGGGAGTCCCTTATTTCCCGGATTTCTGGATCTTGCCCCAGGTATCCCGAAGGGTGACTGTCCGATTGAAAACCAGCTTCCCACGGCTGCTGTCCGGATCGACACAGAAATAGCCTGAGCGTTCAAACTGATACCGATCCCCCGGCGCCGCATTCGCAAGTGACGGCTCGACAAACCCCTCGACAGCCACCAGCGAATCCGGATTCAGATTGCTCTTCCAGTCCTGTCCTTCCTCGACATCCTCCGGATCTGGCTTCGAAAACAGATGGTCATACAGGCGGACTTCGGCCTTGAGCGCGGAGTCCTGTGAAACCCAGTGGAGGGTCGCTTTGACTTTGCGTCCATCCGGGGCATCCCCGCCTTTTGTCGCCGGATCATAGGTGCAGAGAAGCTCGATGATCTGCCCGGTCTGTTCATCCCGGATGACTTCCTCGCAACGGATGAAATAGGCATAACGCAGGCGCACTTCCCGGCCGGGAGAAAGGCGGAAAAACTTGCTGGGAGGGTTTTCCATGAAATCCTCCTGCTCGATGTAGAGGTGTTTCGAAAAGGGAACCTTGCGGGTGCCAGCCGATGGATCTTCCGGATTGTTGACAGCATCCAGCTCCTCGATCTGTCCTTCCGGGTAATTGGTCAGGGTCACTTTGAGCGGACGCAGGACTGCCATGGCACGGGGTGCGGTCTTGTTCAGGTGTTCACGGATGCAGTCTTCGAGGAACGCCATATCGACTGTGCTGTCGGACTTGGCGACACCGATGCGGCGGCAGAATTCACGAACCGCCTCGGGTGGATAGCCCCGCCGCCTCAGGCCGGAGAGGGTGGGCATGCGTGGATCATCCCAGCTGAGCACAGAGCGCCCCTGGACCAGTTCGAGCAGTTTGCGCTTGCTCATCACCGTGTAGGTAAGATTCAGCCTTGCGAACTCATACTGCCGTGAGGGGAAGATGCCCAGCTGCTCGATATACCAGTCATACAGGGGGCGATGGTCTGCAAATTCGAGGGTGCAGATCGAATGGGTGATCCCTTCAAGCGAATCGGATTGCCCATGGGTGAAGTCATAAGTCGGGTAGATGCACCACTTGTCGCCCGTGCGGTGGTGAGTGGCCTTGAGAATCCGGTACATGACCGGATCGCGCATGTTCAGGTTGGGAGAGGCCATGTCGATTCTGGCGCGCAGGACCCGCGAACCATTTTCGAATTCCCCATTCTTCATCCTCTCGAACAGGTCGAGGTTCTCTTCGACAGTCCGGTCACGGAAGGGGCTGTTGCGGCCGGGTTCTTTCAGTGTCCCTCGGTATTCCCGAATTTCATCAGCGGAGAGGTCGCAAACATAGGCCTTCCCCATGCGGATCAGCTTCACAGCCCACTCATACAGCTGATCGAAGTAATCCGAAGCAAAGTAGAGGCGATCCTCCCAGTCAAAACCCAGCCAGCGCACATCCTGCTGGATCGACTGGACATACTCCTCTTCCTCTTTGCAGGGGTTGGTGTCATCGAAACGCAGATTGCAGGCCCCTTTGAATTCCTGTGCGATGCCGAAATTCAGGCAGATCGACTTGGCATGGCCGATATGAAGATAGCCATTCGGTTCGGGTGGAAAGCGGGTATGGACACGGCTCCCGTTTTTACCCCCCTGGAGATCCTGTTGAATGATGGTGCGGATGAAGTCGAGGGGGCGGCTGCTTTCATTTCTCGAAGAGCCATCGTTGTCCGGGAGAGCGGGTTCCCTGTTGTTGTCGTTCTCACTCCCGGTTGTGGTTGAATTCATTTTCTATGCGGACATCCCTTGTTTTTTCGATGCTGTGCAACAGGCCCGCCAGAGAGCATCCGGGGTGGATCCGGAGTGCTCCCAGACGGTTTTTTCTGTTCTGTTCGTACTTTCTCAACAACGGGTAGGATCGTCAATAACCGGCAGGGGCATCCCTGATTGCTGTTGCTCCGCCTGGACCTGCATTTCCGTTGTGTAAAGAAAATCCGGATGGTTCAGGTTTTCGCGGCGCGGGCCTCTTTCACCAGTGCGGCGGTTGTCGATGCGATTGCACGGATTGTGTTCCACTCCCTGTTCTTGATCAGATCGGCTTTCGCGATCCAGGTGCCGCCGACCGCCAGGACAATCGGCAGGGAAAGATAAGAGGCGAGGTTTTTCTCATTGATTCCGCCGGTCGGGATGAATTTGACACCGGTGTGCCCATAAGGCCCGGCGAGGGCTTTCAGCATTCCGATGCCGCCTGCCTGGTCGGCCGGAAAAAACTTGAGAGCATTCAGCCCGAGGCACAGTCCACGGTCGACATCACCGGGAGTCATCACCCCCGGAAAGATCGGCATCCCGATCTGCTGAGACTTTTCGACCACCAGGGGATTCAGGGCTGGTGTCACAACAAACTGCGCTCCGGCATCGCGCGCCGCCAGAAGGTTATCGGTTGTCAGGACTGTCCCGGCTCCGACTGTGGCGCCTGGCAGGTGGCTGGCCAGAAGCCGGATCGCTTCGGCTGCGGCGGGTGTCCGGAATGGCACCTCCATTGCAGCCATGCCGGCCTCCAGAAGGGCTTCTCCGACCCTCAAGGCATCATCGGCCTGATCCACCACCAGGATGGACACCACCCCCATCTGTCCCAGTCGATCGTTAAGGTCATCCGGCATATCGAATATCCTTTGAGTTGTTTTCAGTCATTCGGCATTGTCTCCGGGCACCCTTCAGGAGGCAAGAGGAACTCAGGCTTCTTCATAAGGCACTGGCAGGGATTTCCCCGCTTTCGAGCTCTTTTCCGCAGTTTCAATCACCGCAATCACCCGCCTGCCCTCTTCAGCCTTGACTGCCAGCTCCTCACCGAGAGTCAGATGATCGGCAATGTTGCGGTAATAGGCATGCCAGTCTCCCTTGAGAAAGGGCACCTTGCCTTGAATCTGTGACCCGCCTGAGTAGCTCGACACAGTCCAGGCCCCATCCGGGTAGTCGTGCATGGAAACAGCCCCTTTGCTGCCAAGAACACGCCAACGGTCCTTCGGGAGCGCTGCCAGGGAGCTGATTTCGGCAGTCGCCAAAGCCCCGTTCCGGAATCGAATCATGGCAACGGTATGGTCTTCATTGGTCACTCCATGCCACTGCTTCTTCTGGAAAGACCCATACACCGACTCCACCGGCGAGGGGATCAGATTGAGGATCCAATCGACAAAATGGGCTCCCCAGTCATACAGGCATCCACCCGATATGGCTTTGTTCGCACGCCACCACCAGCCGGGGTGGCTGTACCCTCCTCCAAAGAGCTCCACCTGGAAAACCTCGCCGATCATTCCCTCCGCAACCAGCTTTCGCAGCGCCATGTAGTCCCCATCCCAGCGCCGGTTGTGGAACACACTCAGCATGACTTTGCTCTTCGATGCCGCATCGATCATGGCGGTGGCTTCCTGTGCGGTAATGCACATCGGTTTCTCAGTGATCACATGTTTCCCCCCGCGCGCCGCCTGGATCCCCAGTTCGGCATGGGTGTTGTGTGGAGTGACCAGCACCACCAGATCCAGATTTTTATCTGCCACCATTTTCTTCACGCTGTTGTAGGTCTGGATATCGGGAAAATCCTGGCGGGCTGCTTCGGTTCGATTCGGGTCGGCATCACACACAGCGGTAAATTCCAGCCCTGGGACTCCCGCCATCGCTTCTCCATGGATTTTCCCCATATTGAAAGCGCCGCCATAACCGATGACACCGCAACGGATTGGCGCAGATTCTTTCGCTCCTGTGGCCCAGCGCAGCGAGCGGATCACAATCTTCTGAAATTCCGGATGCCTGAAGGCTGCTTCACCATGTCCCAGGGCGATGTAGGCGATTCTGCCTTTTTCCTCCTCGCGGACATACAGCATCGGCTGAGACTTGAAGTTCCAGCTGGAGGTTGCCAGGGTGGTCCAGCGGGTGCTGTCTCCCTTGAGCAGGTAAAGCTCATCCTCGATGGTGAATGGCTGCATGCGGCGTGTGATGTAATGATCTCCGCAGCAGGGTGCCACTTCAAAGGAGTGAACCGGGCCATGGCCCGCGAATTCGCTGCCCAGCAGGGAAACGAATGCCGGATGATTCCGGAATGAATCGGAAGCGCAATGGATCCCCACCAGGGCCCCACCTGCCTGCACCCATGCCTGGAGGTCTTTGACCTGCTTTGCAGTAAGCCCATCCCCCTGGGTAAAGACCAGCAGCGCATCGAACTTCTGAAGATTCTCTTTATTCAGGGCGCTGCGGTCTTCGGTATGGGCGACCTTCATATCGCCTGCCTTGAGGAGGAACTGTTCGAGGATTTCCCCGCAGTGTTTGAAATCATGAAATCCCCCACCGGTCAGAACGAGCACTTTGCGCATTTTCATTTTCTTGTCTCCGAATCGGAATCAGGCTGGCACGGCATGCGCCGTCTTTTGCCTGCTGATTTTCAGGCAGGGATATTCTAATCGGTTGTGTGGGGAGAGAAAATAGAGTCCGATGGAGGATGCGCCACCTCTCCAATCAGCAGGATCTGTGTGAAGGCCAGTGAGGGGCTGCTGTGCCTGAATCAGAGCGGTTTCAAGCGGACATTCCTGAAGCAGACATGGTTATGGTGATCCTGCAGGGCGATGAAGCCACGGGTCAAACGCAGGCAGAGGTCGGGGTGGGTGTCCAGATTGAGGTCCTGGACCACCTGGCCATTCAGCACCACCTTCAGCATCGGGCCATTGAGGGTGATTTCGTAACTGTTCCATTCGCCATTTGGCTTCTGGGCTGCCACCAGCGGTGGTGACTGGACATAGACCGCTCCGGTGCTGTCATTGGCAATGGGTTCGCCATAGTCGCCTTCGATCTGAATTTCCATTCCAATCCGTGAGGCGCGCCCGGCCCGTGGAGCACGCAGCATGACACCGCTGTTTCCTCCAGCATCAATTTTCCAGTCCAGCTTGAGGATGAAATTTTCATAGCGGTCTCTGGTGCGGACCAGCCCGCCTTTGTCCTCTGCCCACTCCAGAACCCCCTCTTTGACTTTCCAGCCATTCTTGTTCATTCCGGTCAGTGTCCAGCCATTCAGTGTCTTCCCATCGAAGAGAGCGATCCACCCATCAGCGCGTTCCTGTTCACTTAAAACCGAGTTGTCGGGTGTCCAGGGTTGACTTTCAATGGGATCCGCCGAAGCCGCATCCAGCGCGGTGTATGTTTCAGGCAGGCCGGGAAGGACGAAGTGTGGCAGTCCAGCCAGGTGGGGGGAGGCCTTTCCGGCATACAGCGAAAGGGGGTTTTTCATGGCGGCCTCTTCGCTGGTGACAAGGGTGATGGCTGATCCGGCGGGTGAAGCCACCAGCAGAGAAGGCGCAACCCTGCTGAATTCAGCAGCGGCTCGGGCGGCTGCAGGGCCATCGATCAGATAAACCGCCTGAGTCATATTTTTGAATGCTTCGGCAGCTGCCCTGGCAGCATTCACGCGCAACTCGGGATCGGCTGGAAAACCCGGCACGAAGATCCGGCACAGGGTCCCCATGTAGCGCTCGGTGGCTTCATGAATGACCCCGGAAACCGCTTTGATACACTCTGGAAGGATTGTTTTTCCATCCGGTGCAATCCCCATGAAATCGACACACAGGGTGTTCCCACCCACTTCTGCGGTTCGGTGGAAAGATTTGGCAAGAACCTCATAGGGAGTTCCGACCGCCGCGGCGAACGGGCTTTCGATCGACTGGATCCGCCAGACAGTATCTCCGCGATAAAGGATTCCATCCTCGAGTGTGAACACATCGTCTTCCTTTTCGGTTTTCCCGCATCCAGATAACAACAGCGTTCCGCAGAGAAGGACGAGAAAAAATCCACCAGCGAGGTTTTTCATGAGTGTTTTGGCTCCTGGGAGAATTCAGACAGGCGGGGTCAATTCAGTCTGCCATAAAGTTTAAACAGTTCTTTGAATGCGCGCAAAATGACCTTCGGGCTTCCGCCGGATTGCTGGCCGGCAGTGCGCGGATAGTGGTTCACACCGATTTCCTTGAATCGGAAATTTTTCTTTCGCAGCTTGGCCAGCAGCTCGACTGTCACCATGGCACCACCGGCTTCGAATTCAACCCCTTCGAGAATGGATCTCTGAAACATTTTGAAGGCGCAATCCAGGTCACGCACACGGATCCGGAACAGGATGCGGATCAACATACCCCAGCATTTGGCAAATACCTTTCGATGAAAGGGGTCGCGGCGGTTGATGCGGTATCCGAGAATTGCATCATACGAGTCGATCTCGGCCAGAAAAAGTGTGATTTCACCAATATCGAACTGGCCATCCCCATCGGAAAAAAAGACCAGGTCTTTGGAGGCATTCCGAAAGCCGGTGCGCACCGCTCCGCCATACCCCTGGTTGACTTCGTGATGGATGGGGCGCAGGCGTGGGACCTTCTGAACCAGGTTGTCCAGCAGTTCACGTGTTCCATCGGTGCTGCCATCATTGATGACCAGAATCTCATAATCCGGGACAATGCCGGACAGGACATTGTTGGTCTTTTCGACCAGCTGCCCGATATTCTCGACTTCATTGTGTGCGGGAAAAAACACGGTCAGGCTTTTCATGATTGGAAAAAGATTATTTCACAAACAGCCTCACACTGCTAGAAGTTGATGTGTGACAAAAGGATCCAGAATTGACTTCCTCTAAAATCACAACCGGCCTATAGTAGAGACTCATGGCGGCCGGTTGAGGAGGGAGAAAAATGATCTTCCCGAAGAGGCCGCGGATTCGGCAGACAGAGCGAGAGAATTCGGATGGTAGTTGAAGCGGAGCTGTTCGAGATCAGGATCAATGAGGTCGAAGCGGAGCAGCTGATCATCCTTGTCGAAAAAGGGGGAGATCGGCGGCTGCCGATTGTGATCGGCCTGTGCGAAGCCAATGCGATCCAGATCCATGTCCATGGGGTTCTCCCGCCAAGGCCTCTGACCCATGATCTGTTGAGCAACACCATTGCATCCCTGGGGGGGGTGATCGAACGCATCGTTGTCAGTGACCTTCGTGAGGGAACTTATTATGCCGAATTGATAGTCCGGCAGAATGGCGAGGAGGTTGCCATCGATGCGCGCCCCAGCGATGCGGTCGCGCTTGCAGTTCGCGCGGGGTGCCCGATTTTCATCGAAGAAGCGGTTCTGGATAAATCCCAGGTGGAGGGCCTGTAATCATGACGACTACGAAAAAACCCAACTTGGAGCGTCGCGCCAGAACACGCCATCGCACCGCCCTGGATGTCAGTCTTCAGCTGGGCACGCAATCCACGACTGTTTCGACCCGGGATGTCTGCCTCAGCGGTTTATCCTGCTATCTGCCGGAACCACTGGAGCTCTTTACGAAATATCGTTTCCGTCTGTTTGTCCCCACCCGCGAAGCCAAAGAAGAGATTGATGGGGAGGGGATCGTGGTCCGTGTGGAGGAGGTTGAAGTCGGGGACTGCAACCTTTTTCAGACAGCCTTTTTCTTTCAACACCTGGATGCCGGACATGTGCGCATTCTCGAGCAATTCATGGAAAACGAGGCGCGAGAGACCGATTGAATTTTCATCCGCATCGGCCCGCCTGGTTGCGCCGTTTCATTGGCTGGATTCCGGCTGTCAGTTTGATGGTGGCGATTTTTATCATCAGCGGGAGAGACGCGCCCGAATTCATGCGCCACAAACTGTTTGACTTCCAGGATAAAGCGGCCCATGCACTCGCCTACTATGTCCTTGCGGTCTCTTTTCTGCGCGCACTCCTGTGGCATACAGGGGCATCGATCCACCGAAAGATACTGTTCCTTGCGGTCGTTCTTTCGGCTCTTTATGGGCTGACCGATGAATGGCACCAGTCATTCATCCCGAGCCGGACCGCTTCGGTCGATGACTGGCTGGCGGATGCAGCCGGGGCGCTGCTGCTCCTGTTCAGTCACAGTTGGATTGCTCGATTGCTGGAGTGGGAGAGAAATCTGTGGCGCTTTGCCGCCAGTTTCAGATCGCCTTGATTCCGGCCTTTTCCGAGACAGGCAGGTCCGCGAAAATCCGCATATCTCCCTCGTGGTAAATCAGATGCTCATCGACAAAACGGGTTTCTTCGAGGCTCAGTCGTGAAAACTTGCCAATAGCGCGTGTATAGATGGTCCCTTCGGCATCACGGATGATTCCCTCGGCTTTGATCAACCGGCTGCCCGAGGCTGTCACCCAGGCTTCGGCCACCAGATCCGCTTCGATGGGTGTCCGGCGCAGGTAACGGACTGTGATTTCCGCCAGGACTGTCATGCGCTTGCAGGAAACCGCGGTAGCCCAGCCCATGGTTTCGTCGAGGATGGTCGCCTGCAGGCCTCCATGCATGACTGTTCCGTATCCCTGCATGGAGCTTCGCCCCTTGAATCGGAAATAGACCTGCAGATCCTCATCGATCTCAAACCTCCCGCGGAATCCATCCGGATTGCATTCACCACAGACAAAGCAGTTTTCGGAATGAGGCAATCCCCAGGTTTTTTTGTTGTTGAGATCTTCCGGCATGGCAGGAGCTTTCCTCTTTTCTCGAGTTGGGACAAAGATATGATAATTTTATGTCACAGGTGATGGATTTCGTGAAGTCTTCCAATGGATTACGCCTCAAGCTGGAGGAAATTTCATTCCGGCGTGGCGAGAAATGGATCCTCCGCAACATCGATTGGGAAATCCACCAGGGCCAGCATTGGGCGGTCCTGGGAGCCAATGGTTCAGGAAAGACGACCCTGGTCCGGGTCGCGACCGGCTATGAAGGCTCCAGCTGGGGGCGTGTCTTTCTCATCGAGGGATGGATCAGTGAAATTGTTCTGCCTGAAGTTCGCAAGAAGGTGGGTTTTGTCAGTTCGGCACTGGTTGATCACTTGCTGCGCTGGTGGGGGCATACCTATGGAGAAGAGGTGGTTGCCTCGGGAAAACAGGCCGTGATCGGCGACTATAAGCGCGCCTCACAGGAGGATCTGGCCCGCTCAAGGGAGACACTCGAAAGCCTGGGGTTTGGCTATCTGGCCCAGGCCAGATTCGGGCTGATGTCCAGCGGTGAACGTCAGATTTGTCTGTTTGCGCGATCCCGGATGGGCGACAACGATCTCCTGATATTCGATGAACCCTGCGCCGGACTGGATCTCTGTTCTCGTGAAAAGGTTTTATCCGGCCTGCGTGAGGCCTGCCTGGCCCCGGAAGCTCCACCCACCATCCTGATCACCCACCATTCTGAGGAGATCCTTCCGGAAATGACCCATGTGCTCCTGCTTCGAAAGGGGCAGGTTGTTGCCTGCGGGCCTAAACAGCAAGTTCTGAATGATGAGTTACTCAGCCTTACCTATGGATTGCCGATCCATGTCTACCAGACCGAAGGGAGATACTGGGCGATTCCTCTCGGGGGAAAAAGTGCGGTAATAGAACCGCATGAATAACCTTTTTGAAAGACCAGGTGCGGTAAAAAAGGAAAACTCGACATCCATATCCGGCTTGTGCCAACCTGTCTTAATCCATTCATACCGCTCCAATTACAGAGGAATCCCTGAATAGCCAACCGAAGCAGGATGGCTGGCATGTTATCTGCGTTTCCAGGTGTGGAATAAAGCGAATGCATCCTTGTCTTCTATGAAAAACGGCCTGGCAGGTTCTTTGACTAGTTTGATCGATGAGATCGATACCACCCAGGTCATCTCGGAAAGCGCGGAAATTGGCGAAAACTGCCAGATCGGGCGCTTCGTGGTTATCGAAGACAATGTGCGTATTGGAGATCGTGTCCAGATCGGCGATGGAACTTTCATCGGTGAAGGCAGCCGGATCGGATGCGACACAGTCATCGGTGCCAGATGCTCGATTCGTGAGCATACCTGGATTGGCAAACGGGTGGTGCTGGAACCGGGTGTCGTATTAGGCAGTGATGGTTTCGGTTTCGCCCAGAAGGTCGATGGGACCCAGTTCAAAATCCCCCAGGTCGGGATTGTCGAAGTGGGGGATGATTCCCGAATCGGGGCACGAACCACCATTGACCGGGCCACATTGGGAAAAACACTCCTCGGCGAGCGGGTGGCGGTCGGCGCACTGGTGATGATCGGCCATAATGTCGTCATCGGCAATGACTGCATCCTGCAGTCGCTGTGTGGAGTTTCAGGAAGCACAAAGATCGGGCAGGGAGTCACGATCGGATTTCATGCGGGCCTGGTCGGCCACCTCAAAGTCGAAGAAGGCTGCACCATCGAGTCCTGCGCCGGAGTGACCAAATCCATTGCGAAGAACTCCCATCTCAAAGGAGTATTTCCTGCAATGGCCCCGGACCTTTTCGACCAGCAGCAGGAAATGATTGTAAATCTGCCCGGCCTGGTTGAAAGGCTTGAAAAGCTGGAACAACGATCCGTTACTTCGGATCGAGCGTAAGCTCATCGATCCTTACCCCCTAACCCCTGAGGGCTGAGCGGCCGGCTCTCAGGGGTCTTTTCCTTTTTGCCCTTGTCCGGATGTTTTTCAGAAGAGAATTTCAGGCGTAGAGATCCACCAGCTCCCCGACTCCATCGGGATTCCCGCCTCCCGGAGTCTGAGTGGCCAGCTGGAGGTTCAGGCGGACCAGATCGGTAGCCTGCTCGATGGATTGATGAACCGCCATGGCGAGGAGCTGAGCCATGGCTTCGGTCGACATCTGGACTGGCGAGACAGCACTCATCGCAATACTCCACTTAATTGACAATCAATGCATTATATCAATATGCCATATATACGCAAGCGCTTTTTTCGAAAATTTCAGGATTTCTTCAGGATCCTCCGGCTGGTTTCCCTGAACTTTGCTGTGTAATTTCATCTAAAAGAGTTGCCGCCTCCTCAAGGGTGGGATCCAGCGCCACCGCTTCGCGTGCAAATGCCTCGGCCTGCTCCCGGGAGCCGGAAGCAATGCAGGCGCGTGCCATCCCAAAGCGTGCCTTGCCATTCTGGGTATCGAGATCCGCCGCGACCTGGTACCGGTCGATCGCTTCACGCGGTTTTCCAAGGTCCAGAAGACAATCCCCCAACAGCACCTGCGTTTCCGGCAACCAGGGTTCGATGAAGGCCGCCTGGGTGATTGCCTGGAGGGCCAGATCGGGCTTCTCGAGCTCCCTTCGCAGCCTGGCCAATTCCAGGAATCCCTGGACATCGCGTGTCGAAAGAGCGGTTCGACGAGCCAGGATTTCCTCATATTCTTCTCGTGTTCCCCGTTCCTGGAGGATTTTTTCCGCCTCACGGATCGGACTGCCGGAACCAAAAGAACGCGGCCTCAGCCGGTGGGCAGTCATCAGATTCTGAACAGCACGATCCCAGCGGCGGTTATCCCGATCCAGCCAGCCGAGCACCATCCAGGCATAGTACGACTGGCTTGAAGCCTCGATGGCCGCCCCGGCCGCCTTGCGAGCCTCCCGTTTCTGCCCGGTATGGTATGCACAGACCGCACTGGCTTCGATAAAGGGCAGGTCGGCTGGATTGCCTGCAAGCCATTGACTGATTCCGCTCAGCGCTTCTTCCCACTGGCCGGTCATGGCTTCTTTCTGTGCCGTTTTCCATGCAGTCAACCGGGGATTGTCGGTGGGTTTCATGATTTCGGCGATCGATGCGGTCACCGAGCCGATTTCCGTGACTGCCGGGATCATGCCGCTCAATTTCAGGCTGTCGTCGACCGGTGGAGAGGAAGCGAGATTCGATGGGGGTGCTCCCTGGTTTACCCGCTTCTCCACCCTCTCCCGAACCAGCTCATTCAGCTTTTGAAAAGAAATTCCAGTCACCCTGGGAAGCACTTCCTGTGTCGATTGGCCGCTGGCGAATTCTTTGAGCAGTGTGAGGTGAATACCGAAGCCGAGCTGTGTGGTCAAAGCCTGCACCACTTCACCCGACTGGGCATAGGCCAGGGCGACAGTTGCCATATTTTTTGGGCGATGAAATGCCAGATCCATTTCCTCGACCTTCACCAGATCATTCAGGCGAAGCCGTTGCGCCAGAATCGGATCCGAGTTGGAGTTCGGATCCCACTCCTCGACCACCGAAAGTCCTTCGGTGTACCAGCGTGGCAGTCTCGCGTCAGAAAGGCCGAGGGTGAAGCTGTGGGTCAATTCATGCCGCAGATTGTTCCCCCAGTTGAATCCGGTCATGCGTGAACGGCCCGGGGCGGAAAGGATGATGATATCTCCGAAACAGACACCCGCCAGCCCGGTTCCCGGCAGGCCGGCAATGCGGACCGAAAAGTCATCCGGATCTTCGTAGAACTCCACCAGGATTTTCTCTGAATGCCGGTAGTGGAATTTTTCTGAAAGTTCATGGTAAGTCTGTTCGAGGTTCTCGAGCGCCAGGGAGCCATAGGTCCGTGCCCCCGCCGTTGGAATCCGCAGAATGAAGTGATCGGATTCCATCTTCTTGAATTCCGAACGTTTTTTGAACAGGTTGCGCATGTTGAACAGACGGATATGGAAGGGGTCGCTGCGAAAGGCATCCCCCATTTTTTCAACTGCATTTTCAGCCGATGCCGGTGAAATCCTTCCGCTCAGCATGGATTTCGCCGCACGGGCGCGTTTGTGCCAGGGGGCCAGTGTCAGGCAGCGATTGTGGTGGTCATCCGCATCGCGGAAGAGGTAATTGCGTTCGAGGCACTCCGCCAGCTGGAAATGAAATTCACCCGGATTCGGGTAAGCCTTCCCAGCTTTTTCGAGGACTTGCTGAACACGCGCCTGATCATTGCGCCGGATGGCATAAGTGGCCTCGACCGAAAGCAGAACGATATCATTGGGACTGGTTGCATACCCTTTGCGGAGCGCCTCTTCAGCCTCAGCATTCTGCTGGTCGTAATAAGAAAGATCCGCCAGCAGGGCGAGTGCAGTCGGGTGAAATGGATTGAGCGCGAGGATGCGATCCACAGAACGTTTGCAGGATGAAAAATCCCCTTTTTCCCGTTGAGTCAGGGCAAGCCCCAGAAAAGCCGGCAGGGATTCTGGATTGGATTTGATCGCATCGGCATAAATCTTTATGGCGGCATCTTCATCATAACGATCCATCCAGAGATCCCCCTTGGCCACCAGGACCGATTCCAGTGCCGGAGAGGCATCGAGGGCCTGCTTGTAGGCCTTCTGGGCGCCGTCCCATTCGTATTTTTCGAGACGCACACAAGCTCTGCCGATCCATTCAAGATCGGTGGGTGAAAAGGCGGAGTTCTGTTTATATTTTTCCAGGAACCAGCGGTAAGGGATGACTCTCTCGGAGGAAGAGGAGAGAACAGAGGTGGCTTCCGCCAGACGATAGCGGGCCTCCAGAGCCATCGGATCAGCCTGCAGGGCCTGATTCCAGTAATCCCGGGCCTCCTGGAGCCGCCCACGATATTCCGCATAATTTCCGGCCCAAGTAAGGGGCTCAGCCTGAGGCGGCTGGGCTTGGGAAATCAGTGCCAGTGTTTTCTCTGCCAGGTCATGTTTCCCGAAACGCAGGCAGGAACGCAGGATGCCGGCTGATGCAGCGGCCTGAACCTCTTGTGATGCCCCGGAGAGAGTCTCTGTCGCGGTGCATTCGGAGAGCAAGTTCTGGTATAGGGCAAGAGCCTGCATCCCTTTGCCGCTCCAGAACAGGTGATCCGCTTCATTCAACCGTGATGGCCTGGCCTGGGCCATGAAGCCCGGCAGAACAGTAACAGCAACAGCCAGCAGAAGTGCTCTGAGCACCATAAAATCCCTCCAGGATGATTTCCAATACAGTTCAGCATTCCCGCCTGTCTTTCTCTGTCTGAGGCAGGGGCGTGAATCACCTCTTCACTATAACGGTTGAGTGGAGCCAGTTTGAGGGTGAGGAAGGATTTATGCTATTCATTCGGAGATCGAGGGTGTACGCTCTCCGATTGATGGAGATTATAAAACATTAATTCTTTCTGATCGATGCAGGAACAGACACCTCGACTGACCGCTCGCCACCAGTTTTCACGCCTTTTCCTCCGGGTTTTTGGATTGACTTTTCTGATACCTGTTCTGGCGGTGGTCTACTATGTCATCCGATCCAATTCATCTGATAAAGGGGTCGAGCTTTCTGCAGTTCTTCCACTGTTCATCACCGCATCGATTTCACTGCTCGGGCTTTGTCTGATCTATCGGATCCTGCGGGGTGCAATGCTCCTGCTGGAAAACCTGGACCGTTTCCAGCCAGCCTCCCAATCCAGCTCCATGGCGGGAATCGATGTTTCTTCGAGAGATTTGAACGACACACTTGAAAAACTGAACAGAACAACTTCCCGATTCGAAGAAAAGGCGCACGACCTCAATGGCCTCATCACCCGGATTCAAGCCTTGACCGATGCCAATGAGCTGGCTTCGCGTGTGGTCGAGATGAAGGAATTGCTGACCCTGGTGTTGCATAAAGCGATGCTGGCCACTCATGCCGGCAAAGGGACAGTCATGCTCAAACGGGAGCAGGGCGGGGAGCTGGAAGTGATCGCCACCGAGGGCTGGACTCCGAACCTGGCAGGCCCGATCAACTGCGCCGATACCCTGGCTGGAGGAGTCATTGAGTCCGGCCGGCCGCTTCTGGCCGGAGATACCGGGCAGGCAGCCCCCGAACCACGCCTGAATAATGATCAGACCTATTCTTCACCCTCGTTCATCATCATGCCGATTGCCACACGTATCGAGGTGATTGGGGCCTTGTGCCTTTCAGAAAAGGAGAACTCGGCGCAGTTCGATGCCGCAGACCAGCAGTTTCTGGCCGCGCTGTTCAGCCAGGTTGGAAATGTGATTGGGAATGCACGTTTGATCCAGGAATCGCGGGAGACCATACGATCCCTGGAGGATCGTGTGGCTTTGCAGGAAACCCGATTGCACCAGGCGCGCTGTATGATCCAGCGGGCAGACCGGCTTTCGGTGCTCGGGCAGCTGGTGGCGGGTGTCGCGCATGAGATCAACAACCCGCTGACCACAGTGCTGGGGTATTCCCAGCTGCTGCTCGAGAGTGTGGAAAGGAATGGAAACCACGCCAGGGAATTGCGGAAAATATTCGATGAGTCCAGCCGGGCCGCCGGAATTGTGAGAAACCTGCTCATGTTCGCTCATGAACAGCGCCCGGGGCGGACCGCTGTGAATCTCAATGATCTGATCCGCCATGTCGTCAGCCTGCGTGAGTATGATCTGCGCATGCGCAATATCGATATCTCGACCGATTTTGATGAATCGATTGCGCCGGTGCTGCTGGATGCAGGAAGGATTCAGCAGGTGCTGCTGAACCTGATCAACAATTCCGCCGAAGCGGCCACTCAGGCCAAAGAATGCAAGATCCGGATCGGGACCAGCCACACAGAGGATCGGATCACTGTCTGGATATCGGATACCGGCAAAGGGATTCCGCAAGCTCTTCAGGAAAATGTATTTGAACCCTTTGTTTCGTCCCACTCCAACCGGGGGCACACAGGGCTTGGGTTGAGCCTGTCACGCGAGATCATCGAAGACCATGGTGGAACCATCCAGCTGGTGAGTGTCGAAGGCCAGGGGACTCGAATCACCATCGACCTTCCCCTGGTGCAGGCTCCGCCCGAACCGGCGGGTTCACCCGAACCCCCGATCGAAGGCCCCCAGCGGTTCGAAAACCAGTTTGCGCTCTCGATCGATGATGAAGTCGATAATGCTGAACTGGTGGCGGTTATCCTTGAACGGATGGGGTTTCATGTCGAAGTGATGACGGAAAGCCCGGCAGCTTTGAGGCGTCTGGCACAGGAGAGCTTCGATCTGGTTGTCTGTAATATCCGCATGCCGGAAATCGATGGCCGCCAGCTGTATCGGGATCTCAAGAAGGTGCGGCCACGCAGCTTCCCGAAGATGATTTTTACTACCGGCGATGCAGTCGATCCTGATGCCCGGCTGTTCGTGGAAAACAATAAATTATGCTTGATATCAAAGCCCTTTATGAGCGAAAATCTGATTCATGCGGTCCTCGAAGAGTTTACAGTTCGAACCTGATTGAAGGAGGTTTTATCTGATGCAAATAATTTCTCACCTGATCCTGATGGCCAGCCTTGTTATTTCTCTTTCCGCCTTTTCGGCGGACCAGACGGCAGTCGGCAGCAGCCCCTTTCAGATTGTTCTGGATCCGAGCGGCCTGTCACAACCCAAAGATGACTGTGTCGATCTTTATGTGCAGGGGTATGTCCAGACAGCTGACACTTTCCAGCGCATTGAAGGAGTCCTCATCACCGGCTCTTATCTCGATGATGAGGGTGTGGGGAATATCCTCTATTACGACCACAAGAGCTATGCTCCCGGGCCTCTGGATTTCAATCCGAATTTTGGGACCGAGAGCCATGCAGTCACCGGGCCGGATGGAACCTTCACCATTCGCATCGATGTCTGCCCCCATGGGGTTATATGGGAGGCGGATTTCTGGGTATGCGCTTCGAAGGATGGCTTCACTCAACAGTGCCTGACAGCCGATTTTGATCAATCCGATGATACTGTCGATCGTTTCTTCAGCCTGGCTGGCGCAGCCGCCCCGACTCCCACACCCACGCAGACAATGCTCCCCACACCCACCCCGACAGAGACACTCGCGCCGACTCCGACCCCCACGATTACAAACACCCCGGTCCCCGGGCCGACAGCGGTTCATCCGGAGCTGGATGTGGATGGTGATGGAATTATCGGGCCAGGCGACCTTTTGCTGCTGATTCAGGACTGGATGCGTCCGGTTGGATCAAACCATCGCCGCGCTAATAAATGAGCCAGCCGGAATAGGCCGGGTCGAGATCCACATCCACACGGCTTGCGGTGCCGGACTGGACAGCCACCCCATGGACTGTCAAAGGATAGAATCCCTGCGCCTGAATCTGGAGGGTATAGGTTCCCGGCAGCAGCAGGCGGTGATAATCCCCCACCTGGGGATCGGTGTGAACAAGGCCTTCCCGTCCAGAGACCTCGACACTCGCGGGAATAGGCTTCCCATTCTGTGAGTTGCGGATGATTCCACGGATGCCGATCCGGGATTGCTCGAGGTAGGACAGCAGAGATTCACGGTTGGCCTCCCAGTGGGACACCAGCTGCGAAGCAGGAGGTGAAAAGAGGTTGCTGAGCTCGATGGTAACCTCCATGCACCTGTTCCACACATAGTTCCAGTCCTGCATTCCACCATTGATCTGGTACCATTCAAGGCCATTGGAAATCCCCTGGGGGAACTGCCCGCTTGAGTAAAGCAGCGGGTTGTGGGTGGAATAAGCCAGCGAGTTCTGCACAAAAACATCCTGATCCGGAGTGTACCAGTCCGGGTGCTTCCAGGTGTTCCAATAGGCTGAACTGTCATACGGGTAATTCACCACCTGTGAACCGGTATGGAAATTGGCGGAAAGCACAAAGGAGTGATCCCGGGTGAATTCCATCACCGCACTCGTTTCCGGCTGGCGGCCGGCTGTTGTATTGGCTGGATCTTCGACACGGTCCGGGAAATTCCGGTTCAGGTCGTACCCATTGTAATTAAACCTTGTTCGTGGAGTGTGTGAGTATCCATCCGGGTTCATCAGAGGCAGAATCCAGATTTCGGTTTCATCCACCAGATGCCGAATTCGAAGGTCATTCTCATATTCCGTGAGCAGCTCATGGACCAGGTCAAGCATGACGACAGTTCCAAGTGTTTCATTGCCATGGATGGTCGAGATGAGCTTGCATTCCGGCTCATCCTCTTCGATCTCAGGGTGGTCCGTGATTCTGATAACCCACAGGTTTCTTCCCTCGGCACTGGAACCGATGCTCTCGACACGGCACAGGCTGGAATAATTCAATGCATACTCTTCGAGCAGTGCACCGATCTGGTCATAGGTTGGATAAGCCTCCAGGGGGAAGGCCAGGCTGCCTTTGGGAATGCCGATGGGAGCTGGCTCCGCTTCGGGAGGAAGCCAGCTGATGCTCCAGCCTTCCACCTCGAGCTGTTTGTATTCCTCAGGGCTGACCCAGGCGCACACCCGCGGAAAATTCAAACCATCGAGGATCAGGTCCTTTTCAACCAGAACTCTCAGCTGATCACGGCCTTTCAGGACAATCTCCGCTGCTTTCCGATTGGAAAAAGGAATCAATGGGCCAGGTAAATCAGTCGATGCAATCTGCGCATATACGGTCGAACCGAGGCAGTTCAAAACAACCAGCCATGAAGCCACCCTGGCAGCAAAACTGAAACCCTTGCGAACCATCAGCCACGCAGAGTCAATATTCGGCCATTCCCGTTGCAATGAGGGCAGTCCTCCGACAGGAGTGTGATCAGGCTCTCCCCGGTCCGTTTGCGGGTGATCTGAACCAAACCTATCTCAGAGAAAGGGGTAATGTCAAAAGCGGTTTTGTCTTTGGAAAGAGAGCGATGGAGATTTGAAACCACCTTCTGGATATCCTTGCTGCTCTTCATGTCGATGAAATCCACCACGATGATTCCACCGATGCCACGCAGGCGGATCTGGCGGCCGATCTCCTCGGCGGCCTCGAGGTTGGTCCGTGTGATGGCCTCCATCCCCGAACCCCCTTTGACATTCTTGCCGGTGTTGACATCGATGGCGGTGAGAGTTTCGGTTTCTTCGATGATCAGGTATCCCCCACAGTCCAGCCATACTTTGCGGGACAGGGCCCTTTCGAGCTCCTTCTTGAAACCGAAGGTGGTGAGCAGCTCATCCGGCTCCATATATTCAGTCACACGCCTGGGGATCAGGCGTTTGGGTTGAAGGCTGCGGATGAAACGGTCGATGTGCTGTTTGGCGCGCAGGTTGTCAATCAGAATGCGGTCGAAATCATCCGAATAGTGATCCCTCAGAACCTGTTCAATAGGGGTCAGCTCCCGGTGAATCAGGATGGGTTCAGCCGCTTTTTCGATTCGTGCGGCAGTCTCTTTCCAGACCGAGAGAAGATTTCTGGCATCATACTGGAGGTCCTTTTTCGTGGCCCCTTCGGCGACAGTGCGGACAATCCAGGCGCCTTGATCTGACCCTTTGACCTCAGTGAGCAGATCGCGCAACCGTTTTCGTTCCTTGCGGTCTTCCACACGCTTGGAGATATTGATCTTATGTTTCTGGTAAGGGAAATAGACCAGATATCTTCCCGGGATGGAGAGATCCATGGTGAGTTTCTTGCCCTTATCGGATATTTCATCCTTTTCCACCTGGACCGGGATGATCTGGCCGGTCTTGATCATGTCCCCCAAGGCTCCATGCCGCGCCTTGGCGGGGGCATGGGGGTAGGGGAGGGCATCATCCCCAGCCAGGAAGCCATCCTTGGGGAGGCCGATATCGATGAAAGCAGCCTGGATGTTGTTCAACACACGAACCACACGGCCGACATAGATGTTCCCCACTGCACTCTCCTGGTCCGGACGGTCCAGGAAGAGATCCACCAGCTTCTGATCCTCGAACAGCCCGATCAGGGTGTGGTCACGGCGGACACTGATTGCGAGTTGCCTGGTCATATCAGCGGCTCATCCCCGGCATCGGAATGGACCCTTCGAAATCATCGGAATCATCCGGGTCAGCCTGGTTCTTGGGACGCATAATCCCATTGCGTGTGGATTTCATAAAGGTGATTATTTCCTGTATCTGAGGGATATCGCCATGCAGGTCGAGTATCTGTGCGATGGCATCATCCATTTTCAAACCTGACAGAAAAAGCAGCTTGTAGAACTTTCGGATAGCCCGAATGGTGGCGATCGGAAAACCGCGCCGTTGCATTCCAACAATGTTGACTCCCCCGGGAGAACCTGGATTTCCGGCGGCCCGCATGTATGGGGGGAGATCCTGGCGAAGGGCTGAAAATCCCCCCAGGAAAGACCCTTTGCCCAGGCGTGTAAACTGGTGCAGGGCAATCACTCCTCCGATGACACACCAGTCATGAATCTCCACATGCCCCGCCAGTGTGGCCACATTGGCCATGATCACTTCATTGCCGACAAAGCAGTTGTGCGCCACATGGGAATACGCCATCAACATGCAGTTTGAGCCGATGATGGTTTTTTTCCCCTCCCCGGTGGCACGGTTCGCGGTGGCATATTCACGGAAAATGTTGTCATTTCCGATTTCAAGCCAGCTCTGGCACTCCAAGTCGAACTTCTTGTCCTGGGGTGGAGTTCCCAGAACCGCCCCATGTCCGATGAAGTTCCGTTCCCCGATAATGGTGTTGCAGCCGATCAGGACCTGTGATTGAAGAACACAACCAGCGCCGATCCGCGCATTCCCTTCGATCCGGCAATACGGACCGATTTCGACATCATCAGCGATCTCCGCCCCGGTGGACAGGATGGCTGTTGGATGAATCTTTGCTCCCATAGTAATTATTCTCGATGGCTTTCAAATTCAATGGATGATTGCGGTGGACTTGCAGGGCTTGTTTCAGTGCCGCATCCATTCCGCCGGATGCTCGAGTGACCGCCAATCCGAAACCTGCTTCACATCTGAAAGAATCATTTTACCTGAGCTGGCGGTGAAAAGATATTCTATCCTTCCCGTGGGGTTCAACGTCAGGCGCCTGCAAACCCCAATCCACAAACCGTCATCTCCGGCATGCCCGGGGAACCACTACACAATCCGTCATTCCCGCGAAAGCGGGAATCCAGAAACAGTGGCGCGGACCCTTGATCCCCGCTTTCGCGAGGATGACAAAACTGAAAAGCAGGGATGACAGCGGGAGAGTGACGGCGACATAGAGAGGGATCGGGATAATCGAGGGAAGATGGGGATGGTTGGAGGAGGCTGTCCCTATGGGAGTTGGCATCATGGGTGACAATTTCGAACAGGCTGCTAAGCTGCCGCCGTTATGGAATTGACCGCCATCGAGAAGCTGTTCGGCACAGTTTTCTGCTTTGTCACCGGAGCCTGCATTGGCTCCTACCTGAATGTGTTCATTTACCGCTGGCCGCGTGGCATGTCCACCAACAGCCCGAGCCGTTCGATCTGCTTCTCCTGCGGAAATCCGATCCGCTGGCAGGATAACCTCCCGATCCTGAGCTGGTTCCTGCTCGGAGGCAAATGCCGCACCTGCAAAGCCACCTTCAGCATCCGTTATGCGCTGGTTGAATTGTTCACCGCCTGCCTGTTCGCACAAATCTTCCTTGTGTTCGGGCTGACCTTCGCGACCGGGGTCTATCTGCTGTGGGCCGCACTCATGGTGGCAGGCAGTTTCATCGACATCGATACCTGCCTCCTCCCGGACCGGATCACCCTGAGCGGGAGTGTGATCTTCCCCCTGCTGGTGCTGGTGCTGGATATGGCGGATGCCAGCGAGGGGCTGGTAGTGGGGGACTGGCGTGAGGCCTTTTTCGGGGCCTTTTTTGGAGCTGGATTCATTTATTTCATCCGATTTCTCGGGACAGCCGCATTCGGACGCGAAGCCATGGGCCTGGGTGATGTTAAACTGATGGCGATGAATGGCGCGTTGCTGGGGTGGTGGCGCTCGCTGTTTGTCATCATGGGCCTTGGACCGGTGCTGGCGCTGCTCACAGTTCTTCTGCTGCGCCTGCTCCAGCGCTTCAAAATCGAGCGATTTTCCGAAGTGCCATTTGGCCCCTTTCTGTGCCTGGCGAGTTATCTGTCGCTGTATTGGGCCGATGAAATGATCGAATGGTGGCTGGCGCTTCCCCCCGGGGCAACCGCATCCCTGGATCAACCCTGGAGATGGCTGGGATGGTAGACATTTCCATTCTGGTTCCGGTCTACAACGAAGGCGAAACCCTCGGGGAGACCCTGCGGCAGATTCAGGAAGTCTGCCAGTCGATGCACTCCCGGACCGAGGTGATTGTCATCGATGATGGCTCCACCGATTCCACCTCCCAGGTTGCGGTGATTGCGGGAACCATCCTGCTGCGGCATGAACGGAACCGTGGCTATGGAGCCTCATTGAAAACCGGCCTGCGTGAGGCTCGTGGCGAAATTATTGTCATCATCGATGCGGATCTGACTTACCCTCCCCAGCGCATCCCGGAACTGGTGGACCATCTCTCCAATGCCGATATGGCGGTCGGGGCACGCACCGGACGGCATGTCCATATCCCATGGCTGCGGCGCCCGGCCAAGTGGATCCTGCAGAAACTGGCGAACCGGGTCGCCGGACAGAAGATACCCGATCTCAATTCCGGGCTTAGAGCCTTTCGCAAAGCCCCGGCGCTCCGCTATATGCATCTCTTTCCGGATGGATTCTCTCTGACAACCACACTCACACTGGCATTCCTGTGCGATGGCCTGCGAGTGGAGTTTCTGCCGATCGACTATGCGCGCCGCAAGGGGAAATCGAAGATAAATCCGGTACGGGACACGATCAATTTCCTGGTGCTGATCATTCGTGTGGCCGCCTATTTTGAACCGCTCAAGGTGTTCCTGCCGGCTACGATGATTTCGGGGCTGATTTCCCTGTACCTGCTCGGTTATTACTTCTGGAAGGATGGCGGCGTGTCGGACACCGGGGTGCTGGCTTGCACAGTGACACTCCTGCTGTTCATGATGGGGATCCTGGCTGACCTGGTGGTTCGGAGGTCCCGTTCCTGATGAGGCGGGTTCGTCGCCTCCTGTATCATGGGTTTCTGTTCATCCTGATCCTCTGTACGACCGGGTGCGCATACAACCTGTATGCCAACCGCCGCATGAACCAGGAGGTGGTCCGGCTGCCACGCAACCCGGATTCGGTGGTGATTCGCGGGACTGAAGCGGTGACTCTTCCGGGGCAGGGGCCAAATGCCGCTCTGCTGGTCCATGGTTTTGTCGGCTCACGCATCGATTACAATGATCTGGGGGAGATACTGCAGGCCAGAGGATTGACTGTCCGGCTGATGCGCCTGCCCGGCCATGGAACCTTCCCGGTCGACCATGCCACCACCACACGCGAAGAGCTGATTCGTTCAGTTCAGGAGGAATACCTGGCTCTGAAGCACAGCCATCCCCAGGTGGCATTGGTCGGTTTCTCAATGGGAGGAGCCTTGTCGATTCAGACAGCCGCATCGATGCCGGTGGATCGGATGGTCCTCATTGCTCCCTATTTTGGAGTCACGCACCGTTGGTACTACATCCTGCCGGCGGAATTCTGGAACGGGATGCTTTCATGGATGATTCCTTATGTGGTGAAGAGCAATGCATTCACCTGTGTCAACATCGAGGAAGCCAAGGAAAAGCTGTTTTCCTACAAGGTGATCAGCACACGCGGGGCTGGGGAACTGATTCGACTGGGGAAAGAGACGCGGGATCCGGCAATTCTGGCACGGGTCACCTGTCCGGTTCTGGTGCTTCATTCCCATGGCGATCAGGCTGCTTCACCCTCACGCTCCGAGGAAGCTTTTGAAATGCTCGGTTCGAAAGATAAACGGTTCGTCTGGTATGAGCGTTCCAATCACCACATCCTGTGGGATTATGACAGGGAAGCAGCCAAACAGGAAATTGTCGATTTTCTGAGGCCTGTCTGGGATCAGTCAACAGAGGCCAGCGAAAGGAATCCGGAAAGTTCCAATGGATAGTCCACAGATACGGGTCGGCATCGGTTATGATGTCCATAAAATCCGCAAAGGCGGCCCGCTCCGACTGGGTGGAATCGATATTCCCGCTGAGATCGAACTCGAAGGCCACTCAGATGCCGATGTGCTGGTCCATGCCATCATCGATGCAATATTCGGTGCGGCTGGCCTTGGGGATATCGGCGATCATTTTCCACCTTCTGATCCAGCCTATCGCGGCATTGACAGCCTGATTCTGTTGCAGAATGCGAAAGAATCAGCCGCGGCAAAGGGGTTCCAGATCATCAATATCGACGCCACAGTGATTGCCGAGGCACCGCGTCTTGGCGCATATAAAAAGGCCATGGCGGTTCGGCTGTGCGAGGTGCTCGGCCTGGCGGAGGGGGCTGTCAACATCAAGGCAACCACCAATGAGACCATGGGGTTTGTGGGGCGGCAGGAAGGGCTGGCCGCGCTGGCTGTGGCCTTACTTCAGGTTCAGCAGAATGGATGAACGGTACCTTCGATTCCCCCGCTGGCTGGAGATCTGCGGCCTGCCTGAAAAAATCACATCGGAAGCAGGCATGTCCGGATGGGTGGTTTTTCGGCGTCTGGTCGAAGAAGATTTGAACCAGAATTTATTTCCCGATTGGGTCGAGCTCGAGAAGCACAAGCTGGCTCCTCTGTGCGCGCTGCCCGAGGCTGAGTTTGAGAGGGTGTGCCTCGAGCTGGGAGAAAAAGGATACTTGCGCCTTCGCCGGTATGGCCAGGCGAATCCGGTTTATCAGTACCGGATCGCGGAGCCGCTCCCTGTCCCCATTTCCATCGAGGAACTCCATTCCCGCCTGGAACAGGCCGCGTTGCCCACAAATCTCGAAGTTTGGCGATACTGGGAATCCGGGGAAGGCACCAGCAAATATGAAAAGATCCTTCGCTTGTACGAGGGGACATGCGGGCTTAAGATATCTGGCAGAATTGTAGAAGACCTGGTTGAACTGGCGGAACTCTACTCTCATGAGCAGCTCAAAGAAGGATTCGAAGCAGCCGTTAAGGAGGGAGTGACCACCCTGGCTTGGATTCGAAAATATCTGAAAAGGCTTAAAAAACATGAACGAATTCAGAAGGCTTGGGGACGACCCGGAGGTCTTGAACTTCCTGAGGGATATACAGTCCCTTCAGAAGAAAAAGCCGGGACCGACTGACGATGAAGAATGCCCGGTCTGTGATGGATACGGGTACATCATCACCGAGACGACAGTAAAAATCTGTGACTGCCTGAAACAGCGCCAGCAGGAACGCCGCCTGCGCAATGCCTGCATCCCTCTGCGCTATAAAAATAAGACTCTTGATTCCTTTAAAGCCGATATCGATACCCGCCGGCTGGCGGTGCGCCAGGTGCGGCGCTTCCTCCAGGAGTTTGACCAGTCGAATGAATGCCCGGGGCTGTTTCTGTATGGCGCTCCGGGAACCGGGAAAACCCACCTGTCGATCGGTGTCCTCAAGGAGTTGATTCAGAAAGGGCAATCAGGGCTGTTTTACAACATGGTGACCCTGGTGGATGATCTGCGCAAACAATCCAGCGGGAGCCTCGCACAGGATGAAGAGGAACGCCTCGCGCGGCTCAATCAGGCGGATGTGCTGGTTCTGGATGACTTGGGCGCCGGCCGGCTGACCGATTTTGTCCAGGAACGCATCTATGCGGTCATTGACCAGCGTTACTCCCAGAACCGTTGCCTGGTGGTGACCTCCAATCTCGGGCTTCGAAAACTCGAGGAACAGGTCACTTACCCGGTGCTGTCGCGTGTCCGTGGGATGTGCTTCACAGTCCATACCGGTGATCTGGATTACCGCAATCCGGATCTCACGCCACTTCCCAGAAAGGGAGATTCATCGAATCCCTGAGCTCCATGGGGGTTGTTGAATTCCCGCAGGTTGATCACCATCCGGTTTGTGGTATCAATGGTCCGGATTCCATCACAGAGGAGATAAGAGAATGAAAATCAAATGCATGATGCCGATACTCTGGCTGTGCCTGTCAGGCATGGCCTGTTTTCACTCTGCTGCCGAGGTGTATGTGCTGGTCAATGACCTGCCCGGTGCGGATCCCCGGGTGGGCAGGGCACTGCTGGAAACCCTCTCGGCAAACAATCAGGCAGCTCAAGCGATCACTCCACTCCAGCTGGTGGAATCCATGCCGGAAGCGGGCCAGGAAAACCTGCTGGTGCTGACCGATGCGGGGATTCTCCCTCTCGAGGCAGCTGCAGGGCTGGATGCCTATCTCGATGGCGGAGGCAGGCTGGTTGCCGCCGGAGGCACTCTGTTCCGGAATCCGATTGGCCGACTGGAAGGGAAATGGGTCACCCAGGCGGTTTATCAGGAGCAATGGTCGGAAATCCCTCTCGATCATCTGGTCGAGGATTTCAAATCTGCCGACTTGAATGCCTGGACCCGTTCCTCCAATGACCCGGGCCACCCATCGAGCGCCGCTCTCGAGAATGACCCGGGGAAGGGGAGTTGCCTCCATATCCAGATACGCGACCTGAATGGGTGGGAAACTCTCTATTCTCCCCCGCTTGCCGAACCCATGCCGGAGGGGCTGCGGTTTACAACCTTCTGGGCCAAAGGCGGACCCAAAACGGACCGGATGCTGTTTGAGTGGGAAGAAGCGGATGGCTCCCGCTGGATGGCGACTGTGACACTGACCCCCCAGTGGAAGCGTTATGTTCTGACTGAAAAGGATTTCCATTTTTGGGAAAGCATCCCGGCACGTTCGAAAACATCTTTGAATCTTCAGAATGTGAAAAAGTTCAATGTGGGTCTGGCCGCCACTCATACCGGAGGCCTCTGGGGTGACCATGATATCTGGATCACCGAAGTCGGAACCTGCAAGCCAGGCGACCTGCCGACTCTTGATTGGCATGTTTCCTTAAAACCGCGTGAGCCACTCTTTCCGGTGTATCATTCCTATGCCTGTGAGGATGTCGGCGAGATCATCCCTTGCAAACACCAGGGGATTCTCCCTTCGGATGCTCCTGCCTCTTTCAAACTGCCCGAATCGGTTCAGGCCTTTCATCCACGCCCTCAGTCCACCGGATATGGAAAGAACCGCACACACCGCTGGATTCCGCTCCTCGAAGCATTCTCCCCGAAAGGTGATTATCGAGGCACGCTTGCGGTTGTGCGTTTCACTCCGGAACTGAAGCAGATGTGGGCGGCCTATTCCATCGAATCTCCCGGCTTTTACCTCGATAAGGCAGTTCAGCAGCATCTTCACCTGCTGATTAAAAGAATGCTCAACCCGGCCTTCCTGTGGGAGGCGGGATCTTCCCGCTACACCAGTTTCCCGGATCAGGCCATTTCGATTGGAACTTGGGCTGTGGCTCCCTCGGAGAAACGAAAAGGAATCAAGGTTGCCGCTTCGATCCGAGAAGCCGAATCCGGCAAAGAGGTCTGGAAAGATGAGCATCAGCCCTCCTGGGACGAACCTTACATCCAGCTGCTGGATACAGTTCCCTTTGAAAAAGGGAAGGGGTACACCGTTCAGGTTCAGCTGCTCGATTCCTCTGGCCAGCCGATCGACAGCCTTTCACATCCGCTTCACATCTGGGCGAGCGATCCGAACCTTTCCCCGGTCACCATCCGCAAAGGGGACTTCTACATCGATGAAAAAGCCTGGATCCCGTATGGGGTGAATTACATGCCTTCATCGGGAATCGCGAGGGAAGAGTGGGAGCCATTCGAGCAGTGGCTTGGACCAAGGGGATACGATCCGGAAATCATCGAGCGTGACCTGGCGCGTGTCGCTGACCTGGGAATGAACATGGTCAGCGTGTTTCTCTATCATGATTCTCATGCCTTCGGGAATCTGATCGATTTCCTCCGTCTGTGTGAAAAGCATCATCTGCGGGTCAACCTGTCCCTCAGGCCGGGAACCCCGCTCGATTTCGAATGGGAGAAGGTCAGGCAGATGATCGAGGAAAACCGTCTGGCACAGGATCACAGCCTGTTCGCCTATGATCTGGCCTGGGAGCCGCACTTCGAGGGTGTCGAGGATCGTTCACGCTACACAAAAGAGTGGAACGAATGGATCCATAAGAAGCATGGCTCACTCGAAAACGCATTCAAAGCCTGGAATCACAAGGCAGAGCTGAAGGATGGCCAGGTGCCGGTGCCGCAAAGCCGCGAGTGGTATGAAAAAGGCCCCTGGGATGCCATGGCGCTGGATTATGGGGATTTCCTGAATGACCTGCTCGAACGCCACTACAGCCATGCGCGTGACCTGGTTCGCGGCATCGACCCCAATCATGCGGTCAGCTTCAGGATGCAGCACGCCGGAGATCCGACTTACTGGGGGCCGACCTGGATCCCGTATGATTTCCGTGGGGTCGCGCGCGGGGTCGATATTCTTGAACCTGAGGCTTATGGACGCATCGGCGACTGGGAGCAGGTGAAGGGCGGCATCTTTACCGTCGATTATGGGCGTGCCGTCGCACCGGAGCTGCCGGTGTTCTGGGCGGAAGCAGGCTACACCTCCTGGAATATGTCCACCATGGACAATCCCCCGAAAAATCTGGAAGTGGTGGCCTCGTTCTATCGGCATTTTCACCGCATGTTGATCGAATCCCACTCGAATGGGATCGCCTTCTGGTGGTTCCCTGGAGGTTTTCGGGCCAATGAGAACAGCGATTTCGGGATCCTGAATCCGGATGGCACTGACCGTCCGGTCACGAAAGTGATTCGGGAGATGGGTCCGCAGGTTGTCAATCTCGGAGCGCACCCCAGTCCGACTCGCTGGATCGAGGTCGATCTCAGGACCCGCCCTGGCGGCCTGGCTGGCGCTTACAACAGTGTGAAAGAAGAATACTGGAAGGCCATCGAAGCCGGCGAGCGGGTTGGGCTGAAGCTGGTGGGAGACAGCACAGCCCATGGCTCGAGATGAACACCGAGCGATCAGAGTG
>WBZO01001686.1_pt1 | contig 30723 bp, 29 predicted proteins | sample 5204261 | NCBI WGS metagenome assembly WBZO01 (sample SAMN12412400, study PRJNA552823) | activated sludge metagenome | isolation source: activated sludge from anammox sidestream of wastewater treatment plant... | place: USA: North Carolina | collected 2017-09
TACGGCAATTCACTCACCATTACTACATCTTGGACGTAACCACACGTACCCCACGCCCCAGCCCCCTACACCACCCCTATCCCCGCCCGGGGGGATTCAATGTGACATCCGCCCGCCAGTTTTTTCTGGGTAGGTGAAGCATAGCGTGTGAAATGTGACGCGCGCACATTCAAGCACGTACCACACAAATGTGCGGTAGGGGCGAATGAATATTCGCCCACATCATTCACAACCAGCACAATTATGTCTTATTTTACATCATGGTTGTTTCTTCTTACCACACCACCTACGCCCCCTACGGCTCTGTGCTTTCCAGCACAGGCACGGGACAGCGCACCGGCTACAGTTAACACGTTCCGTACAAACCAACGATGGGTAGACCAACATGATAAAATCTGCAGCTCTTGTCCAAAGCGTACTGTTCGGACTGATAGTAAGCGGTAATCCAGGGGATGCTTTGGCGGGTAGTAGTGAACCTAAAGAAATAGGGTATGTCACTGTACTGTTTCAGGATGAACAAGTAAATTTAGGTTTGGACCTTGATAGGGTAGGGATTGTCCGGAAGATAACGGTGGACGGCTATCCAGTTACAGACTCAATGCTTGCCGGGCAAGTCGAACGCAAGAGTTCACTGAAGATGATGAGCGGACAGACGCTGTCCTTTGACAAGGTGTGGTTTACCAACGACTCAATTCAACAAACCCTAGTCTTTGAGCTGTACACTGACTTTCACCGGATGGTTACATATCACTTTTACAATAACGGGATTCCGGCGGACCTTGTTGCGAAAATTGAACTGCATGATGCGAAAGGTGAATTAGTATCGGAATCTCAGAAATTGCATGACATTGGCGGCTTTATTGAGCAGGCAGATAGGATTCATTCGTCCTACTTTGCTACAGATAAGAAGCTCAGGCTGGGTGATACTAAGCAGAAGGCAGTCGGGGTTTATGGTGCACCTGATTCGTCAGCAATAGTACATGAAGGTGAGCAACTTGAATGGGACTTTGCCGGGAGCTTTCATGCTGATATGGATGCCCAGCATCACAATAAACCAATTGCAGAAAACAGCTACGGATATCATGTAGTAATGTATTTTATCAAGGAGAGGCTTGTGGGCATGATCCTGGTTAATTATGTCCCTTAATCATATCAGGTTGACCGATATCGTGAATATATTATTGAAAGGGGCTCTGATTGCTGTTTATTGGCTGATACAGTATGGTGCCCAGTATAATTGTAATCATATTGAGTGAGTGAAAAACGAAGAGAGTCTGGAGTATTTGATGACGAGATTGAAAGGTCACGTATAGGAACGCAGGACGAAGGAAGAATCGTTACGCTGGGTACTCGTGAACTTGATAATGATGCAGATCGGTTCTCCCGCTGGAGACATTCATAGAAGCATTGGTGTCTGATGAGCAAAAATGGTGATATAGTTCTGGTGGTGGGAGTGGAGTGGGGTAAATAAATCTGACCAGTCTTAAGTTGAGACATCTGTCTCAACGATAAGAATGGTCAGAATAATCGACCCTGCTCACTTGGAGACAGGTAATTGCTTCTAAACCGTCACTGTATCAAGCCCGAAACCGTTAACCCAATGGGTAATCCTGTTAATATCGGTATCTACCCGGAACGCTGCCTGCAGCCACATCTCAGGCGGTACCGGCGTAATGGTTACAATGAGTATGCTCATGATTGCTGCACCCGAACGGAATTACAGCAGTCAGACGGTACTGTCAGCAGAGGGTTAAACGAAAGAAATATCGGTTAGCGCCATTCTGAGTAGCGAATTGTCTAACATCCTAATTGTTGAATACAAACAAGTACAGATGGTTTCGTGACAGTTTGGTGCATAAAGAAAAAAGGGTACGCTATCGTACCCTTCCTTCATTTTATGATCGTTGAAATGAGAATCTGAGCACTGTACAATCTGTTAGATTGCCTTTGTCCCGTCAGCCTCGAAGTTGATGATGATATCAAACTTGCTTTTAATGAAATCGGCGGTAACCGGACCCGTATTCATTGTACCGTATGAAATTCGGAAACAGAATTTGGGGCGTTCCAGAATTAGGCGGGCTGCGGAATTGGCGTCAGGAGTTACAGCAATATTCATTGGTGCGGCACCTTCGGACGCCAGAACATCGCGTAGCGCCACATTGGAGACAGAGGCTATCTCGTACACCTTGTTATCCTGATAAATCGGATCAAAGACAAGATGCACCTTGATGAAGGAGAGTTTCTGTTCGGCAAGGGTACCCGCAGTAAATACCGGGTTGTTGAGGTTGGTGATGATACCTGCGATTGATTTTATCGTGGCGCCCTTAAACTTATCCTTATTGTCGATATAGTCCTGGTTGGTACTCAGGTCCACACAATCTTCGCTGACATTGGGAAGCGACGGCTTGTCCGATGCCGGGTTGATGGTTACCGTAATCGGGACATTAATGGTTGTTGCATCGGCAAGCAAGTCACAGCCATTAATGAACAGCGGAGCTGATATAACGGCAATCAGGACAGCAAGTACACGGAGTATGTTGATTCGGCGCATTATTGTGCCTTGGAGTGTGAAGAAATCCGAAGTAATTTATTCAAAGATACAATAAACTATGACGGATTCAACGCTAGCCCCTGTGTACCAGGCTCCGGTGGGGTATTGGGTTTCTTTTGAGCGCTGGAATGGATTTTTTGGCGCAGTGCGTCAACATCCTTTATCATTGGCGGGAGTTCGCCTCCGGAAATCAGGACGTCAAGTTCGTCGGTATCCAGGACTTCGCGCTCGATGAGTGCTTTCGACAGTGTATGAAGCAGTTCCAGGTTGTTACGCATTAGTTCTTCAGCTTGGTGTTCGGCATCGATAATAATCCGCCGGATCTCGGCATCAATTGTGCGGGCCGTCTCTTCGCTATGATCCCTGGGCTGAGAAATCTCACGTCCGAGGAACACCTCATCGTGCTGGGCAGCATAGCGTACCGGGCCAACAACCTCGCTCATACCAAACTCGCACACCATCTTGCGGGCGATCGCTGTGGCCCGTTCCAGATCATTTGATGCGCCGGTATTCAGTTGGCCAAATACCACCTTCTCGGCAGCGCGTCCGGCAAGCAGAACTACCAGACGGGACGTAAGCTGGTCAAGACTCATGGTATGCATTTCTTCGTTCGGCAGGTAACTGGTTACCCCCAGGGCCCGGCCGCGTGGGATAATGGTAACCTTGTGAACCGAGTCACTGTGTGGCATGAGTTTGCCTGCCAGGGCATGGCCAATTTCATGGTAGGCTGTGGTTTCTTTTTCCTTTTCGCTCATCACCATGCTCTTGCGCTCCACGCCCATCAGCACCTTGTCCTTAGCGTTTTCAAAATCCCACATGGTTACTTCCTGGCTGTTTCTTCGTGCAGCGAGCAGGGCAGCTTCGTTTACCAGGTTGGCTAGATCGGCACCGCTCATACCGGGGGTACCCTTGGCGATGACTTCCAGATCCACATCCTTGGCAACCGGGAGTTTGCGCACGTGGACCGTAAGGATTCCTTTCCGACCGTTAACATCAGGCCTGTCCACAACAACTTGCCGGTCGAATCTTCCCGGACGGAGCAGGGCAGGGTCAAGTACATCCGGACGGTTGGTGGCAGCAATGATGATTACACCACTGTTCTGTTCAAAGCCGTCCATTTCAACCAGGAGCTGATTCAGTGTTTGTTCACGTTCGTCATGGCCCCCTCCCAGCCCTGCACCCCGCTGACGTCCAACGGCATCAATTTCGTCGATAAAAACAATACAGGGCGAATGTTTCTTGGCTTGTTCAAACAGGTCCCGAACACGACTGGCTCCAACGCCTACAAACATCTCAACAAAGTCGGCACCGCTGATGCTAAAAAAGGGTACGCCTGCTTCACCGGCAACGGCGCGGGCAAGGAGAGTTTTGCCGGTTCCGGGAGGGCCTAGCAGCAGTACGCCGCGCGGAATTTTACCGCCAAGACGGGTAAATTTTGTGGGATCTCTCAGGAAGTCAATTATTTCTTTCAGTTCTTCCTTTGCTTCTTCAGCACCGGCTACATCTTGGAAATTAACCTTTGTCTGTCCTTCTGACAACATCCGGGCTCTGCTTTTTCCAAACGAGAATATGCCCTTGGTTCCATTGCCCCCAACCTGAACACGTCGCGAAATAAACAGGAAGGCACCGAGAAGAATAATCCACGGCAGGAACTGGATTACCGACATCCACCAGGGGGCATCGGCACTCTCGTACGTCCAGTTAATACCATTTTCCCGCCAGAAACTTTCTGTCTGCGAATCCACGACACCAAGTTTGGTGCGTATAGCTTTTACGTTTGGGATTGCCTTTCCGTCACGTTCAATGGTTATTGGCTTCTCGAGCTCGGCGTGGAAGTCAAAGTCGTTGAGTTGAGACTTCGTGATTCGGGCAAACTTTACGTTACCACTCTTGACGGTATTCAGGTACTCATTGTACGTTAACGGCCACTCATTATGCTGAGTGCCGGTCATCATAAGGCCAACAACGATAAGGCTTACCAGGATTGCAACCCAAATCAGTACGTTGCGTAAAACACGGCTTAAGGTAAGTTCACTGTTCTCGTCGTCGTTAGGGCGTTGCGTTGGGGGCATAATTCAGTCGTAAGAATAAGAAAGCGAAGTTAGTCAGATTCAAAATACGGTGCTATACGACGTATCTACTCGGTTGTTCATGTATTGGGGGGGGCATTGTCATCGGCAAGCGTCCACACTCCAGGGAGCTGACGTCCGTACCCGGCATAATCCAAACCATACCCCACCACAAAGTCCCTTCCGATTTCCTTGCCAACAAAGTCAATCGATATATCGTTGGCGTGTACGGCAGGCTTGCTAAGGAAGGCGGCGATCGAGATACTTGCCGGTTCCTGACTCGAGAGCCGCTTAATGAGCTCACGGATGGTATTCCCGGAGTCAACAATATCTTCAACGATGATGATGTGTTTGCCACGCATGTCGGGGAGACTGTCTTCTACGGTAACAATACCTGTAGAGGTCAGGTTGTTGTGGTAGCTGCTGGCCCGTAATGTTTCAACCTGAACCATCAGGGATAGGTGCCGCATAAGGTCAACCGCAAACGGCATAGCCCCTTTCAGAATGACCAACAGGCTTACTTCCTTACCCTGGAAGGTCTGATTGATCGTGGCTGCAATGCGTTGAACTATTCGTTGTACCTCCTCGGGGGGGATAAGGGGCTTAAATGTTTTGTCAACAACTCTGATACGGTCTGTTTCCTGACGGATCATAGGTATGTAAAAATAGTTATGGATTGATCGGTAGGGTGTACTCGCGTTCGTTCGGCCGGACGTACTCCGCATATCCAGAGCAGGCCTTCAGCGTCTGCAATGACGTGGACGTACGGTTTCTGCGAGCTGGGTACATGTGCATTCGTAAGTAAGTCCGATACGAGTACCGACGTGTTCTTTGCGAACGGAACCATACGGTCGCCATGTTTCCAGGTGCGCCAAACCAAGGGGAATACGATTGCGTTGCTATTAACATACGCAATATTCGGGTTTGGGGTAATGGTAACCTTGCAATGGTTTTTTGTCTCTACCAGCAGCGTTCTCTTTCCAAGAACATATTCGCCGTCGGCAGTTATCGTTACCACCGTTTCATGGTGCTGAATATTCTTAGAAAATGTGAGGTGGTCCCGGTCGCGCCAAACCGTATGCATGTCTGAAATTTCAACACTGTGTCCGGGTTCTGCCGCAACCAGGCCCCACACCCGCTGTATGGTTGAATACCCGGGCAAATTACCCGTGAGAGTTGCAATCACTGCCCTGAATACTTCATGGGTTTGCGCCTGTCCCAACGCCTCGGTCATTACTATTGGGATGCGGTAGGTGTTGTCATCAACAACTATTTTGCTGACAAGATCATGTGTTGTTCGTTGTACAATTTCGTTTGCTTCGCGCAGGAGCCCTGCCGATCGTGAGATGCGGGTGCAGATATCTGATCCAAACACGCTGGTAAGAGCAGGAATTAGGGTGTGACGAATCTCATTGCGCAGGAACTGTCGGTTGGTATTGGACGAATCGGTTCGCCACTGCAGGGTGTTGCTAATGGCATACTGCTGAATCTCTGTTTTAAGTACTCCGTGGAGCGGACGAACAAGGAGTACATGGTTAGTCAGGTCTCTGACCGGTGCGTGTGATGCCAGTCCATGAATTCCGCTCCCGCGGGCAAGGTGCAGCAGGAACGATTCAGCGGCATCGTTAGCGTGATGAGCAACTGCCACTGCACGGGCACCGGTTTGGCGGGCAACGTGTATCAAATAATCATAACGAAGTTTACGTGCAGCCGCTTCAATACCGGAACCGGTCTGCTGTGCCTGAAGCAGGACGTTGAGTGTTGTTGAATATATCGGAAGGCCATGGGCGTGGGCTATGTTTCTAACGAACTGTTCATCGGCATCTGATTCCGGGCCTCGCAGACCATGGTTTACGTGGGCTACAATCAACGTCAGCGAAAGCGTCGTGCGTAGCGACAGGAGAACGTGCAGCAACGTGATGCTATCCAGTCCGCCACTGACTGCAACCACGATGGTGCTGTTGATAAGTTTATTATCGCGGATAACGCTGGCGGCCGAACTTTCCAGATTAGTCACAACGTACATTCTCCGAATCTTCAGCATACCGGTGCAGTCGTTCCGAGATTTCGGAGTAAGATTCCATCCTGACAACATCCTGGCGAACCTGTGCGTTAAAGGGCAGACCTTTAAGGTAGCCGCTGTAATGTTTCCGGAATTCGTGAATGGCACGTCGTTCAGGCTTGTGCAGCAGCTCCAGCGACAAGTGTTCCAGGCATACCTGAATTCGCGCTTGTACCGTGCTCTCGGGTGCGGGCGTACCCAGCAAAGCTTGCCTGGCCTCGGCAAACACGAACGGATTACCAATGGCGGCCCGTCCAATCATGACGGCATCAGCGTTGGTCTCGGCAAATGCCCGGACTACATCATCGGCGGTTTTAACATCGCCGTTAAGAATAACGGGGATCGACAGCACTTCCTTGATCCGGGGTATCCAGCTCCAGTCAGCCTCACCGGTGTGCCCCATATCGCGCGTTCTGCAGTGAACGGTTAGCGCAGCCGCACCCGCATCCTGCAGGCGTCGGGCAACGTCAAGGATGACAATGCTGTCTTTCGACCATCCGAGGCGGGTTTTGACCGTTACCGGCATATTAACGCTTTTTACGATCTCGCGTGTTAGCATTTCCATTTGCTGCGGGTCTTTTAGTAAGGCGGCACCGGCGTTCCTGGCAACAACATTTTTAACCCAGCAGCCGTAGTTGATATCGATAAAATCCGGTTCGAATTCCTCGGCCTTTCGTGCGGCCGATGTCATAACGTCAACTTCGCCACCAAAAATCTGAATTGCCACCGGGCGTTCCTCGGCAGCCAGCTGTAGTTTTTCAAGGGAGCGGCGCGCATCACGGATAAGACCATCGCTGGATATGAACTCGGTATAAACGATGTCGGCACCAAAGCGTTTGCAGATCAACCTAAACGGCAGGTCGGTAACATCTTCCATTGGGGCCAGCAAAACACCTTGATTTACGGTTATGGTACCTATGTTCATTGTACAAAACTAAATTTGTTAGTAATGGAACAACCACTTCGAATTCTCATGGTCCCCCAGGCACCCTATTCAATGGCGAGCGGGGGAATGGAGGTTACTCAGGACAGAGTTGCCGAGTCACTTGAAAAAGCCGGAGTTTACGTTGAAAAGCTTGATTACTGGAATCCCAAACTTACGGCTAACGTGGCTCATGTGTTTGGAAGTGAGCTTGGCGTGGCCCACATTGTCAGCAAGTTATACGGACTCGGCATTCCGGTTGTAACCACGGCAATGTTTACCCCCATCCATCCACTGTGGTTGTATAAAGTTGCCTGGGCCATTCCGCTCCTACGAACAAAGTCAACCATGAGCGTCAGGCGTGAACTTCTTCAGAAAAGCTCCGCGGTCGTTGCAATCTCACCGGTGGAAGTTGAACTGCTACAACAGTTTATTGGGTTGCCGGCCGACGTGATTCACATGGTTCCGAATGCAGTGAGTCCGCAGTTTTTTACGACAACAGCAGACGAGTTCAGACGGCGTACCGGCATCATGTCAGACAATATTGTACTGTGTGTGGGCACTATCGAACCACGGAAAAATCAGCTGCGAGTGATAGAGGCTGTAAGGGGCTTGGGCGCTGAACTTGTATTTATTGGAAATCCGGGCGTTGAATATTACGGTAAACAAAAGGAGTTTTTTGATGCATTTGAACGCGAAGTAAAGGCCAACAATTCCATTCACTGGTTCAGAACAACACCGCATACTGACCCCTTCCTGGCCAGCGCCTTTGCTGCAGCCAAGGTTCACGTGCTTGCCAGCGTTGTTGAAGCGCATGGCATGGTAACGATCGAAGCCGCAGCCGCGGGGGCAAATGTTGTAGTCAGTGATATTCCAACGCAGCGGACGCTGTACGGCGACACTGTTGACTATGCTAAGCCTACCAGCATTGGCGAGCTACGGGCGGCAATTGTTCGGCAGCTTTCTGCCCCTCGGGGATCGCAAACAATCCCGTCGTTCCTTTTAAATGACTGGGACGAGGTAGCCCGATTGCTTATCAATATTTATCAGCGTGTAGTACGTAAACATTGAAACTTTTCCCCCGCAGTGTTGTTTGGTAGAGTGAAGTACTTCAACATTACTCAACCATCAAAAATTTTACTAAAGGGTAGTTTATGTTTAAGTGTATGTTGCTCGGTGGCATCATGCTGGGATGCTCTGTACTTGCTGGTGCCAGCACGCATGAGGGTGAAAATGAACCAGTGGCTATGAATATCCCATCGGGGATTGATACACTCCCGCCCGTTCTATCGTATGAATACCTTGGCTGCGGCGTTTATGAATTTACCGCAGTAGATGACCGGAATTCACCGAACCCGCCTCGCGTTCCACCTCTGCCAATGGATCAGGTAGAACGTGGTATTGCATCAGTATCGCTTCAGGGCACTCTGTCATCCGTAAACACAAAATTAACATTGGTTACGGACCAGTATTTCCCCCGTGAGACGCCATACCACCGTTTCGTATTCCGGATTGAACCGGCTGACAAATCAAAGCCCGCATGGGCATACGTTTACGTTACCGACTATAGTGGAAATCAAGCCGTACAGCTCCTCACGATGGGTCCGACCATGCCCCTGTGGCAGCCACAGAGTGTTGAATCCACGGCCCGGGTAGGGAAGTCGTCTGCATCATTGGTCACCCTTAAGAATTCCTCGTCCGAGGTGCAGACGGTTACAAACATCGCAGTTACCGGAAGCGCAGTGTTTACGGTTGCATCAGGTGGTTTACCGCTGCCAACCACGATTGCTCCGGGGCAGACACGTACGGTTGAGATAGCATTTTCACCGACGGACCCCTCAAGCACCCCCGAGCGGGCAGTTCTTTCGGTAACTACCGACTGTGGAAGTTTTACTGTTCCGCTGTCCGGACAGAGCCTGTACGCTGATCTTCAAACTGAGGACTGGGATGCAGGGACGGTTCTGCAGCAGCAGCGAATTTGTAAGGATGGTGGTTTTAGTATTGAGAACCGCGGTTCGGCACCTGCAACCATAACCGGCTTTACATCGTCCGATCCCGATGTTGCAATCACATCATCAATATCTGCATCAAACCCGTATGTGCTTCCGCCGAGTGATTCCGTGTTGGTAACGGATCTGTGCTACCAGGGAAACCAGGTGGGACCTTTTACAGCCACTGTAACGGTACTCAGCGATGCAGAAGCCGGCGATTTCATTTGTCAGGTTGTAGCCAACAGTGTAATATCGGAGGTTGCCAGTGAACCTGTGACGAAACAGTGGGCATGGTACAATCCGTCAACAGAAAGTATTATGCTCCGAGAAAATCAAGAAGCATACATTGTGGATATTCATGGGACGGTTGTTGGTGAATTTCCTGAAGACTCATCCAGGTTTTCGGCTGCAGGCTTAGCATCGGGTGTTTACTTGGTTGCATTTCGCAACGGTACACCTGCCGTTACTGTACGAATTGTCCGTTAGTTACCTGTTCTGACACATCGGTACCATGTTGCTTCCTCCCCATTAAACATCGTACTGAGGTGCCGTTTGGTAACATTGTGTATGCCTGAGCCCCTTCCCAAGGAGTTCTATCTTCAGAACACCGAATACGTTGCCCGTCAGCTCATAGGATGCATCCTATCTGTCCCGGGCTATCATGTGCGCCTCACTGAAACCGAAGCATATCTACCGGCCAACGATGCGGCCTGCCATGCCTCGCGGGGAATAACCAGGCGGAACGCACCGATGTTTAACGACGGCGGCATTCTATACCTGTATCTGATTTATGGTCTGCATTGGTGTTGCAATATTGTCACCGAGCCTGCCGGACTTGGTGCGGCAGTTCTGTTGCGTGCAGGAATTGTTGGCACAACACTGGCTGACCTGGTACCGGGGCCTGGTGCGGCCACGCGGCTGATATCCGGGCCCGGACGGCTTACCCGACACCTACGGCTGGACGGACGGCAGAATTGTGTATCCGTACTTGGATCAGCGGGTTTTTCAGTACAGCGCGATATTCATACCGACACGTATCAGCAGCACATTCAGGCTACGCCGCGCATTGGTATTACGCATGGACGTGAGCACTTGCTGCGGTTTGTGGTTGACGGTTCATGACAGATCGGAGGCGGAGCAGGTAGCCGAAACTGGCAAGGAACAGTCCAACTACGTAGCCGATCCAAATCCCTTGCGCTCCAAGGTTGAGAACAAAGGTGCACACATACCCCACCGGAATTGAGATAACAAGGTATCCAACCGTGGCGATCATGGCGGGCACCCGGATATCATTGTACCCACGGAGTATGCCCATGCTTACCACCTGAAGTCCGTCGAACACCGAAAACACTGCGCAGAACAGCAGTAATCTGGCCGTAAGATCAATAACAGCATCATCGTTTACAAACAGATGTGGCAGCTGATGGCGCAGCAGAAGATAGGCAACGGCAGAACAGGCCATATACACGGTTACAAGTCCCAGAGCCACGACCGATGTTAGACGAGCGTCGGTCGGACGCGAATTGCCAAGGAAATTGCTGACCCTGATTGTTGCTGCGCTGCCTAAGCCAAGGGCAACCATAAATGTTGTTGATGCAAGGTTCATGGCAATCTGATGAGCAGCCACAGCAGTAGCACTTATCCTTCCGAGCATAAACACGCCGGACGTGAACGCAAGAACTTCAACCAGGATCTGAACGCCAATGCCTAATCCGTTGCTCAAACACTCCAGAAGCGCCTTCCGTTGTGTAGCCCAGCCCACCTTCTGGTGTGCGGCACTGCGCAACTGTTTAAAAAACGGCATCGTGATAAACAGTGCAATAGCGGCAAAGGCGGCAAGCCCTCTGGCAAGGAAGGTTGCAAACCCCGCACCCTCGGCACCCATTTCGGGCATCCCAAGTTCTCCGTAAATAAACACCCAGTTAAGGAAAATGTTGATGACATTGGTAGCAACATTTATGATCATTGATACGCGTGTATTTGCCATTGCCTCGGCGGTCTGCTTAAAACAGCCAAAAACGATTCTGAAAAACACAGAGGCAATTATCCATCGGAAGTACGGTACTGCCTGGGCTGTGACGTCGGCCGAAGCACCAAGCAGATCCAGACGTGTACTGAATACCAGCAACAATCCCGTGAGGATAATGGTGATAGCAATGCTGGAGATGGTGCCCATGCGGACGTATAATGCTACGTCGGCCATTGATCGGCGTCCGTACGCCTCGCCGGCCAGCGGTGTGATTGCCACGGTGAACCCAACGGCAAACAGCATTGCGATTGCCGAAACAGCGCCTGCGAGTGAAACACCGGCAAGCGGTACTGCCCCAAGAGGGCCTACCATGATGGCGTCAGACACCATCACCAGCATATCGCTCACCTGCGAAGCCGCTACCGGCAGTGCCAGCGAGAGTAGGGGGCGAATATGTGATTTTGTGCTCTTCATGAAAAGTTCGTTCGAAACCGCAGAGTCATGTTAACTTTGTTGTGCAGGCAGGAATCTCTGATGGTCAGGAACGTCCTGCACACACGTCAAGAACACTATATTACCAGCATGGCTCTCTTCGGCTTTTTTTCTAACGACGTTGGCATCGACATCGGGACGGCCAACACCCTTATCTGGCAAAAAGGTAAGGGGATTGTACTTAACGAACCCTCAATCGTATCGTTTGACCGTAGCTCGAGGCAAATAATCGCGATCGGACATGAGGCGCAGGAAATGGTTGGGAAAACTCACCGCGATATCCGTATCGTTCGTCCATTAAAAGACGGTGTGATTACCGACTTCGAAATTGCCGAAGGCATGCTGCGCGCCTTCATCCGCAAAACCAGTGCCAACTGGCAGCCTGCACGGAAAATGGTCATTTGTGTGCCAAGCGGTATTACCGAGGTGGAAAAACGGGCGGTGCGCGATAGTGCCGAACATGCAGGCGCAAAGGAAGTACACTTGATTGCAGAGCCAATGGCAGCAGCCATTGGCGTAAACCTGGATGTTCACGAGCCTAAGGGCAACATGATTGTTGACATTGGAGGTGGTACCACCGAAATCGCCATCATCGCCCTGTCTGGTATTGTTGAAGACGAGAGTATTAGAATTGCAGGCGACGAGCTGACGGCTGCCGTGGTGAACTGGTTTAAACGTCACCACAGTTTGCTTATCGGTGACAGGACTGCCGAGCTGATCAAGGTAAACGTGGGAAGCGCCTGGCCGCTGCAACAGGAGCTTGAGATTGAAGTCAAAGGTCGCGACATGATCAGTGGTATTCCCAAAAGCATCGTGGTCAGCAGTGAAGAAATTCGGGAAACCCTTAACGAGAATGTTACCGTCATTGTAGAAGCTGTTCTGAACTTGCTGGACAGAACACCACCCGAGCTGGCTGCCGATATCTACGACAGAGGAATTATTCTTACCGGTGGCGGTGCCTTGTTAAAGGGCTTCGATGAACGTTTGCGCCGCGAAACAAATCTGCCGGTATTGGTTGCCGAAGACCCACTGACGGCCGTTGTCCGTGGTACTGGTAAGGTACTCGAAGATTTAACCTCGTATTCATCGGCTCTGTTAAAAAGTAAGCGACATTAATGCGTCGGTTTGTCGACTTTGTTGTTCGTTATAAGAACTACATCACCCTGACAGCCCTGGTGGTGATGAGCTTTTCACTGATGAGCATTGGATCGCTCTCACAGCTTGGGGGCTTTCGCGCCGTCATCGTTGGCTCAATGGGATGGATTCAGTCAATGTTCGCCTGGGTTCCCAACCCGATTGCACTGAAAAGCGAGAATACAGCCCTGAGAGAGTTAAACTTGCAGCTCAGTATCGAGAGCTCGCGGTTCCGGCAGGCAATGGTTGAAAACACGTCACTCCGAAACATGCTGGAGCTGCCTGCCTACACCGATGATAAGCTGATTGCCGCTGATGTGGTAGGAAAAACAACCGTTGAACTGCGCAGTTACGCAACCATCAACCGCGGCAGGGCCGAAGGTGTTAAGGAGGGACAGCCCGTTATTACCGATGCCGGACTGGTAGGGAATGTTGTTGGTGTGTCGGAACATTATGCCGTGATCCAGTTGCTGCTGAATCGCGATACCAGAATCAGCAGTAAGGTGTATCGCAGCAATGTGGATGGTTTGCTCACGTGGCAAGGGGATGAATACCTGGTGTTGCGTGATGTGCCACTGGCGTTTGATGTAAAGGAGGGCGACGAGGTGGTTACATCGTCATACTCCGTCCTCTTTCCGCCCAATATCATTATCGGAACCATCCAGCATGTTGGGAAGGAAGCAAATTCGCTCTTCCTGAATATTCAGGTTAAACCTGCTGTCAACTTTGGAACGCTGGAGCAGGTGTTTGTGGTTGACAGGTTGCCAAGTTCAGAAAGGTTACTTCTTGAAGATAGTATTATAACTGAACATGTTTCCAAGGAAGGTTCGAGGTAGGTGTATGATGCAGGAGAGGCTGTGACGGCAGGAACACATCAACGGAACATAATGGCAAGTCCTGCCATGCGCGGTCTGTTGTACGCCACCGTAGCCCTGGTGCTGACGGTGATCCATGTTGTTTTTCTGGGCTTTGTTGCCTTTGGCATCGTGACCCCGGACCTGCTGATGATTCTTGTGGTGTGGATTGCCCTTGAAGAAGGACAGTTCACTGCCACCATCGCCGGCTTTGCTATTGGCTTACTCTACGACGCTGCCGGTGCCGACGTGCTGGGGTCGAACGCACTGGCAAAAACTGCCGCCGGTTTCGCGGCAGGCTACTTCTACCGTCCGGGTATGGGCCGCACCACCATTGGCAGCTACCGCTTTCTGCTCATAGTTTTTGCTGCCGGCCTGGTCCATAACCTGCTCTACTTTACGCTCTACGTGCAGCCCATGCAGGTAAGTTTCTGGCAGTTCGTGATCACCTTTGGCTTTGCCACTACCTTCTATACCACGGTTGTAGCCGTCTTCCCCATGCTATACGTAAACAGAAAAAAGGAATGGTAGGGGGCTTGGGCTGGGCTTGGACAACCACCCTGTGGATAACTGATGAAAACGTTTTTTCGGCTTTTTGCGCTGAATCTAACCCGATATTCCGAAATTGTAGGTCATGTATCTAAGTAAACTTGAAATGGTTGGCTTCAAGAGCTTTGGCTTGAAGACCGAACTGTCATTTAACGATGGCGTTACAGCGATTGTTGGACCAAACGGGTGTGGCAAAACCAATATCGTGGACGCTATCCGTTGGGTGCTGGGAGAGCAAAAAACAAGTATGCTCCGGGCCGATAACATGGAGCAGGTCATCTTTAACGGTTCCAAGGCGCGCAAGCCATTGGGCATGGCTGAAGTAAGCCTTACGATTGAAAATAACAAGCAGGTTCTGCCAACGGAGTATTCACAGGTCGTCATTACACGTCGCCTCTTCAGAAGCGGTGAAAGTCAGTATTTACTGAACCGTACGGTCTGCCGGCTGAAAGACATCGTAGAATTGTTTATGGATACCGGTGTGGGCGCCAACGCCTACTCGGTGATCGAGCTGAAGATGATAGAAACAATTCTCAGTGATAAAGCAGATGAGCGTCGACATTTATTTGAAGAGGCTGCCGGGGTAACCAAGTACAAGGTTCGGCGCAAGGAAGCACAACGTAAACTTGAAGCAGCACAGCGTGATATCGCGCGGGTGCAGGACATTGTGCGGGAAGTGCAAAAAACTGTTAACTCCCTTGGACGCCAGGCCGAAAAAGCACGGCAGCATCAGGAGATCTCGGGTACACTCAGGCAACTGGAGCATGATTTGTTTTTGTACGAACTGTTTAGCCTGCGTAGCGAGCATGCGGTTGTTACTGCATCGCTGGAACAGCTTCTGGGCCGGCAACAGGAATCAGCATTGTCACTGACAAATTCCGAGGCAGCGTTGATGGAAGCCGAAACGCGGCACGGTGCTGCGGAAGAATCTGCACGGCAGGCTATGCAACGTGAAGGCGATCTGAAAACATACCACGGTACCATTAGTGGTGAGCTCTCGGTGTGCCGTGAGCGCATCACTGCCGCCGAACGGTCAGTAGCCCGTCTTGCCCGTGAACATGATGTAAGCACCGGCGAGCAGTCAACAACGAGTGAGCAACTCCACCACGTTCTTTCGCAGGCTGCAGCGGCTGAAGGTCAATTGCGCGACGCACGAAATCAAAAGGATGAAAAACAGAACATTGTCGATAGTGCACTGTATACCGTGCAAGAGGCCAGACGAGCAGTTGCTGAAATCCGGGCGCGTGAACAAAACCTTCAACGTGAAACCGGGGCTGCCAAGCGCGAACACGACGTTTTAAAAGTACGGTACGAAAACAGCAGCCGCCGTCGGCACGAACTACGTGCCATGGCAGAACGACATCATGCACGAATTGCTGAGATAACTGCCGTTGCTTCTGAACAGGGAAGGTTGCTGCCTGACCTGCAACATGCTTTAGAAGCAGCAGAGAAGCAACTGAAGCAGGCGCACAGCCGGCGTGATGAGTTGCAAACTAAACAAGATGAAATTCAGGTTTCATTAGATACACTCCGTGCCGACAAAGCCCATACCCAGGCTTCGCTTGAGTTTCTTGTGGGCCTGGTTGATACCGCCGAAAGCTCCGGCTTCCTGCTGAAAACCCAGGAGTGGAAGCCCAGTACCGACAAAATCACACTGGCGGAAGCATTGAATACAGCCGATGAACACCGTGTAGCCATCGAAGCAGCGCTGGGTGATGCGGCACGATACTTTGTTGTCTCGTCCCGGCCGGAGGCCGACCAGGCAATTGAAGCACTACTGCGAAACAAGGTAGGGAAGGCAACATTCTTGTGCCGGGACAGCATTCCGGTTGTGCCTCAGCCCCCTACAATTACTTCTGAGCACGGAGTGGTTGGCTGGGCAAGTGAACTGGTGATTGCCGATGATCAGCTGCGTAGCGCAGTGCGTGGCATTCTTGGGAGTACGTTGATTACCTCTACGATTAGTGCAGCATGGGAAGCAATTCGCAATGGTGTTGCTGACCGTGTAGTTACTCTCTCCGGTGAAGTTGTTCATAAGGTCGGAGCTGTACGTGGAGGCAGTACTACGCAGACGGAAGGTGTACGAGTAGGGCGGCGTGAACGGATTGAACAGTTGGGCAAGCGGATTGAGACACTTGATCAACAGATTGCCGATGCAACCGGTCTTGCAGCCACGTACCGCTCCGAATACGCCTCCATCAACCTGGCTGAATTGTCAGAAATTGTACGGCAGGCAACGGTTTCCCGCAATGCGGTTCAGCAGAAAATTGATGCGTACTCCGCGCAACTGGCCGAACTTGAATCAGCGGCTCAAGGTTATGGGCAGGAAGCTGCGTCACTGCAGGATGATATGGTTACTCTGGAGCAGAACATTGCTCATACAGTTCAGATACTTGCCAGCCATGATGAGCAAATCACTGCTCTGGCCTCCGAGCTATCGGCAGCGGACGAGCAGGTACTGCGTGCCGAGTCTTTGCATGCTGAGTGCATTCTGGCTGCACGCCAGGCTGATATCGAAGTGGTGCGTCTGGAAGGCGAACTTCAGTCATTACACTCAGAGCAACGTCGCCTTACCGATTACAAGCTCACCATCAGTCAGCGCAACGAACACCGCTCGCGCGAAAAAGAACAGCTCATCGCTACCATCGCCGCTCTTAACGCAGAGTTGCAGACCAAGGAAGCTGAGGCAGAGAAAATTGCGGCGCAGGTTGCCGACGTGGTTGCCGGTCGTGTACAGATTGAGAAAGAATTGCAGGAGAGCTCACAAACAGTACTCCGTTGTAACGAAATCGTTCGCGATCAGCGAAAAATCTCTGACAGCATCATTCGCGATATTCACGAAGTTGAGTTAAAGAAAAACACGCTTGAACAACATATTGCCTTGCTTACAGAGCCCGCCGAAACCACGCCGGAATCCGGAGCCCAGTTGGTGGTACATGGCGACGGCAGATCTGCTGAGATCCCGGAAAATGGAGCGGGTTCCGATGCAGAAGGAACAGGCCCCGCCGGTGATGAAACCGGTATGCTGCATCAACCGGTTAGTGATAACGGTGTGGTGGATGAAATGGACGTTGAAAAGTCTGAAACATCCACAGGCGAAGAGGTCAGCCAGGAATGGTACGACTCGTTTAACAAAGAAGAGACCGTACAGCAAAGTCAGGAACTTCGGAAGAAGCTAACAATGATGGGTAACGTGAACTTTCTTGCACTGGAAGAACACCAGCGCGAGAACGAGCGGCTCCAGTTCATGTCGGCCCAACTTCAGGACTTGCTCGAGAGCGAGAAAACGCTGCTACAGACGATTTTGGAAATCAACCAGACGGCACGTGAACTGTTTGTAAGCACGTTCGACAGAATTCGGGCTAACTTCGGCGACTTATTCAAGCTCTTGTTCAGTGAGGACGACGAAGCGGATCTGACGATGGTAGAAACCGAGGATAACGACCCGCTGGACTCACGGATCGAGATCATTGCAAAGCCGCGTGGTAAACGTCCTCACAGCATCGAAATGCTTTCCGGTGGCGAAAAAACCCTCACGGCCATTGCCCTGCTCTTTTCGATTTACCTGGTTAAGCCAAGTCCGTTCTGTATTCTTGACGAAGTGGATGCCCCGCTCGACGATGCCAATATTGACCGGTATTTAAAAATCATTCGTAAGTTTTCGGAAAACACGCAGTTCCTAATGATTACACACAATAAACGTACGATGGAAGCTGCTGACACGCTGTATGGCGTTACCATGGAAGAGCCCGCTGTCTCGAAAGTTGTGAGCGTACAAATCAACTCAAATAAACAGCCGGTAGCCGTGTAATGCAATATCCGAGGACATTGAACATCGTTATTGTTTGTTAGTAAAGTTCCATTCATCAATACAGAGCAATGAAGCAGTTACTTTTAATATTTCTCGTCCTTGGTGCCGTTACCGTTTTTGCCAAGAATGAGCAGGAACAAATCGTGCTTACCGAAACAGTTGATGTTTCCTTTGGGAAGGTGTGGGACGCGATTAAGGAGTCAATGACCGAATTCGGATGCCCACAGCCACAAACCGATAAAGTCATTGAACCGGTAGAGGAAACTGGGTTTTACCGTGGTGTATATGTGAGCGACTACTGTATTTTGTCAACCGGTGAAGACAGCACACGCTATCGAATGGAGAAGTACGGTGAAATACCCCGAATTCGGGGGGGGATCTGGATTACTGGACGCATCCAGTTCAAGGTAAACGTTAAGGAAGAAGGCGTACGGAACACCAAGATCATCCTTCGTTCTGAGCTCAGCGGGTTTGAGGAGTTCATTACAAACCAGGTTCACTTCTGGTATGGCAACGGTCTTCTGGACCGTCAGATGATGGATGCCATTTTAAAGAAGATTAAAGCAGCTTCCGAATAAGTCTTGCAGTAGCTCCTAACGTGCTACACCTGCTGAGGTAACTGTGTAACTTCATACATTGCCACCTTGATGTCGAGCTCGGTTCCCGGTTGGTAGTGTGCACTCATCGGTTCATACAGGCACGACTCCACCCGCACGGTTGCCCAGCAACCGCCGTGGAATTTCGTGACCGTAGCTGAGTACAGGTCGATACCATTCATGCTGAATTTATAGGTTTCACCCGGAACAAATTCGGTAACAGGGATCTTGGTGTGTTGTATCATGGTTTAGTCCTGACGCAATGGTGATAGGATCATTTCATGCATCCGCAAAGCTACGGATACCGCCTGATCGTGTGGGAGGGCAACCGAAACAATGGGTTCGGTAGGGTTGGCCGTAACGTGCCACGTGCCTGCGGTGTCGAACTCAGTGGCCAGTTGGCCCAGTACGATCAGAGCTTCACGCGGAGAGGCCAGACATAGTGTAACTCTTGCCAACATATTCTCAACGTGTTTAATAATAACGATTGGTGCCCGGGTCGGTCCATCTGAACTTATGGTGGTTGATTCACCAGAGGGATGAAATGCGTTTACGATGCTGACCGGGATCGCGGCACGCCACGCAGGTCCGATTGTTGTTGGGTAGAGAAGTTTCAGCCCATGGTGTGCTGCCAGTTCGGCTTGCTGGAACGACAAACGGTGATGACATATTGTGGAGTCAACTACCTTTGGGTCGGCACTGCGTACACCGTTCACATCAGTAAATAATGTTACGGACGTAGCGTCTAGCAGTTCTGCAAGTAACGTTGCTGTCAGCGTCGAGCTTTCCTTGCCCATCGTTGTAACTATCCCATCGCTTGTAGCACCCACAAACCCCTGAGTAACCAGACAGTCAAACGTCTGCAACAGTGGCCATACGTGTGTGCGCACCATTGCTCCCGTCCTCTCAACAAGTGGTTCAGCAGCACCAAACGTTCCTGAGGTTACCACGAATCTGCGCGCATCTGCCCACCCCGCATTGATACCGCTATCGGAGATTACATGTTTCGAAATATGCAACGCCAGCAGTTCACCCATTGCCAGCACCCTGTCCAGCGAGCGCGGTGTACATTGCCGAACTGTTGCAATACCGCGCAGAACCTGTCGGATTTCCATTTCCACCGACGCCAGAAGTGTAATCAGAGCTTCGCCTGCAGCAGATTCCGGCATCAGCTCCTGCACCAGACTGCGGTGCAGCAGCATTAGTTCGGAGCAGCCGCTTAAAGCCCCCTGAATGTCTCCCAACTCGGCAAGCCGGCATGCCGTTTCCAGGGTACGGGTTGTATTTGCGAAGGCCGACACGACCACAACCAAGCGTCCACCCGCCGGCGCCGCTACCTGCAGACCGTGCAGTCTGAGTTTTACGATATCTACCATTTGGCGGAAGCCGATAACGGAATTCAGGACCGAACCGCCGATTTTTATCACTTCAATTTGATAGGGAAGGGGCTCAATCATTGAACGAAATTAGTGTATTTGGCCACTTTAAGCATAAAAAACACCCCATAAACCCCTACTTTTTTCCCACGGTGTTTGCTCCTAAACAGATGTAACCGTATCTTTGTTGTTCTCAAAATCAACTACACTATAGCGACCAGAGGAAGCAATGGCGAAATCGCAAACATTCGGTGACAAGATGTCCAAGAAGTCCGGACAGCAGAAAACGAGTGTCAAAGTAATCAAGGCGTATCGTTCCGAAAGCGGAACGGTTAAATACGTTGAACGTTTTGTTAAAGTAGATGACATTGGTCAGATTGACCCCAACACATTTTCGAGGTAACCAGTGAAGAAGGGTATTCATCCGGCATATAAGACCATCGAAGTTGTGATGACCGATGGTTCAACATTTAAGACGCGGTCCTGTTACAAAAGTGACCGTATGGTTTTAGAAATCGACTCCAAGAGTCACCCGTTCTTTACGGGCAAGCAGATGCTTATTGACACAGCCGGTCGTGTAGACCGCTTTAACAAGCGTCTGGCCAAGAGCAAGGCTGCTCGTGATTCCAAGGAGGCAGGGAAGTAATTATGAGTATCACAAATCCAACGCGTCAGGCGCAGGTGCCTAATCCGAACACCATTAATTCGCCGTTCCGGCAAAAAAAGAATCAGCCTCGTAAGCGTAACAATCCACTGAAGCAGTCACGGTTGATTGACTATTTGGATCCTAAGTTTCTTGGTCGGTTTACCAACGACCAGGGTAAGATTCTTCCGCGTCGAATTACCGGTGTAACGGCATTGCAACAGCGCAGGGTAACACGGGCTATCAAGTATGCCCGCCATCTGGGCTTGTTGCCGTTCGTGGCACAGGACACGCGTTAACGGACCCGCATTTTTGGGGCGTCGCCAAGTGGTAAGGCAGCGGATTTTGGTTCCGCCATTCGTTGGTTCGAATCCAGCCGCCCCAGCATCCCCCGATCTTCTATCTAACACCAGTGAGCGCTGAAATTAAGATTGTTTCGGGCAGGTCAAATCCTGATATTGCCCAAAAGATTGCCTTGGCTACACAGCGTGAATTAGCCTGTGTAACCATTCGCAACTTCAGCGATGGCGAAATCTGGGTTAAATACGAGGAAAACGTTCGCGGCGTTGACCTGTACATTGTACAGTCAACATTTGCACCGGCTGATAACCTGTTGGAAATGCTTATGCTGATCGACGCGGCAAAACGTGCGTCGGCACATAACATCACGGCAGTGATTCCATACTTCGGGTATGCCCGGCAGGATAGGAAGGATCAACCACGGGTGGCAATCACGGCAAAGCTGGTTGCAGATTTACTGACGAATGCCGGTGCAAACCGAATCATTACAATGGATATGCATACGCCGCAGTTGCAGGGCTTCTTTGATATCCCGGTTGATCACCTCTATGCCTCAACCGTAAGTGTTGATACAGTTCGAATGCATGTGGCCGATCCGATAACAGTAGCTTCGCCCGATGTTGGTGGAGTTAAGAATGCCAGATCGTATGCCAAAATGCTGGGTGAGAATATCGACCTGGTAGTGGTGGACAAGCGGCGACCAAAGCATAACGACGCCGAGGTGATGAACATCATCGGTGATGCCAAGGGGAAAAATATCGTTGTTGTGGATGACCTTATCGATACCGGAACAACGTTTGTGCGTTGTGCTGAAGCTATGAAGGATGCGGGCGCAACATCGGTGATTGGAGTGTGTACGCATCCGGTGTTTAGTGGTGATGCTCTAAAGAAAATTGAGGAATCGCAAGCTATTTCAAAGGTCTTTGTTTCTGACACAATTCCGTTGAAATCCACGAATTCGAAAATTGAAGTTATTAGTGTTGCCGGTTTATTTGCCGAAGCAATTATCCGGACACATGAAAATCAAAGTATAAGTTCTCTCTTTGAGAAAATCCAATCGTAACTTTTTACATTAACCTAAGCCCCTTCCCCAAAGAAACAGAGAAATACTATGAGTGACATTGTTTTAACAGCAGAATCCAGAATTCCCGGTAAGAAGATTGCCAAGCAGCTTCGCACGAACGACCGTGTTCCGGGTGTGTACTATGGAAATAACGCAGAACCCGTTCACTTCTCAGTGCCAACGCTTAGTCTGCGTCCGGTGGTGTACACATCAAAAGCAAAGGTTATCAGCCTTGAGGTTGACGGCAAGAAAGGCGTCCCGTGCATCCTCAAGGATGTTTCGTTCGATCCGATCACGGACTCAATTGTCCATTTTGATCTGCTGGCAGTAGCTGCCGGCCATAAAATTCAGGTTGAAATACCGCTGCACCTTACGGGACAGGCTGTTGGCGTTCGCAACGGCGGCGTACTAGAGCAGGTTCTGTATAAAGCCCGTGTGATGGCTGACCCCACAAAGATGCCCGAGCGGATTGATGTTGACATCACCAGTCTTGATGTGAACCAGTCAATTCATATCTCGCACCTTTCTATTGCCGGCATCGAGTTTCTGGAAAAAGGCGAAAGCGTGGTTGTAACGTGCGTACCGCACCGTGCTGCCGGTGGAGAATCAGCCACCGATGCAGCCGCAACTGCCGACGCTGCAGCGCCGCAGGCCTAAAGTTTTCAACTGTTAACATCCACGGTACGCAGCGCTGCCTGCACGGTACCGTAACGCATACAGGATAATGGAAATGCAAGGTCCTTCTCATTGTGAGATGGACCTTTTTTTATTGTCAGCCCTGAGCTCGGCATTAACAAGAACTCCCCAGGAGGTTCGTCAATATCCGTGTGCTTGAGTGCATCTCCAGATGCATCTTTCTTGTTGCACCACGTTAATCAAACCATTTTGTGAGGGGGCTTTATGATTTCTGCTAAGCATTCAGTAATTCAGCAACTGCTGTCGGCACAGTCGGGTCCGTGCATGAGTGTTTATGTACACACCCATCGTACACAGCCGGAACGCCGTGATGATCCTGCACGGTACCGCGCCATGGTACGGCGGTTAAACGAATCACTGCATCGGGCGTATCTCCCTGAAAAGATCGAAGAATACCTGGCACCATTTCATGCCCTTCTTGAAGATGAAGATTTCTGGAATGCCAGGAAGGAGGGGATTGCAGTTTTCTCGTCCCCCGGTTTCTTTCACGCCGAACATCTTGAACGTCCGGTACCCGATACTGCTGTTGTTGCAAAATCATTCCATGTTAAACCACTGCTACGGATCATGCAAACCCTGACCCGGTATAATGTTGTTACGCTAACACGCGACCGTATTCACGTGTACGAAGGTGACAGACTCGGACTGACAGAGCTTGATCTGGGCCCGGACGTTCCGCTAACATTGGAAGCAGCTCTTGGTGCTGAAAAAACAGAGCAACAAACAGCACATGTTACTGTTGGCGGCTCTGCACAGGCTGTTTCGAGTACGTCACGCCAGGATGAAATTGACAACGATACCGAACGATTCTACCGTATTGTTGACCGTGAGCTGTTAAACCACGTCTCCCACAATTCAGGTCTGCCACTGATACTTGTCGGGCTTGCTAAGCAAATTGGTATTTTTCAGAGGGTTCGGAAAAATCCAAATGTATTGTTAGAGTCAGTTGAAGTTCATCCCGAAGGCATTGCCCATAAAGAGCTGGTTCACCGCGCATGGGAAATCATCGAACCATACACAACATCGTACAGTAAGCGTCTTATCGAAGACTATCACACTGCTGCGGTAAGGGGCTTAGGGGCTGACCAAATTGCCGATATCGCCAAGGCAGCAGCCGAAGGTCGTGTGGCACAATTGTTTGTGGAAGCAAGCAGACAGATTCCGGGTACGGTTGACCCTGTAACCGGTAACATTGCGTTTGACGACATAGACCAACCAGACATCAATGATGCACTGGACGACCTGGCAGTACTTGTTCTGCGAAAGGGCGGCAAGGTACACGTTCTTGAAAGCGAACATATGCCTGCTGTTACAGGTGCTGCGGCCGTCCTGAGGTTTTGAATTAAGAGATGATGGATTCATCTTACAATTACAATAGGGATGGGCTAAAGCCCATCCCTATTGTACTAACATTGGATTGGAAATCAATTGCCTCCAGCTTCACGTAGAGGCTAACGAAGAGAAATCAACTGTGAATTTTCTTTTCAATCACTCAAACCATGGTTAGTAACAAATTCATCGTGTTTCTGTTGAAATGATTTCCTGCTATTGGATAATTCCTTTTCCCTACTATGATTCCTCACAGTTACTATCGCTGATTCGGAAACAGATACGGAGTAGTATTCATCTTCCGCTCTAACTTTTTGTTGGTCGGTGCATTCTTGTTGATCCGAATGCTTGATTCTCCTTGAATTTACTGTGCTAGTTTATCAATTGTTTGGATTGATCGCTGAGCAATTAAACACCACGATGATCGGAGCAGCCGTTTACACAGTCATTGAATATGTCTTTTGTTTTGTGTTTTTCCAATGTAGTTTCCACCCTGTTGTCTTAGCTCGTTAGGGTTTAAAAGGGCAGTTCTTGGTTCAGAGAACGAAGTGAAGATATCCTTTTACAAACGGCATTATTATCAACAACACGGTTTCACATTATCCACTCTGCAATTACGAAAGAGCGCTTGAACTGAAAATCGTGATGCACGATACCTTGAAAAGTGCCGACTCTGCCAATGAATCAATAACGGAATTGTTTGGTGTACAGGCAATGCACCGTTGCAGATTTACTACACCCCGTCAGAGCGAGCTTAAAACAATGTCCACCTAACGTCCAAGCTGCCCGAAAGTTGATGAGTGCGAAGACTTAACGTACTTGGACTGATCCCGGTTAAATCAGCTATGAATCCTATGCCGGGGATTATGTGCAAACGGCCAAAACGTAGGTCGTACTGTGTGCCAAGTTGTAGTGCCCAACGCAGGGGGTACAGGTCAGAAATGTTGTCTTTGCTGGTGACAATGGCTGTACCATTATCAAGGAATTCTATATCTCCCGGGCGAAAGAGAGTGGTATCGAATTTCGCTTCCGGAATTAAATGCATCTTTTGAGTGCGGAGGGCATGCCTGCTAAATCCAGCCGATGGGCCGGCAAGGATTTCAATATCTGTATCAAACAAATTTACTTTACCAAGAAATGCGAATTCAATCTGTGTAACATCGATATCGACAGTTTGACCAATGTCAGTTGCTACTAACGTGCCATCGTCAGTGACCATTGGTATTCGGTCGCCGGATTCATCGTACCGCAATTCTGAGTATCTGTATCCGGCACGCAACACCAGGCTCTCACGCCAGGTGCTTTGTTGTGAAAGCAGCCATTCCGCACTAATGCCAGCCGAATATGCCTGTTTGGGAGGTGCGCCTAGCAGAGGACAATTACAATCTGCTGAACCGTCCTGCCTGTACCCGCTGCGAAAAGTTCGTCCGTAGGTCAAATACCAGCCGGCAGAGAAATGTTTGCCCTCAGCCGTTGTAGGTAGTCAGTGGTTAGTGGTCAGTGGTCAGTGGTTAGTGGTCAGTGGGCAGTGGTTAGTGGTTAGTGGGCAGTGGGCAGTGGTCAGTGGTTAGTGGGCAGTGGTTGGTGGTTAGTGGTCAGTGGTTAGTGGTCAGTGGTCAGTGGTCAGTGGTTAGTGGTTAGTGGGCAGTGGGCAGTGGTTAGTGGGCAGTGTCCAGTGGTTAGTGGTCAGTGGTTAGTGGTTAGTGGGCAGTGGCCAGTAATTACAAAACTATCAAGGAGTATAACAAAAGATCAATGTGCCGGATTCGGCGGACTCGAAGCAATGGTGGAATAACGGGTAAACGCAGAGAAAATCGGATATCTGCTGTTAGGCAATACCGTCTTGCGGACGCTCTATCCACTTCCCATCTTCTTTGAGCAATGCAATAAGAGCGTCTAATGCATGTGCAGTGTCGATACCACGCTGCACAACTTCTTGTCCGCGGTATAGGGTGATGGTATCATGTCCGCCTCCAACATACCCGTAATCAGCGTCGGCCATCTCGCCGGGACCATTTACGATGCATCCCATGATACCGATTTTCACGCCTTTCAGATGATCGGTAGCAGCCCGAATCTGAGCAGTGGTTTCCATGAGGTCGAACTGTGTGCGCCCGCATGAAGGACAGCTGATGAATTCTGTTTTTGTAATTCGCAGGCGGGCGGCTTGCAAAATTCCGTAGGCTAATGACATTTCTGCGGAAGCTGCAGTGTAATCGGAAGGGGTGTTTATTACAATACCGTTTCCAAAACCGTCAACAAAAAGGCTACCAATATCGGTGGCAGTGTATAATAAATGAATCTCGTTATCATCAACTTCATTATCAAATGGGATGCGCTGAACAACTATCGGCAATGTACAATTGTGCTTCGTTAGCCATGTTTGTGCTGAACGCATATCCCTTGTATAGGTATCGGCAGGCGCTACCAGCCACAGCACCACGGTTCTGTTATACGCACATGGAAGGATGTCGGAAATCCGTCCTGCCGATAACCTGACAACGTTTAAAACCGGATGCAGATCTTGATTACTGTTGAACTCGTCAGGCGTTAGTACCGGTGCTGCAAAGACTCGATGTTCCATTGACTTCCACACATCATAGTCAACCCACTGTCTTGTATGGGTAGGAGCGTGAAATGGAAGGGGGCTATTGCCAACGTAGAAGTATTCTGCCGGCTGGTCAGACGCTGTCCATGTTTGTGTGGCATGGTTGAATGTATGACCAAACGCAGCCAGCTCTGCAGGCGAGCTGATGCCACATTCCGAAATATCAGCCACGACGCGGGGCAGGTGCTCAGAGCCGAGATTGGCAACAGTACATGTATTTCGTTTATGATACTCAACGGCGGTCGGACTGTCTGCGAAACTCGACATATTGTGCACCACTCCTGAATGTCCCGCCAGCTTTGAAGCCACCGGCATCTCGGCTTCAGGTGCCTCGGTAAGGGAGACTCTGATGGTATCACCCAGGCCCTCCTGCAGCAGTGTACCGATCCCGATAGCGCTCTTGATCCGTCCATCCGGACCATCGCCGGCTTCCGTTACACCAAGGTGCAATGGATATGCCGGTAACCCCATTTCGGCACAACGTTGAACAAACAGGCGGTATGCCTGAATCATAACAATCGGGTTACTGCTCTTCATGCTGACGACGATGTCATGGAACCCTTCATCGTGAGCAATGGTGAGGAATTCCAGGGCACTGATCACCATGCCTTCGGGGTTGTCGCCATACCGGTTTACAATGCGGTCACTCAGCGAGCCATGGTTGGTGCCAACACGAAGTGCTGTTCCGTATTCCTTGCAGATTTTTAACAGTGGTACAAAGCGCTTGCGAATTTTATCTAACTCTGCCTGGTACGATGCATCGGTATATTCAAGAACAGCAAATTGCTTTTTATCGGCATAATTCCCGGGGTTAATTCTCACTTTTTCTACAATGCGGGCGGCAATTTCGGCGGCATTGGGTGTAAAGTGTATATCTGCAACCAGCGGAGTGGTGAAGCCCCTTTCCCGAAGTCCCTTCTTGATATTCTCTAAATTCTTAGCTTCATTTTGTGAAGGGGCTGTGATTCGAACAAGCTCGCATCCTGCCTGTATCATCCGGATAGCCTGGTTGATAGTACCTTGGGTATCCATTGTGTTGGTTGTGGTCATGCTCTGAACAAGGATGGGATAGTTGCTCCCAATCCAGGTTTTTCCAACCGGTACCTGAATAGTTGGCCTTCGCGAGGCAATCATAACTGACGGCTAACCTCAAAGAGAATAAACTTTTCGCGTTCGGTGAGTGAATGGTATCCACCGTGTGAAATTTTATCCAGAATTCCGTCGATACGTTCCTGAGAAATGTTCTCACCGTCAACAACAAACCTGGTTGCAGTCTCCCGCTTTGCAGGTGGAGGTTCGTGAGCCTCACGGTTTGCATCGGGTGAAACATAATGCACCGTTACGTTTCGCTGTGCATGGTGTTGAGGTTCAACGTCACGGTAGCGGACATCAGTAAACGACGATTGTTGGCGTGTACCTGCAGTTGACGAACCCAGCGTGTCGATCCACCGAAAGAGTGGCTCACCGAATTTTATCAGCAGGAAGCCACCAAGCGCACCGCCAAGGTGAGCAAAGTGAGCAACTCCGTCGGCAGCATTGGTAACGCCAAGGATAAGGTCTAATGCTGCGTAGCCAAGCACGAAGATCCGGGCAGGGATAGGGAAGAATATCGGAAACATCATCACCGGTCGGTCTGGGAAGAGCATACCAAAGGCAAGTAGGACACCCATAATTGAACCCGAAGCTCCCAGTGTTGGAACCGGAGCAGAGCCGGTGGCCAATGACACCAGCAGATGTACAATGCCGGCAGCAATACCGCTAAGCAGGTAGTACACACCAAACCGGCGGGAGCCCCATACGTTTTCCAGCTCCATGCCAAACATCCATAAGGCAAACATGTTAAACAGGATGTGCGAAAAACCACCATGCAGAAACTGGTAGCTAATAAGCTGCCACGGTTGAAACCCACCGTTAAAAGGCCATAGGGCGAAGTATTCTATTGCAGCATCGCCCAGCATCATACTACCAACCCGGAGGTCGAGCAGCCCGGTGATCAAGAAGATGCCAACATTAGCAAACAATAAAAATTTAATAACTGGCGGGAAGACACTGAAGCCACCACCTCCGCCGCCACTGTACTGATTATACCTCATACGTTCGGTCGAGTGCCATAACACCCGGTAAGGATTTGCCTTCGAGAAATTCCAGCGATGCACCACCGCCGGTTGAAACGTGACTGACGTTTGAGGTTACGTTGAATTGGGCAGCCGCCGCCGCGCTATCACCTCCGCCTACAATGGTAACAGTTCCATTCCGGGTTGCCTGTGCCATGGCCTCGGCAATGGAACGCGTGCCTGTAGCAAAGTTGCTCATCTCGAAAACGCCCATTGGACCATTCCAGAGTACTGTTCGTGCCTCCATGATAATCTTAGAGTACGATGCCGCTGTTTCAGGACCAATATCCAAACCCATCCAGCCGGGTTCAATATCGGTGACCGGACACGTATGGAAGGGGGCTTCGTTACTGAATTGTCTGGCAACAACGGTATCAACGGGAAGCAAAAGTTGCACGTTGCCTGTATCGGCCTGATGCAGGATGCTTGCTGCAAGCTCCAGCTTATCATCTTCCACCAGCGAGGTTCCGATTTCAAGGCCCTGCGCTTTAAGAAACGTGAACATCATGCCGCCACCAATCAGGATAGTATTGCACTTGGTCAGTAAGGCCGTGATAACGTCGATCTTTCCGGTGATCTTGGATCCGCCAAGGATGGCTACAAACGGACGCTGCGGATGTGCAAGGGCAGTGCCAAGGTAGTCAAGCTCACGTTGCATCAGCAAGCCGGCGCACACCTCGCCAAATAAATCAGCAACGCCAGTAGTGCTGGCATGCGCTCTGTGTGCCGTACCAAAGGCGTCGTTGCAGTACACGTCTCCCAAACGTGCCAGTTGTGCACAAAACTCAGTATTATTAGCTTCTTCTTCGGCATGAAACCGCACGTTCTCCAACAGAATCACTCCACCCGGCTGTATGGCGGCAACCATGGCTTCGGTTTCGGCGCCCACGCAATCAGGGGCAAGAGGTACCGGCTGCCCAAGAAGCAATGACAACCGCTCGGCAACCGGAGAAAGAGTGAACGCCGGTTGTGGTTTTCCTTTTGGACGTCCAAGATGGCTTACCAGCACGGCAATGCCACCTCTGTCAACAATACTGCGAATTGTTGGGATGCAGGCCCTGATCCTGGTATCGTCGGCAACAACACCGTCGGAATCAAGTGGGACATTAACGTCAATGCGGGTAAGAACCCTTTTACCGTGAACCTTGATATCGGCAATACTCTTGATCATAATAAAATATACTATCCGATAACGCGAGACATCACGTCGACAATACGATTAGAATAGCCCCATTCATTGTCATACCATCCAACGATTTTCACCAGATTACCGTTGGCATTGGTAAGCTTACTATCGAAGATGCAGCTATGGGGATTACCAACGATATCCGAGCTTACCAGGTGATCGGTGCTGTACTCCAGGATGCCTTTCAGCGACGTCTCGGCAGCCTGTTTGAAGGCGGCGTTTACCTCGTCAGCAGTAACGTCCTTTGATAGAATGGCGGTAAAATCGGTCAGTGAGCCATCAGCAACAGGGACACGGTACGCCAGTCCATCCAGTTTTCCCTGAATTTCTGGTATAACCAATCCTAACGCCTTTGCAGCCCCCGTGCTTGTAGGAATAATGTTCACTGCAGCGGCACGTGCTCTGCGT
>WBZO01001847.1_pt1 | contig 30719 bp, 31 predicted proteins | sample 5204261 | NCBI WGS metagenome assembly WBZO01 (sample SAMN12412400, study PRJNA552823) | activated sludge metagenome | isolation source: activated sludge from anammox sidestream of wastewater treatment plant... | place: USA: North Carolina | collected 2017-09
GCGGCGTTCTGCAAGGTGATCGGCTCGTATCCGCGCGCCACCTGAGCCGGGCGCGGCGCGTGGCCACCGGGGCTCGCGGCCGCGCCTTCGCGGGCACGTCGGTTATCCTTGCACGCCAGCCGCCGGGGCCTCCGGCACCCGCATTCGCAGGCATCGAACACATGAGCATCCAGGCACCCGAGTACGTCAGGAGCATCGCTCCGTATCAGGCCGGCAAGCCGATTTCGGAGCTGGCGCGCGAATACGGCCTGCAGCCCGAACGCATCGTCAAGCTGGCGTCGAACGAGAATCCGCTCGGGATCCCGGCTTCTGCGCGCGAAGCGATGGTCGGCGCCATCGGCGATCTGGCGCGCTATCCCGACTCCAATGGCTTCGAGCTCAAGGCGGCGCTGTCGCGGCGCTACGCGGTGCCGCCCGAGTGGATCACGCTGGGCAACGGCTCGAACGACATCCTGGAGCTGGCGGCGCACGCACTGCTGCAGCCCGGAGCCTCGGCGGTCTATTCGCAATACTCGTTCGCGGTCTACGCGCTGGCCACCCAGGAAACCGGGGCGCGCGCGATCGTGGTGCCGGCACGCAGCCTTGGCCACGACCTCGACGCGATGCGCGCGGCCATCGCCGCCGACACGCGGCTGGTGTTCATCGCCAACCCGAACAATCCGACCGGCACTTTCCTGGCGGCCGATGCGATCGCCGCTTTCCTCGCGACGGTGCCGCGCGACGTGGTCGTGGTGCTCGACGAGGCCTACAACGAGTATCTCGATCCGTCGCTGCGCTTCGATTCGACGCTGTGGCTGCGCGATCATCCGAACCTCGTGATCTCGCGCACCTTCTCGAAGGCCTACGGGCTCGCCGGCCTGCGGGTGGGCTTCGGGCTCGCGCAGGCCGAGCTCACCGACCTGATGAATCGCGTGCGCCAGCCGTTCAACGTGAGCACCGTGGCGCAGGCGGCCGCAATCGCGGCGCTCGACGACGCCGACTTCCTGCAGCGCAGCTACGAACTGAACCGTCGGGGCCTTGCTCGGCTGCAGTCGGCGTTCGCGCAGATGGGCTTCGAGTTCGTGCCCTCGCACGGCAACTTCGTGCTGGTGCGCGTCGGCGACGCCGACGCCGTTTTCGAGGGCCTGCTGCGCGCCGGCATCATCGTGCGCCCGGTGGCCAACTACGGCCTGCCGCAGTGGCTGCGCGTGACGGTCGGGCTGCCCGAGGAGAACGAGGCCTTCCTCGAAGCGTTCGCCCGCGTGACGGGCCGCTGAGGGGGGCTGCGGTGTCGCCGTCGGTCCAGCGGCTCGCGATCCTCGGCGTCGGACTGATCGGCGGCTCGCTGGCGGCGGCGCTCAAGCGGGCCGGCGCGGTCGCTCAGGTCGCCGGCTATTCGCCGAACGACGATGCGCGCGTCGCGCGCGCGCTCGGCCACCTCGACGTGGCCTGCGACAGCGTCGCCGAGGCGGTTGCAGGCGCCTCGTTCGTCGTGCTCGCGGCACCGGTCACCGCGATGCCGGAGCTGTTCGCGCAGCTGCGCGATGCGCTCGAGCCGCAGGCGATCGTCACCGATTGCGGCAGCACCAAGCGCAGCGTGATCGATGCGGCGCGGGGCGCGCTCGGCGAGGCCTTCCTGCGCTACGTGCCCGGTCACCCGATCGCGGGGTCCGAGCACAGCGGGCCGCAGGCGGCCGACCCGGATCTGTTTCGTGACCGGCGCTGGCTGCTGTGCCCGGTCGACACCACGCCGCAGCAGTACTGCGAGGCAGTGAAGCGGCTGCTCGAGACGGTGGGCGCGCAGGTCTCGACGCTCGATCCGGTGCTGCACGACCGGGTCTTCGCCGAGGTCTCGCACTGGCCGCATGCGGTCGCGTTCGGCCTGTCGGCGGCGATCGCGGGCGGCGAACTGGCCGAGCAGGCGCTCGAATTCTCCGGAGCCGGACTGCGCGACACGACGAGGGTGGGCGCGTCCTCGCCGACGATGTGGGCCGACATCCTGCTCGACAATCGCGACGCATGCCTGGCGTCGGCGGCGCGCCATCGCGCGACCAGCGAAGCGATCGTCGCCGCGCTCGAAGCGGGCGATCGCGAGACGCTGGTGACCATCTTCTCGGCGGCCAGTCGCTGGCGCAACCGGCTGGGCTGAGACGCTTCGGGCAAGTCCGCGATGCCCGCCCGGACTGCGGGCGGGCGGATCGCTCACAGCGGGAAGCGGCTCCGCATTCCACCCGACTCCGGGTCGGCGCCCCAGGCGCTTGTGCGCGCCGCGGGCCGCTCGCGCAGCCCGGCCCGCATCTGTTTCAGGTAGTAGTCGCGCAGGGCGGTCAACTCGAGGACGCAATCGAACGGGAACCCCTCGCGGTTGCCCCGTCCGTCGATCAGCAGTTCGTCCATCAGTTGCAGGAAGCGCCTCGGCACCTCCCACTCCTGCGCGATGCGTTCGACGACGTGCGGAAAGCCCTTCCGGGTGGCCGGCAGGCGCAATGCGTAGGGCAACGACGCGATCAGCCGCTCGGCGCGTGAGTGGGTGCTGCTCTGTAGAATCATGGATCCCTCCACGTACGCGATCACTCTAGCCCCGGGGCGGGGCGCGCCACAGGAAAAACTTCATGTCTCGCAGTCTCCGCGTCGCCCCCGGCGGCAGCCTGTCCGGAAGCCTTCGCGTGCCGGGCGACAAGTCGATCTCGCACCGCGCGGTCATGCTCGGCGCGATCGCCGATGGCGTGACCGAAATCACCGGTTTCCTGGAGGGCGCCGACGCGATCTCGACGATGCAGATCTTTCGCGCGCTCGGCGTGCGCATCGACGGCCCGCAGGCCGGGCACGTGACGGTGCACGGCGTGGGGCTGCACGGGCTGCGCGCGCCGGCAGGCGCGCTCGATTGCGGCAACGCCGGTACCGCGATGCGCCTGCTGATGGGGCTGCTGGCGGGCCAGCGCTTCGAGTCGACGCTCGTCGGCGACGAGAGCCTGTCGAAGCGGCCGATGCGCCGCGTCGCCGAGCCGCTCGCCGCGATGGGCGCGCGCATCGAGACGCGCGAGGGCTGTCCACCGGTACGCATCCTGCCGGTCGAGGCGCTGCACGGAATCCGCTACCGGTTGCCGATGGCCAGTGCGCAGGTGAAGTCGGCGTTGCTGCTGGCCGGGCTCTATGCGCAGGGCGAGACGACGGTGATCGAACCGGCGCCCACGCGCGATCACACCGAGCGCATGCTCGGCGGCTTCGGCGTGACGGTGCGCCGCGACGGCCCGGCGGCCACGTTGCGCGGCGGCCAGTCGCTGCGCGCGAGCGCGATCGACGTGCCGGCGGACATCTCGTCGGCGGCGTTCTTCCTGGTGGGCGCGTCGATCGCCCCCGGCTCCGATCTCCTGCTCGAGCACGTCGGCATGAATCCGACCCGTACCGGCATCGTGGACATCCTGCGGCTGATGGGCGCCGACATCGAGGTGCGTGACCAGCGCGTGGCGGGCGGCGAGCCGGTCGCCGACCTGAGGGTGCGCGCCGCGGCGCTGCGCGGGATCGCGGTGCCGCCGGAACTGGTGCCGCTGGCGATCGACGAGTTTCCGGTGCTGTTCGTGGCCGCGGCCTGCGCGCATGGGCGCACCGTGGTCACCGGTGCGGCCGAACTGCGGGTGAAGGAGTCCGATCGCATCGCGGTGATGGCCGACGGGTTGCGCGCGCTGGGCGTCGAAGCGACGCCGACCGCCGACGGCATGGTGATCGAAGGGCGCGGCGAGCAGGCTGCGGTGTTCGCGCCGGGCGCGGTGCATGCGCACGCCGACCACCGCATCGCCATGTCGTTCGCGATCGCCGGGCTGCGCGCCGCGGGCGAACTGATGGTGCACGATGCCGCCAACGTCGCCACCTCGTTTCCGGGCTTCGAGGTGCTGGCGCGTACGGCGGGTCTGCGCATCGAAGGGCACTCGCAGGCGTGAGCGCGTCGCCGGTGCCGCTGATCACGATCGACGGGCCCACCGCGTCGGGCAAGGGCACGGTCGCGCAACGGGTCGCGCGCGCGCTCGGCTGGGCCTGGCTCGATTCCGGCGCGCTCTACCGGCTGTGCGCGCTGGCGGCGCTGCGCGGCAGCGTCGCGCTCGACGACGAAGCAGGACTCGCCGCGCTCGCCGCGGCGCTGCCGGTGCGTTTCGCCGACGGGCGCATCGAACTCGACGGCCAGGACGTGACCGATGCGATCCGCGACGAGGCGGTCGGCAGCGCGGCCTCGCGCATTGCCGCGCTGCCGGCGCTGCGTGCCGCGTTGCTCGAGCTGCAGCGCAACTGGCGGCGCCCTCCGGGGCTGGTCGCCGACGGACGCGACATGGGCACCGTGGTGTTTCCCGACGCGACGCTGAAGGTGTTTCTCACCGCGAGCGTCGAATCGCGCGCCGAGCGTCGGTATAAGCAGTTGATCGAAAAGGGTTTTTCTGCTAATCTCACCGACCTTTTGCAGGATCTGGAGCAGCGCGACGAACGCGACTCGAATCGCGCCGTCGCACCGCTCAGACCCGCCGAAGGCGCAGTGGTGATCGACTCCACGCACCTCGACATCGACCAGACGGTCGCGCGGGTGCTCGGGGCCTATCGCCATCGCGTGCGTCGCTGATCGGCCCGCCGGGCTGGTGGCGGCGCGATCCGGGCCGCCACGGATCGCGGAGACGCTGTTTCCGCGGGCGGAAAGGCGCCTGCCGCACGCGGCGGGATCATCGTCAACTCCGCTGGGTTGCCGCCCGGCGCGCGCACCGGATTCGCTTTCCGGGCGGGCGCGGGAACCGGCCGTTCGGCGTGTTTTGAAAAACTGGAACCACTTTGACTACTGCAACCGCAATTTCAACTCCGGCCGAAAGCTTCGCCCAGCTGTTCGAGGAATCCCTGTCGCGCCAGGAAATGCGCCAGGGCGAGGTCATCACTGCAGAGGTGGTGCGCATCGACCACAACTTCGTCGTGGTCAACGCCGGACTGAAATCCGAAAGCTTCATTCCGATCGAGGAGTTTCACAACGATCGCGGCGAACTCGACGTCAAGGCAGGCGACTTCGTGTCGGTGGCGATCGAGGCGCTCGAAGACGGTTATGGCGAGACGCGCCTGTCGCGCGATCGCGCCAAGCGCCTGTCCGCCTGGATCAGCCTCGAGAAGGCGCTCGAGTCGGGCGAGCACGTCGACGGCACGATCACCGGCAAGGTCAAGGGCGGCCTCACCGTCATGACCAACGGCATCCGCGCGTTCCTGCCCGGTTCGCTGATCGATACGCGTCCGGTCAAGGACACCACGCCCTACGAGGGCAAGACGCTCGAATTCAAGGTCATCAAGCTCGACCGCAAGCGCAACAACGTGGTGCTGTCGCGCCGCGCGGTCGTCGAGCTCACGCAGGGCGAGGAGCGCGCCAAGCTGCTCGAGACGCTGCACGAGGGCGCGATCGTCCACGGCGTGGTCAAGAACATCACCGACTACGGCGCGTTCATCGACCTGGGCGGCATCGACGGGCTGCTGCACATCACCGACATGGCCTGGCGCCGTGTGCGCCATCCGTCCGAGGTGCTGCAGGTCGGGCAGGAGGTCACCGCAAAGGTGCTCAAGTTCGACCAGGAGAAGAACCGCGTCTCGCTGGGCGTCAAGCAACTGGGCGACGACCCGTGGGTCGGAATCGGCCGCCGCTATCCGCAGGGCACGCGCATGTTCGGCAAGGTCACGAACATCACCGACTACGGCGCGTTCGTCGAGATCGAGCCGGGCATCGAGGGCCTGGTGCACGTCTCCGAGATGGACTGGACCAACAAGAACGTCAATCCCGGCAAGATCGTCTCGCTCGGCGACGAGGTCGAGGTGATGGTGCTCGAGATCGACGAGGACCGCCGCCGCATCTCGCTCGGCATGAAGCAGTGCCGCCCGAACCCGTGGGAGGAGTTTGCCGACAACCACCGCAAGGGCGACAAGGTCCGCGGCACGATCAAGTCGATCACCGACTTCGGCGTGTTCATCGGCCTGCCCGGCGGCATCGACGGCCTGGTGCACCTGTCCGACCTGTCGTGGCACAGCCCCGGCGAAGAGGCGGTGCGCAACTTCAAGAAGGGCGACGAGGTCGAGGCGATGGTGCTGGCGATCGACACGGAGCGCGAGCGTATCTCGCTGGGCATCAAGCAGCTCGAGGGTGATCCGTTCAGCAACTACGCTGCCACCCACGAGAAGGGCGCGATCGTCAAGGGCATCGTCAGGAGCGTCGATCCGAAGGGCGCGGTCATCGACCTGGGCAGCGACGTCGAGGGGTACCTGCGTGCTTCCGAGATCTCGCGCGACCGGGTGGAAGACGCGCGCAACCACCTGAAGGAAGGCGAAGAGATCGAGGCGATGATCGTCAACGTCGACCGCAAGAACCGCTCGATCAACCTGTCGCTGAAAGCGCGCGACACGGCGGAAACCGCCGAGGCGCTTCAGCGCATGCAGGCCGAGAGCGGTGCGGCCAGTGGAACGACGAACCTCGGCGCGTTGCTGCGCGCCAAGCTCGACACGTCGAAAGAGTGAGGACGGGCGCGGCTTGCGGGAGCGCGGCGCCGGCGCGAGGCCGGCGCCGCGCTCCCGGTGCCGATGCCTGACGCGGTCGGGGTCGCTGGAAGCGGATGGGGCACATGGAATTCCGGCCTGACGAAGGCAACGCCGCAAACGACGCCGGGCAACCGACGATGACCAAGTCGGAGCTGATCGCCCGTCTTGCCGAGCGCTATCCGCAGCTGGTCGCCAAGGACGCCGAGTTCGCGGTCAAGACCATCCTCGACGCGATGGCGCGCACGCTCGCCGAGGGGCGGCGCATCGAGATCCGCGGTTTCGGCAGTTTCGCGCTGTCGCACCGGCCGCCGCGCGTGGGGCGCAACCCGAAGTCCGGCGAGAAGGTGCTGGTGCCCGAGAAGCGGGTGCCGCACTTCAAGCCGGGCAAGGAGTTGCGCGAGCGCGTCGACGGCGGTCCTGCGAAGGGCGCCGCCTGATTTTCGCTGCGGGGCCTGCGAATCGGCCCCGGGGTGCGCTTCGCGAGGACCGCGCGCCGACCCGACCGACCGCCAGACGTGTGGCCGAGGCGGCGGGCCGATCCCCCTGCTTGCCACGGCAGCCTTCCAGTCGGTCAGAATAGCGTCCTGAATGCTCCGGGGGAGTCGTCGATGCGAGTCGTCACCTGGCTGTTCAATCTGCTGCTGTTCCTGCTTGCGCTGGGCTTCGCGCTGTCGAATACCGCAACGGTCGAATTGCGGTTCCTGCCGGGCGAACTGGTCTGGCGTGCTCCGCTGGTCGTGTTCCTGCTGATTTCCCTGGCCGCCGGAGTGGTGCTCGGGCTGCTCGGCGCGGCGCCGTCGCTGTTTCGCCAGCGCCGTGAAATCACCAGGCTGACCAAGGAGCTGCGTCACGCCGGCCGGCCTGCCACTCAGGGGCAGGCAACGCCGCCGCCGCCATCGGTTGCACAGACCGCCTCCGGCTCTTCGGTCGGCCTCGGCGTCTGACCAGGCCCATGCTCGAGTTCGAGGCCTGGTGGCTGCTGGCGATACCGCTGTTCTTCGTGCTCGGGTGGTTCGCCGCGCGCTACGAGGCCGCCCTCGGGAACAGCGGGCGTCGCGGCGACGGCGGCGGCTTGCCCGATGCGTATTTCCGCGGGCTGAATTTCCTGCTCAACGAGCAGTCCGACAAGGCGGTCGACGCGTTCATCGACGTCGTCCGGCTCGATCCCGAAACGGTCGACCTGCACTACGCGCTGGGCAACCTGTTTCGGCGCCGCGGCGAGACCGACCGGGCGATCCGCGTGCACCTGAACCTGGTCGAGCGTCGTGACCTCGATGCGTCGCAGCGCGAGCACGCGCTGTTCGAGCTCGGCCAGGACTACCTGAAGGCGGGCCTGCTCGATCGCGCCGAAGACGCGTTCAACCGCCTGGAGGGCACGCGCTACGGCGCATCGGCGCTGCACCATCGGCTCGAAATCGCGCAGATGGTGCGCGACTGGCCGCTGGCGATCGAGCTGGCCGAGCGGCTGCAGCGCGACCGCGGCGAAAACCGCGCACGCGACGTTGCGCACTTTCGCTGCGAACTCGCAGCGCGTGCGCTGGCCAGCGATGCCGAGTCGCGCTTCGAGGTGGCCCGGCGCGAACTCGAGCAGGCGGCGCGGGTCGATCCGGCGCACCCGCGGCCGCAGCTGCTGCTCGGCGAAGTGGCCGCGGCCGAGGGCGATCACGCCGCGGCGATCGACGCCTGGCGGCGCGTCGAACGCGACAGCCCGGAGTACCTGGGCCTGGTGGCGCCAGGCTGGCTGGCCGCGTTCGCGGCGCTGGGCAGGAGCGACGAGGGCATCGAGGCACTCGAGGCGGTCGATCGCGAGCACCCGTCGATCGACACGTTCTCGGCGCTCGCGGCGGCCCGCGCCGAGCGCGACGGAGGACCCGCGGCGGTGGCATGGGCCGAGCAGGCGCTGCAGGTCGCGCCGTCGCTGCTCGGTCTGGAGAAGCTGCTGGCGATGAAGGCGGCGCTGCGGCGCGACGGCGAGCAGGCCGAGGTCGAGCTTGCGCAGCGGCTGATCCAGGCGCAGGCCCGGCGGCTGTCACGCTACGTCTGCGGTCACTGCGGCTTCAAGGCGCGGCAGTTCTACTGGCAGTGCCCGGGGTGCAACCGCTGGGATACCTATGCGCCCAGGCGCAGCGAGGAGCTCGAGCGTGGCTGAGTCGTGTCCCGGCGCCGGCTTCTCGCGCGCGCGCCTGCTGGTGGTGGGCGACCTGATGCTCGATCGCTACTGGTTCGGCGACGTGCAGCGGATCTCCCCCGAGGCGCCGGTACCGGTGGTTCGCGTCACGCGCAGCGAAGAGCGTCTCGGCGGGGCTGCCAACGTCGCATTCAATGCGGCCAGCCTCGGCGTGCGCGCGACGCTGGTCGGCGCGATCGGTGACGACGAACCCGGCCGGCGGATCGAGGCGCTGGCACGCGAGCACGGGATCGACCTGCACGCGGTGCGCGACCCGCAGCTGGCCACGACGATCAAGCTGCGCGTGATCGGGCGTCAGCAGCAGCTGCTGCGCGTCGACTTCGAGCAGGCACCGGGGCCCCGGGCGCTCGCGCAGGCGTTCGAAGCGGTGCGCGAGGCGATCGACCAGGCCGACGTGGTGGTGCTCTCCGATTACGGCAAGGGCGTGCTCGCGCAAATCGAGCGCGTCATCGATCTGGCCTGCACGGCCGGACGGATCGTGATCGTCGATCCCAAGGGCGACGATTACTCCCGCTACGCCGGCGCCACCGTGCTCACGCCGAACCGCGGCGAGCTGCGCGAGGTCGTCGGCACCTGGCGCGACGAGGCCGACCTCGCCACCCGCGCGCAGGACCTGCGCCGCTCGCTGCGGGTGCGCCACCTGCTTCTCACCCGCTCCGAGGAGGGCATGACGCTGTTCTCCGACGACGGCGTGCTCGACGTGCCCGCGCAGGCCCGCGAGGTCTACGACGTCTCGGGCGCCGGCGACACGGTGGTGGCAGTGCTGGCCTCGATGCTTGCCGCCGGCCGGCCGATCGGCGAGGCGGTCACGCTGGCCAATCGTGCGGCCGGAATCGTCGTCGGCAAGCTGGGCACCGCCGCGGTCACGCCGCAGGAGCTGTTCGCATGAAGGCGGCGTCGCTGATCGTCGCGATCGCGCTCGGCCTGGGCTGCGCGGGCGCGTCGCTCGCGCTCGACGCGAACACTGCCACGCCGGACGAACTGCAGACGATACGCGGCATCGGCCCGGCCCTGTCGGCGCGCATCGTCGAGGCGCGGCGTGCACGGCCGTTCACCGACCTCGATGACCTGAAGGACCGGGTGCGCGGCATCGGCGACGCGAACCTGGGCCGCATGCGCGAGGCCGGCCTGCGCGTGGGCCCGTCCGGGCGCGTCGACCAGGTGCAGACCTTCATCGGTCGGCCGGTTGCGGACGGCGCGCGGCGCGCGCGCTCCGCGACGCACAAGCCGCCGGCCGGGAAGTCGCGGGCCGGCAAGCCGCAGGCCGGCCACTCGCCGGCCGGCAAGCCGCCGGCTTCGGCACGACACTAGCCTGGAAGCGGGCGCGGAAAGAGGGATGCGGCGCATTTCTTCCGGCCCCGATCGTCCTGCCGACTCGCAGGCGGCGCCCGTGCAGGCGATCTCTGCAAGGCCACCCGGCCTTCGGCAGCGGGCGGCGCTGTACTGGCGCCTCACCCGGATGCACCGCCCGATCGGCACCTTGCTGCTGCTGTGGCCGACGCTCGCGGCGCTGTTCATCGCCTCGGGCGGCTGGCCCGATCCGTACCTGCTGTTCGCGTTCTCGCTGGGAACCCTGCTGATGCGCTCGGCCGGTTGCGCGTTCAACGACTGGGCCGATCGCGACTTCGACCGGCACGTCGCGCGCACGCGCGATCGCCCGCTCACCGCCGGCGAGATCGAGCCCTGGGAGGCGGTGGCGGTGTTCGTCGCGCTGTCGCTGGTGGCGCTGCTGCTGGTGGTGCCGATGAACCGTCTCGTCTGGGCGCTCGCGGTGGTGGCGGCGTTTCTGGCCGCGAGCTATCCGTTCACGAAGCGTTTCCTCGCGCTGCCGCAGGCCTATCTCGGCGTCGCCTTCGGGTTCGGCATCCCGATGGCGTTCGCGGCGGTTCGCAACGAACTCCCGGCGGCGGCCTGGACGATGCTCGCCTCCAACGTGTTCTGGGCGCTGGCCTACGACACCGAGTATGCGATGGTCGATCGCGATGACGACCTGAAGATCGGCATCCGCACCGCGGCGATCACGTTCGGTCGTTTCGACGTCGCCGCGGTGATGACCTGCTATGCGATCACGCTGGGGCTGCTCGCGGTGGTCGGGCACATCGAGGACCTGGGCGCGCCGTATTACGCAGGGCTCGGCGTGGCGGCGGGCATCGCCGCCTACCATTACGCACTGATTCGCGAGCGCGGTCGCGAGGGGTGTTTCCGCGCGTTCAACCACAACAACTGGTTCGGCGCAGCCGTGTTCGGCGGCGTGCTCGCGAGCTACCTGGCCGGCTGAGGCGCGCGGCGGGCGAGGTCGTGCGCTGGTTCGCGGGGCGAGGGGAAAGAGCTGCCGGTTCAGGCGCCGCCGAACTCGTCGCCCATTTCCACGCCGCGACGGTGCGCGGCTTCGATCGCGCGCCCTATCAGCCGGCGCAGGTCGCCTGCCTCCATCACCGCCAGCGCGGCCGCGGTGGTGCCGCCGCGCGAGGTGACGCGCTCGCGCAGCGCGGCCGGCGGCTCGTCGGAGCGCAGCGCCAGTTGCGCCGCCCCGGCGAAGGTATTCAGCACCAGGTCGCGCGCCTGGCGTGCGTCCAGGCCCAGCCCGAGCGCCGCCTGCTGCATCGCCTCCATGAACAGGAAGACGTAGGCCGGCCCGCTGCCGCTGACTGCGGTGACCGCGTCGAGCAGCGACTCGTCGTCGACCCAGACCGTCGGTCCGACCGCGCCGAGCACCCGCTCGGCCGTCGCGCGGTCGGCCGCGCCGGTGCCCGGCAGCGCGGCCAGCCCGGTCACCCCCATGCCGATCAGCGCCGGCGTGTTCGGCATCGCCCGCACGACCCGACGGTGCCCGCCCAGCCAGCGCGACAGGTCGCGCGCACGGATGCCGGCGGCGACGCTCACCACCAGCGCGTCGCCCACCAGTGGCTGCAGCGGTGCGACCGCTTCGCGCATCTGCTGCGGCTTGACCGCGAGCACGACCAGATCGGCTCCGGCCAGCGCGGCGGCGCCGGCGTGCTCGAAGGCGGCGACGCCGAAGCGCGTGTGAAGCTGCTCGCGTTGCGCCGCGAGCGGCTCGACCATGCGGATCGCCGCTGGCGCCGTGCCGCGCGCGAGCAGGCCTCCGACCAGTGCGGCGGCCATGTTGCCGCCGCCGATGAATGCGATCTGCATCTCGGGCTCCATTGCAAAACCGGGAGGATCGGTGCTTTCGCGGCCCACGCGCAAGCAGCCGGCTCCGCTCACCTCACTTGTCGTGGCTGCTGCGTCGCCCGCGCGCCATGAACTGCGCCGGCCGCACGCCGAAGGCGAGCAGCGCCGTCAGGTAGACGAGCGCGCCGCCGCCGACCAGGGCGAGCACCAGCCCGATGCGTTCGAACGGCGCCGCGCGCAGCGCGATCCAGTCGAAGCGCGGCACGACGAACGCCAGTGCCGCGGCCAGCAGTGCGGCGGCAGCGATCGTCTGGGCGAGGAACTTCGGCCAGCCCGGCGACGGCCGCCAGATGCCGCGCCGGCGCAGGCCGCGCAGCAGCAGGCCGGCGTTGGCGAGTGCGCCCAGCGAGATCGATACCGCCAATCCCGCATGCGCCAGCCAGGGCACGGTGAGCAGGTTCAGCAACTGCGTCACCACCAGCACGAACAGCGCGATCTTCACCGGCGTGCGCACGTCCTGCTGCGCATAGAAGCCGGGCGCCAGCACCTTGACCGCGATCAGGCCGATCAGCCCGATCGCGTAGCCGCCGACTGCCCGCCGGGTCATCTCGACGTCGTGTGCGTCGAAGCGTCCGTAGTGGAACAGCAGCGCGGTCAGCGGCTCGGCCATCAGCGCCAGGCCGACCATGCACGGCAGCGCCAGCAGCACGCACAGCCGCAGGCCCCAGTCGAGCAGCTGGCTGTAGGCGCGATCGTCGCCTCGGCCGCGCGCGCTCGCCAGCGTCGGCAGCAGCACGGTGCCCAGCGCCACGCCGAGCAGGGCGGTGGGGAATTCCATCAGCCGGTCGCCGTAGGAGATCCAGGAGACGCTGCCCGGCGCCAGGCGCGATGCGATGTGCGTGTTGATCAGCAGGCTGATCTGCGCGACCGACACTGCCAGCGCCGCAGGCGCCATCAACTGCAGGATGCGGCGCGTGTGTTCGTCGGCCAGCGCCTGGCGCAGGTTCAGGCCAATGCGCGGCAGCATGCCGATGCGCCGCAGCGCCGGAATCTGGATCGCGAGCTGGGCGATGCCGCCCATCACCACGCCCGCGGCCAGTGCGTAGACGGGCGGGTCGAAGCGGCTCGCCAGGCCGACCGCCGCGCCGATGAAGGACAGGTTGAGCATCACCGGCGTGAAGGCGGGCACCGCGAAGCGCTGCCAGGTATTGAGGATGCCGGCCGACAGCGCGATCAGCGATGCGAACAGGATGTACGGAAACATCCAGCGGGTCATCACCACTGCCGCGTCGAACGCCTGCGGCTGTTCCCGAAGCCCCGAGGCAATCGCCCAGACCAGTGCGGGCGAGGCCGCAGCGCCGAGCAGCGATACCGCCACCAGCGCCCAGAACAGCGAGGTCGCCACACGATCGACCAGCGTTCTCGTCTCGGCCAGCGCAGCCTGCGGATCGGCGCCGCAGCGTGCTTCGGCTTGCGCGCGCGATTCGGCCAGGATCGGCACGAATGCCTGCGAGAAAGCGCCTTCGGCGAACAGGCGCCGCAGCAGGTTGGGCAACCGGAACGCCACGAAGAAAGCGTCGGTGAACGCCGATGCGCCGAAGATCGCGGCGGTGAGGTTCTCCCGCGCGAGGCCGGTGATCCGCGACAGCAGGGTCAGGCTGCTGACGGTGGCCGCCGCCCGAAGCAAGCTCATGCGTGGCCGTGGCGCGGGCGCCAGCCGTTGTGCAGGCTTGCGGCGCTGACGCGAAATCGGTTATTATTCAAGGCTTTCCGGAATATTTTCCGGGCCGCGATGACATACCTGCACCGGCTGCCGGCGCAGGTGGCCTTTTCAGCGCCTGCGCCGCAGGCGGGCATTCGCGGTACCGGAGTTCGACCCGAGCGAGATTCTCTCATGGCCAACATCGCCTCCGCCCGCAAGCGCGCCCGCCAGGCCGTCAAGCGCAACCTGCACAATTCGAGCCTGCGCTCGCGCCTGCGCACCGCGATCAAGTCGGTCCGCAAGGCCATCCTGGCCGGCGACAAGGAAGCGGCGACGAAGACGCTGCAGTCGGCGCAGAGCGTGATCGACAAGATCGCCGACAAGAAGATCGTTCACAAGAACGCGGCCTCGCGCCAGAAGAGCCGCCTCGCCGCGGCCATCAAATTGATGAACTGAGCGATGAACCGAGCGATGAACCGAGCGATGAACTGAGTGGTCGGGCGCCGAACAGCGCGCTGCCCACCCGCACGATCGTCGCACCCTCCATCACCGCGGATTCCAGGTCCGCGGACATTCCCATCGAGAGCGTATCGAAGCCGCTCGCCGCGTCGGCAGCGAGCGCGGCGCGCACGCGTGCGTGAAGCTCGCGCAGCGCGGCGAAGCGCGCGCGTTGCAGGGCCGGGTCGTCGGTCGGCTCGGGGATCGCCATCAGTCCGCGCAGCCTCACCCGCGGCAGCGTCGCCACCGCCATGGCGAGCGCGACCGCCTCGCCGGGGGCCACGCCGCTCTTGCTCGCCTCGCCCGACACGTTGACCTGCAGGCACAGGTTCAGCGCGGGCATCCCTGCCGGGCGTTGCCCGGAGAGCCGGTGCGCGATTTTCTCCCGGTCCACCGAATGGACCCAGTCGAAGTGCGCGGCGATCGCCCGCGTCTTGTTCGACTGGATCGGACCGATGAAGTGCCACTCGATCGGCCGTTCTATTGCCGGCCCTTCGTGGAGCGCCTGCCGCGCCGCGGGCGTCGACCCTGCGGCGGCGCTCGCCGACCGCTCGTCGCTGCATGCGGCGATCTTGTCCAGTGCCTCTTGCAGGTAGTTTTCGCCGAACGCACGCTGGCCAAGGGCCGCCAGCGCGAGCACGCTCGCAGCCGGAAAGGCCTTGCTGACCGCGAGCAGGCGCACCGAATCGGCCGGCCGACCGGCGGCCTCGCAGGCGTTCCGGATGCGTTCGAGGACCTGCTCGTAGTTTTGGCGCAACGCGTGGTTGCCGTTCATCGCGGAAATTGCCGTTTCGCCCCGCCAGGGGTGCCGGGGAGTGCCCTGGTTCCGAAGATAGCAGGAATGAGAAAAGGCGCCGGCTCCGCGGCGCCGCAGCCGACAGAGGATTGCGCGATGGACATTGCCGAACTGCTGGCGTTCGCGGTCAAGAACAAGGCCTCCGACCTGCACCTGTCAGCGGGACTGCCGCCGATGATCAGGGTGCACGGCGACGTGCGCCGGATCAACCTGCCGCCGATGGAACACAAGGATGTCCACGGCATGATCTACGACATCATGAACGACTCGCAGAGGAAGGAGTACGAGGAAAGCCTCGAGTGCGACTTCTCCTTCGCGATTCCCGGCCTGGCGCGCTTCCGCGTCAACGCGTTCGTGCAGCAGCGTGGCGCCGGTGCGGTGATGCGCACGATTCCGTCGAAGATCCTGACGCTCGAGGAACTGAACGCGCCGAAGATCTTCTCGGAGATCGCGATGACCCCGCGCGGCCTGGTCCTCGTCACCGGCCCGACCGGCTCCGGGAAGTCGACGACGCTCGCCGCGATGATCAACCACGTCAACGAGAACCTCTACGGCCACATCCTCACGGTCGAGGATCCGATCGAATTCGTGCACGAATCGAAGCGCTGCCTGATCAACCAGCGCGAGGTCGGCCCGATGACGCTGTCGTTCAACAACGCGCTGCGCTCGGCGCTTCGCGAGGATCCCGACATCATCCTGGTGGGCGAACTGCGCGACCTGGAGACGATCCGGCTGGCGCTCACCGCGGCCGAGACCGGTCACCTGGTGTTCGGCACCTTGCACACCTCGTCGGCGGCGAAGACGATCGACCGCGTCATCGACGTGTTTCCCGCGGCCGAGAAGGACATGGTGCGCGCGATGCTGTCGGAATCGCTGCGCGCGGTGATCTCGCAGACGCTGCTGAAGACCAAGGACGGCAACGGCCGGATCGCGGCCCACGAGATCATGATCGGCACCCCGGCGATTCGCAACCTGATCCGCGAAGCGAAAGTCGCCCAGATGAACTCGGCGATCCAGACCGGAGCGTCGATGGGCATGCAGACGCTGGACCAGTGCCTGACCGACCTGGTGCGCAGGAACCAGATCTCGATGTCCGAAGCCCGCGCCGTCGCCGCGGTGAAGGAGAACTTCCCGGGTTGACCCGGGAAGTTTTTCCGCGCCACGCTCTTCGAAGGCCGAACGACACGACAGGAAGGACCGGATGGAACGCGAACAAGCCTCCAAGTTCCTGCACGACCTGCTGCGCCTGATGATCGCGCGCAACGGCTCCGACCTCTTCCTGACGGCGGAGTTCCCGCCGGCATTCAAGATCGACGGGAAGGTGCAGCCGGTGTCGACCGCGCCGCTCACCCCGCAGCACACGGTGGAACTCGCGCGCGCACTGATGAACGACAGGCAGGCGGCCGAGTTCGAGGCGCACAAGGAAGTGAACTTCGCGATCAGCCCGGCCGGGATCGGCAGGTTCCGGGTGAACGCGTTCATGCAGCAGAACCGGGTCGGCATCGTGCTGCGGACGATCAACACCGAGATTCCCACCTTCGAGCAATTGCAGCTGCCGCCGGTGCTCAAGGAACTTGCGCTCACCAAGCGCGGCATGATCATCGTCGTCGGCGCGACCGGATCGGGCAAGTCGAACACGCTGGCGGCCGTCGTCGGCCACCGCAACGAGATGTCGCACGGCCACATCGTGACGATCGAGGATCCGGTGGAGTTCGTGCATCCGCACCGCAACTGCATCGTCACGCACCGCGAGGTCGGCGTGGACACCGAGAGCTGGGAGGTGGCCCTGAAGAACACGCTGCGCCAGGCGCCCGACGTGATCATGATCGGCGAGATCCGCGACCGCGAGACGATGGAGCACGCCGTCGCGTTTGCCGAGACCGGTCACCTGTGCCTGGCGACGCTGCACTCGAACAGCGCCAACCAGGCGCTCGACCGGATCATCAACTTCTTTCCCGAGGAACGGCGCGCGCAACTGCTGATGGACCTGTCGCTGAACCTGAAGTCGATCGTGTCGCAGCGGCTGATTCCGATGGCCGCCGGCAAGGGCAGGGTGCCTGCGGTGGAGATCCTGCTGAACTCCCCGCTGATCGCCGACCTGATCTTCAAGGGCGAGGTCGGCGCGATCAAGGAAGTGATGAAGAAGAGCCGGGAACTCGGGATGCAGACCTTCGACCAGGCGCTGTTCGACCTCTTCGAGGACGGACGGATCAGCTACGAGGATGCGCTGCGCAACGCGGATTCGGTGAACGACCTGAGGCTGAACATCAAGCTGAACAGCAAGCGCTCGGAGCGCGACCTCACCCGCGGGCTCGAGCACCTCGACATCGTGTAGGGGGCCGGCGACGGCGCACGGCCCGTCCGCGTTCTCAGTCCTTGTGCCGGAAGCTGATCCGGCCCTTCGTCAGGTCGTACGGCGACAGTTCCATCCGCACGCGGTCACCGGGCAGCACGCGGATGCGGTGCTTCTTCATCTTGCCGGACGCGTAGGCGGAGACTTCGACGCCGTTGCTGAGCGTCACGCGAAAGCGCGTGTCGGGCAGGACTTCGGCGACGATGCCTTCCATTTCGATCAGTTCTTCCTTGGCCATGGTGGCCTCCTGGTTCGCGTGGGCGCGCGCGGCCCGCACGATGCCGTTCGAACGGGCAGCGGGCAGACGTTATCGCAGGGGTTGCGCCGTTCGCTCCGGTGGCGATCGGCGATGCGGGGAAATATTTCCTGGAGCCTGCGATTATACTCGGTATCGGTCGCGCGGGCCTCGCGGCAGTCGGGGTTCGCGCATCGGGTTCAATCGTCTCGTCAGGGCAGATCTCTCGCATGCCTGCTTCGGGCCCCGGCGGCCGGCCGGCTTGCCGTTTCGCGCGGCTGGCGGTTGCCTTCGCGCTGCTCGCGCCAACCGCGTGGGCCGACACTCTCACGCTGCACAACGGAGACCGCCTCACCGGGCGCGTGCTGCACCTGTCGCCGTCGACGCTCGTCTTCGAGACCACCTGGGCCGGCGAACTGCGCATTCCCCGCTACGAGGTGCGCGCGATCGAGACCGACAAGCCGGTGGGCGTGCTGCGCGAGGGTTCGGGCCAGACCGAGTCGATGACGCTCGTACCGGCCGCGTCAGGCCAGGTCAGGCTCGTTCCGGAAGCGCCGGAACAGGCCGCGGCCGGCGACGGCGAGGCGAGCGGGCAAACCGGCGCACAGGCGCCTGACGGTTCCGGCCTGGCCGCACCGCCGGCCTTGCCCGCGGTGACGGTGCCGCTGGCGCGAGTGCGCTACCTGAACCCGAAACCCGAGGAGAGCGGCGAAGGGGTTTCCCGCGAAGGACGCATCACAGTCTCCGCAACCCTGGTGCGCGGCAACAGCACGGGCGAGCGGGCTTATGCCGAGGGCGACTTCGAGACGCGTGCGCTCGACTGGCGCTACGCGTTGAACGCAAAGCTGAACCGCGAGCGCGGCGACGAGGTCACGACCGCCTCGAACTGGCTGGCGGGCGGGAACTTCGACCGCTTCCTCGACGAGCGTCGCTTCGGCTACCTGCGTGGCTCGATCGAGCGCGATCGCTTTCGCGACATCGCCACCCGGGCGACTGCCGGCGCCGGGCTCGGCGTGCAACTGATCCAGACCGCGCGCGCAAAGCTGGCGCTGCGCGGCGGCCTCGATGCGATCGGGGTGCGGCGCATCGCCGGGCCCGACGAATCGTGGCCGGCACTGGGATGGGGCGTGAATTTCGGTTACCGGCCCGACACCTTGCCGGTCGTGCTGTTTCACGACCAGCAGGGCTTCATGAGTCTCGACGATCCTTCCCAGGTCACGCTGCGCAGCAGGAGCGGGTTGCGCGTACCCTTCGCCTCGGGGCTCACTGCTTCGCTCCAGTTCAATTTCGACTGGGACAGCGAGCCTGCGCCCGGACGCCGCAGTGGTGACTCGACCTGGCTGGTGGGGCTCGGTTATGCCTGGTGAACGCGACCCGCGGCGCGCGGCCGGTGCGCTGGCTGCATGCCTGCTCGCAACGCTGCTGGTCACGGCATGCGCGCAATCGCCTGCGCTGCCGCAGCGAGGGCAGCAGCCGGCCGCCGCCGGGCGCCACGCTGCTGCGCCGGCGCACGATGCGGCCGCGGCGCTGGCGATGGCTGCGCCGCAGATCGACGAGGCCGCGGCCCGCGCAGTCTACGCCGGCGCGAGAACCTATTCGGGAACGCTGCTGTGCGCCGGCTGCGCGCCGCGCAGGCTGACGCTGACCGTCTTTCCCGACGGCACCTTCCGCATGCTCGAAGTGCGTGAGGAAGGCGCGGGGATGCGCGTCGTGCACGACATCGGACGCTGGAGCGCGTCGGCCGATGCTCCCGACACGATCGCGCTGCACGGCGACACGGCCGCAGCGCGACTGCTGCGTCGGGTCGCGCCCGACGGCCTTGCGATCGTCGACAACGAGGGGCGCGAGATTCGCGGCCTGGGCAACGCCGCGCTCGCGCGCGCGCCGCAGATCGATCCGCTGTCCGGGCCGGTGCGGCTGGCCGGAAGCTACCTGCACGAGAACGGGCGGCCGGTGTTCGTCGATTGCCTGACCGGGCGTCGCCTGCCGGTCGTCGAGGCGCCACCCGCCAGCGGCGCCGCACAGGCGCTGCGCCTGCTCGCCGCCGCACGTGCGGCGCTCGATGACGCGCAGCGGGCGGTCGGTGACAGTCCAGGCGATCCGGTCTTCGCGATCGTGCGTGGCTATCTGGTGCCGCAGTTGGAGTCGTCGGGCGAACCGGGCGGGGAGGCGCTGGTGATCGCGGCGTTCGAGCGGGCGATGCGTACCGGCCGCTGCGAGGACGTCGTGCGCAGGGCCCCGTGAGCACCGGCCTGCGCCTGCACGCGTCCGCGGGCCCGGGCGCGGCCGCGATGCTCGTGGCGGTGCCCCGGGTCCGGCTTCAGCGCCGGGCGAAGACCTCGAATCCGAACAGCCGGCATTCGATCGCGCCGTTGTACAGCGGCGTGCGCCGACGCTCCTTCATGCCCAGTTGACCGGGGAGCCCTTGGTCGCTGCTGAGCAGCCACACCTGCCAGCCGGCGAAGCGCTCGCGCAGCGTCGTGCCGAATGCCCTCATCGCGCGCTCGTGGCGCTCTGCGTCGCGCCTTGCGCCGGGTGACGGGCCGGTCGCGCCGAGCGCTTCGATGCGCTCGCCGTAAGGCGGATTGGCCACGATGAAGCCGGGCAGGTCGAACGGCGGGCGCGCCGCGGCGGCGTCGCCGACGCGGGCGTCGATGGCTCGCGCCGGCAGTCCGGCACGCTCGAAATTGCGCAGGGACTGCTCGATTGCGTGCCGATCGATGTCGGAAGCGGCGAGGCGGGGAGGCGCCGTGCCGCGGTGCGCCGCCGCCTGAGCGCGGCGGATTGCCTCGGCGCGCAGCGATGCCCACAGCGGTTCGTCGTGGTCGAGCAGTCTCTCCAGCGCGAACGGGCGTTGCAGGCCGGGCGCGATGTCGAATGCGAGTTGCGCAGCCTCGATCACGATGGTTCCGGAACCGCAGAACGGGTCGTACAGCGGCGTCCCCGGCGTCCAGCCCGACAGCGCGAGCAGGCCGGCCGCGAGGTTCTCCTTGAGCGGCGCCCGGCCCTTGTCGTCGCGCCCCGAGCGCCAGCCGCGCTTGAACAGCGGCTCGCCGCTCAGGTCGAGATAGAGCGTCGCCTGCCGATCCTCCAGGTGCGCGAACACGCGCACGTCGGGTGCGCGCGTGTCGATCGACGGGCGCGCGCCGGTGCGCTCGCGAAGCCGGTCGACGATCCCGTCCTTCACCCGCAGCGTCGCGTAGTTCAGGCTGCGCAGCGGCGAACGCACCGCGCTCAGATCGACGCGCAGCGAGTGGCGCGCGTCGAAGAAGCGCTCCCATTCGACGCCGAGCGCCAGGCGGTACAGGTCGTCGTCGTCGCGGTAGCGCCGCTGCGCGACCTGCCGCAGCACCCGGCTGGCGAGCCGCGACCACAGGTTCGCACGGTAGGCGACCGCGCGCTCGCCGCCGAACAGCACGCCGCCGGCCAGCGTGCGGCAGTCGCTCGCTCCAAGGCCGGCGAGCTCGACGGCAAGCGCGCCTTCCAGGCCGCGCGGGCAGGCGGCGAACATCCCGGGCATGGCGGGCGTTCCCGCCATCGGCGCCGGCGCGTGCGCGCGCGCCATCACGTTCAGAAGGGCTTGACCACGACCAGCACGACGATCACCAGCAGCGCGAGCACCGGCAGTTCGTTGAACCAGCGGAACCAGACGTGCGAGCGCCGGTTCGTGCCGTGCTCGAAGCCGCGCAGCAACCGCCCGCAGCCGTAGTGATAGCCGAGCAGCAGCAGCACCGCCGCCAGCTTCGCGTGCATCCAGCCGCCGCTGATGCCGTAGCCCAGCCACAACCAGGTTCCGAGCGCGACCGCGAGCCACATCAGCGGCTGCATGAACCGCCACAGCTTGCGCGCCATCAGCAGCAGCCGGTCGCGCTCGGCGCCCGGCGCGTCGATCATCGCCAGGTTCACGAAGATCCGCGGCAGGTAGAACAGCCCGGCGAACCAGCTCGTGACGAAGACGATGTGCAGCGCCTTGACCCAGAGATAGCCGGTCGACATCAGCCGCGGATCTCGCCGTGGCCGAACACGACGTATTTCAGCGAAGTCAGGCCTTCGAGGCCGACCGGACCGCGTGCGTGCAGCTTGTCGGTGGAAATGCCGATCTCGGCGCCCAGCCCGTATTCGAAGCCGTCGGCAAAGCGCGTCGACGCGTTGATCATCACCGAGGCCGAGTCGACTTCGCGGACGAAGCGCATCGCGCGGGTGTGGTTCCCGGTGACGATCGCGTCGGTGTGCTGCGATCCGTAGGCGGCGATGTGGTCGATCGCCTCGTCGATGCCGGCGACCACGCGGATCGCGAGGATCGGCGCGAGGTATTCGGTGCGCCAGTCTTCTTCGGTCGCTTCGTTGCAGGCGATGCCCGCCGCCGACAGCACCCGGCGCGTGCGCGCGTCGCCGCGCAACTCCACCCCCTTGTCCGCATAGATGCGCCCGAGCCGCGGCAGCACCGCGTCGGCGACGGCCGCGGCGACCAGCAGCGTCTCCATCGCGTTGCACGGCGAGTAGCGCTGCGTCTTGGCGTTGTCGGCGATGCGCACCGCCATGTCGAGGTCGGCGTCGTCGTCGATGTAGACGTGGCAGACGCCGTCGAGGTGCTTGAGCACCGGCACTTTCGAGTCGCGGGCGATGCGCTCGATCAGCGACTTGCCCCCGCGCGGGACGATCACGTCGACCCATTCGGGATGCGAGATCAGCGCGCCGACGGCGGCGCGATCGGTGGTTTCGATCACCTGCACCGCGTCCTCGGGAAGCGCGGCGCTGCGCAGCCCCTCGCGGATCAGCGCGGCGAGCGCCTGGTTGCTGTGGATCGCCTCGGAGCCGCCGCGCAGGATGGTGGCGTTGCCCGCCTTCACGCACAGGCCGGCTGCGTCGATCGTCACGTTCGGGCGCGACTCGTAGACGATGCCGATCACGCCGAGCGGCACGCGCATCCGGCCCACCTGGATGCCGGTGGGGCGGTAGCGCAGTTCGAGGATCTCGCCCACCGGATCGGGCAGCGCGGCGATCTGCGAGAGCCCGCTGGCCATCGACTCGATCACAGCGTCGGTGAGCGCGAGCCGGTCGACGAAAGCGGCGTCGTGACCGGCGGCGCGCGCTGCGGCGAGGTCTTTCGCGTTGGCCGCTTTGAGCGCCGCCGCGTCGCGACGGATCGCGTCGGCGGTGGCGAGCAGTGCGCGGTTTTTCGCGGCCGTGCAGGCGCGCGCCGTGACGCGACTGGCTGCGCGGGCGCGCCGGCCCACGTCGGCAACGTAGGCCTCGATGTCGATCGGATGGATGTCCACGTCAGTTCCCTGCAAGGATCGGGGCGCCCGCGACCGACATCGCCAGGTCCTGCAACCCGCGCCACGCGTCGGCACCGTCGAGGCCCTTGACCATTCTATCGGTCCGGGCGGCGCACTGCAGCGCCTCGCGGATACGGTCTTCGTCGAGGCGCCCGAGCGCCTGCTCGTACGGCCGCTCGCGCGCGCCGAACACGCGCGCCTCGCGCAGCGCCTGCGCGAGCGGCCGGCCCCTGCCGCGCGCCTCGGCGAGCCTGAGCAGCGTGCGCAGCGCGTCGGCGAGCATCCACAGGATCAGCGGTTCGGCGACGCCTTCGGCGCGCAGCCCGTCGAGGCTGCGCAGTGTCCGCGGCACGTCGCCGGCCAGCATCGCCGTGACCAGGTCGGAAGCGTCGTAGCGCGCGACGTCGAGCACCGCGGCGCGTGTCTGCTCGGGCGGCAACTCGCCCTCCGGAAAGAGCAGGCCGAGCTTGCCGACTTCCTGGTGGGCCGCCAGCAGGTTGCCTTCGACCCGCTCGGCGATCAGCGCCAGCGTGTCGCTGTCGGCGCGCTGGTTCTGGCGCGCGAGCCGGGCGGCGATCCACTGCGGAAGCCTGGCGCGCTCGACCGGCCAGATCGGAACGATCAGGCCGAGGCGCTCGATCGCGGCGAACCAGGCGGATTCGGTGCTGGCGCGATCCAGCCGTGGTCCGGTGACCAGCAGCCGCGTGTCGTCGGATGCCTGTGCGGCCGCATCGGCGAGCGCCTGGCCGATTTCCCGGTTCGGCTTGCCCGCGAGGCGCAACTCGATCAGCCGGCGGCTCGCGAAGAGCGACAGCGCGCCCGCCTCGGCCAGCAACGCGTCGGCGCGAAAGCCGCGACCGCCTTCGAACACCCGGCGTTCGTCGAAGCCGGCGGCGCGCAGCGCCTGGCGCACCGTGTCGGCAGCCTCCAGCACGAGCAGCGGCTCGTCGCCGTGAATCCACACGAGCGCCGGCACGCCGCGCGCCAGTGCGCGGGCAAGGTTTTCAACGCGTATCTGCGTCATGCGCGGATCGCCGCGAGCCGTCGCAGCAACTGTTGCACCAGGTCGGACTGCATCTCGCGATACAGCAGTTCTTCCTCCTGCTGCTTCGAGACCAGCTCGATGTCGCTCGAAGTGATGTCGCGGCGCAGGACGATTTCGGTGGGCGCGAGCAGCGCCGCGCCGTCGCGGTCGAGCACGCGGAAGGTGAAGCGCAGGCGCAGCTGGTATTCGCGCGGGCGCCCGGTACTCGAGAAGCCGACGACCTCTTTCTCGCGCAGTTCGCGGATCACCTCGAGCCGCGCCTCGGCCTCGGCCGGATCGTCGACCAGCCGCGTGTCCTCGGCCACGCGCACCAGGCGGCGAAACTCGGCGCCGATCGTGGAAGTGGGCGCGAAGCCGGTGTACAGCGTGCGAAACGGCAGCGCGGCGGAACGGCGCAACTGGAAGCCGCAGCCGCTCGCGGCTGCGATCGCCAGCGATGCCAGTGCGATTGCGAGCCGGCGCCGCATCGGCGCTTCAGACGACGACGTTGACCAGGCGGCCGGGCACGACGACGACCTTGCGTGCGGCACGACCGCCGGCGTGGCGTGCGAACGCCTCGCTGGCCACGGCCGCCGCCTCGATCGCGGCGCGGTCGGCCTGCGCCGGCACGCGCACCGCGCCGCGCACCTTGCCGTTGATCTGCAGCACGAGCTCGATCTCGTCCTGCGCGAGCGCGCGCTCGTCGACCTGCGGCCATGCGGCGTCGAGCAGGTCGCCGTGGACGCGGGCAAAGCCGAGGTCGCTCCACAGTGCGTGGGTGACGTGCGGCACCACCGGATAGAGCACCCGGATCAGGATCGACAGCGCCTCGCGGATCACCTCGGTGGTCTCGCCCGAGGGCGCGAGCTTCGCGCCTTCGATCGCGTTGAGCATCTTCATCGCCGCCGAGACGACCGTGTTGTACTGCTTGCGCTGGTAGTCGTAGTCGGCCTGCCGCAGGATCACGTGGATCTCGCGGCGCAGCGCCTTGTGCGCCTCCGGCAGTCGGGCCGGATCGAGCGGGGCAGGGGCCGCAGACAGGCTCGCGTGCTGCTCGAACGCGCAGGCCCAGAGCCGGCGCAGGAAGCGCTGCGCGCCCTCCACGCCGGCGCCCGACCACTCGAGCGTCTGCTCCGGCGGCGAGGCGAACATCACGAACAGCCGCGCGGTGTCGGCGCCGTACTGGTCGATCAGCGACTGCGGGTCGACGCCGTTGTTCTTGCTCTTGGACATCGTGCCGATGCCGTTGTAGTCGACCGGCAGCCCGTCGGTCTTCGAGCGGCAGCCGACCGGCTTGCCCGATTCGTCGTGGATCCACTCGATGTCGTCGGGCCAGAAATACTCGATGCCTCCCTTGTCGGTCTTGCGCGAGAAGATGTGGTTGAGCACCATACCCTGGCACAGCAGGTTGCTGAACGGCTCGTCGAAGCGCACCAGGCCGCGATCGGGGTCGCCCGGGAAGTCGCCGCGCAGGTCGCGCATCACCTTGGTCCAGAAGCGCGCGTACAGCAGGTGCAGCACCGCGTGCTCGATGCCGCCGATGTACTGGTCCATCGGCATCCAGTAGTCGTTGCGCTCGTCGACCATCGCCTGTGCGTTGTCCGGCGAGCAGTAGCGCATGTAGTACCAGGACGAATCGACGAAGGTGTCCATCGTGTCGGTTTCGCGCCGCGCGGGCTTGCCGCACTTCGGGCACGCGCACTTCAGGAACCGCTCGTCCTTCGCCAGCGGGTTGCCGCTGCCGTCGGGTACCAGGTCTTCGGGCAGCACCACCGGCAGGTCTTCCCAGGGCACCGGTACCGCGCCGCAGGCCTCGCAGTGGATGATCGGGATCGGCGTGCCCCAGTAGCGCTGGCGCGAGATGCCCCAGTCGCGCAGCCGGTACTGGATGCGCTTTTCGCCGAGATCCTTCGCGGCCAGGTCGGCGGCGATCGCGTCGACCGCGGCCTCGTGCGCCAGACCGTCGTACTTGCCGGAGTTGACGCAGCGCCCGTTCGCCTTGTCTTCGTACCAGGCCTGCCAGGCCTGGTCGGAGAACGCTTGGCCCTTCACGTCGATGACCTGCCGGATCGGCAGGCCGAACTTGCGCGCGAACGCGAAGTCGCGCTCGTCGTGCGCGGGGACGCCCATCACCGCGCCGTCGCCGTAGCTCATCAGCACGTAGTTGCCGACCCAGACTTCGACCGGTTCGCCGGTGAGCGGGTGGCGCACGAACAGCCCGGTGCGCCGGCCGTCCTTCTCGCGCGTGGCGAGTTCGGCCTCGGTGACGCCGCCGCGCTTGCACTCCTCGATGAACGCGGCGAGCGCGGCGTCGTTGGCGGCCGCGGCGGCCGCGATCGGATGCTCGGGGGCCACCGCGACGAAGGTCACGCCCATGATCGTGTCGGCGCGCGTGGTGAACACGTACATGCGCCCGTCGCCGATCGGCCGCCCTTGCGCGTCGCGGATCTCGTGCGGGAACGCGAAGCGCACGCCGGTGGAGCGGCCGATCCAGTTCTCCTGCATCAGCTTCACCCGCTCGGGCCAGCCGATGCCGGCCAGGTCGGCGAGCAGTTCCTCCGCGTAGCGCGTGATGCCGAGGTAGTACATCGGAATCTCGCGCTTCTCCACCAGCGCGCCGGAGCGCCAGCCGCGGCCGTCGATCACCTGCTCGTTGGCGAGCACCGTCTGGTCGGCCGGATCCCAGTTGACCGTGCCGGTCTTCAGGTAGGCGATGCCGCGCTCGAGCATCTTCAGGAACAGCCACTGGTTCCACTTGTAGTATTCGGGCGAGCAGGTGGCGACTTCGCGGCTCCAGTCGATCGCCAGCCCCATCGCCTGCATCTGCGCCTTCATGTGCGCGATGTTGTCCCAGGTCCACTTCGCGGGCGCCACGCGGTTCTTCATCGCCGCGTTCTCGGCCGGCAGCCCGAACGCGTCCCAGCCCATCGGCATCAGCACGTTGTAGCCGTTCATCCGCAGATGGCGGTACATCACGTCGTTGATCGTGTAGTTGCGCACGTGGCCCATGTGCAGCTTGCCCGACGGGTAGGGCAGCATCGAGCAGGCGTAGAACTTGCCTTTCGGGAAGCGCGGGTCGTGCTCGATCGCGCGGTAGGCGTCGCTCGCCGCCCAATGCGCCTGGGCGGCCGCTTCGACCGCGGCGGCGTCGTACTTTTCGTGCATGGTGCTGGGAGGTCCGGGGAGGGTCGCCGGCACGGGGCCGGACAAACCCTTGATTTTACACGGCGCTACTTCGGCGCCGGTCGCGCGGATCGGGTTCCGCAGGTCACCGACGGGGCCCGTCGTCGCGGTCGCGCCGACCTTCGGCCGGCCCCCTCCAGTTCCTGACGGCCCACCACGCCACCGCGACCAGGGCGACCAGGTTGATTCCGATGCCTGCGATCCAGAAGCCGTTCAAGTGACTCCCTCCAGAGCCGATGCCTCCGGCTAATGCTCACGCCGTATCCGGCGAACCAGGGCGGCAAGCACCGCCGCATCGGTTGCCTCGCATTCCCAGACTACTTGCACCGACCATCCAAGCTGGCGCAGTGCCGTGGCCTTGCGGACATCGCGCTCGCGATTCGTTTCGATCTTCGATTGCCAGAACTCCCGATTCGTGCGCGCCTGCACCGAACCGTGCTTGCAGTCGTGGCCATGCCAGAAGCAACCGTGGACATAGATCGCGGTTCGATAGCGAGGCAGGACGATATCGGGAGTGCCGGGCAGGTCGCGGACATGCAGGCGGTATCGAAGTCCACGGGAATGAAGATATCGGCGAACAGTGAGTTCCGGCGCGGTATCCTTGCGACCGACGCTTTTCATGAGCGCCGACCTTTGTGGCGGCGTCGATGACTTCGGGAAAGGTCGATTGGGCATGAGAGGTCCGGCGATTCTCGCACGTACGATGAGCGTTGCCACTACGCGGGGCACGGGCGATCGGGCATGGCAATACCACTCGCGCAGCGACAATCACTCGAAGGTCGCGTGCTGGACGGTTCTGTTCGATTTTCTCCTCGAATGCGATATCTTTCGCGCGCACGTGGAACGAGGGTTGATCGGTTTCGGCATCAATCACGTGATGGTCGGCCCGATCAACAAGACGCTGGATCTGGTGGTGACGCGAATATCGCCGGGAAGAGCGGCAGTGCGGCGAAAACGGTTCGGCGACCTTGTCGACCACTATGGCATTGTGCTGGATCAGGCTGACCAGGAGGAACTGGCGAAGCTTCCTGTGCTGGAGGGGGATATCGGCAGGGAAGACGTTTCGGAAGTGGTCGTCGCGTTGGAGGCGAAGGCTTGCATGACGGAGCACGGCAAGTCGCTACCGCGACTGCATGCCGAGATTCTGGCAACGGGGTATCTGGCCAAGCGTGCGCAACCCCGATGCATCACCGTCTCGTACTCGATGGTGAATGCTGCCGGGGAATTCGTCACGCCCAGTGGCGCCGGGAAGGTCAACAGGCATTCGCAGCCGGAGGATGCCCGAAAGGTCGTCAGGATGCTCGGCCAGGCCATTCCACTGGCTCGCGATAGCGGTGCGATCGGATACGACGTGATCGGTGTGACCGTCGTCGATTGCCGGAACGATGGTTCGCCGGTGACGCTCGTCGCAGGCGACCCCGCTCCCGATCGCCATAGCCACATCAACTACGATCGAATGATCGTTGGTCTCTGCAGCGAATATCGTGCGCGGTTCGGCAACTGATTCGGCGAACAGATCGTGCGCTGCTTACGCAGCGAGAAGATCGAGTTGGCTGGGCACGATGCGTGGGGGGACCGTGCCCCCCATCCGGACCAGGTGCCGCTCGGTGGCTTCGATGAATCCTGGTTCGAATCGCAACCTGGCCCGGCGGGTGCGCGCCAGGAATCCGAGCGTTGCTTTCGCGGAAAGGGGCTGAGCCCGTTCGGGTTGTTCGAGGAAGTCCGCGAGGTGCGTTGGGCGAATGCCCAGTGCATCGACGCCCAAAGCGACCGCGTGGCGACGCTTCCCGTCGAACCTTGCACAACGCGGCGGACGGCCTCGGGCGGGGAAGTCTTGATCACGCTCGATGTCGTAGGTGCCGGGTGCCGACAGGCGTCGGCCAATCCATTCGGCGACGGGGACGCTGACTGCGCTGCCAACAAGGCTCCAACGGATAGATGGGCGCGCGACGGATTCCGCGGGCTCCGTCCAGTCGGCATCGAACCCTTGGAGCCGCTCTCCATCCCGGATGCCGGGTTTGATCAGTGAACCGTCGGGCATCAGGATCGCCGGTGGCGACGGAATTCCGATGGTGCTGCCGTTCTTGAGCGTCGGGACCGAATCGACAGCCCAACCGAGTCCGCCAAGACCTTCGGTCCAGTAAAAGCCGTGTGCGAGACGGTCGAGGTCCGTTGCAGGTCGCAGAAGGGGGCGGTCGTCCGTCAGAAGGACTTCTGCAGGGTCGAGAACTCTTGATGCAATGAGGAACACGCGCTCTCGTCGCTGCGGGAGTCCGAACGAAAAAGTATCCACGACGCGGTATGCCCACCGATAGCCGCGCCGCTCGAACTCGTCGACGATCGCCCGCATCGCATTGCCGCCGTTGAGTTGCAACATGAATGGGACATTCTCGATGAGCACTGTGGGCACACGGCGACGCGAAAGCAGCCGAAAGACCTCCCCGATCAACCCTGAGCGTTCGCCGTCCAGTCCTGCGGTTCGCCCTGCCTGGCTGAGGTCCTGACAAGGGAACCCAGCGCAGACGAGGTCGATCGAGGCCGGAAGCGAGCGAAGCCTCGTGATGTCATCGCGATACTCGACACCCGGAAACCGGGCTACGAGAACCGCCTTCGCTGCTGGCAGGATGTCGCACAGCAATTCGGCTTCATGTCCGGCGCGTGCCAGACCCAGCTCGAATCCTCCGATGCCTGCGAACAAGCCTGCTGTGCGCATATGTATGGATGTCCAGTAGTCAGCGAGATGGTATCAGGAGGCTGATACGAATCCAAGCCTGCGATCGACCTAAGACCCTGTTCCATTCTATCGGCTGTCCGGAGGCGTGTTCTCGACCCTCCGGTTTACGGGTCCTCCCCGAAGCACTGTCGCGAGAATGTGTGATGGCCAGACAAGGAGCCAGCCGCGTCGCCCGGGACACCCCGGCCCGGATGCCGGCAGGGCGCAACTTGGCTTATGCTTGCGCTGCAGCACCAACCGCTCGAGGAGGCGCCCCGAATGTACGATCGAATCCTGGTCCCAGTTGATGGGTCCCCGTTTTCCGAGGAAGTGCTGCCGCACGCGCTCGGCATTGTCCGGGCCACCGGCGCGCCGCTGTCGCTGTTGCAGGTGGTCGATCGCGAAGACGAGCAGGCCGAGGCCGCACGCTACGTGGGGGCGCTCGCGTCCGAACTGGCCGCCGACGGGCGTGCGGTGGTCGCTCGCGGCGACCTCGCCGACACGATCCTCGCCGAGGCGCGGCGCGTGCCGGGCACCCTGGTCGCGATGACCTCTCACGGCCGCAGCGGCCTGATGGAAGCGATGATGGGCAGCGTGGCGATGCGCATCGTGCGCGCGAGCGGAGATCCGGTCATCCTCTATCGGCCGCGCGGCGCGGCGGTCGAGGGGCGCCGCCAGGCGGTGAAGATCAACAGCGTGCTGTTGCCGCTCGACGGCACCCAGGTCTCGGAGGCGATGGCCTCGCAGGCCGCCGGCATGGCGCAGTGGCTCGGGGCCGACCTCAACCTGGTCCAGGCGATCACGCCCGACTCCAGGCCCGGCGCCGACATCCCCGCCAGCGACGTGATGGAGTCCTCCTACGTGCGCACCCGCGCCGAAGACTACCGCACGCGATACGGCGTGCGCACCAGCTGGGAAGTGCTGCACGGCGATCCGGCCGACGCGATCGCGCGCTATCTCGACGGGCGCCGCGACGTGCTGCTCGCGATGGTCACCCGTGCGCGGCGCCCGCTCGAAGCCGCGATCCTCGGTAGCGTCACCGCGGGGTGCCTGCAGAAATGCGGCGTGCCGATCGTCACCCGCCTGCCCTGAGTGGT
>WBZO01000715.1_pt1 | contig 30702 bp, 27 predicted proteins | sample 5204261 | NCBI WGS metagenome assembly WBZO01 (sample SAMN12412400, study PRJNA552823) | activated sludge metagenome | isolation source: activated sludge from anammox sidestream of wastewater treatment plant... | place: USA: North Carolina | collected 2017-09
CAGCGTCATCCACGCCTCGATCGACCATCACCTGCATAACGGCTGGAGCATGGACTACCAGGCGCTGCCGGCGGTCGACCTGATGCTGGCGTGCGACGCCGACCGCGCGGTCGCGGGCCTGCTCGAAACGCTCGGCGTCCCGGCAACACCAAAGGTGCGCGACATCCCGCATGCGGACGTCCCGCGCGCGCCGGACGGCGATTTGACCGTCGCGCATCTCGCGCTGGCCTTGCGCGCGGCACTCGGCGAGCGCGCCGTCTCGCTTGTGCACCCGCCGCTGTCGTGGAATGGCGCGTGGTGGCCGTTCCGCCATCCGCTCGACTATCTCGGCAGCGACGGCGGCGGCGGCATCGGCGGCGGTCCGGGCATTTCGGTCGGCGCGGCGCTCGCGCTCAAGGGCGGCGGCCGCATGCCGGTCGCCATCTGCGGCGACGGCGATTTCCTGATGGGCGTGACCGCGCTGTGGACGGCGGCGCATTACCGCATTCCGCTCCTGATGGTCGTCGCCAACAATCGCTCCTTCTTCAATGACGAGCTTCACCAGGAGCGCGTCGCGCGCATGCGGGGACGTCCCGTGGAAAACCGCTGGATCGGCCAGCGCATCGCCGATCCGGACATCGATCTGGCCGCGATGGCGCGCGCGCAGGGCGCGCTCGGCATCGGCCCGGTCACCGATGCGGCCGCCTTGCCGGCGGCCTATGCGCAGGCGATCGCCGCGGTCGAAGCCGGCGGCGTCGCGGTCGTCGACGTCCAGGTCGCCCCCGGCTATGCGCCGGCCACGACCGCGGCGATGACCCGCAAGACCGATTGAGAGAGGACGAGCAGCCGATGGATGCAGCGCCTGCCAAACGGATCGAAACGCTGGCGCACGAGGACGTCATTCTGGCGGTCGAGAACATCGTCAAGCGCTTTCCGACCCCGGAGGGCGGACTGACCGCCGTCGACAACGTGTCGCTCTCCGTGCGCCAGGGCGAATTCCTGGCCGTGATCGGTCCGTCGGGCTGCGGCAAGTCGACATTGTTCAACGTCATCGGCGGCCTCCTGACGGAGTACGAAGGCAGCGTGCGCGTCGACGGCGAGCGCATTTCCGGCCCGCACCAATCGGTCGGCATGGTGTTCCAGGAAGAATCCACCTTCCCCTGGCGCACGGTGATCGAGAACGTCTCGTTCCCGCTCGAAATCGCCGGCCTGCCGAAAGCCGAACGCCACGAGAAGGCACGCCACTTTATTTCTCTGGTCGGGCTCGACGGTTTCGAGAACCGTTATCCGGCCGAGCTGTCGGGCGGCATGCGCCAGCGCGTGTCGCTCGCGCGCACGCTCGCCTCCGAACCCAAAATCCTGCTGATGGACGAGCCGTTCGCCGCGCTCGACGAGCAGACCCGCCTGCTGCTTGGCGACAAGGTGCTGCAGATCCAGCAGGAGCTGAAACAGACCACGCTGCTCATCACCCACAACATCACCGAGGCGGTCCAGCTTTCCGACCGCATCATGGTGATGACCTACCGGCCCGGGCGCATCAAGCGCATCGTCGATATCCGGCTGCCGCGTCCGCGTTCCTCGGAAATCGTGGGCTCCGACGCGTTCGGCCATTATGTCGCGCAGATCTGGAACGACCTGCGCGAGGAGGCGAGCCGCGGCCTCACCGACGACGAGACCCGCGCGCGGAGGCGGCGATGAGTGCGCGCGGCATCGGCCTGTCGCGCTTCGCGCCGGCCGCGCTCGGCCTCGGCGCGCTCGTCGCGGCGGCGCTCGTGGTCGAAGCGCTGATCCGCTTCGGCGCCGTCAACCGCTTCATCGTGCCGCTGCCCTCGCAGGTCGCGGCGAGCTTCGAGCGCCTCGTGGTCGAGGAGCATATCGCCTCACGTTTCGTCGTCACCTTCAAGGAATGCCTGCTGGCGGCGCTGCTGATCACGGTCGTCGGCATCGCGACCGGCGCGCTGCTGCACCGGGTCGATCTCCTGCGGCGCGCGACCGAGACCTGGATCGCGGCCGCGGCGGCGGCGCCGACCGTGCTCATGTATCCGCTGTTCATGGTCATCTTCGGCCGCAACGCCACCACCATCGTGATGATGGCGTTCGTCGCCGGCCTGCCGCCGGTGATTCTGAAGACCATCGAGGGCCTCTCCGGCACGCGCCGCGTGCTGATCAATGTCGGGCGCAGCTTCAACCTGAGCCAGAGCCAGATGTTCTGGAAGATCATGTTCCCGGCGGCGATGCCGACGATCTTCGTCGGGCTCAAGCTCGGGCTGATCTTCGCGCTGATCAACGTCGTCGGCATCGAGTTCCTGATCAATTTCGGCGGGCTCGGCCAGCTCATCAACGATCTCGCCGAACGCTACGACCTGCCCGGCACCTATGCGGCGATCTGCTTCGTCATCATGGTCAGCGTCGTTTTTTTCATCGTCATTGAACGGATCGAGCGATGGCTGAGACCGGCCGACTGACGCGCGCCATCATCACCTCCCCGCTCGCGGGGCCGGTCGCGCTCGTGCGCGTGGCGATCATCGTCGCCCTGCTCGCGGGCTGGGAAGCGCTCGCCGCCTCCGGCCTGCTCTACCGCGACGTCGTGCCCTCGCTGCGCGCCATCGGCGGCGCGATCGCTGCGCTGCTGGTGCGGCCGGATTACTATTTCCACCTCGGCGTGACCATTGCCGAGATCGGCCTTGCGCTCCTGATCGGCGGCGTCAGCGGGCTCTTTGTCGGGCTTGCACTCGGGCGCAGCCGCTTCCTCGCGCGCGCCTTCGAGCCCTATCTCTATTATCTCGGGCCCACGCCCAAGATCATCTTCTTCCCGATCATGATCATGTGGTTCGGCGTCGGCCCCGGATCGAAGGTCGCGCTCGGCGCGCTGTCCTGCTTCTTCCCGGTCGCGCTGTCGGTCGCCGCCGGCATGCGCCAGATCGATCCGGTGCTGATCCGCGTCGGCCGCAGCTTCCGCGCGCGCCCCTGGCAGATGGCGTGGAAAATCTATCTGCCGGCGATGCGCCATCCCATTATCAACGGCGTGCGGCTCGGCCTCGGCGTCGCGCTGATCGGCACGCTGCTCGCCGAGACCAAATTGTCCAACCGCGGCATCGGATTCCTGATCATCCAGGCCTACAGCCTGTTCGACATGCCGCGCATGTACGCGATGCTCATCGTCTTGTTCGTGCTGGCGATCGGCGCGAACGCACTGGTCGGCCGCCTCGGCGGGCTCGACTCAATCAAGCGGTTCTAGCCAAGACACCGCGCTTTAGGGGAGAAACGACAATGCGTCTCATGAAAGGCCTGATCGGGGCATTGGCGCTCGCAACACCGCTGGCCCTCGCTGCGATCCCGGCGTCCGCGCAGGACGCGCTCAAGCTCGCCGTCGGCCAGCGCGGGAACTGGGAGACCGCCGTCTCCGAAATCGGCCACCGCGCCGGCATCTTCAAGAAACACGGGCTCGATCTCGAGCTGCTCTATACCGCGGGCGCCGGCGAGACCCTGCAGGCGATCATTTCCGGCGCCGCCGATATCGGCATCGGCGTCGGCACCTCGGGCGCCCTGTCGGCGTTCTCAAAAGGCGCGCCGGTGCGCGCCATCGGCTCGGCCACGGTCGGCTCCAACGACCTCTACTGGTACGTGAAGGCGGATTCGCCGATCAAGGGCTGGAAGGACACCAACGAAAACACCCGCATCGCCTATTCGACCACCGGCTCCTCGACCAACATGCTGGTGCTCGGCTTCATCCGGGAGTTCAACCTGAAGGCCAAGGCGGAGAAGACCGGCAGCCCGCCGGCGACGCTGACCGCGGTGATGTCGGGCCAGGTCGAGGTCGGCTGGGCGGCGCCGCCCTTCGGCCTCAAGCAGATCGAGGAAGGCCAGATCCGCATCATCGGCCGCGGCAGCGACGTGCCCTCGACCCGCAACCAGACGGTGCGCCTGCTGATCGTCAACGCCAACAAGCTCGCCAAGGACAAGGCGGTGATCCAGCGCTACATGGACGCCTACCGCGAGACGCTCGACTTCATGTACAGCGATGCGAAGGCGCTCGCGCTCTACAAGGACTTCGCCGGCATCCCGGAGAACCTCACGAAGAAGGCGATGAGCGACTTCTATTCCAAGGAATCGCTCGATCCCGACCGCATCGAGGGCATCGACAGCGTGATGACCGACGCCGTCACGATGAAGTTCATTCCCGCGCCGCTCAGCAAGGAACAGCTCGCGGACTTCTTCCAGGTTCCCCCGCGCAAGAAGTAAGCGCGCGCCGAACCCGGACATGACAACCGCCTGCGGCGCGCGCGCCGCAGGCGCCCTTTCCCGCAGGTGCCGCCATGACCACAGCCGTTCCCCCGCAAGCCGCCATCCCGCAGGAGCTGCGCCTGCCCGCGCATCGCGACGCCTATTATGGCGGTCAGTGGCACAGGCCGAAGAGCGGCCGCTACGAGCAGGCGATCAATCCCGGCACCGGCCAGCCGCTCGGCGAGGTCGCCGACTGCTCGGCCGCGGACGTGGATGCTGCGGTCGCGGCGGCATCGGCCGCCTTCCGCGAATGGCGGCGCGTGCCGCCGCTCGAGCGCGCCAGGATGCTCAGGCGCATCGCCCAGGTGCTGCGCGAGAATGCCGGCGAGCTTGCCATGATCGACGCCGCCGATTGCGGCAACCCGGTCGCCGAGATGGTGAGCGACGCCATGGTCGCCGCCGCCCAGCTCGATTTCTTCGCCGGCCTCGTCACCGAGCTCAAGGGCGCCTCGATCCCGATGGGGCCCGACGTCGTCAATTTCTCGGTGCGCGAGCCGCTCGGCGTGGTCGGACGCATCATTCCGTTCAACCACCCCTTCATGTTCTGTGCCGGCAAGTCGGCGGCCCCGCTCGCCGCCGGCAACACCGTCGTCGTCAAACCGCCGGAACAGGCGACGCTGTCCTCGCTGCGGCTCGCCGAATTGTGCGACGGCCTCTTGCCGCCCGGCGTGTTCAACGTGGTGCCCGGCGGCAAGGAGGTGGGCGCCGCGCTCGCATCGCATCGCGGCGTCGCCAAGGTCGCGCTCATCGGCTCGGTGCCGACCGGACGCGCAGTGATGCGCGCGGCCGCCGACACGGTGAAGCCGGTCATGCTCGAACTCGGCGGCAAGAACGCGCTGATCGCCTATCCCGACGCCGACCCCGACGCGGTGGCCGGCGGGATCGTCGGCGGCATGAACTTCACCTGGTGCGGACAATCGTGCGGCTCGACCAGCCGCGCCTTCGTGCATGAGAAAATCCACGACGTCGTGCTCGAGCGCGTGAAAGCGCGCATCGCGCATTTCCGGCCCGGTCTGCCGACGAACCCCGCGACCACCATGGGCGCGATCATCTCGCGCACGCAATACGAGCGCGTGCTGCGCTATATCGACGTCGCGAAAAAGGAAGGCGCGCGCCTCGTGCACGGCGGCAAGCGGCCCGACGATCCCGCGCTCGCCGACGGCTTCTATGTTGAGCCGACCGTGTTCGCCGACATGACGACCGACATGACGATCGCGCGCGAGGAGATTTTCGGCCCCGTGCTCGCGGTGTTCAAATGGTCGGACGAGAGCCGCATGCTCGCCGACGTCAATGCCGTGGAATACGGCCTCACCTGCTCGATCTGGACCGACGATCTCAACATCGCCCATCGCACGGCGATGGCGGTGGAGGCCGGCTATGTCTGGATCAACGAGGTCGGCAAGCATTTCCTCGGCGCGCCGTTCGGCGGCTTCAAGCAATCGGGCATCGGACGCGAGGAGTGTTTCGAGGAAATGCTGAGCTTCACGCAGGAAAAGAACATCCATGTGCGGCTGAAGCCGGCCGGACGCCGGCCATGACGAAGCTCGCTCTCTCGGTCGCCATCGGCGACTATGACCGCACCCGCCCGCTCATCGACGGCGCGGTGCGCATCGACGGCGTCGATCCGGTCTTCATGACGCTGCCGCCGGAGGAAATCTTCTTCCGCGCCTTCCGCACCGCCGAGTTCGACATTTCCGAGTTGTCGCTGTCGAGCTTCACGGTGAAGACCGCGCAGAACGACTGCCCCTATGTCGGCATCCCGGTGTTCCTGTCGCGCGCCTTCCGCCACACCGCGATCTATGTGCGCACCGACCGCATCAAAAAGCCGGAAGACCTGAAGGGAAAAAGGATCGGTCTACCCGAATACCAGCTCACCGCCAATGTCTGGGCGCGCGCCATCCTGCAGGACGATTACGGCGTGAAGCCCTCGGATGTGACCTGGGTGCGCGGCGGCATCGAGGCGCCGGGCCGGCCGGAGAAAATCAGGCTCACCCTGCCGCCCGACGTGCGGCTCGAGAACGCGCCGGAGGGCGCGACGATTTCCGCCATGCTCGCGGCCGGCGAGATCGACGGCTTCATCGCCCCGCGCCCGCCGTCGGTCGCCGGCCAGAATCCGAATGTCGGCTGGCTGTTCGCCGATCCGACCGCGGCCGCGAAGGATTATTTCCGGCGCACGCGGATTTTTCCGATCATGCATCTGGTCGGCGTGCGGCGCGAACTGGCCGACAAGAATCCCTGGCTGCCGGCAGCGGTGATGAAGGCATTCGAGCAGGCCAAGGCGGCGGCGCTCGCCCATCTCGAGGATACCGCGGCGACCAAGGTGACGCTGCCCTTCGTCGAGGAGCAGATCAAGGCCGCGCGCGAGCTGATGGGACACGATTACTGGTCCTACGGCGTCGCGCAGAACCGCCACGTGCTGGACGCTTTCCTGAAGCATCACCACGCACAGGGCCTGTCCTCGCGCCTCGTCGCGGCGGAGGAGCTGTTCCATCCGGGAACGCTCGAAAGCTTCAAGATCTAGAATTTGATCCGCTTATATTGAAGCGCATTCTCTCTCCGCTCATTCCCGCGCAAGCGGGAATCCAGACAATCAGATGCTGGGTCCCCGCTGGAGCCTGTGCTCGGGCCGGCGAAGCCGGACCCGAGTGCGGGGACGAGCAGCGATGACGCTGGTTCAATCTCTGCCGATCAGCCTCCGTCGCGCGTTGCGTCAAACCCGCACAGGGGCGACATCAACCAGCCGCAACTGCACGCGCTCCGTGCCCTGCCAGCGATCGACGGCAAGATAGCCTGCGGCGTGCACGGCCTGCCCGCGCTGTTCGAGCAGCGCGCGGCCGAGCGGCTTGTCGGCGCAGCGGAAGGCGATCGCGTTGAGCATGGCGCCGTCCGGCGCGCGCAGCCGCGCGCGCAAATGACCGGTTCCCACCGGATCGACATAAGCGAGCGTGTGGCCGGGAAAGGCGAACACCGGCTCGGGATTGCCGGCGCCGAACGGGCCCGCTTTCATCAGCGTCGCCACCAGTTCGGCATTGGCGGCGCCTGCGGTGAGCGCGCCATCGATCATCAACGCGTCCTCGCGCCGCGCGCGCGCCACCGCGTCGGCGAGCGTTTCCTCCAGATAAGCGCGGAACTCCGCGAGCGCCCCGCGCGCGACCGTGATCCCCGCGGCCATCGCATGCCCGCCGCCCTTGATCAGGATGCCGCCCGCCACCGCCTGCCGCACGGCGCGGCCGAGATCGATGCCCGCGATCGAGCGTCCCGATCCGGTGCCGTGGCCGCCCGGCTCAAGCGCGATCGCGAAGGCCGGACGGCCGAAACGCTCCTTCAGCCGCGCGGCGATCAGGCCGACGATGCCGGGATGCCAGCCTTCGGCCGCGGTAACCACCACGGCACCCGTCTCTTCCAGGCCGAGCGCGGCCAGCGCCTCGGCTTCGGCCTCCGCGAGCATCGTCTGTTCGAGTACCTGCCGTTCGCGATTGAGCCGGTCGAGTTCCGCGGCAATGCGCGCGGCCTCCACCGTGTCCTCTTCGAGCAGCAGCGTCGCGCCGAGATCGGCGCGCCCGATGCGCCCGCCGGCATTGATACGCGGACCGAGCAGGAAGCCGAGATGGAACGGCTCGGGCGGCGCGTCGAGTCGCGCGGCGTCCATCAGCGCGGTCAGCCCGACGCTGTCGCGCCGGCGCATGGCGATCAGGCCCTTGGCGACGAAGGCGCGGTTGAGCCCGGTCAGCGGCACGACGTCGGCAACGGTGCCGAGCGCCACGAGATCGAGCCAGGCGAGCAGATCGGGTTCGCGCCGCGCACCCTCCCAGAAGCCGCGCCGCCGCAGTTCGCGGTTGAGCGCGACCAGCGTCATGAAGACGAGTCCGACGGCGGCGAGATGGCCGAGCCCGGACAGATCATCCGGCCGGTTGGGATTGACGATCGCGGTCGCCTCGGGAAGCGCGGCGTCGCACTGATGATGGTCGATGACCAGCACGTCCATGCCGAGCCGCCGCGCTTCGGCGAGCGGCGCGATGCTGGTCGTGCCGCAATCGACCGTCACCAGGAGCGTCGCCCCGCGCTCCGACAAAGCGCGGATGGCATCGACATTGGGGCCGTAGCCCTCGAACAGCCGGTCGGGAATATGGATCAGTGGCGCAAGCCCGGCATGGCGCAGGAAACGCGCCAGCAGCGCCGACGCGGTCGCGCCGTCGACGTCATAATCGCCGAAGATCGCAACCGTCTCGGAGCGCGCGACCGCGTCCGCCAGACGCGCCGCGGCGGCCTCCATCGCGGTCAGCACCGCGGGATCGGGCATCAGCGCCTTGACGGTCGGATCGAGGAAGGCGGGCACTGCCTCGCTCGCAACGCCGCGGCCGGCGAGAATGCGCGCCAGCAGTTCCGGCAGTCCGTGCCGCTGCGCGATGGCAAGCGCCTGCTCGGCGTCGTGCGCATCGAGCCGGTCGCGCCAGGCGCGGCCGCTCGCGGATTGCTCCACGCCGAGAAAGAGGCGCGTTCGCGCCTCAGGCATCGTGGCCAGGGCGGGCGTCATGTATCCAAACCGAATCGGGTCAGAAGATTTTGCGATACTGGATGAAACCGGAGCGCTCCGCCACCTTGTCGTAGAGCGCGCGGGCGCTGTGATTGTCTTCCTGCGTGAGCCAGTGGATGCGGCTTGCGCCCTTCGCGCGCGCGGCCTGTTCGACGGCGGCGATCAGCGCCCGCCCGACCCCGCCGCCGCGCGCGTCCGCGGCCACGAACAGATCCTGCAGATAGCAATAGTCGCCGACGGTCCAGCACGAACGATGGAAGATGTAATGTGCGATCCCGATCAGCCGGCCGTCGCGATACGCCCCGAGCGCGAAGACGGGCTCGGCCGGATCGTGGATGCGCGCCCACAGAACGTCGTTGTTACCGGGCGCGACGGCCGAGCGATAGAAATCGAGATAGGCTTGCCAGAGCGGCTCCCAGGCGGCGCGTTCAGATCGCAAAAGCGCACGAATTTCCAGACCAGCCGCGGGCATCGGACATTCTCCGCTCCGGCGATCCGGCGGCGAAGGCCGGCGGATGCGCCGATCAATCCAGATAGAACTTGTCGAGCTGGCGGTGGTCGGCTCTGATCCAGCGCACGGTGCCGGTGGCCGAACGCATGACCACCGTCTCGGTCTCGATCATGCCCTTCTTGAAGCGCACGCCGCGCAGCAGCGAACCGTCGGTGACGCCGGTCGCCGCGAACAGGCAGTCGCCCTTCACCATGTCCTCGATCTGGTATTTCTTGCGCGGGTCCTTGATGCCCATCTTGGCGGCGCGGTCACGCTTCTCCTCGCTGTCGAGCACGAGCCGGCACTGCATCTGCCCGCCGATGCAGCGCAGCGCCGCCGCCGCCAGCACGCCTTCGGGCGCGCCGCCGATGCCCATATAGATGTCGATGCCGGTCGCGGCCGGATCCGCGCAGTGAATGACGCCGGCGACGTCGCCGTCGGTGATCAGGCGCACCGCGGCCCCGGTCTTGCGCACGGCCGCGATCATGTCGGCATGGCGCGGCCGCTCGAGGATGAGTGCGGTGATTTCGGCGGGCCTGACGTCCTTGGCCTTGGCCAGCTTGAGGATGCTGACGTCGGCGGGGTCGTCGAGATCGACAATGCCGGCCGGATAGCCCGGGCCGATGGCGATCTTCTCCATATAGACGTCGGGGGCGTTGAGCAGCGTGCCGGTCTCCGCCATCGCCATGGTCGCGATCGCGCCCGGCATGTTCTTGGCGCACAGCGTCGTGCCTTCGAGCGGATCGACCGCGATATCGACCCGGGGGCCGTTGCGGGTGCCGACCGTCTCGCCGATGAACAGCATGGGCGCCTCGTCGCGCTCGCCTTCGCCGATCACGATCATGCCCTCGATCGGCAGCTTGTTCAGCTCGCGCCGCATGGCGTCGACCGCCGCCTGGTCGGCGGCCTTTTCGTTGCCGTGCCCGCGCAGGCGCGCCGCCGACACCGCCGCGCGCTCGGTGACGCGGACGATTTCAAGCGACAGGATGCGTTCGAGCGCAAGATGCGGCTGGATCGTGATCGTAGTGGACATCGAACAATTCCCCCCTGGTCGCACGGTAGCTCGGTCTTTCTATCGGTTTTTTTCGATCCGGATCAATTGCGGCTCGCCGGATATCACCTTGTCCGCCTTGACCGCCTCGAGTGCGCGCCGCACCGCGTCCTCGGTGGTGGCATAGGTGATCAGGATGACGGGAACCGGCGCGCCCGCTGCCCGCGCGTCCTGCCCGCCGGCCGGCGGCATCCCGCGATGGCGCTGCACGATCGATTCCAGCGAAATCTGCTGCTCGGCGAGGCGGGTCGCGATCGTGGCCGCGGTCCCGGGCCGGTCGACGGCCAGAAGGCGGATGTAATAGCCGCCCTCGTGGCGCTGCATCGGCGCCTTGCCGGCGACCGTGAGCTGGCCGGTCGCGCGCCCGAACGGGGCAAGCCGGTGGCCGCGCGCGACATCGCCGATATCGGCCACGACCGCGGAGGCGGTGGCCGCGCCGCCCGCGCCCGGCCCGACCAGCGTGACCGGCGGGAAGCCCTCGACGTCGAGGGTGACCGCGTTGGTCACGCCCATGACCTGGGCGATGGCGGAATCCTTGGGCACCATGGTCGGGTGCACGCGCTGCTCGATGCCCTGCGCGGTCCTGACCGCGACGCCGAGCAGCTTGACGCGGTAGCCGAGTTCGTCGGCGGCTTCGAGATCGGCCGGCGTGATGGAGGAAATGCCCTCGACATAGACCGCGTCGGCCTCGACCCTGGTGCCGAAGGCAAGGCTCGCCAGGATCGCGAGCTTCTGCGCGGTATCGAAGCCTTCGACGTCGAAGGTCGGGTCGGCCTCGGCATAGCCGAGCCGCTGGGCGTCCTTCAGGCAATCGGCGAACGAGAGCTTCTCCAGCTCCATGCGCGTGAGGATGTAGTTGCAGGTGCCGTTGAGGATGCCGTAGACGCGCGCGAACGTGTTGCCGGCAAGCCCCTCGCGCAGCGCCTTGACCACCGGAATGGCGCCCGCGACCGCGGCCTCGAAATTGAGCGCGACGCCGTTCTTCTCGGCGAGCGCTGCGAGCGCCACGCCATGACGCGCCAGCAGCGCCTTGTTGGCGGTGACGACCGACTTGCCGGCAGCGAGCGCGGTTTCCACCGCCGCCTTGGCCGGATCGCCCTCCCCGCCGATCAGTTCGACAAAGACGTCGATCCCCGGATCGCGCGCCAGCGCCACCGGATCGTCGAACCAGCGAAGACCCGCGGCCGGAAAACCGCGGTCACGACCCTTGTCGCGCGCGCAGACGGCCGCGACCTCCACCGGGCGCCCGCAGCGCGCGGCGAGCGGCGAATTCGGATCGCGGATCAGGCGTACGACGGCCGCGCCGACATTGCCGAGTCCGGCCACACCCACTTTCAGCGGCGCCACCATAGAGCAGTCCGAGGGATGGCGAGCGGCGCTTCAGCGCCGCGTCGCGAGAGGAACGACGTTGTGCAGGGTCTCCACGCCGCTTTCGAGGAAGCGGCGGATGTTGCGGGCGGCCTGGCGGATGCGCTGCTCGTTTTCGACGAGCGCGATGCGGACATAGCCTTCGCCATGCTCGCCGAAGCCGATGCCGGGGGCGACGGCGACCTCGGCTTTCTCCACCAGGAGCTTGGTGAATTCGACGCTGCCCATGGCCTCGAAACCCTTGGGCAGCGGTGCCCAGGCGAACATCGAGGCCGCGGGCGCGGGGATCGGCCAGCCGGCGCGGCCGAAGCTTTCCACCAGCGCCTCGCGGCGGCGGCGATAGACCTGGCGCATCTCCTCGATGCAGTCCTGCGGACCGTTGAGCGCGGCGGTCGCCGCCACCTGCACCGGAGTGAAGGCGCCGTAATCGAGATAGGACTTCACGCGCGCGAGCGCGGAGATCACGCGCTCGTTGCCGACTGCGAAACCGATGCGCCAGCCCGGCATCGAGAAAGTCTTCGACATCGAGGTGAATTCGACCGCGACGTCGAACGCGCCCGGCACCTGCAGGATCGAAGGCGGCGGATTGTTCTCGAAATAGACCTCCGAATAGGCGAGGTCCGAAAGCACGATGATGGAGTGCTTCTTCGCGAACGCCACGAGGTCGCGATAGAAATCCAGGCTCGCGACGCAGGCGGTCGGGTTCGACGGATAGCAGACCACGACCGCGATCGGCTTCGGGATGGAATGGATCATCGCCCGTTCGAGCGCATCGAACAGTTCCGGCGACGGCTCCGCCGGCACCGAGCGGATAACGCCGCCGGCCATCAGGAAACCGAAGGCGTGGATCGGATAGCTCGGATTGGGCACGAGCACGACGTCGCCCGGTGCGGTGATCGCCTGCGCGACATTGGCGAAGCCCTCTTTCGAGCCGAGCGTGGTGACGATCTGGGTCTCGGGATTGAGCTTCACGCCGAAACGCCGCTCGTAATAGGCGGCCTGGGCGCGGCGCAGGCCGGCAATGCCCTTGGACGAGGAATAGCGGTCGGTGCGCGGCTTGCCGATCGTCTCTTTCAGCTTCTCGAGGACATGGGCCGGCGCGGGCAGATCGGGGTTGCCCATGCCGAGGTCGATGATGTCGGCGCCCGCATTGCGCGCCACGGCTTTGACGCGGTTGACCTGCTCGAAGACATAGGGCGGCAGGCGGCGGATGCGGTGAAATTCTTCCATGGTCGTTTCAGCCTCTGGCTGGCGCCCGATCCCCCTTCCAATCGGACGCGTTGCGTACGCGGGGAGCTTTTATCACGCGCCCGGTCCGGCGCCAGTCTTTTGCAACGCAGCAGGCAGGCAGCCTCAGGGGCGTGACTTTTCGGTGTCAGCGTTCGGTCTTTCCAGGCGCTTGCGAATCGCGATCAGGTCCTGCTGCAGCTTGCGCTGTTCGTAATCGGAAAGCGTCGGCTCGCCGGTCGGCGGGGGCATGTCGTGGATCGCCGGGTAGACCGGCGCCGTCGGCGCCGTCGCCGGCTCCAGCGGGGAGAGGCTCTGAGTTGTCACATCGCCGTCGGCGGTCGGTGCGAGGCTGACGCCGGGCGGCGGCGCGGCGGTCGCACAGCCGGCCAGCAGAAGCCCGGCGGCGGCGACCCAGAGGACGCGGCCGCCCGCGCGCCGGGGCGCATGCCGGGGTCCGCGGGGCGGACGGATCGATGGCGGCCGGGGCGCGTTCGAGCGTTGTCGCGACATCACGTCAAAGGTCCGAGGGGTATTTATCCGGCTAACGAGGTAATATGTCCAAAGCAAGGATGCATACCGATGGCGGTTAACGCCGTATGGCGTGCGGACCGCGGGATGGCCACATTCTTGCTTCGCGGAGGATGCCGTGGCCGAGCCGGTCAGGGACAAGCGTTCGAGTGAGACGATGAACAAGGCGCCGGACAAACCGGTCACCCCGAACGAGAGCGTCGATCTCGAAGTGTTCGCCAGCAACCTGGCGCGCCTCGTCGAGGTCGGCGGCAAGGCGCTGTCCGCCTATCTGAAGCCACGCGAGGAAGGCGAAGCCCGGCACGAGATGTCCGACGAGGTCGCCGACGCGGTCAAGACGCTCGGCAAGGTCGCCGAATACTGGCTGTCGGACCCCGCGCGCGCGGTCGAACTGCAGACCAATCTCGGCCGCGCCTATCTCGATCTGTGGGGGGCGGCGGTCAAGCGCCTGACCGGCGAGCCGGCCGAGCCCGTGGTCGCCCCCGACCCGCGCGACCGCCGCTTCGCCGATCCGGAATGGTCGTCCAACCAGTTCTTCGACTTCCTCAAGCAGGCCTACCTGCTCGGCACGCACTGGGCCGACCGCATGGTGCGCGAGGCCGCCGACCTCGACGAGCATACGCGACTCAAGGCCGAGTTCTATGTGCGCCAGATCGCCAACGCCGTGTCGCCGTCGAACTTCGTGCTGACCAACCCGGAACTGCTGCGCGAGACGCTGTCGTCGAACGCCGAGAATCTCGTGCGCGGCATGGCCATGCTGCGCGAGGACATCGACGAGGAAGGCCACATCAAGATCCGCCAGTCGGACCCCGCCTTCTTCGAGGTCGGGCGCAACCTCGCGACGACGCCGGGCAAGGTGATCTTCCAGAACGATCTGATGCAGCTCATCCAGTATGCGCCCGCGACCGAGAGCGCGCTGAAGTTGCCGGTCCTGATCGTGCCGCCCTGGATCAACAAGTTCTACGTCCTCGACCTGACGGCGGAGAAATCGTTCGTGCGCTGGTGCGTGAACCAGGGCCTCACCGTGTTCATGATCTCCTGGGTCAATCCCGACGCGCGCCACGCCGCCAAGGGCTTCGAGGAATACATGCGCGAAGGCCCGCTCGCCGCCCTCGACGTGATCGCGCAGGTGACCGGCGAGCGGCGCGTGCACACGATCGGCTATTGCGTCGGCGGCACGCTGCTCGCGGTGACCCTCGCCTATCTCGCCGCGCAGAGCGCGACGGCCGCGCCGGAGGAGCGCATCGCCTCGGCAACCTTCTTCGCCACGCAGGTCGATTTCACCCATGCCGGCGACCTGAAAGTGTTCGTCGACGAGGACCAACTCAAGGTGCTCGAAGAGCGCATGGCCGAGCGCGGCTATCTCGACGGCCGCAAGATGGCGAATGCGTTCAACATGCTGCGCTCGAACGACCTGATCTGGCCGTATGTCGTCAACAATTACCTGCGCGGCAAAACGCCCTTCCCGTTCGACCTTCTGTACTGGAACTCCGACGCCACGCGCATGCCGGCGGCCAACCATTCCTTCTATCTGCGCCACTGCTATCTCGAAAACAGCCTCACGCGCGGGGAGATGGTCGTCGGCGGTGTCAGGCTCGACCTGAAGAAAGTGACGCTGCCGGTCTATACGCTCGCCACGCGCGAGGACCATATCGCGCCGGCGCGCTCGGTCTTCCTGGGCGCGCAGTATTTCGGCGGGCCGGTCCGCTTCGTCATGTCCGGCTCGGGCCACATCGCCGGCGTCGTCAACCCGGTCGGCAAGGCGAAATACCAGTACTGGACCGGCGACATTCCGGCCGGCGAGCTCGACGACTGGCTGGCGCACGCCAAGGAAACGCCCGGCTCGTGGTGGCCGGACTGGCTCGACTGGCTCAAGGCGATCAATGCCGAGACCGCGCCCGCGCGCACACCGGGCGGCGGCGTTCTGGAGCCGATCGAGGACGCGCCCGGCTCCTACGTCAAGATCAAGGCCTGAGCGCACGCGCCGCGGCGTTTGGCGGCCGCCCCGGCTATCGGAGCCCCCCGGCGGAGCGATATGATCGCGTCATCCGATTCCGCGACGGAAAGGCAGGCACGATGACTCGCGAAATCTTCTGGCTCATGCTGACCATCATCCTGACCGGTGTGATGTGGGTGCCCTATATCCTCGACCGGATCAGGGTCCGCGGCCTGATGAAGGCGTTGGACAATCCCTCCCCGCGCGACAAGCCGCAATCGGGCTGGGCGCAGCGCCTCTACTATGCGCACACCAATGCCGGCGACAATCTCATCCTGTTCGCCCCGCTGGTGCTGATCCTCGACAGCCGCAACGTGTCGACCGACATGACGGCCGCCGCCTGCGCGATCTATTTCTGGGCGCGGCTCGCACACGCGGTGGTGTACGCCGCGGGCATTCCGGTCGCGCGCACGGCCACGTTCGCGGTCGGCTGGCTCGCCTGCGCCTATCTCGTGCTGGCGATCTTCCGCCTCGCCTGAGCGGCCGAGCGTCGTTGCCGGGCGCGGCCCGGCAACGACGCGCGCAAGACGAAAGATGTAAAGGGCTTTCGGACCGGCCGGCGGCCGGACCCGGATGCTCTGCGTAACGTGCGACTACGGAAACAGCGCGACCTGTTCGAGGCCCATCGTTTCGGGATAGCCGAGCACCAGATTCATGTTCTGGATCGCCTGACCCGAGGCGCCCTTGACCAGGTTGTCGAGCGCCGAGACGATGATCGCGCGCCCGGGCACCCGGTCCTTCGCCACTCCGATGAACGTCATGTTGGAGCCGCGCACATGGCGCGTCTGCGGCGTCTCGCCGAACGGCAGAACGTGGACGAAATCGGCTTTGGCATAGAACTCGGCCAGGATCGCGTGCAGGTCCTGCGGCGTCCTTTCGCGTCGGCCCTTCACATAGATCGTCGACAGGATGCCGCGATTCATCGGCACGAGGTGCGGCGTGAAGGTAACGACCACCTCCTTGCCGGCGGCGAGCGTGAATTCCTGATCGAGCTCGGCCATGTGGCGATGATGGCCGACGCCGTAGGCGTGGAAGCCTTCCGAGACTTCCGAGAACAGCATCGCCTCCTTGGCCGCGCGGCCGGCGCCGGTCATGCCGGACTTGGCGTCAATCACGATGCCCTCGGTCTCGATCGCCTTCGCCTTCAATAGCGGCGTCAGCGGCAATTGCGCGCCGGTCGTGTAGCAGCCGGGATTAGCGACGAGCTGCGCCTTTTTGATCTCACGCCGGTGGATCTCGACGAGGCCGTACACCGCTTCCTTTTGCAGTTCGGGCGCCTGATGCGCATGGCCGTACCAGCGCTCATAGGCAGCGAGATCGTGCAGCCGGAAGTCGGCCGACAGGTCGACCACCTTCACGTGCGGCGCCTTGGCCATCAGATCCTTGATCACGGTCTGCGTCGTGCCGTGCGGCAGCGCGCAGAAGGCGACGTCGATGCCGGCCTTCGCCCAGTCGACACTTTCGATGGAGACAAGCGGGGGAAGCGCGAACGGAGCGAATTGCGGGAACACCGCGCGCATCTCCTGCCCGGCCTTGCGGTCGGCGGTCAGCGCCGCAAGCTCGGCGCGCGGATGGCGCAGCAGAAGCCGCACGAGTTCGGCGCCGGTATAGCCCGACGCTCCGAGTACCGCGATTTTCGCCTTGGTCGCCATGGATCAGGTCCTTCCGCCGGTTAAGTCCGGCACGAAACGGGTGCCGGTTCAAGCGTGATACCGGAGCCGGCCCGCGGATGATCTGGACGAGGATGCCGCGGAGCGTGTCTCCGGCGGCACGGGATGTCACGCACGCGCGCGCAGCCGTGCCGCCCGTCTGCGGCGGCGAAGCAAGGCGATGGTGCGCGGCATGGTCATGGGCGCGCGATATAGTCCCGCGCGCGCAACGCGTCAACATGCACCGCCGCGCGCGGACGCCTTGCCCCAACGAAAAAGGCCGCCCCTGCGGGCGGCCTCTCGCGAACGACGCAGACGATGCGCGTCAGATGCCGGGATTCCACGGCGCCGAGACGAAGCGGTAGCCGCTGCCTTCCTTCTCGATATAGCCCACGGCCGGGAACGGGACGTGGTAGCTCGCAAACAGCAGCTTGTCGGTTGCGGCCCGATCGAACAGCCTGCGCCGCGTCTGCACGGCGACGCCACCGTCCATGTCGAAGAACACCTGCCAGTCAGGGTTGCGCACGAACAGCAGGCCCGGGCCGGCAACGGCATCGACCGTGTGCAAGAGCGACGCCGAGCCTGAGGAGATCATGAAGGCGGTGTGGCCGGGCGTGTGGCCGGGTGCGGCGACCGCGGTCACGCCCGGCGCAATCTCCTTGCCGGCGTCGAACTGCGCGACCTTGTTGCCGAGCGCGCCGAACACGCGCTTGGTGTTGGCGAAATTGCCCTTGATGCCGTCCGGCGCCCGGCTCAGTTCGCCCTCGTCCGTCCAGAATTTCCATTCCGCGGCCGGCACCAGGATTTCCGCGTTCGGGAAGGCCGGCTTGTTGTCGGCCGCCAGCAGCCCGTTGATGTGGTCGCCGTGGAAATGAGAGATGACGACGGTGTCGATGGCGTTGCGGTCGATGCCGGAGGCGGCAAGGTTGGTCTGGAACTGACCCATCGCGCCCTTGCTCTGCTCATAGGCGCCGGCGCCGAGGCCAGTGTCGAACGCGATGAGCTTGGAACCCGTGTTCACGACGATCGGGGTGAACGGAAAGGCCGGGTTTTCCTTGTCGAGATAGACCGAGGCGAGACCCTGGCTGAAGGTTTCGCGCGGCACGCCGCGCACGAAATTGTCCGGCACCTTGGTGGGGCGTGCGCCGTCGGTCACCGCGGTGACCTCGAAGCCACCGAGCTTGTAGCGGTACCACCCGGGCACCTGCTTGCCGATCTGCGGCGCGGCCGCCTGCGCCGGCTGCGGTCCGCCAAGCACCGGCAGGCCAGCGGCGACCGCCGCCGTCGCAGCTCCCGCAATCACGTGGCGGCGGGACAATTCTGTCATGACGATCCTCCTTGGACCTGAACGCTGTCGTTTCGTGTTCGCGGCTGCGAGAACGCGCCGCCTTCGGGCGTGAAACCGACGCACAGCACCGGTTGCCCCGATAACACCACACCGATTTGCTTATTCCTGTTCCGCTCTCCGCCAATGCGGCGTTCCGCCGCTGCCTGCCGGCCGGCCTAGAAGCTAAACAGCTTGACCAGGCTCACCCCGACATCGCCGAAGAACAGCAGCACGAACGCCCAGACGAAGGCCGACGAGAAATTCGCGAACTGGAATTGCCAGTAGGGCATCTCGACGATTCCGGCGATCAGGGGCACCGAGGCGCGCAGCGGCCCGAAGAAGCGGCCGATGAAAATCCCGGGCACGCCCCATTTCTCCATGAAGACATGCCCGCGCGGCAGGAGATCGGGATGGCGCGAGAGCGGCCAGATATGCGCGATGCGTTCCTTGAACGTGTAGCCGAACCAGTAGGACAGCCAGTCGCCGAGCGCGGCCCCCACCGCGCCCGCCACCCAGACCGGCCAGAACGAGATGCCGCTCGCCCCGATCAGCGCCCCGATCCCGACCAGGATCGCCCAGGCCGGAACGATCAGCGAGATGAAGGCAAGCGACTCCGCAAAGGCGAGCGCAAAGACGATCGGCGCCGCCCAATACTGGTGGACGCGGACGAAATCGATCACCAGTTGAGAATAGTGTTCGAACATGGGGAGGGGTCGGTACGGCGGGTTGCTGGTGTAGCCTGTTGCCGGCTTCCGCGCCAGCGGCGTCCTCGCACGCGACGCCCCGTTTCATCCTTTCGCCACGGGCGTGGCATAGTGCAGCGGCCCGATTCGAGCCTCATCTTTTGATTTTTCCATGGCAAAGACCGCAAAGAAACCGGCGAAAGCCGCCCGCCCCGCCGTCCGCAAAGTCGCCCGTCCGGAGCGAAAGGCGGCGGCCGCGAACGACCTGTTCTCGGCGCTGGAAGAGAGCCCGCGCCGCAAGTCTGCCCCGGCGGCGTCCGCCCGCACGCGCGAGAGCGGCGGCTACACCGCGCACGACATCGAGGTGCTGGAGGGGCTCGAGCCGGTGCGCCGCCGGCCGGGCATGTATATCGGGGGCACCGACGAGAAGGCGTTGCATCATCTGTTCGCCGAGGTCATCGACAACGCGATGGACGAGGCGCTCGCCGGCCACGCCACCTTCATCGAGGTTTCAGTCGGCGCCGACGGGTTCCTGACCGTCACCGACAATGGCCGCGGCATTCCCGTCGACCCGCACCCGAAGTTTCCGAAAAAGTCCGCCCTCGAAGTGATCCTGTGCACGCTGCACGCGGGCGGCAAGTTCGACTCGAAAGTCTACGAGACCTCGGGCGGCCTGCACGGCGTTGGCGTCTCGGTCGTCAACGCGCTCTCCGAGAAGCTCGAGGTCGAGATCGCGCGCGGCGGCCAACTCTATCGCCAGAGCTACGCGCGCGGCAAGCCGAAGAGCGGCATCGAGAAGGTCGGCCGCGCGCCCAACCGGCGCGGCACCACCGTGCGCTTTCGCCCCGACCCGCAGATTTTCGGCGACGGCGCGCGCTGGGACCCCGCCCGCCTCTTCCGCATGACGCGCGCGAAAGCCTATCTGTTCGGCGGCGTCGAGATCCGCTGGTCGTGCCCGAAGGACCTGATCAAGGACACCGACGTTCCGGCGACCGCCACGCTGCATTTCCCGGGCGGCCTGAAGGACTATCTCGCCGCCGGCCTCGAGAAGACGACGCTCGTGCATCCCGACATCTTCTCCGGCCGCTCGGAGAAGAAGGGCGGCCACGGCTCGGCCGAATGGGCGGTGGCGTTCGTCGCCGACGCCGATCCCTTCATCTCCTCCTATTGCAACACGATCCCGACCGCCGACGGCGGCACGCACGAAAGCGGGCTGCGCGCGGCCCTGTTCAAGGGCCTGCGCGACCACGCCGCGCGCGTCGGACAGGAGAAGCGCGCCGCCGCGATCACGAGCGACGACCTGATGAGCTGCGCCTGCGCGATGATCTCGGTCTTCATCCGCGAGCCGGAATTCCAAGGCCAGACTAAGGACCGCCTTGCCACCGCCGAGGCCGCGCGCATCGTCGAGCAGGCGGTGCGCGATCCCTTCGACCACTGGCTCGCCGGCAACCCGCTGCAGGCCAACAAGCTGCTCGAATTCGTCGTCGAGCGCGCCGAGGAACGGCTGCGCCGCCGCCAGGAGAAGGACATCGCGCGCAAGAGCGCGGTGCGCAAGCTGCGCCTGCCCGGCAAGCTCGCCGACTGCACCAACACGGCCGCGCAGGGCTCCGAGCTCTTCATCGTCGAAGGCGATTCGGCCGGCGGCTCGGCCAAGCAGGCGCGCGACCGCGCCTTGCAGGCGGTGCTGCCGCTGCGCGGCAAGATCCTCAACGTCGCAAGCGCCGGCAAGGACAAGCTCGCGCAGAACCAGCAGCTCGCCGACCTGATCCAGGCGCTCGGCTGCGGCACCGGCACGCACTATCGCGCGCAGGACCTGCGCTACGAGAAGGTGATCGTGATGACCGACGCCGACGTCGACGGCGCCCACATCGCCTCCCTGCTCATCACCTTCTTCTACCGGCAGATGCCCAAGCTGATCGAGGACGGCCATCTCTATCTCGCCGTGCCCCCGCTCTACCGCCTCACCCATGGCGGCAAGACGGTCTATGCGCGCGACGACAGACACAAGGACACGCTGCTGAAGAAGGAATTCCACGCCAATGCCCGGGTCGATGTCGGACGTTTCAAGGGCCTCGGCGAAATGATGGCCGCGCAGCTCAAGGAAACGACCATGGACCCGCGGAAGCGCACGCTGCTGAAGGTCATCCTCGTCGACCGCGAGAAGACGAAGACCGCGAAATCGGTCGATCAGCTCATGGGCACCAAGCCCGAGGCGCGCTTTGCGTTTATTTCGGAGCGGGCGGAGTTCGCGAAGGACGAGCTGCTGGACGTGTGAGCGGGCTCATCGCGTCGTCCCGGACGCGCGCAGAAAGCGCGCGCCAGGATCGCCCGATGCACATTGCGCGATCCGGGGTCTGCGGCCCTTCATCCGCCTCATCCCGAGGAGCGGCCGAAGGCCGCGTCTCGAAGGATGCAGGCGGCCCCTGCCGACCCCACGGTTCGAGACGTGCGGCTTCGCCGCGCTCCTCGCCATGAGGATGACGCGGGCACGGCGGCGGACCTTGCCTCACTCCATCGGCAGGCCGGCATAATTCTCCGCGAGCGACTTCGCCGCGACCTCCGAACTCGTGACATAGTCGATTTCGGCGATCTGACGCTTCATGTCGAAATCGTTCTCGTAATTGAAGCGGTGCAGCATCTGCGTCATCCACCAGGAGAAACGCTGGCCCTTCCACACCCGCCGCAGGCAGGTCTTCGAATAGTTCGCCAGCGGCTCGGGATTGCGCGACGTATAGAAGGATTCGAGCGCGCGGCCGAGCACACGCACGTCGGCCATCGCCAGATTCATGCCCTTGGCGCCGGTCGGCGGCACGATATGGGCGGCATCGCCGGCGATGAACAGCCGGCCGCACTGCATCGGCTCGGTGACATAGCTGCGCATGGGTGTCACGCCCTTCTGCACGATCTTGCCTTCGACGAGCTTGCGCACGCCGCCGAGCCGCAGATGCAACTGCTCCCAGATGCGCGCATCCGGCCACTCGTCGATATTCTCGTCGGGCGCGCACTGGATGTAGAGGCGCGACAGGTTCGGCCCGCGCATCGAATAAAGCGCAAAGCCTTTCTCGTGATAGGCGTAGATCAGTTCCTTCTCCGGCGGCGGCGATTCCGAAAGAATGCCGAGCCAGCCGAACGGATAGACGCGGTCGAAGCCCTGCAGCGTGCCGGCGGGAAAGCTCGGGCGGCTGATGCCGTGGAAGCCGTCGCAGCCGGCGATGAAATCGCACGCGATCTCCTGCGTCTCGCCGTTCTCGCGGAAGCGGATTTTCGGGCTGTCGGTCGTGAAATCGTGGACGCTCGTATCCTCGACCTCGAAATGGATTTCCCCGCCGTCGGCGAGCCGGCGCGCGATCAGGTCGGTGACCACTTCCTTCTGGTCGTAGATGACGACGTGCTTGCCGATCAGCTTCTCGAAATTGAGGTGATGCGCTTGGCCGTTGAAAGCGATGTAGATGCCGTCATGCATCATGCTTTCGCGCTGCATGCGCGCGCCGACGCCGGTCTCCACCAGAAGCTCGGAAACCCAGTGCTCCATCAGGCCCGCGCGCACGCGCGCCTCGCAATAGGCCCGGCTGCGGTTCTCCACGATGATGGAGCGGATGCCGGCCAAATGCAGGAGATGCGAAAGCATCAATCCCGCCGGTCCCGCCCCGACAATGCCGACCTGTGTACGCATGATGTCCTCCCAAGCCTGGTTCTTTTTGGTTCGTATGCGCCGTTCTAGGGCAGCGCGGGCCGCGGGCAAAAGGGACGTTTGCCGGAACGGATGGGATTTTTCCGGTCAGCCCGGCCAGCCATAGCGCGGCACGGCGGCCTTGTAGTCGCGATAGGCTGTGCCGAATTTCGCTTCGAGATAACGCTCCTCGCGCAGCACCACCCCGTAATGCAGCAGAAGCGCGGCGGGAACCATGAGCGCGAGCGTCCAGTCCGAGGCGAGCGCGCAGGCGAGCCCGGCGGTGATGAGCCCGAAGCTGACATACATCGGGTTGCGCACATACGAATAGACGCCGGTGGTGACGAGCGCGAGCGCCGGCTTCCAGGGCGGGATGTTGGTGCGGGCCGCCTTGAAAGCGTGGCCGGCCGCAACCATCAGCGCGGCGCCCGCCACGACCAGCAGAGCACCCATGACGAGCCGGGTGGTGAAGCCGAGGAATATCTGCAGCAGATGCGCCGGCACGAGCCAGTCGAGCACGAGCCCGCCCAGGAGCGCCGCCAGCGGGATGAGCGGCGGCGGCCAGGTGACCCCCGGATTGTCGCGCGCAGGCGCGGCCATTTCATTTCACTCCGGCGAGCGCAGTCTCCAGGTCCGCGATCAGGTCGTCGGCATCCTCGATGCCGACCGACAGCCGCACCAGCCCCTCGCCGATGCCGAGCGCGGCACGCACAGTCTCGGGCACGGACCCGTGCGTCATCAAGGCCGGATGTTCGATCAGGCTCTCGACGCCGCCGAGGCTCTCGGCCAGCGTAAACAATGTGCAGCGTTCGAGAAAGGTCTTCGCGCCGGCGAGATCGGTCTTCAGTTCCACCGAGATCATGCCGCCGAAAGCGCGCATCTGCGCCTTCGCCAGCGCATGCTGGGGATGGCTCGGCAGGCCGGGATAGATGACGCGGGCCACGCCCGGATGGCGCTCCAGCCATTGCGCGATCTTCAGCGCCGAGGCGCAATGGCGCTCCATGCGCAGCGCCAGCGTCTTGAGTCCGCGCAGCGCCAGAAAGGAGTCGAACGCCCCCTGCACCGCGCCGACCGCGTTATGCAGGAAGGCGATGCGCTCGCGCAGGTCCGCGTTGTCGCCGACCACGAGCGTGCCGCCGACCATGTCGGAATGGCCGTTGAGATATTTCGTGGTCGAGTGCATCACCACGTCGAAGCCGAATTCGAGCGGGCGCTGCACATAGGGGCTCGCGAACGTGTTGTCGGCGACGCTGAGCACGCCGCGCTTGCGGGCGATCTCCGCGACGCGCGCAAGATCGACGAGCTTGAGAAGCGGATTGGTCGGCGTCTCGATCCAGACCAGCCGCGTCTGTGGCCGGATGGCGCCATCGAGCGCGGCGGGATCGCTCAGATCGAGATAGCTGATGTCGAGGCCGGCGGAGCGACGCCGCACGCGATCGAGCAGACGGCGCGTGCCGCCATAGAGGTCGTCGGTCGCGATCACATGCGCGCCGTGGTCGAGGCTGTCGAGCAAGGTCGCGATCGCCGCAAGGCCGGAGGCGAAGGCATAGCCCTGCGCGCCGCCTTCCAGATCGGCGATGCAGCGCTCGAACGCCATGCGGGTCGGATTGTGCGTGCGGGCATATTCGTAGCCCTTGTTCACGCCCGGGCTTTCCTGCGCATAGGTGGAGGTGGCGTAGATCGGCATCATCACCGCCCCCGTCGTCGGATCGGGCGCCTGCCCGGCATGGACGCAACGGGTGGCGAAGCCTGAACGATTGGGTCTGCTCATTGCATGGCAATCCGGAAATGATTGATCAGGTCGATGCGGGTGACGAGACCGAGGAATGCATCGCCGTCCATGACGATGGCAACAAAATCTTTCCTGAACAGCGGCAGGAGATCGCGAATGGGCGCATCGGCCGAGATCGTCTCGAGCCGCGTCACCATCACGTCCCTGACCGGACTTGCGAACACCCGGGCATCGCCCGGCGCCTGCGTGAGCGCGGCGAGGATATCGCTCTCGTCGACCAGCCCGACGAGACGCTCGCCTTCCACCACCGGCAATTGCGAGACGTCGGCGGTGCGCATGCGCGAGAAGGCCGTGCGCAGATTGTCGTCGGGGCGCACGGCGATCGCAAGCCCGCTGGCGAGCGGGTTGGCCACGAGATCGCGCACGGTGCCGGTGCGCGCGGCGCCGTGCCAACCTTCCTGCGCGAGGAAGGCGTCGTTGAACACCTTCGACAGATATTTGGCGCCGGAATCGCAGACGAGGCTCACCACGCGCTTCGGCACGCTCTGCGCGCGGCAATAGCGCAACGCCGCGGCAAGCAGCGTGCCCGACGAGGAGCCGCCGAAGATGCCCTCCTTCGCCAGCAATTCGCGCGCCGCCGCGAAGCTCTCCTGGTCGGTCACCGAATAGGCCGCGCTCAGGAGCGACAGGTCGGCATTCGGCGGGATGAAGTCCTCGCCGATGCCCTCCACCGCCCAGCTCCCGGCATCGATCATGACGCCGTCGCGCACGTAGGGAGCAAGCACCGAACCGAGCGGGTCCGCGAGCACCATTTTCGTCTGCGGCGAGTTGCGCTTCATGAAGCGGCCGATGCCGGTCAGCGTGCCGCCGGAGCCGACGCCGACCACGACCGCGTCGACCTTGCCGTCCATCTGGCGCAGGATTTCGGGGCCGGTCGCGCGCTCGTGCGCGAGCGGGTTGGCTGGATTCTCGAACTGGTTGATGTAAAGCGCGCCCGGCGTTTTGTCCGCGATCGCCTGCGCGAGGTCCTGATAGTAATCGGGATGACCCTTGCCGACATCGGAGCGCGTGACCACAATCTCCGCGCCCATCGCGCGCGCGTGCAGGATTTTCTCACGCGCCATCTTGTCCGGCACGACCAACATCGTGCGATAGCCCTTGCGCGCGCCGACGAAGGCGAGCCCGAGCCCGGTATTGCCCGCCGTCGCCTCCACGATCGTGCCGCCCGGCTGGAGCCGGCCGGCCGCTTCCGCCGCCTCGATCATCGCGCGCGCCGGACGGTCCTTGATCGAGCCGGACGGATTGTGGCTTTCGAGCTTGAGGAAGAGCCGGCAGGGGCCGGTATCGAAGCGCGTCACTGCAACGAGCGGCGTGGCTCCGATCAGGTCGAGCACATTTTGCATCGCGCCTATATCGCGGCCCGCGCTTGCGGCCGCAAGTGAACGCGGCAAAAAGGGATAATCAACCCCGCCATCGGGCGCCGCCGGAACAAATCCGCTTTGCCGCGGCGGAACTCAGGCGATCCATTCCACGAGCGCGCGATTGACGGCCTCGGGACGCTCGAGCGTGGAAAGATGCCCGCAATCGGCAACGGTGACGAGCCGGCTGCCGGGTATGAGGCCCGCCATCTCCTCCGACAGTTTCGGCGGCGTCAGCGTATCGCCGTCGCCGACCAGAATGAGCGTCGGGCATTTGATCTTCGGAAGATCCGGACGCGAATCCGGACGCGTCATGATCGCCTTCTGCTGGCGCACGAACGCCGCCGGCCCGGTATCGTCCATCATCGCGCGCACGACCGACTTGAGCGCCTCGTCGTGCTGGCGGTTCTTGTGCACGAAAAGCGGCCAGAGCAGGTCGAGAAGCTCGCCGAAGCGCCCGGATTCGGCGAGCTCGATCTGCGCCATGCGCCGCTCGGATTGTTCCGGCAGGTCGGCGCGCGCTGCGGTGTCCAGAAGCGCGAGCTTTGCGACCCGTTCGGGGGCCGCGCGCAGGACCGCATAGGCGATGTAGCCGCCCATCGACAGGCCAGCGAGCGCAAAGCGCGGCGGGGCATGCGCCAGGACGCGGGCCGCGATGGCGTCGAGCGTATCGTCGCGCCGGTGGTCGGCAACCATGACCGGGCCATGGGTCCACAGCACGGGCAATTGCGCCGCATAAAGCCGCGGCGAGCACAAAAGGCCCGGCAAAAGCAGGATCGGGAGCGGTTCGGTCATGGCGTCGTCATCCCTTCGAATGAAAAAAGTTAAGGTTTTTATTGACTTATTACACAGTCGTTGCATTGACTTTCGCGCAACGCACCCTATGTTCTGCGCCAACAGGGCCGACGGCAAGATTCGGCCGCCCTCTCCGCGTATCGCAAGTCGTTATCCCTTGTTCCGGCGCGGCGGACTGCCCGGGCGGTGATCGCTCAGAGGTGACATGTCTTTCGCTCAACTCGGTTTGTCCGAAAAAGTCGTTTCGGCCGTCGCGGCCGCCGGTTACACCACCCCCACTCCGATCCAGCAACAGGCGATCCCGCACGTTCTTGCCCGGCGTGACGTGCTCGGCATCGCGCAGACCGGCACCGGCAAGACCGCGGCCTTCACGCTGCCGATGCTCACGATGCTGGAAACCGGCCGGGGGCGCGCGCGCATGCCGCGCACGCTGATCCTGGAACCGACCCGCGAACTCGCCGCCCAGGTGCAGGAGAGTTTCGAGAAATACGGCGCCGGCCAGAAGCTCAATGTCGCGCTCTTGATCGGCGGCGTCTCGTTCGACGACCAGGACGCCAAGCTCACCCGCGGCGTCGACGTGCTGATCGCAACGCCGGGCCGCCTGCTCGACCATTTCGAGCGCGGACGGCTGCTGCTGACCGGCGTCGAACTGCTGGTCATCGACGAAGCCGACCGCATGCTCGACATGGGGTTCATTCCCGACATCGAGCGCATCTGCAAGCTCGTCCCCTTCACCCGCCAGACGCTGTTTTTCACCGCGACGATGCCGCCGGAAATCCGGCGCATCACCGAGCAATTCCTGCACAATCCGGTCAAGGTCGAGGTGTCGCGTCCCGCCACCGCCGCCGAGACCATCGATCAGCAGCTCGTGAAATGCGGCCGCGAGCCGCACGAAAAGCGCGATACGCTGCGCCGCCTGATCCGCTCCGCCGACGGCTTCAAGAACGCGATCATCTTCTGCAACCGCAAGCGCGAGGTCGCGCAACTGCACCGCTCGCTGGTGCGTCACGGCTTCAATGCCGTCGCCCTGCACGGCGACATGGAGCAACCCGCGCGCATGGCCGCGCTCGACAAGTTCCGAAAGGGCGAGGCCACGCTGCTGATCGCCTCCGACGTCGCCGCCCGCGGCCTCGACATCCCCGACGTCAGCCACGTCTTCAATTTCGACGTGCCGCACCATCCCGAAGACTATGTCCACCGCATCGGCCGCACCGGCCGCGCCGGACGCAAGGGCACCGCCATCACCATCGCCGCGCCGTCCGACCACAAATCGGTGGTCGCGATCGAGAAGCTGACCGGCCGTCCCATTCCCGCAGCGGAGAGCCCCGCCGGCGACAGCGGTACCCGCGCCGAGGCCGATCACGCGGAGGCCGACGTCGAAAAGCGCAGCCGCCGCGGCGGCCGTGGCCGCTCGGGTCGTCCGCGCCAAGAGCAGCCGGCCGAGGCGCCGGCCGCAAAGGTCGCCCGCATCGCGGATGCCCGCCGCCGGCCGCGCCAGGAAGCGCCCCGTCAGGCTGCCGACGGGGAGCCCGATTCCTCGCATCTGCCGGCATTTCTGCTGCGGCCGGTCCGGGTCAAAGCCTGAGACGCACCGCGCTCTTGTCCGTCAAGACAAATCCTCAAGTGCATCAAATATTTATGATCCCTGACGTTGGGCCATTTACCCCGCATTCACGACTGTGCACTAGCTTTTTCACCGTGAAGACTAGGTCCCCTGCGGAATCGACCCGCAGGTTTTACAGGTGTTATTTCATTTATTGACGTCGGGAGCCCGCGCTGATGACTGCCCACAGCGATGAACACGAACGCACGATGGCGTTCGCAGAAATCGCGATCGGCCAGATCAAGGCATTGCGACAGCCTGCGACGCCGCGCGTCTACGAAGTCTGGTACGCCTACGCCACCGGCTACAACCCGTCGCTGAACGAGACCATCAACGAGACGCTGGCGCGCAACGGCACCCTGTCGGACACCGACATCGACCAGATTTACGACACCTATCTGTCCCCCACCCGGCTCAGCGACCGCATCAACAAGGTCGGCTCGCGCGTCATGGACGAGATCGAGCAGGTGATGGCGATGGTCGACACCGCCGTCGGCTCGGCCTCCAGCTACACCGAGAGCCTCGCCGGCGTCACCCAGCAATTGCACAGCGCCGACCGCGACGGCCTGCGCGCGATCGTCGAGGGCCTCGTCCAGACTGCCAAGGAAATGGAGGACGTCAACCAGAAGCTGGAGGCGCGCCTCAACGCGTCGAAGCAGGAAATCAACCAGCTTCAGGAGAATCTCGAAGTCGTCCGCACCGAGAGCCTGACCGATCCGCTCACCTCGCTGGCCAACCGCAAGTTCTTCGATCAGGCGATGACCAAGGCGATCGCCGATTCAACGCTCAAGCAGGAGCCGATGTCGCTGATGCTCACCGACATCGACCACTTCAAGACCTTCAACGATACCTACGGCCATCTGACCGGAGACCAGGTGCTGCGCCTGGTCGCGCTGTCGGTGAAGCAGAACGTGAAGGGGCAGGATCTCGCCGCCCGCTATGGCGGCGAGGAATTCGCCGTCATCCTGCCCAATACGGTGCTGCGCTCGGCCGTCACCGTCGCCGATCACATTCGGCGCGCGGTGATGGCGAAGGAACTCATGAAGCGTTCGACCGGCGAGCATCTCGGCCGCGTGACGATCTCAATCGGCGTCGCCACGCTGCGTCCCGACGACACGGTGGCCTCGCTGATCGGCCGCGCCGACGCCTGCCTCTATGCGGCCAAGCGCAACGGCCGCAACCGCGTCATCTGCGAGACCGATCCCGAAGTCGCCCCCGCCGCGGTCCAGACCCAGGTCGCCTGACGGGGCCGTCTGCGGCGTTGCATGCGCCCGCAACCGCAAACATTCCGAGAGCCTTTCCTGCTTTGATGGAATCGAAGCAGAGGCTCCAGCTTTTTTGACGCATTTTCTTCACGCGAACCGGTACCCGCTTCGCTCGAAAGCGCTCTCTCGAAAAACGCTCTAATGCGCCGTCCGGCCGGGTGGAACTCCCGACACGATCCTGAACGGCCGGACGTGAACCGGCTCGACGCCGGGTTCCAGCAGCCCGGCCGTGATGCGTCCCCAGTGACCCAGTCGCAACAAACGACGATAACGCCAGAGCAGAAGCCTATGCGGACCGTAGATTGCGGGGCAATCCGCCCAGGCACAGCCGGTGCTCAGGACATAGATGATCCCGCTCAACGCGCGGCGGTCATCGATCATCCTGGGAAATCTATGGTCGTCTGAAATGATACCAGAAATCCTGCTCCACTGATTGTCATCCAGCCAGAACAGTTTGTTCCGCATCCAAAATCCCTCATGTCCGGGATCGCCGCAGCGAAACAACTCGGCGCGCGAACGATCGCCACACGGTTGGCCGCTCGACAAAGCGGTTCCGACTATAGGTCTTTCGAACCTCCGTCAGGGTCGAATTTTGCCGCCAGCCTAATAACGTCGGGCGCCTGCGAATATTGTGATTTTTACCGGTGGTCCGGCGAGGCCGCCGGCGCGCGCGTCATAACGCCACGCCGCCGGCGCGCGTTGCGCGAACCATGCGCCGCAGACAATCGCCGGCCGAAGGACGACCTATAACCTATAATTGTATCAGCCGGTCGCGCATGGCGATCGCGACGGCCTGGACGCGGTTGACCGCCCCGAGCTTGCGGAACGTCGTCTGGATATGCTCGTCGACCGTCCGTTTGGATATCTGCAAAATTTCACCGATCTCCCAGGCGGATTTTCCCATCGCGCTCCAGGTGAGGACCTCCTTCTCGCGGGCGGTGATCGCCATCGCGGTGGTTGGCGGCGACACGCGCCGGAATGCGCTCTCCACGGCGTAAACGGCGATAAACCGGACGGCGGCGCTCGCCTCGGACCATAAATCGATGTTGGCGCCCGTGGCACCCATGCAGGTCCGAAAACCGTACGGTCCGTGGACCGGC
>WBZO01001744.1_pt2 | contig 30684 bp, 28 predicted proteins | sample 5204261 | NCBI WGS metagenome assembly WBZO01 (sample SAMN12412400, study PRJNA552823) | activated sludge metagenome | isolation source: activated sludge from anammox sidestream of wastewater treatment plant... | place: USA: North Carolina | collected 2017-09
CGAAATGCCAAGTTTGCGTCCGGTAAACCCGATCATCCCTCTGACTACCCGTTATGATCACATGACTCAGGGGGCACAAATCCACCCGGATAGCCCGAACAGTTCGTGAGGCATGATGCACCAGCGATCGATTTCTGACGACATTTTTCTCCTCGGCGATTTGCTGGGTGAGGTGATCCGGTCTCAGGCCGGCGAAGAGGCGTTCGCGCTGGAAGAGTCGGTTCGCGCGTTGGCCAAGAGTCACCGGCAGGGCGACAAGGAAGCCGGCGCGGCGCTCGATGCGCTGGTGGCCGGGCTGTCCATCGACGATGCCAGTCTGCTCATCAGAGCATTTACCAGCTATTTCAATCTGATCAATCTCTCGGAGGACAACGAGCGAATCCGGCGCATTCGGCGACGCGAACTCTCCAGCTATCCCCAGGCGAGGCGGGGATCAATCCGGGAAGCGATCAGGATGCTGCGCGACGCAGGACTCAGCGCCGATGATCTGCGCTCTCTGCTGGAACGCGCGGAGGTCCGTCTGGTGATGACCGCGCATCCCACCGAAGCCCGCCGGCGAACGGTGCTGGAAAAACAGGCCCGCATCTTCCGGGTGCTGCGCGATCTCGATGAACGCGACACGCGTCCGGACTCGGTCGATCGGATACGGGAGCGTCTGGCAGCCACAGTGGCGGAACTCTGGAGCTCAAACGAGGTACGGTCGTTCCGCCTGACGGTGCTCGACGAACTTCAGGCGATTCTCATTCACTTCAGAACGACCATTTTCGATGTTCTTCCGGAGATCTATCGCGATATCGAGGAAGCGGTCGCGGAGTATTTCCCAGGTGAGGACATCACCATTCCACCATTTCTGACCTTTGGTTCATGGGTCGGTGGGGACCGGGACGGCAACCCGTTCGTCACGCCGGAAGTCACACGTCAGACGCTGACGCTGATGCGAGATTCCTGCATGGTAGCAATCGACGGTGTTCTGGGACAGGTGGCGGGACGGATCTCTGTGTCGGACATTGTTGCCGGTCACAGCGCTCTTCTGGAGCCGTTGCTCAACGACTACCGCGATCGCTTTCCTGAGGTGGCCGCCGATCTCGATTCCCGTAATCCGGACGAACCCTATCGCCAACTGCTGACCCTGATGCGCGAACGGCTGCGAGCCGCGCGTACCGGCGGAGCGGAGGGATATCAGCAACCGGGCGAACTCCTGACGGATTTGCGCTGCATCGAAGCGGCGCTGGTCGATCAGGGTGAACCGCTCATTCTGGGCGGCGATCTCCACGATCTGATTCGGCTGGTCGAGGTGTTCGGGTTTCATTTCGCCCGTCTCGATCTCCGCGATCATGCGCGCAGACATGAGCTGGCTATCGCGGAGATCTTCGAGGCCGTTGGCGTGATCAGAGGCTACGCCGAGCTTCCCGAGGATCACAAGCGGTCGCTGCTGGTGCGCGAAATCAATAACCCACGACCGCTGACGTCGCAGGACATCGACCACTTTTCCGAGGCGACGCAGGACGTGATCGGCACCTTCCGAGTAGCTCGTGAACTCATGGACGGCGGCCACCGCGACGCACTTCAGACCTATGTCATTTCCGGCGCCGAAGAACCATCGGACGTGCTGGAAGTTCTATTGCTGATGAAGGAGAACCGCCTCGCGGAAACCGGCGGGGGCGGAGCCATGCTCAAGATCGCACCTCTTCTGGAACAGGGAGCGTCGCTGGCGGCAGGTCCGAGACTCTTTCAGACGCTACTGGCGGAACCGGTTTATCGGGCCGCTCAGACGTCGTGGGGAGGCGATCAGGAAGTGATGCTCGGGTACTCCGACTCGAACAAGGAGATCGGGTATCTGGCGTCCTCGTGGTCGCTCTATGATGCGCAGGTTCACCTGACGAAGCTGTTCGACGAGCAGGGTATTCCGTTCACGTATTTCCATGGGCGGGGCGGATCGATCGGTCGGGGTGGCGGTCCCACGAATATCGCCATCCTGGCCCAACCTGCCGGAACCGTGCAGGGGCGGATCAAGCTGACCGAGCAGGGGGAGGTCGTGGCAGGTCGCTATGGGATCCCCGAAATTGCCTCGCGCGAACTCGAACTGGTGACCGGTGCCGTCCTGGTCAGCACGGTCGGGGCGCTGCCAATGCCCTCTCCCGACCGGCTTGCTGTTTATGAGTCGACGATGTCGCAAATGGCCGCGTGGTCAGCAACCGCATATCGGGATCTGATTTATGGCGATGAGGGGCTGGTTCCGTTTTTCGAACAGGCCACGCCGATCAGAGAACTGGGCGAGTTGAAAATCGGCTCGCGACCGGCGCGGCGGACGTCATCCCATCGCATCGAGGATCTGCGGGCGATTCCATGGGTGTTTTCCTGGACACAGGCTCGCATTCTCCTGCCTGGTTGGTATGGGCTGGGGTCCGCTCTGGAACAGGGTATTTCATCGTTCGGCGTCGAACATCTTCAGGAAATGGAACGTGACTGGCCCTTTTTCGGTGCCGTGCTGGCCAATGCTGAACTTGTTCTGGCCAAAGCCGATCCAACGGTGGCGGAGCGGTATGTCAGTCTGGTCGAATCACCGGAGTTACGACAGCGGATCTGGTCCCGCATTCAGGATGAGTATTGGCGAACCTGCAACGCGGTACTCGCTGTGACTTCTCAGCAACGTCTGCTCGACCGAGAAAGCGTGATTCAGACATCAATCGACCGTCGCAATCCGTATGTGGATCCCCTGTCGTTCATTCAGGCCGAACTCCTTAGCCGGCTCCGGCATGGCGGTGATCCTGACGAACTCCTGCGTCCCGTGTTGCTGAGCATCAACGGCATTGCCGGCGCCCTCAAGAACACCGGGTAGACACTCCCGCAGAACGGCACGATTTGCTGTCAGCAAACATACCGTTGACAAACTGGCTGGTTACGAAATCCAGGTTTTGCATGTAGAATGAGAACTGGGTTTTCAGCGGTGACCTCCGGGTCGCTCGGGGCTGAGGGGGTTTCGGTGAAACGCTTGGGTTTGACACTTCTTCTGGTCAGTTTGGTGGTCAGCCAGTCGATTTGGCTCGTCTCTCCGGAACTTGCCTTTGCGCAGGACGTTGCCGCCACGCAGACTGCGGCAGCGCAGGAAACCGAGACTGCAGCGCAGATCGCTTCCGAACAGGAAACACAGACAGCGCTTCAAGCCACTGAAGCGGCACAACAGACTGAGGTAGCTGCACAGGCAACCCTGGACGCAGCGGCTTCGGAGACGAGTGCCGCTCAAACAGCTGAAGCAACCGATACGGCGACGGCCACGCCGGTCGATACCGAAACAGCCGTCCCTTCGGCGACCCCCATCTACAAGAACATCCTGATCGGGGACTGGATCAAGGTCAACACGTCAATACTGAATGTCCGGAACGCGCCTGCGGCTGGGGCCACGAAGGTCGCGGAGGTCAGACGGGATCAGGAGTTCCAGGTTCTCGATGGTCCGATCGCCGCCGACGGATACTGGTGGGTGCGCATCGACATGGGGACCCCCAATGAGGATCCGCGCTGGGTGGCGGCCAATTACGTCGTGCGCCTCGATGGACCAACGCCACCGACGGCAATCCCAACGGCCACCAATACGCCGAGTTCATATAAGAACATCCAGCCAGGCGATACCGTTCGGGTGAACATCTCCAGTCTGAATGTACGCAACAGCGCATCCACCAACGGCACAATCGTGGCCATCATTCGCCGCAACGATCAGTATCCGGTTCTCGCCGGGCCTGTGAGCGGCGGGGGGTACTGGTGGGTGCGTATCGATATGGGGTCGAACATTTCCGGCCAGCGGTGGATTGCGGCCGACTATGTGATTCGGGTCGAACCGGTGGCCACATCCACCGCAACCAACACCCCCACGGTGACCAACACCCCGACACTGACACCGACCATCGATCCAAGTGCATCGCCAACAGAAACTGGCACGGCCACGTCGACCCCGACCCAGACGTCGACGCCATCCGGGACGGTCACAGCGGGCATCTACCTGCCAGGCGAGAAGATCGTGGTTACCACGTCGGTCAACGTTCGGTCAGGACCCTCCACCTCGAATGGCGTGCTCCGTGTGGCAAACCGGGGATCACAGGGGACGGTGCTGACCAGCAACACACCGGGCGGCAAGTACACGTGGATCGAAGTCGACTTCGGAGTCGGCAGCGGTTGGGTGGTCACAAACTACATTACGCATCTGCAACTGACCACGCCGACAACAGTCCCGGACCCCTGGTGGATCACGGTCTCGCTCGATTGCTACTCATCTCCTGAGCGCATCACACTGGTCAATAGCTCGTTCTCAGCGGCCGAGATCTATTCGATTACCACGACGTACGATGTGGGTCCCAACGAACCGTTTGTGGTGAACCACACGCTTTCCGGGAGGCAGACCCGCTCCTATCTGGCCGGCGCCGGGGCATCGGGTTCGTTCGCCCTGACCCAGGATTACATTCTGACCAACGCAGCTGGGTCGGCGGAAGGAGTCATTGTCGAAACGTCGTTCGGGACGGTCACGCGATCCTGTCCGGCTTCTTCCGGCGGTGAGCGCTGGGTTTCGATCGATCTGTCCGATCAGTACATGACCGTGTATCAGGGCAATGTGGCGGTCAACGGCACCTATGTGGCGACCGGCAAACCCGGGTTCTCCACGCCCAAGGGCACGTTTTACACATTCGTCAAGTATGTGGCAACACGGATGACTGCCTGCGTCAATGGCGAGTGCTGGGACACGCCAAATGTCCCCTACACACAGTACTTTACAAGCGGCGGGCACGCGCTCCACGGCGTTTACTGGCACAACACGTTTGGAAGAGTGCGCAGTCATGGCTGCGTTAACATGCCCACGCCATTTGCGGAGTGGCTCTACTATTGGCTTCCGCTTGGCGCGAGAATCGTGATCAAAGCCTGATTTCTCTCGTCTGCTGATCTCAACATGATGAAGCCGCTGGGTCAATTACCAGCGGCTTTCGTTTCAACCGATCATGAGCATTGCGTTGCCCTAAGCAGAATCATCGAGATCGTCTGTTAGCTGCCGTGGCTCCTGACCGGTGATCTGGAAACGCAGCGAACGCAGTTCAGACAGGACGTTTTCCAGATCGGTGCGAGTAACGGTCAGTTTGGCGTGCTGATCGCGCACAAAGCGGGTGTAGGGAGCAAGGGCAGAGTCGATGCGCTGCGTCGATCGCTGCAGTTCGACCTCAAACTGCTCGGTCATGACGCCGATCAGTCGCTCCTCGAGTGCTTCTGATCGAGCCCGGAACTCCTGTCTGGCCTGTTTTCGCTTGCGAGGCAGGATCACCAGACCGAGTCCGGCCAGCACTGTCGCCGCGAAGATCCCGGTGACATCAACGGCCACTGTGCTGGCGGCTGCCACGACCAGAGCCCCCAGGCCAATCGCTCCCGCCTCGGCCACTGCAACCTGGGCTACGGCGTTGCGAACCGACTGGGAGAGCTCGTAACCAGCGCGATCAGCATCGTATCGATCGACCTCTTCCCGTGCTTTGCGAGTCACCGCATCGAGGAGCGCTTTGCGGTCGTACCGGAACTGGCTGCTCACCTCACCGACCATCTGCCCTTCGTAGCTCTGTAACCGGCGGCGATCGAGAAAACCGTTGATCGCCTCCCAGGTGCGCAGGTCCTGTTCGACCATCCAGTCAATCAGCTCCTGGATCGCGTCGTCGATTTCCGCTTCCGCATTGCCAACGACCTTTGCTTCGAACTCGGCACGGATGCGATCGCTCTTGATCAGATCAAAAATGCGTCCGATGCGGATGGTCTCCTCGAAGTAGTCGTCACCCCGGGTTGTCATCCGGCTGATGATGTTCTCGATGCGGCCCAGATGGAATGCCAACTGGTTTCGCATGTCCTCCTGATACAGGGATAGTTGACGTTCGATCGAGTGGATGGTGTCCAAATCTTCGGACAGAACGCCGAGCCGGGAATTGGTGATTTCGAGATACCTGTTGCCCAGATATTCGCCGGTGCCAAGGGGAGAGAGGAGCTTCAGCTGGATGCGCCCATGCTCGTCGAGCACCGAGTACACGTACTCGTCCAGCGCGCCAAACCGGCTCTGAGCCCAGAGGCGGGCACCTTCCTGTGGATTGCGTATGGACAGTTCATTGGCCTGCTGAGCCTGCATCGCTGAAATGGGAAAAACCACTGGTTCGAAACCGAGCAATCGGGTGATGTTGTCCTCGACGAAAGTGGTCACCTCGCGAATGTCGTCCTCCGACCGGAGCAGATCGATCTTGTTCACGATGACGACGATCTTCTTGCCCCACTCCCGGATGTCCTCCATGAAGGCCCGCTCGCTCTCGGTGAACGGCCGGTCGGCGGACGTGACGAAGAACACGATGTCGGCATTGGGCACAAAGTGTTGCGTGAGCACCTCGTGTTCGCGGACGATGGCGTTGGTCCCCGGAGTGTCGACTACGGTGATGTCTTCCAGAAACGCGGCCGGAAAAGTGCGCTCGATCGAGCCGTCGGCCAGCATGCGCTCGCCCTGCTTTTCACCGTAGACGAGAAGATTGATCAGCGAGGTGGTAGGTGTGACCCCTTCCGGCATGATTTCGGCGCCAATCAGCGCATTGATAAATGCCGATTTGCCCGAATTGAACTCACCGGCGACCACCAGCAGGAAGAGCGCTTCCAGCCGAACTTTGGCTTCGGCGATCCGCTGGCGATCCTCGTCTGTGGCGGGAAACGCGTCGAGCAGAATCGCCAGGCGATCGAGTGCCGCCAGCTCCAGCATTGCCAGTTCGTGTTCCCGATCGCTGAGAACCGGACTTGCATTCTCCGCCGTGCCGGGTTGTCCTCGTTTGCGCTTGAAAAGATCTCGCAAACCCATCGGTTCTCCACATCGCATCCTGCACCGGTGGTCGGTGCCGTTCAGGCGAATGCCTCACCCAGCCGTAAGTATGCGGGAAACGGTTCGGAACCCATCAGTCTGAGACCGAACGCCCGAAAGTCCGGGCTCGTCGACGTGCCGCCCGCGGCAATGTAGGCATCGTCAAGCGGGCGAATCCGATTAGCGACCAGCGACAGATCAACAGGCTCATGACGGACAGCTCGCTCCCCTTCCTGCGTCAGGCGCAAGCCAACCATCACGCCGCTGCGCCCTTCCCGGGCGAAACTCACCGCCATCTGACCGGCGACTTCGGCTTCCTGTCGATCAAACGAGGACGCCTGCATGCGCAATGCCGATCCCGGTCGCTCGAAGCGAGCCTGAATGCCCAGTCGGTTGGTTAGGGCAGCAGCGAGCGCCACGGCAGGGGGCATTCGGTATGGGTGCCCAAATGGATCGACGTAGGAAGGGGCGTCTCCACTCAGGTGATGGCCCTGGGCGTCGCGCATCGTTTCGGGAAGAACGCAAACGACCCAGCCCCGCTCGGTCAGACGTGCTTCGACCAGATCGAGCAAGGCGTCGGCGCCCGCCGGCGGACGCTCCGGAAAAACCAGCAGTGGCTGCAGATCTTCTTCCTGTTCACTGAAGGCCAGACTGGCGGCAGCTGTCAGCCAGCCTGCATCACGACCCATGGCATCGATGAACTTCACCGGGTAGAGGTCGGGCGCGGCGAGGGTGTCCCACGTTGCCTGTCGAACGAGTGTGGCAAACGCGCGGGCAGCAGATGGATAGCCGGGGCAGAAGTCGGTATCCGGCAAATCGTTGTCGATGGTTTTCGGAGCCAGAATAACCCGCAGATCGGACGAAGCATGGTGCAGACGCAAAGCGGTATCCGCTGAGTCATTGCCGCCGATCAAAATGAGGTCGCCGCAGTTCAGCGATTCGCACTTGCGGGCAGCCTGGTCGATCTGGTCGTCGGTCAGCTTCAGGCGGGATGTCCCCAACGCCGCCGACGGTGTCTGCGCGAGCATGGTGAGTTGCTGCTCGGAGAGATCGCTCAGATCGATGAAATCCCCATGCAGGAGCCCCCGCAGACCAGAACGCATGCCCAGGATTCGAGCAAATCCATCAAGCTGAGCAGCGCCGACGACGCCCGCCAGAGTCGCATTTGTGACAGCAGTGGCGCCGCCTGATTGACCAACAATGATGGTGCGTCCGGTCATTGGCACGTCAGAGTCAGTTCAATCGGAGACCGGAGTGCCGAGCAGGTGTGTGCGAGGGCCCTCCAGGAGCCAGACTGCGTAGGGCGCGCGTTGGGCGACCCGGGAATGCCAGTCCTCCGGGAGGTAGTAGACCGTTTCGATGCGCCCTGCGGGCAATCCGAGCATATCGGCCACTCGCCCCTGTGCACCGTCGATCTCTTCCAGGGGGATATCGCCAACTAGCACCAACGGGATCGTTGTGGTCGACTCAAGTGCCATCTCTCGCGATAGTGGCAACGTGGCTGCGATGAACGCCGATTCCAGCGTTTGGAGATGTTCGAGTGTTGCCTGGAGCGCGGCTTTCTGTCCCAATGCTCCCACGACGAGCGCGGTCAGCTCTCGCCGGAGCGGGAACTCGGCGTTCATCGAGTACCGGCGAGAGGCCCCTTCGCGGTGTGACACCAAAATACCGATTCGCTCGAGCTTGTAGCACTCATGCTGAAGGCTGCTGATGGGAAGAGCGAGGGCTCGCGATAGCTCCGTCAGTGAAGAACCGCGGTGCGGTCGCGGCACGACAAAGCCGAGCACAGCGGCCCGCAATCGGGACGCAAAAAGCTCACTGAGGAAATCCTGCTCCATCAGTCAGACGCCTCGGATTGTACGACTGACACCCATTCTCCCCCGTACTTACGATGCAATCGTAACATGATGTCAATCATTCGCGGACATCAGCATTGTTACAATCGGCCCAACGTGCGACTGAGACAGGAACTGGCGATGGCTGCACAGGAACGACCAGCGGAATTTGCCATACTCGGCCTACTCGCTCTGGAAGACGCCGGAAGTCACGGCTATGACCTGGCCAGGGCGTTCGCCGGAGGCGAGCCCCTCGGCGAGATTCTTCGTCTGGAGCCGGGGATGCTCTACCACCATCTCAAGCGACTCGAACGGGCTGACTGTGTTTCGCAATCGACAACCCAGACCGGCGGCCGCCCTCCTCGTCAGATCTACCGGATCTCCGAAACCGGAAGGACGCGATTGTTCAACTGGCTGCAGTCGCCGGTCGAACACACCCGCGAGATCCGGCTTGATTTTCTAGTCAAACTCTATTTCGCGCAGCGGCTGGAGCCCGCGCTGGCCAGGCGGTTGATCTCCACCCAGCTCGACACCCTGCTCGAGGTCCGCGCGGCGCTGTCCAATCGCCCGTCAACGGCGGAAGCACCAGCTGACCGGTTTCTGGAATCAGTGCGGGAGCTGCGCATGACTCAAACCGACGCAGCCATCAACTGGCTGGAATCGTTGCACGGTCCAGGGCCTGATCCGGAACGTTCAGCGACGCCATCCGGTATGCCATAATCGACCGGCAAGAGACCGTTTTTCCGCCGTTGGCGACGCTCACGGCAGGGTTCATCGAAAGGGTTCAGTCATGAGTCACGGCATGCTCGATGTCGCATTCTTCCAGGGCGAGTACGTGCCGTTTTCCAGCGCCAATATCAGTATCGGCACACACTGCGTGCAATACGGCACCGGCGCATTCGCCGGAATCCGCGGCTATCTCGATCATTCCGGTGAAGCGATCAACATCTTTCGCCTTCCCGATCACGCTCGCCGGTTGATGAACTCCGCCCGGATGCTGCGTGCCGAACTTCCGTACACCCCGAATGACGTGGCCAGCATCATCACCGGGTTGGCGGAACGCAACAATCACCGGGGAGACGTGTACATTCGTCCATTTGTGTACAAACCGGCGGTACAGCTGACCCCTCGCCTGCGCGGAATTGGCGATGAACTGGCGGTGTACATGATGCCGCTGGGTGACTATCTGAAACTCGACAAGGGGCAGAAGGCGATTGTCTCCTCCTGGTTCCGCATCCCGGACAATGCGATTCCCAGCCGGGGCAAACTCTCCGGCGCATATGTCAATTCCTCCTTCGCCAAAGACGAAGCGGAGGAAAAAGGCGCGGACGAAGCGATCATGCTCAATACAGCAGGGAAGGTTGCAGAAGGAAGCGCCTGCAATCTGTTCATCGTTCGCGACGGCGTGCTGACCACGCCGCCGTTTACCAGCGACATTCTGGAAGGCATCACGCGTCGCTCAGTGCTGACCTTGGCGAAAGACGCGGGGATCCCGGTCGAGGTGCGCGAAATCGACCGAACGGAGATCTATCTGGCCGACGAATCGTTCTTCTGCGGAACCGGTGTGCAGATCGCCTGGATTCAATCGGTCGATGGCCGAACGATCGGCAACGGCAGCCGTGGAGAAATCACAAGCCAGCTGCACGAGACGTTCTTTTCCGTCGTGCGGGGCCAGAACGAGCGCTATGCCCATTGGCTGACCCGCGTGCCCGTCGGGGTGGCCGCAGCAGTGTAAATTCGTCGGCAGTGCCGATCATGCCGCCGCCGCTTCAAGGTACTGGCGAATTTCGTCGGCATTCATGGCGCCAATTCGCAAGGCGAAAACGGTGCCATCCGGTCGCAGAAAAACGGTAGTCGGATAGGTGCTGATACCAAAGGCGAGTTCGACAGGCCCACGCTGTGGGTCCTCGCCGGCGGTATCACGGCCAACCGGATAGGTGGTCTGGAGTGATTCAAGCAGATCAAGGGCGTTCTGCTCGTAGTCATTCTTGATGCCGACGCCGATGACCGTCGCCCCCTGCTCGGATAGTTCCTGATAGATCGCGTCGAGTGCTGGCATTTCCTGCTTGCAGGGAGCGCACCACGATCCCCAGAAATTGAGCGCGACCGTGGTGCCCATCAGCGAGGCGTTGTCGACCACGGTTCCGTCGAGCAGGGTCAGTTCGAACGAGGGGGCAGGCTGGTCGACCAACGCGCCCGGGCGCGGCAGATCATCCTCGGGACGCCATTCCCGCCACCCCACCACGGCCACCACTGCGACCAGAAGCAGACCCAGGAGCATTGGACTGTATTTGGCCAGTCCGCCATACCCGATGCGACCATGTTCCGCATCGTCCGCCGCAAACTCGTCATCTGCGAGGGGCAACTCGTCGTCTGAACCGGGTTTCGTCTCAATCATCGATCAGGGAATGGTGGCGACGGCGTCCGCGATTGTCTCAGCGAGATCGCCGCCGCCGCCGGTCAGCACTACGACGACGTTGCTGCCACTGGCCACACTCAACTGGTCACTGGTCACCGGGTCGCCGAGCGCGTCGGTCAATTCAAGATTTTCGCTATCAATGTTCCTCATGGCCTGTTCACGATCTTCGGCGTCTTTGAACAGGAAGACGTATGCCGGCTGACCGTTGACGATCAGTTCCTGTCCGACCGGCGTCAGATCGGCGACTCTGGCACTCGCGCGTCCATATTCGACGTCGAGCCCGGCCAGCGTAAACGCGTCGTGGACGGTTTTCAACTGAGCGTGACCGGGCACACTGACCGGGGCAACCGGAGCGGATTCCTGATTGCGATCGTCCCAGAAGAGATAGACCGCGTACACCAGCAACGCTCCCGCCAGGATGAACAGCAGAATCGAGAGCGCGTTACGGGCGGGGGATAACTTCTTTTTTCCGGGCGTTTTCGTCATTACACCATCCTCAGCAGGAATGTATGCGGCAAGCATGACACTTCGTCGCCTGTGTGTCACCCAATGCAGAAAACTCTCATTAGTTGCAAACACTATTTTCCTGACTGATGCTCACGACTGGGTATACAACACGGTCGAAACAGTGATAGACTCCCAGTGTTGAGAACGCGAACGGAGGCGCGTTCACCAACGTGGCTGGATCATCAGACTATTCAGGAGAAGTCTATGGCTACTGGAAAAGCCGCGGCAGCTTCGACTGCTGCGGAGGAACTGCTGGAAATCATCCCCCGGCTCAATCGCTGGGCGGAATCATCTGTTTCATCGAGAGCGAATGATCTCCGGCTCAGTCTTCGCCAGCTTTCAGCGCTGACGATGATCGAGGACGAAGTGACCACGCTCGGCGATGTGGCCAAGGGACTCCATGTCACGCCTGCTGTGGTGACGGGACTCATCGATCGTCTCGAACGACGGGGCTATGTACGCCGGATCAACAGCACCGACGATCGCCGACGGGTCATGCTGACGCTGACCGAAAGCGGACGAGAAGCGTCCAAGCTGGCGACCGCCTCTTTGGCCAGCGAACTCGAGGCCTCCCTGGTCAAACTGGGTATGGAAGATCTGCAGACGATCAACAAAGCGCTCGAACGACTGGCGCCGATCACGTCCGAACTGGAGCAGAGCTAAGCCAGTTGGCACAGGGTCGCTGAATCTGTCGCTCAGGAATCGCCTGAACCATTGACTACCTCTGGGTAATGGTCAGGCGGTTTTCTTGTCTCCCGAAACCCGAGTTTCCGAACCAGGCTCTGTAGTTCCGTGATCTGTTTCTCCGCGGTGGCCAGATCCAGAACAACCTCGAGCGCCTGGTCTCGCTGCTCGACCTCCCATCCGGCTTCACGCAGGGCGGTCCCGAGTTGACCAGCCTGCCGGTCAGCATCGGTGGTGATTCTGGCGATCAGCCGCATAACGATTCGGCGGTCGGCATCGCTCCAGGTCTGCAGACTCTGTCGCACCTCCGCTGGCAAGGGTTTGCCCGAATCGGCTTCGAGATATGTCGTAACGTCGAGGAGGGACGCGCCATTCGCCAGCGCCCGGCGCACGGACTCGGCCGATAGCTGATACGAGGCCAGAGGGCGAAGTGATCGCGTATCGGCAAATGCTGAGATCGACCACACTCTGAGGGGTGATGGGTCGATCAAATCGATGCGCAGATCCGGATGGACGACGATGGCCGGTCCGGCGGGCGGCGACAGATCGGCGATCGGGTCGCTGCTGCTGACGAGACCGAGCATGTCGGTCGTGCGGAGCGTTTGACGATTGTGGTCGTCTCGGCCGGTCTCGACCAGCCCGAACCAGACAAACGGAGCAAGGAGTTCCGCTTCGACAACAGCCGCCGTGGCATAGTCGGACCAGTTTGCATGTCCGGGCGGTACTGCCAGTGCACCGGCGGTGGCGATCGCCGCGTCTTCCCCCAGGATGTCGGGATCCACAGACGCCACCCAGCGAGCAACAGAGGCAAGGTCATACCATGCTCCTGATTCGAGCCCGGCAAGCAGTGCCAGCAGTTTTCGCCGAAACTGCGGCGGGGTCGCGTTTCTCACGGCGAACCCGGCGCCGAGTCCTTCGATCCAGTCGGGACTGGCGTTCCACCACCAGATCAGGTGGGAAAACTGATCAGCAAATGTCCGGGACCGCCAGTGTTTCCAGGCTCGATCGGGAGTCAGCGGCCCTCCTGTCCCATCGCCACCGGCCAGCGCGTTTTCCTGCCGGCCCAGCGCCGCCAAGAAGGAGAGATAGCGGGATAGGTCGCCCTCTCGTTCACCATTCCAGAATCGACCGGCAATCTGCTCGCTCCATGACACCGGCAGATCCTCAAAGCGTCTGATTTCGATCGCCTCGGTGCCGGTGACCAGCCGGACCAGGGTCAGAAGGTCCCAAGGTACCGCCCAGGGGTGATTCCACGGCTCCGGAGTCACAACAGAACCGGCCACCGGTAACGGGTTGGCGATGCGTCTCTCAACACTGGGGATCGACTCAGCTTTGAGCTCGGCGGGGATGAAGAGAAAGCGCTCTTCTCCAGGTCCATACGTGTGCCAGGCCAGCAGTCGTTCTTCCAGTTGACCGACTGCCGTGCGTCGTCGCTGGGCCAGCGCGTTACCTTCGCCGGACATGCCCGCCGCAGTCATCAGGGCATCGAGCGGAACGCCAGGTTCGTTCGCCGCGCTGAGCAGCTTCCAGAGTTCGAGGGCGTCGCCCTTGAGCGTTTTGAGCAGCGCACTCCGTCGTTCGCTATCAGAAAGCGCGTCGACCAGTTGTTGAGCAATAGCCTCTCGACTGTCCAGCCCGGTAATAATCCCGACTCCCCAGAAGTTCGCGGCAACTTCCAGATCGGCATCATCGAGGAGGGCCAGAAGGGCCGGAAGCGGGACCCGCTGCAACGGTCCGGCATCGATTTCATCCTGAACCCTGCGAAACGTAGTCGTCAGTTCCTTCGGCAGAAAGACCCGAGGAAGCTGTCCAATAGGCAATTCATCGTCGTCACCCTCTCGATAGAGAATCCCCTTGCGATAGAGGCTGATGGCAGTCTCGCGGGTCTGTTCATCGCTAAGTCCGATCGCCGTAGCCAGGTCGGGGATGGTGCGCGATACGTCGATCTGATCGTCGTCGAGAGCGAGATACTGGATGATGCGACGCTCCTCCGGGATCAAACGTGCCCAGGCGTCGCGGGCGCTGCGTGATTCGCGCATCTCTCGATAGAGCTGGCCGACGAGGGCATGCCGGTCCCTGCCGCTGATCACGGTCTGCCAGAAATCGGCAATGCGGATCAACTCTGGAACTGAGCGGGCGGTCAAGCGTCCGGCCAGATTGCGCATTGGGTCCTCGTGATTGCGTTCAGGAATGCGGACATCCCGCTTTTCTGCTGCCGTCCCTGCGATAATACGTGTCCAGCTCGCCTGTCGCTATCTGATCAGAGATTGGAGCGCATTGTCAGTCATGATGACCGCAACGTCGTTCGATGTCATCGTCGTCGGTGGTGGAGTAACCGGATGCTCGCTCGCCTACCGACTGGCACAACGAAAGAAGCGCGTGCTACTCCTCGAGCAGCGGGATATCTGCTCGGGGGCTTCCGGCCGGAATGGCGGTATGACCGGCGAGGGTTCAGCACTGTTCGCCGGTATCGGCGATGCCGTCTACGCGATGACGTCCGAAAATCTGCGGATGATGTCCACGATCGGCGACGAACTGGGTATCGACTTCTATCTGACCCGGGAAGGGAATCTCGACGTCGCCACCACCGAAGAACAATGGGCGCATCTGCAGGCAGCCGTACCCGAACAGCAGCGAGCAGGACTCGACGTGCTGCTTCTGGATGTCCACGAAACCCGTAAACTGCAACCGGCGCTGACTCCTGACATCTACGGCGCGAAGTTCGCCCCGGGGCATGGTCATCTCTGGCCGTTTGGACTTGTGCACGGACTGGCCTCTACAGCGGCAAAACTGGGGGCTGAGATCCGGACGCAGACGACTGTGCTGAAACTGCGGCGACGCGGCGAGCGAGTGGCAGGGGTGGAAACGACCGCGGGTCGGTTCGAAGCCGATCATGTCGTACTGGCCACGAACGCCTACACGCCCCTCCTGCTCCCCGAACTCCCGGCCGGGGCAATCGTACCGGCGCGCGGTCAGATTCTGGTCACACAGCCGTTGGCGCCGATGCTCACTCATCCATTTGGCACGAATTTTGACAAGGAGTATGGCCGGCAGGTTCCGGGCGGGCCGATTCTCTGCGGCGGGTATCGGCGCCTCGATGACAACGAGGGGCTCGGGCACTACGAGGAACGCGTGACCATGCCGGTCATTTCCGGGATCGCCCAGTGCTTGACTCAGCTCTATCCGGCGTTGCGCGACCTCAAGGTCGTTCGTTGCTGGTCGGGCATCATGGGCTTCACGCCGGATGGTGTGCCGCTGATTGGTGAGCTGGAGGGAACGCCGGGATTGACCGTGGCGGCAGGTTTCAATGGGGGCGGGTTTTCCTGGGCGCTGGTCACCGGTGAAGCACTGGCCTCGCAATTGAGCGGCGTAACGGTCTCCTACAACCTCGAGCCATTCCGGCCGGGGCGATTCGCGGACCGGGGAACGGCATGGAACAACCCGTTCACGTTCGGCGAGGCGTCACGACAGGCGACTGAACTTCAGGCCTGATCTCGCTTAACCGACCGGAGTGCCGTCGCCGGCCGGGGTGAATATGATGCGCACTTCGGCGGGCTGATTCGGATCGAGGTTGGCAACGATCCAACCCTCGGCGTTTTGACCGTTCGATCCGATCACGGTCCGCGGTACGGATCCCTCCGGGCCGGTCAATCCCTCCGCCAGCAATGTGTACTCGCCGATGGGGATGTTGAGCCAGGCATACATGCCGTCCTCACCCATTTCCACGCCTTCCAGCGAGTAGGTGCGGCCATCGGCAAGCTTGACGACCGCGCTGTCGATGGGTACTGGTCCGGCGTCCAGACAAGCGCTTTCCTCGCTGGTCACTTCAGGACAGAGGAAAGCACTGACCGCCAGACTGCCCAGCTCCTCGTCGCCGGGTGTTTCGACTACCGTGTCGTTGTTGCCCTCATCACCGCCGGTGCCGTCGGACGGAGCTGTCGTCGCGACGGGTGGGAGGGCGGTGTCGTCATCTCCACTGTCTGAAAAAACGGCAATGGCCAGCACCGCCAGAATGGCGATGGTGACCAGTCCGGCCAAGATAGCCCGCAACCGCTGATTCGACACCGAAGCAGACTGCACGCCGCTGACTTCGGCGGGGTTGCTGCCTCCGGCATCCTGGCTCTTATCGTTTGGCTCGAAATCCGACACGCTTGTGGTTGCCTCCTATGATTGCCAGGCATCGGGCATCATTGTCCCTGTCGCGACCAGACTGGCGACTCCTCCCAGCCGGACATCTGTGCCGCGATTCTCGTTCATCCGGAAGTCAGCCGTCAGGGTACGCCCGCTGCTGGTCACCACGTGAACAGGGGCGGAGACCATTCCCAGATGGAATGCCACGAGCGCCGACGCTACCGAGCCGGTCCCGCAGGCCAGTGTCTCAGCTTCAACGCCACGTTCCCAGGTCCGCATACGAATCGATCCACCGGGAAGCGGCGAAATGACATTGACATTGACGCCGGCCGGGGCGAATCGATGGTGATAACGAATCGCTCGGCCGACCTCATCGAAACTACCAGCCGTTGGCCAGCGATCGGCATCCTCGACACAGATGACGACGTGCGGCACACCGACGACAACTGCGTGCCCGGTCACCGGTAGAGGGAGAGAGTCGATGGCGATATCCATGTCGAGTGGTCCAGAATCGGGCATATCCAGCCAGACACGTTCGCTTTCCAGCGTCGCCCGCACGATACCGCTGGCGGTCAGAAGTCGCACCGGATTGGGAGCGAGACCCTGCTCGATGGCGAATCTCGCCCCGCACATCGCGCCATTCCCGCACATTTCGCCTTCGCTGCCATCGGCATTGACGTAGCGCCAACGGATGTCGGCGTTTTCTGCGCCGGCTTCGGGAAGACGCCCGAGGAGCACCACTCCGTCGGCGCCAAGGGCAATGTGCGGTCGGCAAACACGGCGAGTCCACTCGCCTTTCCACAGTTCGTCGATGACCGCATTTCGGTTATCGATCACCACGAAGTCGTTTCCCGACCCACTCATTTTCCAGAACGGGACCGGATTCCGAAACTGCATCACCTCAGCTGAAATAACGCTTCCGGAGGCACTCGATTCATCGTTCATCAATGCGCTGACCCCTCATAATGTGCGGGCCGGGAGCAGGGAATCCATCTCGACAGGCACCGCACATTGGAAAGCATTCTACCGAAAGGAGGGTCCATGCCCAGCAAGTATGCCGTCGGAATCGATGTTGGTGGGACAAAGGTACTGGCCGCGGTGGTGGATGTCAGCAAAGGCACCGTGCTTGGTTCGGCGAAAAAACGGTCGAATCCAGACGACAGTCCGACCGAATTGGTGGAGAAACTCTTTTCGGTGGTGGACCAGGCCCTGGTGGAATCCGGCCTGCCGAAACGATCCCGTCTCACTGGTATCGGAGTGGGGATCGCCGGTGTCGTTGACAGCGCCAACGGGGTGTTGCTCAGCGCTCCCAATCTGAGTCAGGCGACCGTCAATCTACCACTGGGAACGCTGCTGCGCGAGAACTTCGGGGTCCCGGCCAGATTGCTGAACGATGTACAGGTCGCCGCGATCGGGGAAGCGATATTCGGCGCCGGAGCGAATGCATCGGATTTCCTGTGCGTGTTCGTGGGGACCGGCGTGGGCGGTGCCTATATTCGCGACGGCAAGCTGGTACGGGGGGCTTCAGGATCGGCGGGGGAGATTGGTCATCTGATCGTGGCCTCGGGGGGGCGGCACTGCGGTTGCGGTGGCCGGGGCCATCTGGAGGCGTACGCCTCTCGCACAGCCATCACGACCGATATCGTCAATGCCATCAAGCTGGGCAGACGCACGATTCTCACGGAGATGGTTCCCGATCTGCGCAGCAATTCCGGAGCGTTGCGATCGGGGATTCTGGCCAAAGCCGTCGAAGCCGGAGACTCTCTGGCCATCGGCGCGATTCAGGATGCGGCGGCCTATCTCGGTCTTGGGCTGGCTTCGGTGATCAATCTACTCAATCCCAGCCGGATCGTCATTGGTGGCGGGGTTGTGGAGTCGGTGCCGATGCTGTTCGAGGTGGCCAGTCAGCGAGCCAGACAGGAAGCGCTGGAGGTGCCAGGCAAGACAGTTGACATTGTGCGGGCAGGGCTCGGCGACTTTTCGGGGGTCACCGGTGCGGCGCTGCTCGGTTCCGGCAGGGCCGCTTCGCTCCTGCGCTGATGGGACAGGGTCGTACTTTTCCAACTCCGTGATAGACTGAAGTCATATGCGGACAACTAGATGCATTGTGGTCCGCGTCGGACACGGAGCCCACGAGCGTCGCTCCGGATCGTAATTGGCGTAACGAATGATGCGCATTGGTGTGATTGTGTTAATGGTCATCGACCCTCCTCGGACAGCTGTAATCCTCACACAACTGAACGAGCACAGCCCACAGGCGCTTCACCGTTGGTCGTCTCTGGAGGACCTCCGGCATGTCTGAAGCTGGTTTTGTCCAGACTGACAGTGTGAGTGCTGTCGGGCAGTCCGCCGAAGTCGCAGCATTTGTCGACTTCGAGAATGTCCGCTATTCGACGATCAATTCGATGGGCCGGGAGCCCGATCCGCTGACCTGGCGCGACAAGGCCCTGGAGTATGGGCTGATGGCCGTGGCCAGAGCCTATGCCGATTTCGATCAGCATCCGCCGCAGGTGAGAACCCGGTTGGATGTGGCCGGTTTTGAAGCCCAGCACTATCCGGCCAAGCGGACAGTTGATCAGCAAGGCCGGGAGAAGATCGTTTCCCGCTCTGACCTCAATTTCGCCCTCGATATCATCAATACCGCTCTGGCCAGACCCGATATCAAAACCTTCCTGCTGTTCACCGGTGATAAGGATTTTATTCGGGTCGTCACGACACTGCGCAACCGACTGGGTAAACGAGTCGTGATCTGCGGTGTACCGGGCTCGGTCAGTCCGGATCTGGTCGCAGCAGCCGGCGAAGCTGATCCGCTGGAACTTGACCCGGTTCCCGATGTCGATCTGGAGGTGATCCGGGCTATCGACCGCTACGTCCGGCAATTGCACGAGGGTTTCGTGCCCACACAGAGCCATATGAGCCGAACGCTCTGGCGTTTCCTCGATCGCAACGTTTTGCCGTCGGAGCACATAGAAGCGAAGGTCATGGAACTGCTGCGCAAGGGCATCCTGGCGAAGCGTCAGACGCTCAATGGGCAGAACCAGGAGTTAATCACTACCGAACTGAATGCTGATCACCCGCTGGTCCAGGAAGCGCTGCCGGGATATGGGATGATGGAAAACGGCGAGACTCCTCACGCCGGTGCGGCACCGGCTCATCCTGAACTCTCCTGGGATTTTGAGAATGGCGCCCCTCTCGTCGACGACCCGGCCTCACGGGCGCGATGACCGACCCCGATTCAACGCCATCGACCGAAAGCGAAGCGATCTCTCAGGCTCGCGCGGCGCAGTTCCGCGAGGACCACGACGCGCTGGCCGGAGCCGAGCAACGATTGTCCAATCTGCGCCTGATCGCAGGGTTCGTCTTTCTGACGGCCCTTATCTGGTTCGTGCTCAAACTCCCTCCGGTGGCCATCGTCGTCGCAGTGTTGAGCGGCGTCGTCTTCTCCTGGCTGATTGTTCGCCATCGACGCACCGCTCAAGCCCGGATCAGAGCCGGACTACTGCGGGATATCAACCAGGAAGCGCTGCACCGCATTGCTCGCAACTGGCAGGATCTACCCCTCAATGGCGATAACCAGATTCCGGCAGGTCACGCATTCGCGACCGACCTGGATGTTATCGGGCGGGCCTCACTCTTTCATCTGCTCGATACGACTGCCACGTCGATCGGCGCTGCGCGGTTGTCTGACTGGCTGATCACGCTCATCGATCCTGTCGAGACGCGGCGGCGACAACTCGCGGTGCAGGAACTGGCCCCCCTTATTGCCTGGCGGCAGGAACTCCAGATGCTCGGTCGGCTGACTCAACCGGACCGGCGTGACCCAACGGCATTCCTGGAGTGGGCGGAGAGCGAACCTATCCTGCCGGACAACGCATGGATTCTCTGGCTGGCCCGATTTGGCGCCGCAGCCACCGTTGGCACCGTATTGCTGGCCATACTGCGGCTTGTCCCTCCGCCAGTGGTCGTGTTTCCGCTGATCGCGAACCTGATCATTGGCCTTTGGGGAGGTCACCTTATCGGCGACCGGGTCAACGTCGCCCGGGAGCAGCACCAGGCGCTGAAGTCGTACAGCCAGATTCTCAGGCACATCGATACCCAGTCGTTTTCCTCACCACTGATGGCCGAATTACTCGACCAGCTTGGTTCGCGCGATCGGCCCGCGCATCTGGAAGTGTCCAGATTGGGGAGAATCACCTCATTTGCGGTGCCGCGATCGGCGATATCACATTTCGGGCTGCAGGCTCTGGGCAACTGGGATATCCACGTTCTCGATGGTCTGGAGCGATGGCAGCAGGACAATGGACAGCATGTGCGCCAGTGGCTGGAGATCATCGGCACCGTGGAGGCATTGAGCGCTCTGGCCGGACTGGCCGGAGACAATCCGACGTGGGTTTTCCCTGACGTCGACGAGCGACACACCACGTTCGACGCCACGCAACTGGGTCACCCCCTCATTGCCGCCACCGTTCGCGTGTGCAACGACGTGCACGTCGGACCACCGGGGACATTCTTGCTGGTGACCGGTTCGAATATGTCCGGCAAGAGCACACTGTTGCGCTCGATTGGCATCAACATCGTTCTGGCATCGGTGGGAGGGCCTTGTTGTGCACATGCACTCACCACCGCCCCCTTCGATCTGTGGACAAGCGTGCGGGTAACCGACTCGCTGGAGGCTGGTGTGTCGTTCTACATGGCTGAACTGCTGCGGCTCAAGTCAGTCTATGAAGCAGCAGCGGTTGCTTCGCGACAGCATCGGCCGTTCTGCTATCTGCTCGATGAGATTCTGCAGGGGACCAATTCGGCAGAGCGGCAGATTGCGGCGCGGGAGATCATTTCGCGCCTCATCTGTCTGGGAGCGATCGGTGCTGTGTCGACCCATGATCTTCATCTGGCGGATTCGCCTGAGCTGGCTGAGTCGGCTGTGCCGGTTCACTTTTCGGACCAGTTCAGCGAAGGCCCCGAGGGGATGGTGATGTCGTTCGACTACCAGTTGAGGGCAGGAGTGGCCACGTCGACGAATGCCCTGAATCTGATGCGTATCGTCGGTTTCGAACCTGGCGATGGTCGGACGCTTTCCGCAGACTCCGTGCGTGGAGCGATCTAGTCGAGAACCTGTTCGACGGTAACCGGCAATCGGTCGATGCGCGGTTCGACTGAAGTCTCCCAGGTCTGTGGCGTGACAATCAGCTTGAGCATCGTTTGCAGATCGTCAGCAATGTCGGTTTCACGGCCGCCATACAGCCACTGCACCTGAAGTCCGTCCATCAGGGCGACGATGGCTCTGCTGGCTGAAGCAGGGTCGGTACCCGGGTGCAATCGTCCATCGGCCGCGAGTCTGCAAAGGCATTGTTCTAGGAACTCGATGAGGAACTCATACCGTCTGACCATATAGGTGTGACCAGGATGATCGTTCTGAATCGCTTCACCCATGATGGACACATAGAGTTCAGTGCGGTACTGGTGCTGATTGGCGAAGTGGTTGATCAATACCGCCAGGACCGCCGCGGCATCGTCCTCCACGACCTGGAGTGAGAGTCGGTCTCCCGCTTCATTGAGTTGCAGAACTTCGAGGATCAGGCCGTCTTTGCTGCCGAAGTGATAGAGCAGCGTGCCATGTGACACTCCTGCTTCCTCAGCGATCTGACGCAGCGAACTTCCCCGAAACCCATGTCGCCGAAAGACTTCGATCGCCGTGGTCAGGATGTGCCTGCGTCTGGGTGCGGAAACGGCGTACTCGCCACGTGACCTGCGAATGGAACTTCTCCTGCGACTCAGGGGCAACCAGACACAGCCAAAGTCAGCCGGAGTAATCACCCTCCAGCGCCACACGCCATTTTAAGCGAGAGTGTGATCACCAGATTATATTCCCGAAATTGACTCGCCCGTGATGGAGTCCGAGTCTATCATTTCCGTGTCCGCGGATCGAGAGCGTCTCGCAACCCGTCGCCGATCAAATTGAAGACCAGCACCGTCACGAACAGAAACACTCCCGGAAAGACAGATATCCACCAGGCCTGCTGCAATCGCGGTTGTCCGGCGCTGATGATCCCGCCCCACGTGGGAGTCGTTGATCAGAATGCGTTTTCCGGCAAGCGTCCGAGTCGGGAAAGGTACTCGCAGGTGGCCACAGCGCCGGTCCGGAAGTCCTGCAACCGATACCACTCATTGGGAGCGTGGGCGTTGCAGTCGGGTAGCGACCAGGCGAAAAAGATCAGGTCAGCACCCAGTTCCTGTTTGAAGTCCTGAGCGATGGGGATCGTGCCTCCGATACGAATGACAGCCGGGTCCTTGTCGAACAGACTTCGCAGCGTATCCTCGGCAGCCAGCAGAGCGGGATGGTCGCGATCGATAGCGTACGGGAGCGCCGAGCCATCTCTTCGGAGGAACTGCAGCGACGCTCCGGAGGGACAGTGGGCTCGCACATGATCTTCCAGTCGATCCAGAATATCCGCGGGCTGCTGCTCGGGCACCAGACGACAGGTGATCTTGACCCGCGCCTCGGCCGGGGTCACGGTTTTCGAGCCAGCACCCTGAAATCCGCTCCAGAGACCGTTGACGTCGAGCGTCGGGCGCAACCAGAGTCGCTCCAGCGGGTAGAAACCTGGCTCACCCCAGAGCTGACCGGCGCCAACGGCGCCAAAGTAGCGATCGGCGTCGAACGGTACCCGATCGAGTTCTTCTCGTTCGCGGTCGGTGGGGTCATTGACCTGGTTGTAGAACCCGTCGACCGCGACCCGACCGGACGGGTCGTGAAACGAGGCGACGAGTACGGCCATGGCCTGGGCGGCATTGCGCACGCTTCCCCCATACAGCCCTGAGTGCATGTCGGTCGCCGCAGTCGTCAGAATGATCTCGCATCCGGCGATGCCCTTGGTGGAAACGGTCAGGGCCGGTGTGTGCTCATCGAGCATCATACCGTCGGCGCTGATGACGAAATCGGCGTTGATGGTGTCTCTGTTTTCGCGAATGAAAGGAGCCACCGACGGGCTGCTGATCTCCTCCTCACCTTCGAAAAAGAAGACGAGGTTGATGGGTGGCTGACCGTCACGTGCGGCCAATGCTTCCACGGCCAGGATCGTGGTCAGCAAACCGGCTTTGTCGTCGCCGGCGCCACGGGCATAAATCCGGCCATCGCGGATCTCCGGTTCAAAAGGCGGCGACTCCCACAGGTCGAGGGGATCGGGAGGTTGCACGTCATAGTGAGCGTAGATCATGGCTGTTGGTTTGGCGGGATCGACCGACCAGTACCCCAGCACCAGGGGGTGACCGCCTGTTTCCAGGAGCTGGACGTCTGGGACACCGGCTCGACGCAAGCGATCGGCGACCCAGCCGGCGGCACGGCGCACATCGTTTCGATGACTGGGCAGGGCGCTGACGCTGGGGATTCGCAGGAAGTCGAACAGCTCCGCCAGGTGCTCGTCTTCTCGCTCGGCGAACCAGGTATTCCACGCTGAGTCGACCATGACGCAATCTCCTTCAGTTTGACAGTTCGGAGTGGTCACCTTTTTGTGATGCCAGCACCCGCCGCGCTACTGGAGCGCGGACACGAGTATCTGGCGAACGACCTGTAACCCGAGGATCAGGATAATCGGCGACAGATCGATCACGCCGGTGGAGGGGAGAATGCTTCTGATCGGCGCCAGCAGCGGTTCGGTGATCTGGACAAGAAGCTGGCCAACCGTCGTCCGGTAGCCGGGGTCGAACCATGACAAAAGTGCGCGGCACAGCACAAGCAGCGTCAAAACGGTAAAGAAGAAATTGAGGAGCGAGGCCAGATCACTCATGCTTCGCTACACGCTCTCTCTCAATACAGGAACCAGTCGTACCCCTCACCTGGCTAATCGGCCAATTGATCGATCGGCAAGGCGGTTGCGCCGCCAGCGAGCAGTTCGGCGGACTTGCGCACCGCGTTGACGATGGTGTGATAGCCAGTACACCGGCACAAATTGCCATGCAACTCGTGCCGTATCTCCTCTTCGGATGGATCAGGATTGCGGGCCAGCAGAGAGGCCGTGGTCATGATCATGCCAGGCGTGCAATAGCCACACTGCAAACCATGCTCTGCCCAGAATGCCTGCTGGATCGGATGAAGCATGCCAAAGGGCGCCAGTCCTTCGATTGTGGTGATCTCCGCGCCATCGGCCTGAACCGCCAGCACGGTGCAGCTTTTGGCGCTGACGCCGTCGACGAGTACCGTGCAGGCTCCGCACTGGCTGGTGTCGCAGCCAGTATGTGTTCCGGTCAGACCGAGATTGTCACGAAGAAACTGCACGAGGAGTGTGCGTGGTTCGATCTCAGCCTTGTGCTCTTTTCCATTGACCGTAATCGCTACCGAAACTGTGCTCAACGGTTCAACTCCCCACAATGTCCCGGTCCAAATAGACTATCCGGCGGCCGATGCTTTGCTGGCCAGGCAGCCGAAGAACTGGCCGACGATTTGACGCGCTGCCGGCTGGATCATGCGAGCGCCGACCCGGGCAATGGTGCCCCGCACGTTGGCATCACCGGAATAGTGCACCACCGTTTTGCCATCTGCCTCAGAGAGGATAAGTTTCCCCACGCCACTGACCTGCCCCTGCGGGCCGCTTCCTTCGACTTCCATGGTGAAGCTTTCAGGACCGACTTTATCGGTGATTTTGACGCGACCGGAAAAGGTGCCCTTGATCATGGCGATACCGATTTTCATCGTCGCCGCATATTCGTCGTCGCCGACCTTCTCGAGTTTCTCGCAACCGGGGAGGCACTGACGCAGGATCTCAGGATCGAGCAGAAAGTCATAGACCTGCTGTCTCGACGCATCGAAGGTATGCTCGCCAACCAGTTCCATACCACCCTCCCGGAGAACCCAGATTACTGCCCCGTGCAGATCACCAGCGTCAGTCTAGCACGGCGGTTTTGAGCGCTGAGTCTGTCAGGTGCTTCGCCGATTAGGAGTGCACTGGCGAAAGAATCGACTCGATGATGGCGCGGTCGTGGGCGAATGCCAGGTCGGGCAATGCCGTCGCGGCGAACCAGCCCAGTTCGACCATGTCATCACCCGGTCGTGGTTCGCCGTGGCTCTCGATTGCCGCATAAACAAGGAGAACGACCGCTTCACCGGCATAGGAACAGACGTTCAGCACGGGGCCGACCGTGATCACCAGACCGGTTTCTTCCAGCACCTCTCGCGCGGCAGCTTCCTCGACGACTTCCCCCCGTTCGACAAATCCAGCCGGCAGTCCCCACAGACCTGGCGCTCGAACTCCAGGCCCGCGTTTGCCCAGCAACACGCGACTGTCGCGCTCGATGACGACTGCCACCGCCAGACGAGGATCGAACCAGGTTATCGCACCACAGCGGATGCACACCGGGCGCATCTGACCGTGACGAAGTGTTTCTGCGGTTTCTCCACCACACTGCTGACAAAAGATCGGCATATCCGGTTCGGGTGTGACCTCAGGGGGTAATGCGGTTCATACTATGAAGATGCTACCGCAACCGGTCGGAAAAACCGGTTGCCGCCGATGGATCATCTGGACAGGAACCCGATTCATGACCGATCAGCAACGAGGATATGCCGCATTCTGGAAACGGATGTCGATCAAGATGGGGCTGAGCGACGCGGCAAAACAGATGAGCGGCAATGTGCGAGGCTCGCACTTGAGCGCGTTCGAGCAGGGCAAGGACCACCCGCTGACGCCTGACCAGATCCAAGAATATCTTGACCTGCTGGACAAAGCCATCGCCGAAAACCCGCCCCATATCCCCGACGATGAGGAGATCGAAGCCCTGGCCGACGACGAGTAGAAGACTGCGAGCGACGCTCGGCCCTACCAGTAGCCGATCGCCGAGACGTCGCTCGGCCGAAAACCGCATTCTCGGCGCAGATAGCGGCCGAGCGTTTGCATCGTTCGGAACTCTCCGCCTCCCCAAGCGTATTTGACGCCATCCGGAATGACCACCTCTCGGACGGCATCGATCAGCGCCTGGCTCATGCCGGGGTGACGATCACCTCGATAGAGCCAGGTCGTCTCGATATTGGCAGGCGACTCGAGCGGATATTCACACTCTGGACCGGCCACCTCGACCACCACCCGCGCCGAGGACCCGGCGGGAAGCTGTTCGAGGATGGCCGCAATAGCCGGGAGACCGGTTTCGTCGCCAAACAACAGTTGCCAGGTGGCATTGGGAGGTGGATCGTACGCCGTGCGGGGCCCCCAGATGGCGAGCCTGTCGCCAGGTTCAGCCTCCATCGCCCAGACCGAACCACGCCCCTCATCACCATGCAGGATCATGTCCACATCAATTTCCCGCATCGCCGGACGCCAGTGCCGGACTGTGTAGTTGCGGGCATGAAGTCCGGCCGACTCGACCAGTTTGAAATAGTCCTCCCAGTTGAAATCCCGCTCGACGGCAGGTTGTTTGCGATCGCCTGACGGAAAGAAAAAGGAAATGAACTGGTCAGGCACATCAGTAATCCAACCGGGAAACTCCTCGCTGTAGAGGGTGATCCGACGCACATGAGGGCGATAATCTTCCACCCGGATTACTTCTGCATGCACGAACGATGTTTCACGCCTGGTCTTGCGTGCTCGCCTGGCTGGGGTCACCTGCGTCGCGGCGGTCACGCGATTCCAGCCTCGGCTGACTCGATGACTCCGCTGAGCTCATCCATGATGGGGGCGAGTCGTCCGTAGCTGCTGGGGGCGCCGGCGTACCACCAGCCGGTCTGCCCGGCTTTCACCGCGGGCAACGTGCCCAGAATGGGAATCGTGCTGGAGAGTTCCTGCAGGGTGCTGGTATTGCGGGCATCCTGGAGGATGACATCGGCAGGATAGTTGCCAATCTCCTCCCAGCTGATCTCCTTGAACCAGTCATCGAGGTCATGATCGACGATGTGCAAACCCAGTTCCTGGAAGTACATCAGGTCGTTCATGTAGCGTGGCGAAGCGATCCAGGCCTGTTCGACCCCTGCCGACATGACCATGACCGTCAGGTCCGGTTTGGCGGCAATCGCTGCTTTCAACCGGTCCTCCGCCGCCTGGTGCAGCGTTTTGGCGTCCGCGACCTGCGGCGCTGCAAGGTCTGCGCCGAGAGCCACCGCCAGGTCCTGCATGCGCTCGATGATGGCCAGCAGAGAAACCTGGCCCATGTTGATCGCGGCGATCGGGATTTTCCGTTGCTCGACCAGCTCGCGAGAATCTCCGGACAAATACCAGAGCGTGTCTTCGTAGACCAGCATATCGACGATCAGATCAGGATCGACCTCGATCAGTTTCTCGATATCAAGTTCGAGCGCCTCTGCACCCCAGTCGCCCAGGATCGCGATCGAATCGAGCGGCAGGTTGCCGGCCTGAAAATCGGGTTCACCGTCCGCTGTTTTGCTGGGTCCGTAGATACCGGCAATCTGGACCCCGAAATCGTACAGAGACGCAGCAGCCGTCGTCTGGGCCACAATCGTCGCCGGCACTTCGGGCAGGGCGATCGCCACCCCCCGATCATCGGTAAATGACCAGGACCCATCCGGCTGCACCCCATCGGGCATATCCGTCACCGGAGTCCCCTGTGCGGACGCGATATGAACCTTGAGCACCGCCAGACCCGAAAGCCCCAAAGCGCCTCCAAGAGCGGTGCGTCGTGAAATGAGTTGCCGGTTCAGTTCTTTCATTGCGGTTGATTCCTTCTGCCGATTCCCGGTTCGATCGGTGTGGCGATACACACTCCAGCAGGCGGTGGTTCGGAGGCAGCGCCCCTGGCTTGAAACGCTCCTTGCGAATCCCGACTGTAGCAGTCAGAATAAGCGTAGAGGTGGGCTGGCGACGCTGTCAAGCGGAGGAATGTGTCGCCCCATTGGGACCTGGCAAGCGTTTCAGTGGCCGTTCGCATCGGTTTTGCCAGGTCACTCATTCGCTCGTCGGTATCACGCCCGGAGTGGGTGTTGTCTGCATCGCTGTCATCATCGTCAGAGGCCCAGCTTGCCGATCGGAGGCGCTGGCTGCCGGAGATCTCCCGCGGCGCCGGTCTGGCGCTCGGCGTGCTGTTCGTCATCGCGGCGGCCTTGATCAGTATCCGCCTGGGAACTCATGGTGTTTCGAATCGTGATGTGTGGAATGGATTGTTCCACTTCGATCCTGATTCCTACGAGCAGACCATCATCCGCACCATGCGATTGCCTCGTACCATCATCGCCATCGGCGTCGGTGGGGCGATGGCCGTGGCTGGAACGGTAATGCAGGGTGTGACGCGCAATCCGCTCGCCGACCCGTCGATCATCGGGGTCAGCGCCGGATCGGGGTTCGCCATCGTCGTCGTGGTCTATTACTGGCAACGGACGAGTCCCGCGGAGTACATGCCTTTCGCATTCGCCGGAGGATTACTGGCATCTCTGCTGGTGATGGCCATTGGCGCAACCGGCAAGGGGGGCGTGAGTCCGGTCAGGCTGGCGCTGGCAGGAATCGTTCTTTCGGCGCTCCTTTCGTCATGGACGAGTGCGTTGCTGTTGCTCGACGCGGAGACTTACCAGGTCGTTCGTTACTGGTTCGCCGGTTCGGTGGCGTATCGCGATCTCGATTTGTTCTGGCAACTCTCCCCCGTGTTGCTCGGTGCAGCGTTTGTGTGTCTGCTGCTGGGGCATCATCTGAACATTCTGGGCATGGGCGAGGAAATGGCCCAGAGTCTGGGGATGCGTACCGGTCGTTTCCGGCTGCTGGCCACGCTGCTGGTTGTGCTGATCACCGCGGCCGGGGTGGCGATCGCCGGGCCGATCGGTTACATCGGGTTGGCTATCCCACACATGGTTCGCTCAGTGGTCGGCGCCGACTATCGCTGGGTGCTGCCGTATTCACTGGTGTATGGGGCGCTCTTTTTGACGCTGTCCGACATCCTGGGGCGAATCGCCACGCGTCCGGGAGAGATCGAGGTGGGAATCGTTACAGCGCTCTTCGGCGCCCCATTTCTGATCTATCTGGCAAGACACCGGAGTCTGGCCGGATGATCACCCGCAGCGCACCACTCGATGCCCCAAGTCAGAAACCCGGTCATGTAGTGGTCCGTCGAGGCTATGTCGCCTGGCGGGTTAATGTTCGGGTGCTTCTCTTTGCGCTGATTGGTTTGCTCATCCTGATGGGTCTCGGGTTGTGGTCGATGACACTGGGCGAGATCGATATCTCGGCGATCGACGCCGTCCGCGCGACATTCGGTCGGGGGGATGCGGACACCGTTTTCGTCATGCAGCAGTTGCGTGTGCCCAGAATCCTGAGCGCCATGCTGATCGGCGGATGCCTGGCGGTGTCAGGAGCGATTCTGCAGGGACTCGTGCGCAATCCCCTGGTCTCCCCCGACATCGTGGGTATCGACGCAGGGGCCAGCGCAGCCGCCGTCTTCTGGATTCTGGCCGGTCTGTCAGCGAGTGCGCTGCCCATCTCCGCGTTTCTGGGAGCGATGGCCACCGCGGTGGCGATCTATATCCTGAGCTGGAAAGGCGGCATTTCCCCCGATCGCCTAATTCTGGTGGGCATTGGCATCGCGGCGGCTCTGCAGGCTGTGACGACCTTCCTGCTGATTCGCACCCCACCAACAGAGGCCCGGCCAGCGCAGGTGTGGACGATTGGCTCCATCTACGGCAGCAGCTGGCACGATATTCGCTGGCTGGCGCCGGTGTTTCTGGTCGGATTGCTGGGGTCGATCGTGCTGATGTGGCCGCTGCGCCTGCTGCAACTCGGCGACGATCTCACTCGCGGGCTTGGCGTTTCGCTCGAACGAACCCGTCTCTCCCTGATCCTGATCGCCTGTATTCTGGCCGCGGTAGCTGTGGCCATTGCCGGGCCAATTCCGTTCGTCGCATTGATGACGCCCCACATGGTCAAACTGCTGGTCGGCCCTCTTTCAGGGAGTGTGATGGTGCTGATCGCGGTGGCCGGTGGAATTTTTCTGCTCAGCGCGGACATGATCGGGCAGCATGCCATGCCGATCTCGCTGCCGGTCGGACTGCTGACGGCGGCGGTGGGCGGTCCATACTTCCTCTATCTGCTCTACCGAACGAGTGCACGCAGCTGACATGATCGCCGAAACACGACTCTCCGCCGACAATGTGACGCTGGCGTACGACGATCAGACAATTGTCGAATCGGTTTCCCTGGCCATTCCGGACGGCAGGATCACCACGATCATCGGACCGAATGGGTGCGGAAAATCGACTTTGCTGCGCTCGCTCGTACGACTCAAAGCTCCCGATTCGGGAACGGTCATCCTGGACGGGCAATCGATCCAGCACTTCCCCACCC
>WBZO01001851.1_pt1 | contig 30635 bp, 29 predicted proteins | sample 5204261 | NCBI WGS metagenome assembly WBZO01 (sample SAMN12412400, study PRJNA552823) | activated sludge metagenome | isolation source: activated sludge from anammox sidestream of wastewater treatment plant... | place: USA: North Carolina | collected 2017-09
GGGGCGCGGGCGGCGGCTGACGGTGGCGGGCGCGGAGGTGCTGGCCTTCGCCGAGCGGGTATTGACCGACGCGGAGGGACTTTCCCGGCTGCTGGCGGCGTACGGTCGCGGGCACGGTGGCGTGCTGCGGGCGGGGATGATCGACGCGGCCGGCATCTACCTGCTGCCGGAGGTGATCCGTGACTACCGCGCCGCCCTGCCGGATGTGGAGTTGCGGGTGTCGGTCGATACCAGCGGCGTGCTCTTGCGACGCCTGCGCGCCGGTGAGCTTGATCTGATCGTGGTGGTCGATGGTGGGGGTGAGCCGGACCTTGTCGCCGTCGAGATTGCGCGAGAACCGCTGCACTGGTATGCGCCGGTGGGCGATCAGGAGGAGCCTCAGTCTGCTCAGTGGGCGCTGTACCCCGAGGGCTCGCGCACGCGGCGGTTGATCGATGAGGGGTTTGCGCGCGCTGGGATTCGCCCGGTGGTGACGCTGGAGAGCGGAAACCCCGAGGTGCTGCGGCAGATGGCGGCACTGGGTCTGGGCTGGACGGTGCTGCCCGCGGCCGTGGTCGCCCCGGGCGATGTGGCGCTGCGGGTGGGGGCCCAGGTGGCAGAACGGCGGGTACATATCGCCTGGCGACGATCTGCGCCAGAGGACGCGCGCACGGCGGAGTTTGTGCGGCGGGCGGTGGCGTGGCGGGCGGGGCAAACGGCAAAGGCGGTGTCCGCAGACACCGCCCCTGGTACGCACGGCAGGACTTGAACCTGCGACCTCTACCTCCGCAGGGTAGCGCTCTATCCACTGAGCTACGTGCGCGCAAACCCCGATCCGCGGGGTGGTGCCGAAGGGGAGATTTGAACTCCCACGGGCTATTGCCCACTACACCCTGAATGTAGCGCGTCTGCCGGTTCCGCCACTTCGGCTGGTCGCCGGCCCTGGGGCCAGCGGGTGGGCGATACTGGACTCGAACCAGTGACCTCTTCGGTGTGAACGAAGCGCTCTAACCAGCTGAGCTAACCGCCCGGGACTGTACGGTGCTGGTAGCAGGGGAGGGATTTGAACCCCCGACCAAGGGCTTATGAGTCCCCTGCTCTGCCACTGAGCTACCCTGCCGTGCTCACCGAATATAGCAACGGCCCTGGGGAGTGTCAAACCAGAGGCGCTGTCGTGCGCTGAGGAGCGTGCTCGGCCGCGATTTCCCGTAAGCGTCCCGCTGGCTAAGATGGGTCCGCACCGGTGACGTGCTGCGCGCCGGAACTGCCCGGTAGGAGGCCCCCCCGTGTCTGAGCGTGGCGCCATCCAGGACTATGCGAGCGGCCTGCGCGCGAGCCGGGCACCGGAAGATCGATGGCTGACGATCTATGAGGCGGCCGCGATGACGCTCCAGCATCCTGACACGGTGCGCCGCTGGGTGGCTGAGGGACTGGTGCACTACGAGGACCGTGGCCGCCGCGGTGTGCGCATTCCCGAGAGCGAGGTTGAGCGGCTCGTGCACCGCCACTTCGTGGATGAGGGCCGCAATCCCGCAGACAAAGCCTTGTCATCGGAGCTACTGCCGCGTGGACGCACCGAGTCCCTTGCCGGTCCCGGTAATGACGCCGGATGGCCGTTTGTCGCGCGTGCGGTAGCCAGCCCCTGAGTGTTGCCCCTCAAGTCAAGCGCCGGCGCTGCGTGCGCTGGCCCCCGCGCTAAAAGGGAACCTCGTGCGGCTCCCAGTAGGGGAAGGGATTCTCGTCTGACAGGACGGCCCGGCAGTGCGAGCAAACCTTGAGGTGGCATTCCGGGCAGCGCTGATCAATGGCAGCGATGACGGCGTCAAGCTCCTCGCTGCAGTCTGTACAGACGATGGACGCCTCGGACCAATCGAAGATGTAGCCGCAATCGAGGCAGATCGCCTCGGTGTCCGTCTCACTCGGGCAGGGGCAGTCAGGGAAGAGATCCAGGTAGAAGGTCTTGGTGAAGCGGGAGCGGCACTTCGGACACATGGGAGCGGTCCTCGGTCGGCGGCTATGTCGAGTGTACCGTTTTTCGGTGGTGACCTGCCAGCGCTTCCCGTCGCGTTGACCGGCTTTTCTGCCGCTGCGTACAATCCGAACAGCGGCAACCGCACCTGCACGGGCGATTAGCTCAGCCGGCTAGAGCATCTCGCTTACACCGAGAGGGTCGGGGGTTCGAGTCCCTCATCGCCCACCATTCCGGGATGATAGCGCCGTCCACCCTCGGACGGCGCTTGTTCATTCTGTGACTGCTGCGCCACGGGCCGGAACCGGCGAAACACAGCCAGTGCCGCGGTGGCGGCCGGCATCACGCGGACATCCGCCCGCCGGCGACAACGTTGCTGCCGTGCTGGCCGTCCCGGACGACCTGCTGCAGGTTCTGCGGTGAGAGCATCGACAGCCAGCACAGGCGCCAGCGTCATCGAGCCACTGCTCGTTGTCTCGTCGCGGGTGAACGTGAGCCGTGCGTGGATCGCGACGCGGAGGCGGCCGGACCTACGCACGCGATGATCTGACTGACCTGGCGGTGTACCTCGATGTGCGCCCCCTGCATGACGGCGACGAAGACGTTCGCCTCGCGGCGGAGCCGACGGGTGACCATGCCCGTGCTGACGGCCATCTCCCGGGCGATATCAGCGATGCTGCTTCGGCCGTGCCCTTGCACTGGGAGCACGTTCGCACCAGCGGCGGAGATCTTTGCTTCGCATTGCACTGCGCCTGGTATCGACGATGCGGTACCCACGCATCCCAAGTACGTCCGGCCGCCCGTCTTGGGGAGGTTCTGGGTCACATTGGGAAGAACTCATGCCGGCCGTACGGAGGTGCTGCAATCACCGCAATCGTTTACACGATCCCAGACACTGGTGACATACCTCCGTGAACGCGCCCGCTGTCCGCCTGCGGCGAACATGAGCCGATGCCTCCTCCGGACTAGCCGGCGCACGGGGGCCGGAGGCCGGACCCAGCGCGGTCGATCAACCTGACGAGCTGCTGGGCGAGGGCCGGGGGGTTCAGCAGGTCGCTCTCGTCCGGCTCCAGCCCTGCGGCTTGCACCGCCCGTCGCTGCTCGGTGTCGGCTTGATCAAGCACAAACCAGCGGACGAGGCCGGCGTAGCGAGGGGCAATGGCTGCCGGTGTATCGGCGGCGCCTTCCGCCGCGAGCAGCCGGGCACGCGCCAGGGCGTGGTGGCACACCCCAGGGCTATCCAGTGGGATTCCGTTGACGACCGGGGAGACCGCGATCCGGATTGGCACACGGCGTACCGCCTCGGCGATACCCTCCAGGGCCACGATCGCGCCGATGCTGGAGATCGGGTTGCTCGGTCCCAGGATGACGGCGCCCGCTGCTTGTAGGGCGGCGAGGGCGGCTGGCGCCGCCGGAGCCTGCGCCAGCCTGGTGGTGCGCACCTCCGGCAGTGCCCGATCCCGCACGTACCACTCCTGAAAATGAAGCTCCCGGCCGTCGCAAGTCGTGATCTGGGTCTCGGCCTTCGCGTCGCTGGCGGGCAGGACGGTGACATCGGTCACGCCGAGCCGGGACGCCAGCAACTGTGTTGCCTGTGTGAGAGTGGCGCCGCCCCGCAGCATCTCGCCTCGCTGGAGGTGATAGGCGAGATCGCGGTCTCCGATGCCGAACCAGGTAGCCTGGCCGAGCGCTGCGAGCTGGTCGCGGACGTGCCAGGTCTCATCGCGCAGACCCCAGCCGCGGGCGGCGTCCCAGCGGCCGGCCAGCGCGTACAGCACCGAGTCAAGGTCGGGGCAGACGCGCAGTCCCATCCAGGAGAGGTCATCTCCGGAGTTGGCTATCACCGTCAGCCGGTCCGGTCCGAGCGCCGCGCGTAGCGCCGGGGCCAGCCGGGCGCCGCCCAGGCCACCGGTGAGCAACACAACCTGCGGTTGATGAGAGATTGGCGGGGGCGCGCCCATGCTGCGCTCCGTCCGGATCCGCTCCGGCCACCGCCGTCGTGGTGACCACGGGCCCGCTAACGGTGCCCATCCTCGCGGCTGTGCCGCGGGCTGTCTGTCGGGCAAACCCCGCCGGTCACGGCCTGGCGCACCACCGGCGGGCGGCCGGCGGGGGTCCGTGTCGGGCGGAGCCCGACAGCCCTGTCGGGTGATTCTCGCGGCCATGTGGGAAGCCACCCGCTTACAGGTTTCGTGGTAGGCGCGCAGAATCCGCGTGCGAGTGAGCGGTATTCCCGTACAGAACGCGTACGGGGCATCCGGCTGCGGGCCACGCTGTGGCCTGCGCATACGACGGAGACCAGCGCCGCCCGCTCTCCCTCCACAACACTCCGACCGCCGGGCCATCGGGCGGCCCCCGGTCTGGCGTGTCAGTCTGCTTCCGGTGGTAGTCACTGGGCTGTGCTTTGGTTAGCCGGTTGAGGAGGGGCGCCCATGTCACAAGACGGTTACTGGCAGCGCGGATACAAGTCGACGCTCACGCGGCGGCGGGCGCTCGGCGCCATAGGTGCTGGTAGTGCCGCTGCGATGCTGGCTGCCTGCGGGGGCGGCAAGAAGAAAGACGATGGCGGAGGCTCCGCACCCAGCAGCGGACAGGCGTCGCCGGGAGCGGGCCAGGGGCCGGCACAGGTTTTCCTTGACGCCAAGTCCAAGCCTGTGACGGGTAAGGAGAAGATCGAGGAGCTGCGCGAGCGGTTCCACCCGCGCAACCTCAAGCAGCTGGCCGGCCAGAAGAACGGCCCCAAGAACGGTGGCGTCTTGCGCTGGTCCAGCAATGTGCCGGTGACATGGGATATTACGAGCGCCTATGCCTCCACGCTGGCCAGCTGGGCTATGTTTCACAACACGCTGGTTACCTTCGAAGACGGCGATCAGAGCGAGAATCTCAATCTGCTGAAGATGGAGGGCGATCTCGCTCAGTCCTGGGAGCAGACGGACAAGACCACGCTAACCTTCAAGCTGCACTCCGGCATCAAGTGGCAGAATATCAAGCCGGTGGACGGCCGCGCTTTCAAGGCCGAGGATGTCAAGTACGCCGTAGAGGTCTACCAGAAGGCGCCGGTCCAGAGCACGATCTACCGCGATGTTGACAAGGTGGAAGTGCCGGACAACAACACCGTTGTCTTCAAGATGAAGCAGCCGGTGGCCTACTTCTTGCGCGTGCTGATGCAGCCGCAGAACGCGATCTTCTCGCGCGAGCAGCACCAGTCATCGGAGGGCCTGAAGGCGGGCCCGGTTGGCACCGGGGCCTTCATCTATGAGAGCGGCCAGGATCGCGTCGGCTGGAAGGCGCGCAAGAACCCGGACTACTTCCGCAAGGACAAGTTCACCGGCAAGCAGCTGCCGTACATCGACCGCATCGAGACGCTGTACTTTGCCGACTCAACGGCCGCAATCGCCGGCTTCCGCGATAAGCAGACAGACATCTACTATCCGAGCAATCGCTCGATCTGGATGGATGTGCTCAAGACCAACCCGGAAGTGATCACCCAGATCACGACACCGCCGCCGAGCTACCAGCCATACATCGGTATCCGCAACGACAAGGCGCCCTTCAACGACGTGCGCGTGCGCCGGGCGCTGTCACTGGCCATCGACCGCGAGAGCATTATTCACGGTCCGTTCGATGGTATGGCTGGCTACGGCTACGCCCAGGACTGGACGTATTGGGGCCAGGAGTGGCCCTGGACACCAGATCAGCTCGGCGCCTACTCCAAGTTCGATGTCAAGGAAGCCAAGAAGCTGCTGGCGGAGGCTGGGTTCGGCAGCGGTGGCGTTGGCCGGAAGCTTGAGCTCTACCATGTTGCTTCGTCCGGCATCAACTTCGACACCGGCACGCTGGTGGCTGACCAGTGGAAGCGCAACCTCGGTATCGACGTGGTGGAGACCGTGCCGCCCGATTCCGCCGCCTGGCAAGAGCGCTTCTTCCAGGGCAAGTATGACGACGCTATCGTCGCTGCCTTTGCCGGCCCCAGTCTCGACCCGGACGCCTACGCCTATGACCCGTTGCACTCAAAGTCGGCGAAGAACTACTTCAAGGTGAATGATCCCGAGCTTGATCGCCTGACTGAGGCGCAGCGCATCGAGTTCGACATCCCCAAGCGGCAGGAACTGCTCAAGCAGATCATGGCGCGCGACCTCGACCAGGTATACCGCCTGTGGACGGTCACGCCTTACAAGATCAACGTCCGCTATCCGTACGTCTACAACGCCGTGGACGAGGTGCACGCCTGGGCTCCCGTCGGGTGGGGCTCGCGCGCCGTCGAGCTGATTTGGTTCGACAAGTAGGACTGCCATGACTAACTACATCATCCGCCGGCTGCTTGGGGCAGTGGTGGTGTTGCTGCTGATGTCGGTGGTGGTGTTCCGGTTGGTGCACTGGCTGCCTGGGGATGCGTTGCTGGTCAAGCTCGGCGAGAGCGGCCGCATCCCCGCCGACAAGCTGGCGGCCGCACGCGCCGAGATGGGCATCGACCGGCCGCTGGTGGTGCAGTATCTCGATTGGCTCGGCGATGTGGTGCGCGGCGACCTGGGCAAGTCGTTGATCTGGGACCAGTCGGTCGCCTCGCGCATCGGCAAGGGGCTGCCGATCACGCTGGAACTCGCCGTGCTGGCGTCCATTGTCGCCATTCTGATTGCCGTGCCGGTGGGGGTGCTGTCTGCCGTCAAGCAGGACAAGATCATCGACTATGTGGCCCGTGTGCTGGCGATCACCGGCCTGGCGATTCCCGGCTTCTGGCTGGCCACCTTGGCGCTCCTGTACCTGACCATCTGGTTCCAGTGGACGCCGCCGCTGCGCTACACGCCGTTCTTCGACGATCCGCGCACGAATCTGCAGACCTTCATGCTGCCGGCGCTGATCCTGGGCTACGGCCTGGGCGCCAGCCTCACACGCATGACGCGCAGCGCCGTGCTGGAGGTGCTGCGACACGACTACATCCGCACGGCCCGCGCAAAGGGCCTGCGTGAGCGGATCGTGATCGGCCGGCACGTGCTGAAGAACTCGATGATCCCAGTGGTCACCATCTTCGGGCTGCAGTTCACCGGGCTGCTCGGCGGCTCCGTGATCATGGAGTCGTTGTTCTCGCTGCCGGGTGTGGGCGGCATAACCCTTCAAGCCGTTCAGCAGCGGGACTACACCCAGATCCAAGGCAACGTGCTGCTGATCGGCGCTGCCGCTGTGTTGATGAATATCGTCATCGACATCTCCTATGCCTGGCTCGATCCGCGCATTCGCTACCGCTAAGCGGAGGCCGCCATGACGACCGATAGTCTGCGCGAGGGCACGGCTGCCGTTCCCGCCGGTGAGCTGCTCGGGCTCCCTCGCTCCATGCGGGCGCCGCGCCGTCTTCTGCGCATGGCGCGGCGCAAGCCACTGGGCGCGGTCTCGGCCGTCATCATCGCAGTGATGGTGCTGACGGCGGCGGCCGCACCGCTGCTGGCCCCCTACGATCCGACCGAGACCCACCCGCGGGACAAGCTGCAGGGGCCGAGCACCGAGTACCGGCTGGGCACGGATGACGTCGGTCGCGATGTGTTCAGCCGAATCGTCTGGGGGGCACGAACGTCGTTGTTCGCGGGAGTGACCGCCACCGTCTTCGGCACGCTGCTCGGCTCACTGATCGGCATGATCAGCGGCTACGCCGGCGGCTGGGCCGATATGGTGATTCAGCGCATCATGGATAGCCTGCAGGTGCTCCCGCTGATCGTGCTGCTTCTGGTGGTGGTGGTGGCGCTCGGGCCGAGCCTGTGGAATATCGTATGGGCGTTATCCATCGGCATCTTGCCTTCCTCCGGGCGCGTCGTCCGGGGGGCGACCCTGGCGGTCAAGACGGAAGCCTACGTGGAGTCGGCGCGGGTGGTGGGCGCCGGCCCGCTGCGGACGCTGATCCGCTATATCCTGCCCAACGTCTCCGCCCAGATCATCGTCATGGCGTCGGTGACGATCGGCGGTGCGATTCTCGCTGAGGCCTCGCTCAGTTTCCTTGGTCTCGGCGTGCCGCCGCCGAACCCGTCGTGGGGAGGAATGCTCGCCGCCAGTGGCCGGCGCTACTTCGAGCGTGCACCCACGCTGGCCATCTTCCCCGGCGCCGCTATCACGCTGACGGTGCTCGCCTTCAATCTGCTCGGCGATACCCTGCGTGATCTGCTCGATCCCCGCCTGCGCTCGCGCTAACGCTCAGGAGGACGTCTTCATGCCAGAGCCGCGTTTTCCCAATCTGTTCTCACCAATTCGTATCGGCCAGTTGACGCTCCAGAACCGCATCTACAGCCCGCCGCACGCCCCCGGTTTCACCGACCGCACGTTCATGCCTACTGACCGCCTGATCGCCTACTGGGAGGCGAAGGCAGCCGGTGGTACGGCACTGGTGGCAACTGGGGTGACGCCGGTGCACAACAGCATCGGCATTGGCGTGCCGTTCCACAACCCGAGGTTTGTGGAGGTGTACGCCCGCGCGGCTGAAGCCGTGCGGCGGCATGGCTCGGCCTTCGTCGTGCAGCTGTGGCACCCAGGCGCACAGGCCGGTGGCCCGGGACGCGCATCTTGGGCGCCCTCGCCGTGGGCAACGCCACGGGAGTGGAATGTAGCGCACGGCATGACCAAGGCCGAGATCGAGGAGATGATCGAGGCTTACGCGTTTGCTGCCACCCAGGTGAAGGAAGCCGGCTGCGACGCGATTGAGATTCACGGCGCGCATGGCTACCTGATCACGGAGTTCGCCTCCGGGTTCTCCAACCACCGCGACGACGAGTACGGCGGCAGCCTGGAGAACCGGGCGCGGTTTGTCGATGAGGTCGTTCAGGCGGTGCGCTCGGCGGTCGGTTCCGAGTACACCGTCGGTATGCGCTTCACCGCTGATGAGTTCATCGAGGGCGGGCTCACCATCGAACAGTCGCAGCGGATCCTGGCTCCGATTGCCCGCTCGGGTAACCTGGACTACCTGAACATCAGCGTCGGCAACTACCACACCATGGAGACGATCATCGCGCCGATGTACTTCCCGCTCGGCTCGTTCGTGCACGTGGCGGCCGGGATCAAGGAAGTCTGCGACATCCCCATCTTCGCGGTCGGCCGCATCAACGACCCGCAGCAGGCTGAGGATATCATCGCTGCCGGCTACGCCGACATGGTGGCGATGAACCGTGCAATCATCGCCGACCCGGAGTTCGCGAATAAGGCACGTGAGGGCCGGGTCGAGGAGATCCGGAAGTGCACGGCCTGCAATGAGGGCTGTTGGGGCCGCGGCTCGATGGGGCTGCCGCTGGGAATCGGCTGTATCGTCAACCCGCAAATCGGGTTTGAGCGGGAGACCGTGCTCGTGCCGGCGGAGACCAAGAAGCGTGTCACCGTTATCGGCGGCGGCGTGGCCGGGCTGGAAACCGCACGCGTCGCGGCCGAACGCGGGCATACCGTGACGGTGTATGAGAAGGGTGAGTCGCTCGGCGGGTTGGTGAACATCGCCGCCAAGGCACCGTTGCGCATCGACATCGCCGAGCCGGTGCGCTACTACACCCACCAGATGCAGCGACTCGGTGTCGACGTGCGCTTGGGTGTGACCGCCACTGCCGAGATGATCCTCGGAGACCAGCCAGACGCGGTGGTGATCGCCACCGGCTCGCTGCCGGCGTATCCCACCGATATCCCCGGCCTCGATACCGCCACGGTGCGCGAGGTACGCGAGGTGTACGACGCTCCCGACGCGCTGGGCCAGCGGGTGCTGATCCTGGCGGAGGAGTATCACCAGCAGGCGCTGAGCACCGCTGACTTCCTCGCCGCCGCAGGCAAAGACGTCGAAGTAGTGGTCCGCCGCCGGTACGCCGGTGACGAGGTTGAGCACAACACCATCGTCATGCTCTACCCCATGCTCCTGGAAAAGGGCGTGAAGCTTACGCCACTGTCGTGGGCCCGCTCGGTCAATGGCCGGACGGTCACGCTCTACAACCTTTACACCGATGAGGAGTGGACGGTCGAGGCCGACGCCATCGTCGTGGCGCTCGGTGGCAAGGCCAACGATACGCTGGTCTCGGCGCTGGAAGGCCAGGTGAAGGAACTGCACACCGTGGGTGACGCGCTTGCGCCGCGCCGCATCATGTACGCCACCCGCGACGGGAACCGTGTCGGGCGGACGCTCTAGCTGGGCTACCGCTGTCAACAGGGGATCGCAATGGACCAACAGCTCTTGTCAGAACTCCAGATCGGTCCGGTCACCCTTCGCAACCGGATCACCTTCTGCGCACCCAGCCCGTCGTACGCGGGGATGGACGAGCAGGCGAATATGCCCGCGCCGGAGATCGCCGCATCGTGGGAGTACCTGGCCCGCGGCGGGCTTGGGCTGATCGTCGGCGAGCCGCAAAGCGTGCACCGCACGAGCACCCCCAACCCGCGCACCATCGAAAACGTCACCGACGCCATCATTCCGCGCTATCGCGAGCTGACGGACGCGGTGCATGATCAGGGCGCCCGTATTTTCGGGCAGCTCTGGCATGCGGGCTTCCTCGGCGCCCCCGCGTATCGCAATGAGCCGCTCTGGGCGCCGTCAGCGGTGCGGGCGCCGATGGGCGCGCAGGTACCGGCGGGTGGCGGCGGTATCCCGCACGCCATGACTGCGCGTGATATCCGTACGTTGATCTCCGCCTTCGGTGCGGCGGCGCGGCGGCTGCGCGAAGCACGGTTTGATGGCATCGAGGTCAACGCCGCTCAGGGCTTCCTGCTGGCCGAGTTCCTCTCACCGAAGGTGAACCTGCGCGAGGACGAATACGGCGGCAACCTCGAAAACCGTTGCCGGTTCGTTGTCGAGGTGGTGAACGCGGTGCGTGAGGCGGCCGGTCCACGGATGGCCGTCGGGGTACGGCTGGGCGCCGACCCGTTCATTGAACCAGGTATCGTCGCCGGCGACTTGCCCGCCATTGCGGCGCACCTGGTGGCGCGCGCGGACATCGACTACCTCAACGTGATGCCGCCACTGTTCATGGACCCCTCGTTCCCGCAGGGGGCGGGCATGGAGGTGGTGCAGGCGGTGCGCCAGGCGGCTGGCGTGCCCGTGATCTACAACGGCCAGCTTACCGACCCGGCACGGGCAGAAGAGCTGGTACGTGACGCCGGCCTAGAGCTGGTGGCTATGACGCGGGCGCTGCTGGCTGACCCGCAGCTTCCGCAGAAGGTGGAGGCGGGCCGGCTGCAGGAGATCCGGCGCTGCTCGGCCTGCAATCAGACATGCACCGGTGGCGGTCAACTTGCCGCGACGCCTTACTGTTTGCTCAATCCGATGCCGGCCGAGATAGAGGCGCTGTCCCGCCTGCGTGATGGTGAGGGTCAGCGGATGCTGGTCATCGGCGCCGGGCTGGCTGGGCTGGAGACGGCGCGGCTGGCGCGAATGCGCGGCTATGCCGTGACGCTCTGGGAGCGGGACAGCCACATTGGCGGTCAGGTCGTTCTCGCCGCCACTACGCCGCAGCGCGCCATGCTGGCCGAGATCATCGCCTTTTACGAGCGCCAGCTATCCGGCTGGGGGATCGACCTGCAATTGGGTATGGCTGCCACAGCGGACGCCGTCGCAGCACTCAAGCCCGATGTCGTGGTGGTGGCCACCGGCTCACAGGCCGCCCATGCGCCATGGCAGCATAACGGGAACGGCAGCGCGGCCAACGGTCAGGTGCTGGATGTGCGTGCGGCGCTCTCGGGCGATGCGGCACCTGGCCGGCGAGTGGTGTTCGCCATGGCAGAGACCGACCACGGCTACCAGGCATTGCCGCTGGCCGAGATGCTGGCGGACCAGGGCCATGAGGTAACGGTCGTTTCGCCCGCCCTCGAGATGGGGATGCATCAGGACTTTGCCACCTCGGAGCAGGCGTACCGGCGCATGCTGCGCAAGGGCGTGCGCGTGCTACCGGGTGTCGAGGTGACCGGCGTGCGTGACGGCCTGGTCGAGACCGAGAACGTGCACACGCACCGGCCGGGTAGCCTGCCCGCTGACACCGTGGTGGTGTCCCGGGGCGGTGTGGCTGACGACCGGCTGTTCGATGAGCTGGAGGGGCGGGGCCTCAACGTGTACAGCGCGGGGGACTGCGTGGCGCCACGAGATATGAGCGGCGCCATCGCCGATGCGGTGCGGCTCATGGCGCGTATCCGTCCCGCGGCGCAGGTGAGGTGAGTGATGGCTGATGGGAAGTTGGTCCTCGCCGTGGTGGATTGCGACGCCGGCGGCGCCCTGACCAATGCTGGACTGGAGGCGCTGGGCGCGGCGGCCGCGCTGCGCGATGGCCTCGGCTGGCAACTGGCCGCGGCACTGGTAGCGCCGTCCGGTTCGTCCGTGCCAGTGGCGTTGGGAGAGCGCGGGGCCGCCCGCGTGGTTCACCTGGACGGACCCTGCGTCACTGATGGCGCGGCCCTGGCTGACGCCGTGTGGCCGGCGGTGATCGCGACCGAACCGGCTGCCACGGTGTTCAGCGCCAGCGCCGCCGGTCGCGAGGCCGCCGCCCGGCTGGCGGCGCGTACCGGCTGGGATACCGTCGCCGGCTGCAACGTGCTCAAGCCGGCCAACGGTGAAGTACGCATCGGCCGGGCCTGCCTGGGCGGCAAGGCGCAGCTGGAGCTGTGCTGGGACACGGTGGCGCCGCTGGTGCTCGCGGTGGATGCCGGCGCCTTTGCACCGCCACCGGCGCGCACTGGCCGGCAAGCAGAGGTCATCAGCCAAGCCGCGGGCACGACCCCGGACTGGGCCGCGGTCACGCACATCGGCGAGACCGTGCCGCCGCCGGAGGCGCTCGACGTAACAGAAGCCGATGTGCTGGTTGCCGGTGGCGCCGGCGTCGGTGGCCCGGAAGGTTTTGGGTTGCTGACGGAACTGGCACGCCGGCTGGGTGGCACCCTGGCGGCGAGCCGTGTGGCGGTGGACCGGGGCTGGGCGCCGCATCAGCGCCAGGTTGGCCAGACCGGCAAGAGCGTGTCGCCGAAGGTCTATCTCGCTTTTGGTATCTCGGGTGCGCCCCAGCACATCGCGGGGATTCGCAATGCCGGCAAAGTGGTGGCAATCAATCAAGATCCGCGAGCGCCGATCTTCGGCGTGGCAGATCTTGCGGTCGTCGCAGACCTGCATGAGCTGGTCCCGGCGCTGATCGACCGGCTCGCCGCGGCACGGCAGGGCGCAGTCGCAGAGAAGGCGGTGAGCGCATGAGAATCGCGGTATGCGTGAAGTGGGTGCCCGATCCGGACTACCCGGCACTGCTTGGTGCTGATGGCGCGACCCTAGCAAGTGACGGTCTCGTGTTCATGGCGGATCCCATTGACATGGTCGCCGCGGAAGCGGCCGTGCGCGTGAAAGAGGCGGCGGGCGGGACCGTGGCGGTGTACTCTGCCGGTCCGGCCGATGCGGAGAAGGGGTTGCGGGCGGCGCTTGCCCTGGGCGGGGATGAGGGGGCGCGGATTACGCTTGACGGCTCAGGCTTCAGCGGCGGCGTCCGTGCCGCCCGGTTGCTGGGCGCTGCCATCGCCAAAACGTCACCGGACCTGGTGCTGTGTGGCGTTCAATCCTCGGACTCGGGCAGCGGCATTGTGCCGGCAGCGCTCGCGGGGATGCTGCGACTGCCGCTGGTTTCCGGTGTCGTGCGGATGGAAGTCCGGGGCGGAGAGCTGGAGCTCGAGCGGCGGATGGAAGGCGGACGGCACGAGGTGCTGCGCGCCCGCCCGCCGCTGGTGATCAGCGTTCAGCCCAGCCTTTGCCAGCCGCGCTACCCGGCGCTGCTCGCCCGGCGCAAGGCAGATCGCGTGGCGATACAGACGTTGAGCGCCGGCGATCTGGGCCTCCCCGAAGTGTCCTCCGGTTTGCAGACGCTAGGACTGCGCCCGCCGCGGCCGCGTACCGCCCGGCTGGTAGCGCCGGCGCCGGAGATGGATGCGCGCGAGCGCTATCGCTTCATCCTGGCCGGTGGTCCGGCTCAGAATCGTACGCCATCGCGGCTATCCGGCCCCGTGCCAGCGATGGTGGACGAGCTGTTGCGCTTCCTGCAGACACAGGGCGTCGCTACCGTGAATGGAGCAGCGGTGTGAGCAGCAGGAGCAGTGAGATGCAGACCGCGATGCCCCCGGCCGTCGAGTACCTGCGTCCTGACCCGGACGGCTTTCGCGCATACGTGCGCGATCACAAACAGCGGGCGCTCACCCCACGGGTGATGGACGAGCATGAGGCCGTGGCGAAGTTCGTCGCTGACGGCGACTATCTGGTCTACGACTGCAATTACCTGCAGCGCGGGCCGGCGTCGCTGATCCGCGAGATCATCCGTCAGCAGCGCCGCGATCTGTGGATTGGCGCCAAGTTTACCTACGTCGCGCTGGGGCTGCTCATCGAGGCTGGTTGTGCCTCGCGCGCTGATGTCGGCTTCTTCGGCTCACGCGGTCCGGGATTCTCCCGGGCGCTGCGCGACGGCCGGCTCAAGCTATATGAGTACAGCAACGCCGTCATGACCCTGCGGCTGCGGGCGGCCGCTCAGGGAATCGGCTTTATCCCCACCCGGTCCTTTGGCGGCACCGATGGCTACCTGTGGTCCGCAGCCCGAACGATTGAAGACCCATTCACCGGGCTGCCCACCGTAGTGCTGCCAGCACTGTACCCGGACGTGGCGATCATCCACGTCCACCAGGCCGACGTGTACGGCAACGCGCGCGTGTTCGGCACGGGCATCGCGCACATCGATACGGCGCTCGCCTCAAAGAAGGTGATCCTCTCGGCCGAGGAGATCGTCGATACGGAGGAGCTGCGCCGCAACCCCGGGCTCAACCACATCCCGTGGTTTGTGGTTGATGCGGTGGTGCCGGCGCAGTACGGCGCGTATCCGGGCAGCTGCCAGGGCGTTTACGCCTCCGACCCCGCGCACGTGGCCGAGGTGTTCGGCGCGATGACGCAGGACAAGCTTGGCGCATATCTCGAGAAATGGGTGTACAGCGTCGGCAGCCATGAGGAGATGCTTGAGCGGCATGTCGGGGTGAAAAAGCTGCTCGAGTTGCGCCGGCGCGAGACGGTGCGGGAGGGCTACACGGCATGACGCCGGCTACCAGCTTCAACGAACGCGAAGCGCTGGTCTGCCAGACCGCGCGGCTGATTGATGACGGCAAGCTGTACTGGGTGGCCGGCGGCGGCGGTCCGATGTATGCCGTGCTGCTTGCCCAACGGATGGGGTATGCGCCCAACGCGCAGTACCTCACCGAGGACGGTGTCCTAGCGCCACAGCCGCTACTGCCGTTTGACCCGATCCAGACAATGGTTTCCGCACGTGCCGGCTACCGTGCCCTGCAATGGGGCACGATGAACACCGCCCAGGACTACGCCGCCCTGGGCCTCGTCGATTACGGCATTCTCAACACACTTCAGGTTGACCAATGGGGAAACATCAATTCTACGTTCCTGGGTGAGTACCCCGATGCCGGCCGTCGCTTCGGCGGTCCGGGTGGCGCCGATTCCATCGCCGCCATGTGCTGGCGCACCATCCTAATGACCGACCAGGACCGGCGTAAGTTTGTGGACCGGGTGGACTTCATCTCGTCGCCTGGCTTTCTGGACGGCAGTGAAGGCGCTCGCGAACGTGCGGGGCTGCCGGCCGGTACCGGCCCGTGGCGAGTCGTGACCCCCTGGGCGATGTATGACTATGACGCTGACCGCCGCCTGCGCCTGATCGGCGTCTCTGCCTGGGTGACGGTCGATGAGGTGCTGGCCGAGTGCGAGCACAAACCGCAGATGGCCGCAGAAATCTGCGTGCTCGAGCCGCCATCCGAAGAGGAACTCGTCGTCTATCGCAGCGAGCTGGATGTCCGTGGCCAGACGGCGGACGCCGGCGCCTGGATCGTCTACCAGGACGGCCGCTACGTTCGCGCCGGCTAAGACCGAGAAGGGATGAGTGATGTCACCAACCGCAACGTCAACGCAAGCGCCGGGACGCCTGGTCGCCCTCGCGCCCGGCACATTCCGCATTCCCGAGCGATTGGGGCTGCCGGTCCATTTGCTGGGCGCGCGCTGCCGGGCCTGTGGCGAGACCTTCTTCCCCAAGCGCGTGTTCTGCGCCAACTGCAGCAGCGACTCACTGGAAGAAGTCGAGATGCCGGAGCGCGGTCAGGTCCAGACGTATACCGTTGTCCATCAGCAGCTGCCGGGCTCGGCGATGGTGCCGCCGTACGCGATTGTGCGGATAGCGCTGCCGAACGGCGTGGCGGTGCAGACGGTGATGGTCGAAGGCGACCTGGCCAGCCTCGCCATCGGAGATGTGGTTGATCTGGTTGCCGGTCGCATCATGGAGGACGACGCGGGCAACACGCTGATTTCCTACCTGGCCCGCAAGGCCCAAACCGAGAAAGACGAGGTGCGCGGTGCGTGATGTGGTGGTGCTGGGGGCCGGCCTGCATCGATTCGGCCGGTTCCCGGAGAAGAGCCTGCAGGCGATGGGGCGCGAGGCGATCAAGAACGCCCTCGACGACGCCGGCGTGCCGTTCAAGGACATCGAAGTCGCCTACGTCGGGCGTGTGCTGGCGGGGATGGGAGCCGGACTGAACGTGGTGTCGGAACTGGGCCAGACCGGCATCCCGGTGGTGAACATCGAGATGGCCTGCGGTAGCTCTACCAGCGCGTTCCGCGAGGCCTACCTGATGGTGGCCAACGGGGTGTACGACACGGCGCTGGTCGTCGGCTTCGAAAAGATGCAGCGCGGCATGCTGCAGATAGCCGAGCAGAAGAGCTACGGCACGGTCATGGGCCTGTCGGTGATGCCGGCCAGCTATGCGCTCCAGGCGCAGCGCTACATGGCCGACCACGGCGCTACACCTGAGATGTTCGCGCAGGTGTCGGTCAAGTCGCATCGCAACGGCGCCCTGAATCCCTATGCGCAGTATCAAACCGAGGTGACGATCGAAGAGGTGCTCGCCTCGCGCACCATCGCCGCGCCGATCACGCTGCTTCAGTGCTCACCCACGACGGACGGCGCCGCCGCGGTCGTGATCTGCGCGAAGGAGAAGGCCGGCAAGTACGCGGCCCGGCGCTCGATGACCGTCGCCGGCTGGGCCACCGGTTCCGGCAAGTACGTGCCCAAGAGCCACGATGAGGGCGATGCCGAGGTCAACACCGGCGAAGTCACGCGGCTGGCGCGGATCGCCTATGAGCGCGCGGGCATCGGCCCTGAGGATGTCGATGTTACCCAGGTGCACGACGCCTTCAGCCCGGGCGAGATCTTCACCATCGAAGGGCTTGGTCTGGTCGGTGAGGGTGAAGGCGCTCGGGCGGTGTGGGAAGGACGCACGGAGATCAACGGTGACATCCCAGTGAACACCGATGGCGGCCTGCTCTCCCGTGGCCACCCCATCGGCGCAACCGGGGCAGCGATGGTCACCGAGATCTTCCGCCAGCTCACCGGTGAAGCCGGGCCGCGCCAGGTCAAGGACGGCAACGCCAAGGTCGGTCTGATTCAGAACGCTGGTATTGGTGGCGTCAACGTGTTGGTGTTCAAGCGATAGGCGCGCCCCCGAGAACTAGACAAGGAGGCGGAGCGTGGAGTTCAAAGCCGTCGCCGGCTGGCGCCGGTCCGTGCGGTTCTTCGAACCGTGGCGCGAAGTCGAACGCGAGAAGATCCAGGCGATTATGGAGGCGGTGCACCGGGCGCCGCGCGTGCTTGAGGTGGACTTCGTGCGGACGGTCGTGGTGTACCGCGACCAGCTCAAAGACCACGAGCTCACGGCCATGAAGATGCCAACCACCACGGCGCAGGTGGATATGGCTCCGGTTTACGTTTTCTTCTATGCCGATCTCGAGGCGCTGCCACGCGCGGCCACCGGGGACAACTTCCGCGAGCTGATGGCGCGGGGCGTCCTCAATCGCAGCCACGGCTGGACCGAAAGCTTCTTGGAAGAGCAGGTGTTGCCGTACCTGCGCGGCATCATCGACCATCCGGACCGCATCACGATGCGCACCCGTACGCCGGATGGCGACATCGAGGGGCCCAGCGTCTCGCGTGCCCATCTCAGTCTGGCACGCAGCGCCATCGGTATCGCCCAGGAGCATGCGCTGCTGGCGGCGTTTGACGAGGGGTTGGGGGCGCAGCTCTCCGCCCTGAACACCAACATCGCCAACGGCATTCTCGGAGTGCCCAACACCTGGACGACATCGAGCCCGATGCTGCTGGGCTACCATGGCGAGTCACGCGAGACAGGTGGCCAGCGGCCGCGGGAGCCGTTCGAGGAGGACTTCTTCGAGATGCGCTACGGCCATCCCTTCTACCGTGAGCCGGCGGTAGTGGACCGGCTGACAGCGGCGGAGATGATTCAGCCGACGGCGCCGCTGCCATGGCGCAAGGACGAGCTGCGTGCGCTGGCGCGCAAGTTCGGGTTGCCGGATTAGGAGGGCTCCGTGGACTTCAGACAGGTCATCGGGCGCCAGCGCAGTTATCAGTACTTTGAGCCGTGGCGCCCGGTGGAGCGGGACAAGATTCAGGTCATTCTCGAGGCGGGCCGGCTGGCGTCGCGCGCGGTCAATACCGCCTTCTCGAAGGCGATCGTCACCTATCGCGATAGCTTGACGGAGGAGGAGCGCGACGCGCTGAAGACGCCGCTGTCCGCCACGCTCTTTGACCTCGCTCCGGTCTACATCCTCTGGTATCACGACATGGACGCCCGCCGCCGTGCAGTGGAGGAGCGCAAGTGGCCGACCGTCGCCTCTGGGACGCTGGTCGAGGTAGGAGCGCTCGGTCCTCCGCACGGGTGGAGCCATAAGTACGTGCAGGAAGTGATTCTACCGGAGGTGCTGACGCCGGGGCTGGACAGCGGTCCACAGCGTGGCGGCAACGCTGATGCCTCGCTGGCCATGCAGCAGGGACTGCTGGCGGCGCTCGATGAAGGGCTGGCGGCGACGCTCGCACCCTTCGACGAAGCGGGGGCCAAGCGGCTGCTGCACATCCCTGATACCTGGGAACCGGTGATGGCGATGCTGGTCGGCTATCCGGCCGAGTCCTGGGAGGCCGCGGGACAGGAGCCGCGTCCGCCTCTGGAAGACGTCTGCTTCGAGCAGGCGGTCGGCCGCGGATTCGTCCGCGACCCAGAGGTGCACGAGCGGCTGCGACAGGCTGGGATGATTCAGCGCGAGAGCCCCGTGCCGTGGCGTGAACGCGAGGTGCGGGCGCTGAGCCGTATGGCGGAACTGCCGTCAGACTAACCGAGAAAGGAGCCCGCCGATGGCGGTTGACGTTGCCGCTGTTCGGAGCAGTGAGGCAACGCGCGCGTGGCTGAGCAGCCGTGCCGCGTACTGGGGTCCAGGAGCAAGCCAAGCGGGATTCGTCGAAACGCTGGCTGAGTTCTGTGAGTTTGCCGGCAAGATGCCTGACGAGATCTTGAGTGAATGCCTGCGTCCGTCCAAGGAGGGCGGGGCGCTGGTGTTGCGGGTACGCGCCCGCCGCCAGTACATCGACGCGATCGAGCGATTCGAGGCACAGACCGGCAGCCGCAAGGCCGCCAATGTCGTGCGTAGTTTCCTGATCTACAACGGCGTGGCGATGAATCCCAGCATCCTGCCGTAACGGCCGGGTCCGGCAGTGGAGTGGCTGCCGGACCCGGCTAACCGGGGGGAGCGGTAGCGCCGGCGCCGCGTCCCCTCCGCCCATCCAACGTACTCCGGCCCGGCTCGCCCTCTGCTGGTGCGAGCCGGGCCGGTTGCTGTCTCGGGACTGTTACACCGCGGCTGCGATGCGCTCCAAGATCTCGGTCAGTAGCTCCGGCGTGGTGGCGAAGTTCAGGCGAGCGAACGATTCACCGCCGCCGAAGTCCGGCCCCGCGTTGAGGGCCACCTTCGCGCGCTCCAGCAGGTGGTCAGCTGCCGGCTGGCTGAGGTTGTAGGCGGCAAAGTCGAGCCAGGCCAGGTAGGTGCCCTCCGGAGTGCGATGCCGGACCAGCGCCAGCCGCTCTCGCAGGAACGCATCCAGTGCCTGGCGGTTGCCATCGAGTTGGGGCAACACCTCGTTAAACCATTGCTCGGACTCGTTCCAGGCGGCGATGGTCGCACGCACCCCCATGATGCTCGGCCTGCCCATGATGCGCTCCGGCAGCCGGTGGTATCGCTCGCGCAGCTCGGGGCTGCCGTAGAACGCCACCGCACAGCGTACGCCGCCCAGGTTGAAGCTCTTCGTGGCCGAGGTCATCGTGATCGTGCGGGCGGCGATCTCCGGGCTGAGCGAGGCGATGGGAATGTGCCGGTGACCCGGATACGTCACATCCATCCAGATCTCATCCGACAGCACCGTAAGATCGTGCTCGATGGCGATGGCCGCGATTGCCTCCAGCTCGCCGCGGCGCAGCACCCGCCCCGAAGGGTTGTGCGGGTTGCAGAGCATCAGTAGCCGGGTGCGCGGCCCGGCCGCCAGGGTGCGGAGCCCCTCAAGGTCAAGCTCGGCGCTACCTGTCACGTCCAACAGCCGGTTATCCACCACCACCCGGCCGAGCGTTTCAATCCCGTTGAGGAATGGCGGGTAGATCGGCCCCTGCACAATCACACCGTCGCCCGGCTCTGTCAGGGTGTAGATGGCGGCATTGATACCTTGGACGATATCCACCAGAGCCTCGCCGGTTTCGGGGTCGGGACCCCAGCCGTGGCGGCGCTGCATCCAGTCCGAGCACGCCCGGAGCAGCGTGTCGGTGTCTTCCTGGCGGCCGTAGCCGAACGCGGAGTGCTCCGCCGTCCAGATGATCGCGTCGCGGATGGGCTGGGCAGCCTGGAAGTCCATGTCGGCCACCCAGGCGGCGAGCACGCCTTCCGGGTGCCGGTTCCACTTGGCGCCCTGGCGGGCACGCAGGCTGGCGGCGTCAACACCGGTGAATAGCGCGGGGGCAGCCATAGGTCTCCTCCTTCGGCTGTGCGGGCGGACCTACCAGGCGGATACCACGGCGTGGCCTGGCCTTCGATTGGGTGGACAGCATGGCGGGCAGGACCAAGTCCGTGGTGGTGGTCCTGCGTGTCTCTCTCAGGTGGCGACCAGCGCGAGAACCGTGCGCGCCATGCTACCAGCCGTGCCGCTCTGGGGCAAAACTCCCGGGTTGCGCTAGCATGAGCCATGCTGAAGCGTCGCGCGATCTACGCGCTGGTCGTGGTGCTGGCGATTGCGGCGGTTCCGGCGACACTCGCTACCCGCGACCGCCAGGACCGGCCGCCGTTCTCGTACGGGCCGCAGCTGGCGCCGTCAGCCGCCCCCAGCACGGCCACGGTGTTCGCTCCACCGGCTATGGCGCCGCTTCCTGCTTCGCTGGTCCGCTTCGGTGTCAACGTCATGGACGGCGATGTCGAGCAGGTGCGCACGCTGGGGCTGCAGTGGTTCATTCTGCCGGCAGGCGACCTGCGCACCGCCCCTACCGGCACCACGGCCGCGCGGCTGCTGTTTATCGGTGAGCCGCCGTCAGATGCCGAGATGCAGGCGCGGGCGCGGCGCTTCCCCGGCACCTACTGGCTGATCGGAAACGAGCCCAACGTACGCGAGCAGGGTGACCTTTCACCCGAGCGTTACGCGCGATTACTCCACCACGTGGCAGGGGTGCTACGGGCGGCTGACCCGGCTGCGAAGCTGGTCGGCCCCAACGTGCTGAACTGGACGTTCATCTGCGAGGGCTGCCCGGGTTACCCAGAAGGACGCGCGTGGACCGAGGCGATGCGCGCCGCCTATCGTGCGCTGTTCGGCGCGGAACCGCCGCTTGATGTGTGGTCTCTGCACGCCTACGACATCGACTGGCTGCGACTGCCCAATGGGGACGCCGCGCGCAACGTGGCCCAGATCGAGGGTATGAGAAGCTGGCTGGACAGCGTCGGGCTGCGGTCAGCGCCGCTATGGGTGACGGAGATCGGCATCCACTGGGGCTATCCCGGCCTGGAAATCCGCAGCGGGGTCGCCCACCCCACCGGGGACTTTGACCACGAGCACGCCGGCCGCTACCTGCGCGAGCTGGCCGGCTGGCTTGCCGCCAACGCCGAGGCGGCGCGGATTGAGAAGTGGTTTTTGTGGGTGCTGTCCTGGAAGACGGCCGAGCCTTGGCAATCACAGTGGACCGGGATCAGTCTGATGGCAGGACCCGAGCGGGATGCGCCCGTTACGCCGGCCGGCCGGCTGTACCGGCAGCTTGCCGGCCTGCCGTGACATCGATTGACACTCAACAGAACGCGTGCCTAGACTCAAGCGAAACGAGCAAACCATCAGCGTGCTGAGCGGGCAGCGCGAGGGGCTTCCTCCGCACCAAGCGCTCAGCACGTTGCACGTTCCGGGGAGCGGAAGATGCCAAGCCGCAATACACAGGAATGGCGCGATACGACCCTGGCGAAGAGCCTGGCCCGCGCCAAGGAACGTCAGCCCGCCTTTGAGTCGACGTCTGGGATGCCGGTTGAGCCGCTCTACGCCGGCGAGGCCCTCAACGGCTGGAACGAGCAAGAGCAGCTCGGCTACCCTGGTGAGTTCCCGTACACCCGCGGTGTTCAGCCGACCATGTACCGCGGCCGCTTCTGGACCATGCGTCAGTATGCGGGCTTTGCCGACGCGGAGGAGTCTAACCGCCGCTATCGGTACCTGCTGGAGCAGGGTCAGACTGGCCTCTCCGTCGCCTTCGACCTGCCCACGCAGATCGGTTACGACTCCGATGCTGAGGTGTCCGAAGGTGAGGTAGGCAAGGTTGGCGTCGCCATTGACTCCCTTGCGGATATGGAGACGCTGTTCAATAGCATCCCGCTGGAGCAGGTCACCACTTCGATGACCATCAACGCCACGGCCAGCGTTCTGCTGGCGATGTATGTGGCGGTGGCGAAGAAGCAAGGCGCCGACCTGGCTAAGATCGGCGGCACCATCCAGAACGATATTCTTAAGGAATACATTGCCCGCGGCACCTACATCTTCCCGCCGCACCCGTCCATGCGCCTGATCACCGACGTGTTTGCCTGGTGCAAGGACCACCTGCCTTCGTGGAACACGATCAGTATCTCCGGCTACCACATGCGTGAGGCGGGCTGCACCGCGCCGCAAGAGGTCGCCTTCACGCTGGCCGACGCCATCGCCTACACCGAGGGCGCGCTTAAGGCGGGGTTGAACGTCGATGAGTTCGGGCCCCGGCTCTCGTTCTTCTTTGCCTGCCACAACAACTTCCTGGAAGAGGTGGCGAAGTTCCGGGCGGCGCGGCGGCTGTGGGCCCGTATCATGCGTGACCGCTTCGGCGCCAAGGACCCGCGCTCCCAGATGCTGCGCTTTCACACGCAAACCGGCGGGGCGACGCTCACCGCGCAACAGCCGGACAACAACATCGTCCGCACCACGTTACAGGCGCTGGCCGCCGTGCTGGGTGGCACCCAGTCACTGCACACCAATTCCAAAGACGAAGCACTGGCGCTGCCCAGTGAACACGCCGTCCAGATTGCCCTGCGCACGCAGCAGGTGATCGCCTACGAGTCCGGCGTTGCCGATACCATCGACCCGCTGGCCGGCTCCTACTACGTCGAGAAGATGACCGACGACATCGAGCAGCGGGCGATGGCACTGATTGAGAAGATCGATGCGCTCGGCGGCGCGATGAACGCGATCGAGCAGGGCTTCCAGCAGCGCGAGATCCAGGAAGCCGCCTACCGGCTGCAGATGTCCATCGAGTCCAAGGAGCGGACCATCGTCGGCGTCAACCGGTTCCAGACGGAGGAGCCACCGCACGAGGGACTGCTGCGGGTGGATACCAGCGTGGGCGATAAGCAGAAGGCGCGTCTGGCGAAGCTGCGGGCGGAGCGCGACGCCGCCGAAGTGACCCGCCTCCTTGGCCGGCTGGAAGCGGTAGCCAGAGGCGAAGAGAACACCATGCCCGTGCTGATTGAGTGCGTTGAGAACTACATCACCATCGGCGAAATCTGCAATGTCCTGCGCAAGGTGTGGGGCGAGCAGAAGGAGTTCGCCGTTTACTAGGTTGGGAGCAACATGGCAGCGGATAAGGCGAGTGTGATCGCGGATTACCGCGCGGCATATGCGGAGTTTCGGGCAGCGCTGGACGGCTTGAGCGACGAGCAGCTGGAGCGGCCCTTCATGGACCAGTGGGGGCTGCGCGAGGTGGCCGCCCATATCGCTGGCTGGCATGACCAGATGGCCACCGGTCTGGAACGGATGGCTCGCGGCGAGCGACCGACGCCAGAGGGGGTGGACTGGAGTGACGTGCAGGTCTGGAATGATCGTTTTGCCGTGCAGGTGAACAACCGTCGGGCCGGTGATTTGCTGCGGCTGCTCGACGACCAGACCCGCCGCTTTATCGCCGCCATGGAAGCGCTGCCCGAGGACCGCTACGGCGAGAACAAGACAGCCAACCGCATTGCCGCCAATGCCGGCTACGAGCACTTCCGCGAGCATGCCGAGGACATCCACCAGGCGCGCGCAGCGGGCACGCTGTGAGCTCCGCAATCACCGACCGAGGATGAGCCGTTGTTCACTAAGATCCATCACGTTGCTGTCGTTGTTCGCGACGCCGACCAGGCATTGGGCTTTTACCGCGATGCGCTCGGAATGCATGTCACCAAGGACGCCGTGATCGAGGATCAGGGCGTGCGCGGCGTGCTGCTGGAGGCCGGCGCGGGGGAAATCGAGCTGATTCAACCGGTGCGCGATGACACCGGCGTCGCCAAGTTTCTCGCCGGCAAGGGCGAGGGGCTGCATCACGTTTGTCTAGAATCCGACGATGTGGCCGCAGAGCTGAAGTCCGCCGAGGCCAGGGGACTGGCGATGATTGACCGCGCTCCGCGCGCCGGTCTCGCGGGGATGATCGGTTTTCTACATCCCAAGGCAACGCGTGGTGTGTTGATGGAGTTCGCCACGCCCGTCGAATCACCGCACCACGGCCCCGCCGCCCAGCCAATCAAGAACCTGGACCATGTCGCCGTGCTGGTCAGCGACCTCGATGCCGGGATCAAGACCTGGCAGGAGAACTACGGCCTGCCGCTAGAGCGCACCAGTGAGTCGCAGGCACTTGGTATCCGCCAGGCATTCCTGCCGATCGGATCGGCCTTCATCGAGCTGATCACGCCGCTGGGCGCCGAAGGGCCGGTGGCGACGGCGCTCAAGGACCGGGGCGAGGGTATCTATCTCATTTCATTGGAAGTGGCGAACATGGATGAGCGGGTGGCCGCGCTGCGCGACAAGGGCGTGCGCGTCGGCGATCCGATGGGCAGCGCCGGCTCGCGGCTGGCGTTCATCTCGCCGCGCAACACCAACGGCGTGTCGATTCAGTTGATTGAGCGGAGTGGGGCATGACCACCGAACAACGCACGATTCGCGTGTTGATCGCCAAGCCGGGGCTGGACGGGCACGACCGTGGCGCCAAAGTTGTGGCGCGGGCGCTGCGTGACGCCGGCATGGAGGTGATCTACACCGGCATTCGGCAGACGCCGCAGATGATCGCGGAAGCGGCGTTGCAGGAGGACGTCGACGTCGTCGGACTATCGATCCTCTCGGGCGCGCATGGCGAGCTGTTCCCGCGTGTGGTGGAAGAGCTGGGCAAGCGCGGTATTTCCCCGGAAGACGTGCTGCTGTTTGGCGGCGGTATCATCCCCGAGGACGACGTGCCGGCGCTCAAGGCCGCCGGATTCAAGGCGATCTTTGGCCCCGGCACCTCAACGCAGGACATCGTCGCCTACGTCCGCGACAACGTCGGCGAGCGGGTGTAGCCGCCACGCCGGAGGTCAGTCCATTGGCAGCAGATCTTGTGCGCCGCTTGCTCGCCGGGGAACGGCGGGCGCTGGCGCGTGCCCTCACGCACGTCGAAAACCAGTCGGCCGCGGGCTACGAGGTCCTGCGGCTGCTCTACCCGCACACCGGCCGCGCACATACCATCGGCATCACCGGTGGGGCCGGAGCGGGGAAGAGCACCCTTACCAACGCCCTGGCCAAAGAGTATCGCCGCCGGGGAAAGACCGTCGGCATCATCGCCGTTGACCCATCCAGCCCCTTCAGCCGTGGCGCCATCCTGGGAGATCGCATCCGCATGCAGGAACTGACCGGCGACCCCGGCGTGTTCATGCGTTCCATGGCAACGCGTGGCTCGCTGGGCGGCCTGTCCGAAACCGCGGCGGACGCGGTGGCAGTGATGGATGCCTTTGGGAAGGACGTCGTCTTGCTGGAGACCGTGGGCGCCGGGCAGGATGAGGTGGAGGTAGCCAGCGCTGCCCAAACCACCATCCTCGTGCTGACACCCGGCACCGGGGACGACGTGCAGACAATGAAGGCCGGCATCATGGAGATCGCCGACCTGCTGGTCGTCAACAAGTCTGACCTGCCCAACACCGATGCCCTGATTGCGGCCCTCAAAGCGCACCTCACCATGTCGGAGCATGGCGCCTGGCTGATTCCCATCCTGCGCGTGGTGGCAAACAAAGAGCAGGGTATCGCCCAGCTGGTTGAGCAGCTCGATGCCCATCACAGCTACCTGCACCGGTCAGGCGCGCTGCAATCGGAGCGGCAGGAACAAGCCCGTCACCAGGTGGTGGCAGCCGTGCAAGGAGAGGTGTTGCGCCGCATCTTGCGCCAGGGCGCGTCGCTCCTTGATGACCTCACACAGCAAGTGGCCGAACGCCGCACCGACCCGCACAGCGCCGCGGAACGGCTGCTGGCGGCAGTGAGCGGCGAACTGTCATAGCCGGGAGAGCCGGGCCCGCTGTGGTACGCTCTGCGTATGACGGCCCAACGGATTCGTATCACCTTTGCGCGCGGTGAGCCGCTGCGCTTTATCTCGCATCTTGACCTGATGCGATTCTGGGAGCGGGCCTTCCGCCGGGCGGGGATAGACGTGGCCCGCAGTGAAGGCTTCACCCCGCACCCGCGTATCTCCCTCGGATCGCCCCTGCCCGTCGGCACAACCGGAGAGGCCGAGCTGATGGATGTCTACCTCGCCGGAGCAATGGCGCCGGAGACGGTGGCGCAGCGCCTTAGCCCGCAGCTACCTCCGGGCGTGATGATTCGCGCTGCGAGCGACGTCCACCACGCCGAGCCATCGCTGCAGTCCCAACTACGCGCCGCGGAGTACCGGCTGACGCTGCGCGACGAGGTTTCGGCCGAGCAGGCTGCCTGCGCGGTTGCCGCGTTTCTCGCGCTGGAAAGCCTGCCGTGGGAGCAGCAGCGCGACAAGGAAGTCAAGCGCTATGACCTGCGTCCGCTCGTAGAGCGGATGGAGGTGCTGCCCGGACCGCCACCCGTGTCTTTGCTCATGCGCCTGGATGCCCGTCCGGGGGCAACCGGCCGGCCGGATCAGGTCGCCGCTGCGCTTGGGCTCGGCGCGCCGTTGGGCGTGCACCGGCTGGCACTGGTGTTGGAGAACCCCGGACAGGAGGACGCCGATGCGCCTGATCCTCGCGCGCCACGGTGAGACGGCCCACAACGCCACCGGTTTCGTGCAGGGGCGGGCGGACAACCCGCTGAACGAACTGGGGCAGCGCCAAGCACAGGCGCTGGCGGCAGCGCTCGCCGACGAGCCGCTGGCCGCCGTGGTAGCCAGCCCGCTCCGCCGCGCACGTGACACCGCTGCCGCCATTGCGCTGCAGCACGGGCTTGACCTAATTATCGAGCCCGATCTCATGGAGATGGACGTTGGCGAGATGGAAGGGCTCAGCGGCGCAGCGATGCGCGAGCGCTTCCCGGACTTCATGCGTTCGTGGAGCACGGCCGAGGGTCCGAACGTACCGATGCCGGGCGGTGAGAGTCTGGCTCAGGTGCAGCAGCGTGGCTGGGCCGTGGTCGAGCGGCTCCAGGCCACCTATGCTAGTACGACCGTCGTGGCCGTGACGCACAACTTTGTGCTGGCAGGGATCGTCTGTCGCGCTATCGGCGTGCCCCTCGACTCCTTCCGCCGCTTCCGTCACAACGTTGCCTGCCGCACCGTCATCGACATTAGCGCCGAACGCACCATCGTCCGCCGCCTCAACGACAGCTGCCACCTGGCGGACGCAGGCCTGACCAGCCACGGCCCGTGGGAGGGTCCGCTGTCGCGCTCGGCGCGTGGCCAGAGTTGACGGCGCGGGCCGTTGTCGGGCCATGATCACCGCGTGATACACTACCGCGTGGTGGTGGTCAGGGGCAGGCATGGCAGCGTCAGAACGTGGCCGCTTTTCCGCTTCGCTCAGCCCCCGGCGGGCGCTCTTCATCGCAGCGATCTTCCTTACCGGCTATCTCGGCGTTGCCATCGTCGGCAATGCGCTCAACCGCTACGAACTGACACGGACACAGGAGCGGCTGGACCGCGAGATCCAGGCGCTCGAAGCGCAGCAGCGGCGGTTGGAGGCGCTGCGCCTGTACATGCAGACCGATGAGTTCATCGAGCGTGCCGCCCGCGAAGAAGGGCTAGTCCGCCCCGGCGATATCGCCGTTGCGGTGGCGGCCCCAACAACCGCAACCACGCCGGTCACCTCCACCGGCCCCTGGTGGGAACGGTACTTCGCCACCGACGGCCGTTAACGTCACGACGCACCAACATGGCCGTCGCCAACCTGGGCATTACCCGTTCGTTTGAATCAATCATCCGCCGTGCGGTGCGGGGGCCCTGCGGCCTGCGCCCCGGCGCGCGGCTACTGGTCGCGGTCTCGGGGGGCCAGGACTCGCTGGCGCTGCTGCTGGCGCTGTCATCACTGCAGCGTGGCCTCGGCGGGTTGGGGCTAGCCCTCACTGTGGGGCACATCGACCACCAGTTGCGGGGTCACGAGACCGCGCAGCGCGAGCGGGACCTTGTCGAAGCGGTCGCGGCCCGCCTTGGGATTCGGGTGGTGAGCGCTGCCGTTGATACCAGGGCAATTGTGCTCGCCGAGCGCTGCTCGCTGGAAGACGCTGCCCGTCGTGGCCGGTATCGGGCCCTGGCTGCTATGGCAGCCGGCCTGGGGGCCGAGGCGGTCGCCACCGGGCATACCGCCACCGACCAGGCCGAAACGGTGGTGATGCGGCTGCTGCAGGGTGCAGGCATGCATGGTCTGGCAGGAATGCGGTATCGGTCTGCGTGGCCAGTAGGGGACGGACCGATACTGATTCGCCCGCTGCTGGGCGTCACACGCGCACAGACGGCAGCCTACTGCCAGGCGCAGGGGGTCACGCCCGCCGAGGATGCGAGTAACACCAGCGACCGTCACCGGCGTAACCGCATCCGCTCCAGCGTGCTACCGCTGTTGGAGCGGGAGAACCCAGCTGCCGTCGCGGCGCTTGCTCGTGTCGCCGATGCCGCCGCGGACGCTGCCGGCTTGATCGCTGCGGCAGCGGAAGCTGCGTGGCCATCGGTGGTGACGGCCGGCGATGGCGGGCTGTCGCTGGCCGTCGACCCGTTGCTGACGCTGCCGAAGGCGGTCATGGACGAGGTGCTGCGCCGGGTTCTCACGGAGATCGGTGGAGCATCGCGCGCGGTGCAGACGCCACACATCCGCGCGCTGGCGCGGCTGGCTGCGGGGGCGCCGGGCCGCGGTTGCCAGCTGCCGGCCGGCTGGCGGGCCGTACGGGAGGCAGGCGCGCTGCGGCTGCTGCAGCCCGGTGAGGATCTGCCTGCTCCACCAAGCTTGCCGGGTGAATGGCCCCTGGCCCGAGGCACGCATCAGCTGCCTGGCTGGCGGATAACGTGCGTGGTGGGGCCGTGTGCTGGTCTGGTGGCCGGTCGCTTCAGCGTCGTGCTGGACGCTGCATTGCTCGCGCAGGGAGCCGTGTTCACGGGGCGGCGGGCTGGTGACCGGATCGAGCCGGCGGGGATGCGCGGCAGCCGCTCTCTGCAAGATCTGCTGGTGGATGCGAAGGTGCCGGCGGCAGACCGAGCTGCGGTCCCAGTGTTGCGATGCGGGGGACGGGTGGCGTGGGTGGTGGGGGTGCGCGTGGCGGGTTGGGCGCTGGCCACTCCCGGCCGGCCGGCCATGCGGGTTACCGCCGAACGAATGGCTTGACGGTGTCTGGGCCCAGCGCTACGATGCGTCTTGCCGCCGTGAGAGGTGGCCCTGCTGCAAATGGCGCGCGGCGTGATCCGCGCAGCGGTGTTGACACCCGCAACCATTGTGAGTAGGATAACAAATGTGCCCCCCAGCGAGTGGGGCAATCCCGACCATGAGCGCCCATGGTGAGCGCCCAGCCGCGGAGACGTGGCAGGGCGTTTTATTGCGGGTGCCGGTGGGGCGGGGTTGGACCTTGCCAACTGAAGAGTGAACGGAACGCGCGAGCGGGACCCGCGCATGCTGGATGCTGCCCTGTGGGGGAGTGTTTGGGATGCGATGAATGGAACCGAAAATCCCGCAAGGGATAAGCCGGATCTGATGAGAGTTTGATCCTGGCTCAGGATAAACGCTGGCGGCGTGCCTTACGCATGCAAGTCGCACGGGCACTTCGGTGTCAGTGGCGGACGGGTGAGGAACACGTACGTGACCTACCCCGAAGCGGGGGATAACTCCGGGAAACCGGAGCTAATACCGCATGTGGTCCTGGGTGTGCGCACCTGGGAGTAAACCTGCAAGGGGCTTTGGGAGGGGCGTGCGGCGGATTAGCTCGTTGGTGGGGTAACGGCCTACCAAGGCGACGATCCGTAGCTGGTCTGAGAGGACGGCCAGCCACACGGGGACTGAGACACGGCCCCGACTCCTACGGGAGGCAGCAGCGAGGAATCTTGGTCAATGGGCGCAAGCCTGAACCAGCGACGCCGCGTGGGGGATGACGGCCCTTGGGTTGTAAACCCC